>Ga0255345_1000407_pt1 | contig 72088 bp, 72 predicted proteins | sample wastewater_treat_6_FD_192415 | JGI IMG/M metagenome (GOLD analysis project Ga0255345, IMG submission 192415) | Wastewater microbial communities from Lulu Island WWTP, Vancouver, Canada - plant20 | ecosystem: Engineered > WWTP > Wastewater > Unclassified | place: Canada: Vancouver, British...
CCATTTTCATGGTAAGAGGCAAATACCAAATAGTAAAAGAGTAAGTACATAATTAGGGGACATTCTGTGATGAAGTTCCCTAATTTCTTATTATAAAAACAATTTTTCATAATAACATAGAATAAGAAGGTATTCATGGAGGTATGCAATGAACTCTTATGCCATGTCAAAATATCCCGATGCCAAGAAAATTACTCAAGACCTGGACGAACTGATTAAAAAACCTATTTTCTCCATCCGCAGGGATGCTTTGGAAAAGTACGAAAAGGAATACTTTGACAAGAAATGTTCAAAATCAAAGGAAATGATAAATACCGCGAAGGAAATTATACCGGGAGGTGTCCAGCACAACCTTGCCTTTAATCACCCCTTCCCACTGGTAATTGAAAAAGCTGAAGGCTGCTATCTTTATGATATTGACGGCAACCGATATTATGATTTTTTACAGGCCGGAGGCCCCACGGTACTTGGCAGCAACCCTCCCTCCGTCAGGGAAAAGGTTATAGAACTCTTGAACTCTTGCGGGCCTTCAACCGGTCTTTTCCATGAATATGAATATAAATTGGCAAAGAAAATCTCAGATTCCATGCCTTCTGTGGAAATGTTCAGGATGCTTGGGTCAGGTACTGAAGCCTGCATGGCAGCCATTCGGGTTGCCCGGCTGGCCACAAAAAAGAAAAACATCCTGAAGATGGGCGGGGCTTATCATGGCTGGAGCGACCAATTAGCCTACGGCATAAGGATACCCGGCTCCAAATGGACCCAGGCAAACGGTGTTCCCAGGCACATCTTTAAATACACCCAGGAATTCTTCCCCAACGACTTGAATGACCTGGAAAGGAAATTAAAATTAAACCAATTCCGGGGAGGAACGGCGGCTGTATTGATTGAGCCGGTAGGACCCGAAAGCGGAACCAGGCCTGTGGACTTTGAATTCAACAAGGGAGTTGAAGACTTATGCAAAAAATACGGGGCCCTCTTAATATTTGATGAGGTCGTTACCGGCTTCAGATTAGGAATGGGAGGCGCCCAGGGATATTTCGGAGTGTCTCCGGATCTGACCGTATTTGGAAAAGTAGTGGCCGGAGGTTATCCGGGAGCGGGAGGACTGGGAGGAAAAAAAGAAGTAATGAAATACCTTTCATCCGGCATAAGCGGAGATGCTAAACACAAAAAAGCATTGGTGGGCGGAACCATGGCGGCCACCCCTTTAAGCTGTGTGGCAGGCTTTTACACCTTGTGTGAAATAGAAAAAACAGGGGCCGCAGAAAAAGCAGGCCAGTTTGGTGACAAGCTAATCCTTGGCCTTCAAAAACTAATAGACAAATACAAGCTTCCTTTCGTGGCCTTCAACCAAGGCTCCATCTGCCATCTTGAAACCGTCGGCACCATGCACTTTGCCATAGACTGGTCAAAACCCTGGAAGATAAAAGAAATAATAAACGAAACATCAGTCAGGAAGCGTGAAATGGAACATATGGGGGCAGCTTACACGGCAGAAGGAATAATCACCCTGGCAGGCAGCCGCCTTTATACCAATGCGGCCTACCGGGACGAAATGCTGCCGGATATATTGGACCGCTTTGAGCGTGTCTTCCGAAATGTGGAGATAATAGGGTGAGGTTGCAATGAATGCTTATGATGCGAAAAAATCGGTCGTAAAAGCAGGGCTTGAACTCTTGGAATCCGGTCTTATAGCCAGGACCTGGGGTAATATAAGCTGCCGGATAGATGATGAAAGCTTTGCCATAACACCAAGCGGCAGGGACTATTCATCCTTGAGGCCTGAAGATATCGTTGAGGTTAAAACAGATGACCTGTCCTATGAAGGCCCGGTAAAGCCCTCATCAGAAAAGGGAATTCACAGGGAGGTATACAGGACCTTTCCTGAAATCAATTTTGTAATCCACACCCATCAGGTTTACGCTTCCGCCCTTTCGGCTTCCGGCCTGGATGAAATACCTGTACCCGGTGAATTTGTTTCGGATAGTTTTCAAGAAAAAATTCTCTGCTCCAAATATGCCCTTCCGGGTACAAGGACCCTCAGGAAAAATGCAGGCGACACTTTAAGAAAAACAAGGTCTCATGCAATAATCCTGAAACACCACGGGGCCTTGTGTTTTGGAAAAGATTATGACTCTGCTTTTGAAACAGCAAGAAAATTAGAAGAAATATGTTTAAGGTTCATCAATGATAAGGGTGGTAAAATATCTTCGAAAAAGAATTGCGATTCTGTAACTCCCCCATGGATTTATGATGTAATTGATGAAATTATAAATAAAAAAGGCGGCTTTTTAACCTTTTGCAATAACCCCCAAATCCTTAAGTGTGCCGAAGAATCCGGGCCCCTTCTACCCTACCTTGATGATTTTGCCCAGATAGTCGGCTTGAAAGCCATGGTTTGCGATAGTGACGAAAAAGAAATAATAAAAGCCCTGAAACACTCTTCTGCAGTATTAATAAAAGATACCGGCGCCTTATGCTGGGGTACGGACAAAAAGGATGCTGAAGCCGTCTGCATGATAGTCAAAAAAAATTCAACGGCTTATCTAACGGCAAAAACCTTTAACAGCCTTAAACCCATAAATACTTTCGACTCATTGCTCATGAGGCTTGTATACCTGAAAAAATATTCCAAATTATATTAAATAAGGAGCTGGCCATGTCAATATATGTAATTGCCTATGATGTAGGCACCACCGGTGTCAAAACCTGCCTCTTTGAAGTTTCCGACAAAATTAGTCTGGTTGAAAGCGCCATGTCAAGATACGATTTATACGTATTGGACGAGGGGGGTGTGGAACAGGACCCGGACCAGTGGTGGCAGGCCATGTGCAAGACCACCCAAACGGTTATAAATAATTCGGGAATTAAAAAAGAAGCCATAGCCGGTATATCTTTTTGCGCCCAGATGCAAGCCCTTGTCTTAGTCGATGAAAATGGGAATCCGGTAAGAAGGGCCATGAGCTACATGGACAACCGGGCACATGAGGAAATGAAAAGGGGAATCATGTCAGGCATCAAAATTGGAGGCTTAAATACCTATAAGCTTCTTAGGTCTGTCCTTATAAGCGGGGCTGTTTCCGCAAGCGTCAAGGACCCGGTTTGGAAATACAAATGGGTCGAAAACCATGAGCCGGAGCTTTTCATGAGAGTCCACAAATGGCTGGACGTAAAAGATTATTTGGTTTGCAGGGCTACAGGCCGGTTTACCATGTCGGAAGACAGTGCCTTTGCCACCCTCCTATGTGATACCAGGATGGGCAGAAAGGTCTTCAGCAAGGAATTGTGCGATTTATTCGGGGTCAATATGGACCATTTGCCTGCCATATGCAAGAGCACCGATAAAGTAGGTCTCCTTAGGGACAAGGCCGCTCAAGAATTGGGCCTGGCACCCGGTACCCCCGTATTTTCCGGAGGCGGCGATGCATCCCTCATAGGAGTGGGAGCAGGAGCCGTTGAGGAAGGGGAAGCCCATATTTACATGGGGACTTCAGGCTGGGTATCCGTTGTGGTAAAAGACCAAAAGCTTGATATAAACAACATGATTGCTTCCATAGTGGGAGCTGTCCCGGGCTGCTATAATTACTTTGCCGAGCTGGAAACTGCAGGCAAATGCCTTGAATGGGTCAAGGACCATCTGGCCGCAGATGAAATAGGGGTCTTTTTGGAAGGAAAAAAGGTGTGGGAAGACCCTGAAAGCATCTATAAAGGCATGTATGATTTCATGCTTGACAAAATAAAGGATGTGCCCCCCGGAAGCAACGGAGTCATCTTCACTCCCTGGCTCCATGGAAACCGGTGCCCCTTTGAAGACCATTATGCCCGGGGCATGTTTTTCAACCTTGGCCTTGAAACAGGCAAAAGAGACATGATTCACTCGGTACTGGAGGGGGTTTGCTATCATTTGAAATGGCAGCTGGAGGCCATAGAAAAAAAGGTCAAAACAAAACCCGTCATAAGATTGGCCGGAGGAGGAGCCTTGGCCCCCCTCACCTGTCAAATGCTATCCGATGTACTGGGAAGGGAAATTGAAAGTATTGACAAGCCCCAGGACGCAGGAGCCATAGGAGCGGCTATTATCGCAGCCGTAGGTCTTAACATGATTGATAGCATTCCCGCATCAAAAAGACTTATCAAGGTCAACAGGAAATATGAGCCCAGGACCTCCTGTACGGAAATCTACAACAGGCTCTTCCCTGTTTTTAAATCCCTTTACAGGAATAACAAAAAAGCCTTCCGTATCTTAAATGAATAAGATTATAAATACCTGCCCAGCCAATTTATGCTCTCCTCCATCATATTTGTGGTGACGAAGTGGTTTAAGAGGGGGTATTCAATCAATTTAATCCTTTCCTTGTCCCGGTACAGGGGGGATATTTTTTCGTAAAACTCCCTTTGGCCCTGGACCGGCACTAAGCTGTCGCTGTCCCCGTGAAGCATCAATATGGGTCTGTCTGTTAACAGGCTTAGATGCTTAAGGGGGTCTTTTTCACTTGCTTTTTTCGAAAGCTCTTCCAATTTTCCCGTCATATCCGGATTTATATTCTTATTGAAGGTTTCCCAGGAGCAGGACCCGTTAAATGCGATAAGGGTTTTAACATTTTTATTCCAGGTAAATATACCCGCCGCCGTAAAACCTCCCATGGAATTGCCCATCACTGCGATTTTTTCGGAATCCGCATTATATTTTAATACTAACTCCTTTTCAATGGTGGCATATTCTTCCATATTTGCAAATATTACATCCCAAAAATATTCTATGGCCGCTTCCTTGCCGTAATCGTCCAAAGGCTTCCTTTCTCCATGGTAGATTGCATCCGGTATTACAACCTGATATCCTGCAGCAGCCAGGATAAAGCCCCTCATTCTTTGAGATTCCTTGCTTGACCCCCAACCGTGATAGAATAATATGGATGGGGGCTCTTTCACTCCCTTCGGTCTGAATATTATTGCGGGTATACCTTGTATTTTTACTTTATCCTCAAGGATAAAACTTGATTTAATATAGTCGTCAGCCATAAAATTCTCCTTTTTCCTATTCCGAATTCTCCTTATGCCTTATTATACCACATAAAATTGCGGTCTCTAATATTTTATTTTTTCATTTGACAATTAAGATGGCCTGTGCTACTATCAGTTTAAAGGGGAGCTTAATGAATTAGGCTGAGATCGAACTACTCTAATGTTCAAAACCCTGAAACAGTTTAAACTGTTTGGAACCTGATCCAGATAATGCTGGCGTAGGGAAAGTACATGACATAAGTTGAATATTCAATTATGCGTACCTCCCCATTGTCAGGGGAGTTTTTTGCTATAATGAAAATTATTAAGGAGGAGTTGCCATGGAAGCTAATATTGCAATTCAAGTTTTACCCCATGTATCATCGGACCAAGAGGTTGTTCGTATAGTAGATGAAGTAATTGATTATATTAAAGGAACGGGACTGAATTATTTTGTGGGACCCAGCGAAACATCCGTAGAGGGAGATTACGACAGCCTGATGGAAATAGTCAAAAACTGCCAGCTGGTGGCCTTGAAAGCAGGAGCCCCCAAGGTATCCGCTTATGTAAAAATAAGTTTGGCTCCCAAGGACGGGGTGTTAACAATTGAAGAAAAAGTTTCAAAACATCATCAATAATTCGTCGTCTCTTTTGACCATCATTTTAATTTTAGCCCTTTGGCAGGCCTTGTCTTCGGCGGGCCTTGTGCCCAAGTACATGCTGCCCTCTCCCCTTGATGTGGTGATGGCCTTTGTAAATGACTTTTCCCTGCTTATGGGGCATGCCAGAACGACTTTGACTGAGGCCTTGTTGGGATTGGTCATCGGTACGGCCTTAGGTTTTGTTATTGCCGTATTGATGGACAGATTCAACCTGTTTCAAAAATCTATATATCCAATAATCATCCTGACCCAAACTGTACCTACGGTAGCCATAGCTCCCCTTTTGGTTTTATGGCTGGGTTACGGCTTGTTGCCCAAGGTAACCCTTATCATACTGACTACCTTTTTCCCTATTGCCGTAAGTCTCCTGGAAGGCTTTCACTCGGCTGACCGGGATGCCCTGGACCTTTTAAAAGCCATGGGGGCAACCAGGTTGCAAAGCTTTGTACATATAAAACTGCCCGGGGCTTTGAACCACTTTTTCTCGGGTCTTAAAATATCCGTATCCTATTCGGTTGTAGGAGCGGTAATAGCCGAATGGCTGGGAGGGTTGTCTGGCCTTGGGGTTTACATGACCAGGGTGAGAAAATCATATTCCTTTGACAAAATGTTTGCTGTTATTTTTTTCATATCAATCATAAGTCTTTTGCTTATGTTTGGGGTATCATACCTAAAAAAGGCTCTCATGCCTTGGGAAAACAAAAATAAATGAAAGGATGCGGTGAAGTGAAAAATAAAGCTATATTCTTGCTAGTTCTTGGTGTCTTATCCATATTTGTGCTAACATCGTGCGCCCAGGAAACCCCTCAAGGGGGAGAAAGCGAAAAAATCGATATTGTATTGGACTGGACTCCCAATACAAACCATACCGGCCTCTATGTTGCCCAGGCCAAGGGATATTTTGAAGAAGAGGGGCTTGAAGTAACAATCATGCAGCCTCCGGAAGGAGGAGCCGAAGCCATAGTTGGAGGCGGCGGTGCTCAATTTGGAATCAGTTTTCAGGACTACCTGGCTCCCAATTACGCCTCCAATACTCCCATGCCAATAACTGCTGTTGCTGCCATAATTCAACACAACACTTCAGGCATACTATCCCTTAAAGAAGACGGCATAGACAGGCCGTCCAAGTTGCCGGGCCACAATTATGCTACCTGGAACCTACCCATAGAATTGGCCATTATCAAGAAGGTAGTCGAAGATGACGGGGGCTCTTTTGATGAAATTGAATTGATTCCAAGCACCGTGACAGACGTGATTACAGCCCTGCAGACGGATATTGACTCGGTATGGGTTTACTATGCCTGGGACGGAATTGCAACAAAGGTTAAAGGATTGGAAACAAATTTCCTGAACTTTGCCGACTACGGCAAGGAATTGGATTATTACAGCCCCGTATTGTTTGTAAACGATGATTTTGCAAAAGCAAATCCTCAAACAGTTAAAAAAGTTTTATCAGCCGTTAAAAAAGGCTACGAATTTGCCATTGAAAATCCTGAAGAAGCAGCCCAAATACTCCTGGGAGCGGCTCCCGAGCTTGACCCCGACCTGGTTAGGGAAAGCCAAAAATGGCTGGCTGACCAATATATAGCCGATGCTCACAAATGGGGATATATAGACCAGGACAGATGGGACGCCTTCTACGGCTGGCTCTATGAAAACAAGCTTATTGAAAAAGAAATTCCTAAAGGTATGGGATTTACCAACGAATACCTTCCGGATTAAATGAATCGAGGATAAAAATGGAAAAACTGACAACTGAAGGTATAACCGTCAGTTATGAAGGGAAAAAAACAATTGAAGACATTTCAATTAAACTTAATAAGGGTGAGATAGTCAGTATCCTGGGAGTGAGCGGGGTCGGAAAAACCACCTTATTTAACGTAATATCCGGCCTGATAAAGCCCGACTCCGGCAAGGTGTATTTGGACGGAAGGGATATTACCAACACTACCGGCAATACCAGCTACATGCTCCAAAAAGACCTCCTCCTTCCTTACAAGACCATAATAGACAATGTTTCCCTCCCCTTGGTCATAAGGGGTGAGAAAAAATCAAGGGCAAGGGAACATGCTGCCAGGTATTTTGAAGAATTCGGCCTCAAGGGTACTGAAAACAAATACCCCAGCCAGCTCTCCGGGGGCATGAGGCAGAGGGCTGCTCTTCTTCGCACCTATTTGTTTTCTGACCAGGTGGCCCTTTTGGATGAGCCCTTCAGCGCCCTGGACAGCATAACCAAATCCAGCATGCACCAGTGGTTTCTTAAGGTCATGGAGCAAATAAAGCTGTCAAGCCTATTGATAACCCATGATATCGATGAGGCCATCCTCTTGTCTGACAGGATTTACATCATGTCGGGAAAACCGGGAAGGATAACCGATGAAATTACTGTGAATGAGCCCAAGCCAAGGAGCAAGGGCTTCCTGGTAAGCGAAAACTTCTTAAAATACAAGAAACGGATCTTGGATGAACTGGAAAGCTAAAAGGGGCTGCGTAATTTACGCAGCCCCTTTATCATAAAATCCTTCGACAAACATGAAAAATAATAAAAATATCAAGCGAACATTTGCAGGACACTATTATAGTTCTTAGCAAATGCAGGTTAAAAATCCGTTAAACAGCTTGCGTTGTTTGAGCGAAGCGAGTTTGCAAGCTGTAGGATTTTTAGCCGGAATGAGCTTTAGAATTATTCGTGTCCGAAACCGTGAGCGGATATTTTTATTATTTTTATTATTTTTATTTATTTTAATCAAACTTCAGAAGATTAAGGCCTACTTCTTGATTAAATTTCCTATCTACCTGGCCGTCAACGACAAATATAAACATTTCGCAGGTGGCGCCGACTACAGCCCTGTTTAAATGACCTCCGACTACCTTGTTTTCCTTGTCTCCGGCACTCATGTGGATGTGGTTGTATAGTTTTCCGTCCATTGTGGAGACGCTTCCGGTAAGGGACACTATTTCATAATCCCCTGTATAATTCTTGGAAAAGTATTTTTTCTCTTTTGTATCAAACAAACCTACGGTAAAATCATTTACTGCCCCTAAGGCATTTACGTTTGCAAGTTTAACCTTCTCTTTTTCACAGATTTCCATTAATTTTTCAATTATTTCTTCGCCCTTATCAATTCTTGCCAAAATTGTATTGTTAAATCTTTTGTATTCCATCTTTACCTCCTTAATCTCTTTGGCACAGTTCTATTAAGACTCCACAGGTTGATTTAGGATGACAGAAGGCTATCTTTGCCCCTCCTGCCCCGTAGCGGGGTTTTTCGTCTATCATCCTGATTCCCTTTTCCTTCATTACTTCTATGGCCTTTTCTATGTCATCAACCCTGTATGCTATGTGTTGAACACCTTCCCCGTTTTTTTCTATATATCTTGCAATGGGCCCGTCTTCTTCCGTTGATTCCAGCAGCTCAACCTCCGTGTCTCCTATGGGAAGAAAGGCAACCTTTACTTTTTGCTCTTCCACAACTTCGGTCCCTGCCGACTTTAATCCAAGAACATTTTCATAAAAATTTAAGGCATCCCTTAAGTTCTTAACGGCAATGCCGATGTGGTCAATTTTATTTACCATGATAACCTCCTCATCAGGTCATCCCTGACTTCATAAGCATTTTTGTTTTTATTGTATATTTCTATTACTTCATCATCCAATCGATTTTTGTCTTCTGTGCGGGTAAGAACGATTTTTCTAAGTTCTTCTTCGATAAGTTCAACAAGATCCTCTTTTATGTTGTTTTTTCTTCTTTCTTCTAATTTGCCGCTTTCTTTAAGATAAGAGAGGTGGTCCTTAATTTCCTTAATTAAGTCGTCGATGCCTTCATTTTTGACAGCCACTACCTTGACTACGGGTGGCCTCCTGTCCGTGTCAGGGTTTAAATCAAGCATCATGTTTACCTCAAGGGCTGTCCTGTCTGCCCCGAACAAGTCACTCTTGTTAATGGCAAAAATATCACCGATTTCCATTATGCCTGCCTTGATGGACTGTATGTCGTCACCTAACCCGGGTACCATGACCATTACAACCGTATCGGCAACCTTGACTATGTCTACCTCCGACTGGCCTACCCCTACGGTTTCAATGATAATGTAATCATAACCGGCTGCATCCAGGACTTTCAAGGCATTCCTGGTATGCTTGGATAAGCCCCCTAAGTGGCCTCTTGTCCCCATGCTGCGTATAAAAACCTCCGGGCTGAGGGCCAAATCCTGCATACGGATCCTGTCTCCAAGTATGGAGCCTCCACTGTAAGGACTGGTAGGGTCTACGGCAATTACCCCAACCTTCTTGCCTTCTTTAATTAATTTTTTTATGATTTTATCCGTAAGAGTGCTTTTTCCCGCCCCGGGCGGCCCTGTAATTCCCACTATATGGGCCTTACCCGTGTATAGGTGGATTTGCCGCATAATTTTTTCGGCTGCATCCGGGTCATTTTCCACAGCGGTTATAAGCCTGGCGCAAGCCCTCTTGTCCCCTGCTAGCATCTTTTCAATCAATTGTGAATATGGCATTAAGTCACCATCCATTTCATTAGCATGTCATCTCATATGAGATTCTTCGGGCTAAAGCCCTCAGAATGACTAAAATCGTTATTTTGTTATCCTGAGGGAGAGAAGAATCTCTGTTATCTTTTCAAGTTATTCTTGATAAATTCAATCATCTTTGATATCGGGGTTCCGGGTGTAAATATTTCGTCGATTCCTGCCTCCTTAAGGCCCGGGATGTCTTCTTCGGGGATTATTCCTCCCCCTAGTATGAGAACATCATTTACCCCTTGTTCCCTCAACAATTCCACAACCTTTGGGAATAAATAGTTATGGGCTCCCGATAATAAGCTCATACCTACAACATCAACATCTTCCTGGACCGCTGCAGCTACTATTTGCTCCGGAGTCTGTCTAAGGCCTGTATATATAACTTCCATGCCCGCATCTCTTAGGGCTCTGGCTATTACCTTGGCTCCCCTGTCATGACCGTCAAGACCGGGCTTTGCAATTAAAACTCTTATTGGTCTATTCATCGTTCCCTCCTAAATCGACACAGACTGTTGATATTCACCGAAAATTTCCCTCATGACACCGCATATTTCTCCCAAGGTGGCATATTCCCTGACTGCATCCAGTATATAGGGCATCAGGTTCTCTGTTCCTTCACAAGCCTTTTTAAGCGCCTTAAGTTTCTCCTCTACGGCAGCATTATTCCTTTTTGCCTTTACCTCATTTAACTTCTGCTTCTGCATTTCCGCAACTGCCGGGTCAACCTTCAGCAAGCCCTTGGGAGCCTCTTCTTCAACCTGGTATTTATTTACTCCTACCACAATTCTGTCCTTGGTCTCTATTTCCATCTGGTATTTATAGGCTGCATCGGAAATTTCCTTTTGTATGTAGCCTAAATCTATGGCTCTTGCAGCCCCGCCCAGCTCATCTATCTTGGTTATGTATTCCATGGCCTTGTCTTCAATTTCCTTTGTTTTTGCCTCAACGTAATAGGAACCTGCCAAGGGGTCTATGGTGTTGGTCACGCCTGTTTCATTTGCTAAAATCTGCTGGGTTCTGAGGGCTATTGTAACCGACTCGGTTGTGGGGAGGGCAAGGGCTTCATCCCTTGAATTGGTATGCAGGGACTGGGTTCCTCCAAGGACTGCTGCCAGGGCCTGCATTGCCACCCTAATGATATTGTTGTCAGGCTGCTGGGCGGTCAAGGTACAGCCCGCAGTTTGGGTGTGGAATTTAAGCATCATGGATTTTTCGTTCTTTGCCTTGAATCTTTCCTTCATTATCCTTGCCCAGAGTCTTCTTGCAGCCCTGAACTTTGCCACTTCTTCCAATAAATCATTATGTGAATTGAAGAAGAAGGAAAGCCTGGGGGCAAAGGTATCCACATCAAGGCCTGCCTTGATGGCTGCCTCTACATAGGCGATTCCGTCAGCTAAGGTAAAGCCCACTTCCTGGGCTGCCGTTGACCCTGCTTCTCTTATGTGGTATCCGGATATGCTTATGGTATTCCAGTTTGGAACATATTTTGAGCAATATTCAAATATGTTGGTGATAAGCCTCATGGAGGGCTCTGTGGGGAATATGTAAGTCCCTCTTGCTATATATTCCTTTAAAATGTCATTTTGAACGGTTCCTCTTAATTTATCGGGAGATACCCCCTGCTTTTCGGCAACTGCAATATACATGGCCAAAAGAACTGCCGCAGGGGCATTTATGGTCATCGAGGTGCTCACCTTGTCAAGAGGGATGCCGTCAAACAATATTTCCATATCTTTCAGAGAATCAATGGCAACCCCTACCTTACCCACTTCACCCTGGGCCAGGGGATGGTCAGAGTCATAACCTATCTGGGTGGGCAGGTCAAAGGCTACCGATAAGCCTGTTGAGCCCTGACTAACCAGGTACTTGTATCTTTCATTGGATTCCTCAGCAGTGGCAAAGCCTGCGTACATACGCATAGTCCATGGCCTTCCCCTGTACATGGTTGGCTGGTAGCCCCTTGTGAAAGGATATTGGCCCGGGAATCCTATATCCCTTAAATAATCAATGTCTTCAATATCTTCCGGTGTATATAGCCTCTTAACTTCAAATCCGGAACCGGATTTAAATTCTTTCTTGCTTTCCGGTGCCTTGCTCAGTGTTTTGGCCAAAAGGCCTTCTTCCCATTTTTGTCTTTCTTCTTTTATTTGGGAGAGCTTCTCTTTATCAAACATCAGTGCCTCCTATATAAAAATCTATGGATTGTTTCGCTTTTTAAAATGTCATACTAAGAGCTCGTGCTGGAAGAACCTCATGGGATCCTTCGCCTATATTATATCTCCTCCGTCGTAGGATTCGCCACCCGCATCAGGACAGATTCCGTACCTTTTTGTCCAGACATCCTTGTACTTTAATGCCTGGGAATGAATTTTGGAAATGTCTTCTTCAGGTACGGTTTTTATCACCTTGGCAGGTATTCCCGCAACAACAGAAAAAGGAGGTATATGCTGGTTTTTCTTTACAAGGGCTCCTGCAGCAACTATGCTTCCTCTCCCGATGACGGCCCCGTCAAGTATGATTGAGCCCATGCCGATTAAGCAGTGGTCTTCGACTGTACAGGCATGAACGGTAGCATTATGCCCGATTGTGACAAAGTCTCCAATAATCGTTGGGTAATCATTTGATACATGAACCACGCTGTTGTCCTGGATATTTACATACCTGCCTATTTCTATAGAGTTTACGTCACCTCTTACAACAGTGTTAAACCAAATGCTTGAATATTCCTTAATTGTTACCTTGCCTATGATATGGCAGCCTTCGGCTATAAAGGTTTTTTCATGGATGCTTGGTTTAACACCTTCAAACTCCATTATCATTTCTTATCCCCTCAGTTTATTGTCAGCAATGGGTCTCCTGCGTTTACTGTTGCGGATTTGGAAGTATAAATTTTGCTCACCACGCCATCTGCTGCGGCAGCTATTTCATTTTCCATCTTCATGGCTTCCAGTATAATTACCGTATCGCCCTTGCTTACTCTTTGCCCTTCAGTTACCAAAATATCCAAAATTGTTCCGGGCATGGGAGCCGTCATGAGTTCCCCTTCTCCTATAACAGGTTCTGCTTTCTGAGTCTTGGGTTCTTCCGGTGTCGGTTCCGGAGCTTTTTGTACAGGCGGTGCTTGAACAGGTGCCTGTTGTACCGGTGCTTGCTGTACGGGTACCTGCTGCACGGTAAATCCTCTCTGGCCTCCTACTTCTTCCACTTCTACCGCATATGTTTTACCGTTTACTGTTACATTAAATCTTCTCATTTTTTACCTCCGTATAATATCTTTATCTCATTAATTGCATCCTTCCAACATGTGCCCAAATGGATTCCATATCGGATGTCCTTTTAATATTTCTTACAATGAATTCACCCGGATCTTTTCCTAATACTATGGATAGTGCTCCCGTTATTGCAGCCACTATTTCTTCCTCTTCCTCCATGGCTGCCATAGTCGCGGCTATAACGGCAACAATCTCATCCTCGTCCTGTTCGCCTGCTTTTGTTATGAGTGCTTCATCCGAAAGCAAGCTTACATCCTTTCTTTTCTTAAATAAATTTTTGAATAAGCTCATGTCCGCCTCCTACAAAGGAATATTGCCGTGTTTCTTCTGGGGTCTTTGCTCTCTCTTTCCCGTCAACATGTCAAAGGAACTTATTATTCTCTTTCGTGTTTCAGAGGGTTCTATCACGGCATCCACATATCCCCTTGCTGCCGCTGTGTAGGGATTTGCCACAGTATCCCTGTATTCTTCGATTTTTTCCTTGCGTTTTGCATTCTTGTCTAAAGCTTCTTCAATTTCCTTTTTGAATATTATATTGGCTGCCCCATCAGGACCCATAACCGCTATTTCCGAACTAGGCCATGCAAATACCATGTCAGCCCCCAATTCCTTGTTGCACATGGCTATGTAGGACCCTCCGTATGCCTTTCTCGTGATTACAGTAACCTTTGGCACCGTTGCTTCGGAAAATGCATAGAGCATTTTAGCCCCGTGCCTTATGATTCCTCCGTATTCCTGGTTGGTTCCTGGTAAAAATCCCGGCACATCCATCAATGAAAGTAGGGGTATATTGAAGGCATCGCATGTTCTGATGAATCGGGCCGCCTTGTCGGAAGCATTTATGTCCAGACAGCCTGCCAATACCTTGGGCTGGCTTGCCACCACCCCTATGCTTCTACCGTTCAAACGCATGAAGCCCGTGATTATATTTTGAGCGTAGTAGGGCTGGTATTCCAAAAACTCACCCTTGTCGGCAAGGGAATAAATTATGTCCTTCATGTCGTATGCCTTGTTGGGTTTGTCTGGTATTATGATGTTCAAGCTCTCGTCTGTCCTGTTGATGTCATCCTCCACTGGCAGAGGGGGTGTCATTTCTAAATTGTTTTGGGGTAAAAAGCTGAGAAGCTTTTTAATCCGCTCAATGCATTCTTCTTCAGTATCATCGATAAAGTGGGCAACCCCGCTCACCCTGTTGTGGGTCATGGCTCCACCCAATTCTTCGGCTGAGACCTTTTCTCCCGTTACCGTTTCTATTACATTGGGGCCGGTTATGAACATCTTGCTAATGTTTTTCACCATGAAAACAAAATCTGTTATTGCAGGTGAATACACCGCCCCTCCGGCGCAAGGCCCCAATATTACCGAAATCTGTGGAATTACCCCTGATGCTATGGTGTTGTTGTAAAATATTTTCCCGTATCCTGACAGGGCATCAACCCCTTCCTGTATTCTGGCCCCGCCGGAGTCATTGATTCCTATCAGGGGTGCTCCCACCTTAAGGGCCATTTGCTGGGTTTTGACAATTTTTGCAGCATGCATTTCACCCAAGCTTCCTCCCATCACGGTGAAATCCTGGGCAAATATGTAAACCAATCTTCCGTCTATGGTCCCGTATCCGGATACCACACCGTCTCCCGGTGTCTTCTTTTTTTCCATACCGAAATTGGTGCATCTATGTTCAACAAAAGCGTCGATTTCCACAAAGCTTCCCTGGTCCAGAAGTTTTAATATCCTTTCCCTGGCTGTAAGCTTTCCGCTTTCATGCTGCTTATCAATGGCTTTTTGCCCGCCGCCTGCCCTTGCCTGGTCGGATTTTTCTCTAAGCTCGGCTAATTTATCCATACTTTCCTCCGGTTCATATATTTTTTATCAGTTCTTGTCTATACTTGTTTTTTATCGGGTTTTTCACCGGTAAATCTGTGCAGTAAGTTTACTGCCCCATATATGATAGTGATTACCAAAAAAATTGTTGCCATTCCCATTACCATAAGTTTTAAAGACGCCATTACATTTCCCATAATCTTCATCCTCCTACCACAAGGTCGGCACTAAGCCGATTATTACTCCGCCTGCTATAACGGAAGCTATTTGTCCTGCCACGTTGGCTCCCACCGCATGCATCAGGAGATGGTTCTGGGAGTCTGCTTCAAGCCCCATTTTCTGAATAACCCTTGCTGACATGGGAAATGCCGATATCCCTGCTCCCCCGACCATGGGATTTATTTTTTCCTTTAGGAATATGTTCATCAATTTAGCAAATAAAACTCCGCCCATAGTATCGAATATGAAGGCTAACAGGCCTAATATCATTATTTTAATGGTATCAAGGGATACGAAGATATCCGCCTTCATGCTTGCAGATATGGTTATTCCCAAAAGCAGGGTGATTAAATTTGCCAAAGAGTTTTGGGCTGTTTCCGACAAGGACCTTAAAACTCCGCATTCCCTTATAAGGTTTCCGAACATCAAAAATCCTACCAATGACACGGATGCCGGTGCCACGAGGCCGGCTATCATGGTAACTATTATCGGGAACAAAAGCCTTGTCATCCGTGAAACGCTCTTGGGATTGTACTTCATTCTGATTTTTCTCTCATTTTTGGTGGTAACCAATTTAATGGCAAAGGGTTGTATCATGGGTACCAGGGCCATATAGGAATAGGCGGCCACCGCTATGGGACCTACGTAATTGCTTTTCAGTATCTGGGATACCAATATGGAAGTGGGCCCGTCAGCTGCCCCTATTATTCCGAAAGATGCGGCATCAGCCAAATCATATCCCATGAGGGATGCCACCGTAATTGTTGCAAATATTCCAAACTGGGCCGCCGCTCCGAACAATAAGAGCCTGGGATTGGACAGGAGGGGACCGAAATCAATCATAGCTCCTATTCCTATGAAAAGTAAAATGGGCATAGCTTCCGATGCTTCTATTCCCACTTCAAAGAGCCAGTCTATGATACCTTTTACGGGGCCTATTCCTTCCAAGGTTTGGTTCAAAACCCCTGACATGGGTATGTTTACAAGTATTGCTCCAAAACCCATGGGCAGAATTAAGGCAGGCTCCATGTCCTTTGTGATTGCCAGATAAATCAGGGCTGCGCCGATTATCCACATGATAACTTGTTTCCCTGTTACACTTAGTATTCCTTCATACAAAAACTCCATCTTCTTCTCCTTGTTAATATATCTTTGGCAATATTTAAAAATAAATATTATTACTATATCTTTATCAATTTTTTATTATCCTGTGGTATATGATTTGATAATACAAACAGCCGGATAATTACAATAGGGGTACCAAGGTCACATATATTCCAGTTAAAATTGCAGTGGTTATTACACCGCATATATTGGCACTCATTGCATATTCCAGTATAAAGCTGAATTTGGTAACCCTGTTGACTTCCATTTGTGCTACCTTGGCAGTTGTGGGAACGCACGAAACCCCGGCAATTCCTACTACAGGATTAAAGTTTTTATTATTTATCAAATAAACCAAGTATCCTCCTATAATTCCGCCTAGACCGGAAAGGAGCAAGGCCAAAATTCCTAAAACCAAAAGAGGCAGTATTTTGGGATTTAAAATGGTGCTGGCTTCACACAGAACTCCCAAGGTTAAGCCTAAAAGGAAGGTTGCAGAATAAAGAAAAACATCTTCCAGTAGTTTTGCATATCTTGTTATGCCTGATTCCCTGATGGCATTCCCTAAAAAGAAACTTAAAAACAGGGGAGATGCCGATGGGAATAATAAACACAAGGCTATGCAGGCTATAATGTCAAAGGCTAATTTCTCCTTAGAGCTTATATTATTTCTTTTTTTTGCAGTTTTGATTGCTATTCCTCTTAAATCCTTAGGGACCAGAAACCTGACCAAAAATGGATAACCACCGTATGTTAAGCTCAGATACAAATAAGCTACAATTGTAATAGGTACGAACAAATCCTCTGCAAGAACAAGGGATGCAAAGAGAACCATGGGACCATCGGCTCCTCCGATAAGTGAGATGGCCGCAGCCTCGCCGTATGAAAAACCGAATGCATGGGCGATTGGGAATGTCGCCACGGTACCAAGCTCAGCAAACATTGCAATCAACATTCCGGTAAAAGGATATTTTAATACGCTTCCCACATCCGATATTACTCCTATGCCCATAAAAATCAGGCAAGCTATCAAGCCGTTACTGAACATTAAAGTATAAATGGGCTGCAACCAGTCAATCTGCAATATATTCATAAGCTCATCGGTATTTGTCACCATAGGTTCCAGGAATATGGTTCCTATCTTTGATGCGGAAAGGAATAAGACACCGGAATTTACTGCAGCCATTCCAAAGCCCATGGGGATCATGATAAGGGGTTCCAATATTTCTTTTTTCCCTAAATAAACCAATAAAATTCCGAGTAAAATAAGCACAATCCTTGCTAATGCAATTTTGGGCTCCTGTACAAAGAGGGTTCCGACACCTTGAAAAAGATTTATAAAATTCAATCAATCACCCCATTTCCTGAGGATTTCCTGATTATGAACAAAACAAGCTTAATTAAACCTGCAATAAATACCGATACCGCAAATCCCAGCAAATATACCGAAAAGGCAAAAGTAATATCTTTCATGGCTGCTCCTTCAACTTAGTTCCTTCCTGACAAAAAATACAAAAACCGAAGCAATGACTATGATTATAATGAATGCATACAAAGGATCTATATTAAACATACCCTATCACCTATATCACTTTCATTTAATTTTGCTCTGGGCCCTTCTGTATGTTGATTCCATTAATTTATCCTTGTTTACGATAACTCTTTCATACACTCCCTTGCATATCAGGCCTATTTCATCATGGCAAGAAAAATCAAGAAAAACTTTGTTGTCTGATACTTCGGTTACGGTTAGAATTGTTGTTATTGTTCCGCCGGCCAATGTTAATGTAGGCTGCTCATGAGACAGTTCTATATATTTACCGACTGTTATGTATCCCGGCGGAAGTAATGGATCAAGCATTTTTACCGATGCCTCTATGATTATGTCCAGTACTTCGGGGGTTGACAAGAGGTAGTCTAATGAATCGTTGGACCCTGAATATATGTACTTTTCTCGCACATATCCTTCCCTTTTATGAATTGTCGAAAGTCCCGCCGATATGTTATATTTCACTACCAATATCCCTCCTATATCCCTAAGGTTTTAAAATTGGTCGCATTTTTGCGACAGATGTTTGTTTCTGCTATATATTAATACGAAATTGTTAATTTTGCAATACTTTCGGCTTAAATGAATCCAATTAATTTAAACTTGCAAAAAAGACAGCTGCTCTATACCCCCGGTTCCTTGCCAAACCGGGGGCATGAGCGCTGCCCCCTTTAAAAACCTTTATTTTTAAATCAATAATACCGATGCCAGCCCAAAATAAACCATTAAGGTTAACCCGTCAACCAAGGTTGTAATCAAGGGACCTGCCATTATGGCAGGGTCTAATTTCAACTTTTTTGCCAGTAGTGGAAGCAGTCCTCCCACCATTATTGCCAGAACTATGATTAAAGCTACTGTTGCGGATACCGTCAGGGAAACCTGCAGGCCTACCCTGTCAATAAGCATGTTCTTTGCGAAATTCACCGTGGCTAAAACTATTCCCACAACTAAGCTTATCCTGAATTCCTTCCATAAAACCTTGCCGGCATCCTCCAAACTTACATCTTCCGTCGCCAAGCCGCGGATTATCAGGGTTGAAGACTGATTCCCCGAATTTCCGCCGGTATTCATGAGCATGGGAATAAACATGGTAAGAACCACATAGGTGCTTAAAAGACTTTCAAATTTGGTAATAATGCTGCCTGTGACCGATGCTCCCAGCATAAATATCAAGAGCCAGGGTAGCCTCATTTTTGCCAGTTGGAATACTCCAGAATTCAAATAGGATTCTTCCGAGGGCACCATGGCAGCCATCCTCTGCAAGTCTTCCGTTGCCTCGTCTTCAATTACGGTCATAATATCATCGAAGGTGATGATACCCGTTAGCCTGTGCTCCCTATCCACAACGGGCAAGGCCATAAATCCGTATTTCTTAAAGGTATTGGCAACTGTTTCCTGGTCATCATGGGTTTCCACATAGATGATGTCTTCATGCAAAATATCTTCAATCAGTTTATCTGAATCAGCAATAACCAAATTTCTCAGAGATACTATTCCTTTAAGCTTTTTGTTGTTGTCTGTAACATAGCATGTGTAAATTGTTTCCTTGTTCAAGCCGGTCTCTTTAATGTGGTCCAGGGCCTGCTTTACCGTCATGCTTTTCTTAAGCTCCACATACTCGATGGTCATCAGGCTGCCGGCCGAGTGGGCGGGATATTTCAGGAATTGGTTTATCAAAGCCCTCTCTTCGTGGCTTGAAGAGGCTAAAATCTTGTTTACTATGTTTGCCGGCATTTCTTCCAGCATGTCGATCATGTCGTCAAAGAAGAGTTCATCCAAAATGAACTTTAATTCTTTATCTGTGATCGAGTTGATTATCTGAGCTTGTTTTTCAGGCGAAAAATGGGCAAATACTTCAACTGCGATATCCTTGGGCAATATCCTGAATACCAGCAGGGATGTGGAATGGTCCAGCTCTTCGATTATTTCGGAAATATCAACTTCATTCATTTCCGTGAGGGTATTTTTCAGATCAATATATTTCTTTTGCTCGATTAATTCTAAAATTCTATCATCTCTCATCAGTTCCCTCCTTTAGATATTAAGTTTAATTCATTAATCTATCGGGGAAACCACGGTGGCGAATATGGTTTCTCCAACTTTGTCTTTGTATTCAGCTATTAAGTTCTTACTCACGGGATCAGAATCCATATTCATCACACTCCTTTTTGTCATTCGGAATTATTCGAGCTAAAGCCCCGGGAATGACACTTTATCAATTTTTATCCATCATATAATTATATCACTTTTCTTTATAATGAACACTAATTTTTTTGAAACCCTCGCAAAAAAAACGGGCGGTATTAACACCGCCCCCTAAGAGATTATTATCAGGCTAAAGTCCCTCCTTCAAAGAGTATTTCAAACTCTTTGCCGGTGATTGTCTCTCTTTCCAGAAGAGCCTGAGCGACATTGTGCAGCTTTTCCATATTTTCGCTCAAGAGCTTTTCTGTCCTGCTGTAAGCGGCGTCAATGATTTTTCGCATTTCTCTGTCAATTTTTGCTGCAACATCTTCGCTGTAATTCCTTATCCTGTTGAAATCCCTGCCCAGGAACACTTCGTCATCGCTGGTTCCATAGGCCATGGGTCCTAATTCATCACTCATACCGTAGGTTGTAACCATTGCCCTTGCAATTTTGGTTGCCCTTTCTATGTCGTTGGAAGCCCCGGTTGATATATCGTTAAGAGCTAATTTTTCAGCTACCCTGCCTCCCAACAACCTAACTATATATTCTTCCATGTCGGTCTTTGACCTGTAGGTCTTGTCTTCCTCCGGGAGATACATGGTAAATCCGCCTGCTCCTCCCCTGGGAATGATGGTTATCATGTGAACCGGGTCCTTATTTGATGAAAGCCTTGCCACAACCGCATGACCTGCTTCATGATATGCGGTCAGCTTCTTTTCGTTTTCGCTTATAACCTTGCTTCGCTTTTCAGGTCCCGCAATTACCTTTGTTATGGCTTCTTCAATAATATCCATTGTAATGACCGATTTGTTCTGTCTTGCCGTCAGGAGGGCTGCCTCATTCATGGCATTTTCCAAGTCGGCCGGAGTGAATCCCGGAGTTCTTTTGGCCACTATGCTTAAATCCACATCCTCTGCCAGGGGCTTCTTTCTTACGTGGATTTTCAGGATTTCCTCCCTTGCCTTTATATCCGGAAGGCCTACATGAACCTGCCTGTCAAATCTTCCCGGCCTCATTAAGGCTGGGTCCAAAATATCAGGCCTGTTGGTTGCCGCAATGATGATTATTCCTTCATTGCCCGAGAATCCGTCCATTTCAACCAAGAGCTGGTTCAAGGTCTGTTCCCTTTCATCATTGCCTCCACCCAGTCCTGCTCCTCTTCTTCTGCCAACGGCATCAATTTCGTCTATGAATATAATGCAAGGGGCATTCTTCTTTGCCTGGTCAAACAAGTCCCTTACTCTTGATGCTCCCACACCTACGAACATTTCAACGAAGTCCGAGCCGCTTATGCTGAAAAAGGGAACCCCTGCTTCACCGGCTACGGATTTTGACAGGTATGTTTTTCCCGTTCCGGGAGGTCCAACAAGGAGTACTCCCTTGGGTATGCGGGCTCCAAGCCTTACAAACTTGGCAGGATTCTTAAGAAAGTCCACAATTTCACTTAATTCTTCCTTTTCCTCGTCCAGGCCTGCCACATCCGCAAAGGTAATCTTCTTTTCATCATCCTTTACCATGTGAGCCCTGCTTTTTCCGAAGCTCATGGCCTTACCCGGTCCGGCTCCCTGGGACTGTTTCATGAATACATACCATAAAACTCCCAATAAGACTAACATTCCAATTGTAGGCAAAGCCTGGAGCCACAGGGGAGTGGGAGGTACGGGCTCACCAATTACTTCTATTTCGCCGGCTTCTATCTTTTCTGCCAGGTAATTGTCATGAAATGCTCCTGAAAAATAAAACAGTGAAGGTATATAGGAAGTAAACTCTTTACCGTCTTTAAACACTCCTTCTACCTCATTCTCGGTAAAAGTGAGTTTTTTTACATTATCCTTTTGTATTTCAACTACAAGCTCGCTATAGCTGATGCTGGTTACTTGCTGGGGCTTCTCCACCATGCTCTGGACCAGCAGTATGATCACTACGAATATCAGGATATACATAGCGATGCTTCTCATAAATCCTTTCAATTAAAACCTCCTGTGTCTAAACTGACTACTGTATTTAATATAACATAAAAGTACTGCCATTACAAATGTTTATTACATTTTTTTAACCTTTGTAAACTTCTTCCTTCAGAACGGCAATATAAGGCAGATTCCTGTACTTTTCAGCATAATCCAGGCCGTAACCCACCACGAATTCGTCAGGAACCACAAAGCCCGTGTACTTTATGTCCAAATCTGCTACTCTTCTTTCCTTTTTGTCGAGTATTGTGCATATTTCAACAGATGCAGGGTGCCTGGTCCTTAAGTTCTCCACCAGGTAAGCCAGGGTGAGCCCTGAATCTATAATATCCTCAACTATCAGGACATGTTTGTCTTCTATGCCCATATTCAGGTCCTTCAAAATTCTTACCACACCCGATGTTTTAGTATTGTTCCCGTAACTGGAAATTGCCATAAAATCAATTTCCAAAGGAAGCTTTATTTCTCTTATCAAATCACTTGCAAAAACTACTGCTCCTTTTAATACGCATACGATGAATAAGTCCTTATCCCTGTAATCTTCGGTTATCTTTGCGCCCAATTCGGCTACCTTTGCCTTAAGTTCTTCTTCTCCGATGAGAATTTTCTTAATGTCTTTGTTCATATTGCCTCCCCGTTGAAATTTTGAGAATTTTTTTGGTTGACTCATTTATCTTGTATTTATCGTTAATTCTATAGCCCTCAAGCCATATTATATTTTCGTCATCAGCTACTATTAATCTTGAATCCCTTTCTTCTTTGGGTATCTTCAAATCGATGAAAACATCCTTAACTTTCTTGCTTCCCTCCATGCCGCATGGGGTGATTGAATCTCCCGGCCTCCTGTTTCGGACTGTTAAAGATCCCTTTACCAAATCAAAATCAACGCAAAAGCTGTCCTTATCCTCTATATCTTCCCATGTTTCAGTCCCTGCCTCAAAAACTCTTGCCAGGAGGGTTTTATTAACTTCCTTAATATGGGTAATTTCATTTAAAGCAATATTATATTCAAATTCAGGAACTTTATCAAGCCTTTTATTGATAATAAAATTATCATAACTTATTTCAATTGTAAAGCCTCCGGTCAGGTCAATTTTTTTGCCGGTTTTTCCTGCGTCCATCAGGCTTATGGCATTGTCAATGTGCTTCATTTCAACATTTACCGTGTTACCCTTCAGTTCTTCTATCCCCCGCCTGATGATCCGCCCTCTTTCTCCAACATCCAGGGCTCTTAATAAATTCAAGTCCAGTACCAGCTTTGAACCGCTCCTGTCCTTAAGCAGCTCTTTAAACTTTATATCTATGTACTTTTCTATGATTTTTTTGTCCCTTTCCATGGCTTCAGCCATTCTGCTGAGGGTTGCCTGTATGTTGGGACTGAAATTTTTTTCCAGGTAGGGGATTAAATTTAACCGGATTTTATTCCTCCCGTAAATATCCTGGGAATTCGTAATGTCGATGCAGTATTGGTAATTATTTTCATGAAGGTAAGCCATTATTTCATCCCTTGATACGTTAAGCATGGGCCTTATTAAATTACCCTTCTGAAAGGACATGGCGCTCAAGCCGTCGATTCCCGTTCCCCTGATAAGCCTCTGGAGGACGGTTTCCGCCTGGTCGTTCAAATTATGGGCAAGAGCTATCTTGCCTCCCCCGATTTGGCTTAAATTTTCATTGAAAAAACCATACCTGAGGACCCTTCCTGCCTCTTCTTCCGTAACTTTGAGCTCCTTAGCATACTCCGCGGCATTCTTGCGTTTGACGAAGAGCCTTACCCCGTATTTTTGGCAAAGGTCTCTTACGAACTCCTCATCATGCATGGCATCCTTGCCCCTGTACATGTGGTTTATATGAGATGCATACAGGTTAAAGCTTATAATATCCTTTAACTTTCTCAAGTTATGGAACAAAAATACCGAATCTGGCCCTCCGGATAAGGCAATCAGGATATTGTCCCCGTCGACAATCAATTTTTTGTTGATAATATTATTTTTTATCAATTCATGCATATTTTTCCCCATTAACCTATATTGCATAAATTATACCACAAAATCGGCATTTTAAAAATGTTTTTAAAAAAAGATAAAAAATAGCCACGGGAATAAACCGTGGCTAATAAATAATCTTTCGCATACACTCAGTAAAATAATAAAAATATCAAGCGAATATTTGCAGGGCACGATTATAGTTCTTAGCGAATGCAGGTTAAAAATCCGTTAAACAGCTTGCGTTGTTTGAGCGAAGCGAGTTCGCAAGCTGTAGGATTTTTAGCCGGAATGAGCTTTAGAACTATTCGTGCCCGAAACCGTGAGCGGATATTTTTATTATTTTTCGCTCACTTTAATCAGGAGGATATTTTTATATGGTTATTTATCTCATCTACAAGCTCAACTATTGAAAAATTAAGTTCTTTTTCCAATTTATCAAGCAGGATATCCTTATAGCCTTCTTTTAAAACAGGCTGGGTAAGGCGTTCAAACTTTTTCCTTATCCAATCAATCCCTATATTCTCATGGGCTTCTCCCCTGGGCTCGCAATACGATGACATGTACTTTTGACCATCATTGGTTATTATCTCTGCCCTGCATATGCGCCTCTTAGGAAATTGCCTGTCGATTTCAGGGTCAACCTCAAAGGTGAGTTTTCCCATCATTGAGATTATATCCGGATTTTCAAAGGCTTCACTTGATACTTGACTTAAGCCGAAGTCTCCCGTCACAATGGCGGCAGCCACCGGGTATGCAATGTTGTACTGGGCTTCATCCTCTGTCTTTGGTCTTATCTTGGAAAGCATGGTGGCAGGCTTAAAGGTATAGACGGTAACTTCCTTGATATCCTTATGATTAAGGTTAAATTTGCCCATTATCTCGAGGCATGAATCTATAGCAGGATGGGCCCACCTGCAGCAGGTGTATGGCTTGAAGTAGAGCTTCATGATTTCATAGTTATCATACAAATCATCAAGATAATGCCTGTATTCGTCAGCTTCAAGAAGATTTTTGTTGCCGGTAAAGCCGCACAAGGTTTCCATAACGGCAAGGGCTCCTACCATAACCCCGAAGGGAACTCCGTCCTTATTCATGGAAGGATACTCTACTGACCTTATGCCAGGACCCATAGGAGCATTAAACTCCGCAACAGATAAGAGGTTATTCATTTGTTCCTTGCTGAAACCGTAGATACGGCCTACCCCTGCAGCCGTTCCCACGGCTCCGAAGGTACCGCTGCTGTGGGCAAATTTATAATAGTCCATGATTGCCTGGCCCATGCGGATGGTTGTTTCGTATGTTACCACCAAGGTTGTCAATAATTCCTTATAGCTTATATTCTTTTCATAAGCAGCGGCCAGGACACCCCCGATGAAGGATGTTCCCGGATGGGCCCTGATTATGTTGTGGCCGTCATCTATATCATAGGCATTGGACGAATGGCCCATGGCAGAGGCAGCCCCCATGAAGCTGAACCTTTCCTTTGACCCTATCACTGCAATATTTCCCTGGCCGAATATGGATTTTGCCAGTCTTATGCCGGCCATAAACTGGTCGCTGCAGCTTCCCACCAGCAAGGCCCCCATAAGGTCAATAAAGCAGGCCCTGGCTCGGGTTTGCACCTCCTCCGGCAAATCTTCCCACTTGGTGTTCAATATAAAGTTTTCAAGTTTATAATCGGTTGAAAAATGCATATTATTCCTTCTTTCATATTTTTACCATCCCAAGGGTGATAAACTCTTGGAATGACGCTGCTATTTCATATATTTAATATTTACATGTCTTGTGCTGAATGAATACAACAAGGGGGCATATCCCAGGTAAAAAGAAACTTTATCCCCTACCTTCCAGGGCTTGCAAGAATCCTCTATATCAAGGATGGTATGGTCGCTGGAGCACCCGATTACTCTTATTCCTTCATCACGGGGAAAAAGCTTCATCCCGTCCCCTATATCCTGGCTACCGATGGCGGCGATGGCACGCCTTCGAAGCCCCTTGTCCTCAAACTCCACCTTGTTCCCTGCCCAGTTTATGCTCCTCTCCCCAAAGGGGCGGGATGGTTTTATGTTGACTTCTATCAATTCAGCTTTGAGGACAAAGGAATCTTCATTCATGCCATCGATTATAACGCCCCGGTTAAGCCTTATATTTCGCGGATTTGCGATTGCTCCCCCAATTCTTAAGTGATTGATGCCTTCCGGAAGGTCTCCCTTTTGCATGACAGTCAAGCTCACGGAGCTTCCTCCCGAAATTATCTCCAATTTCCTGTTAATTTTACTTTCTATTTGCCTTGCGGCAGCTACAAGATTGCTTAAGTTCTCCCTAGTGGGCAGTATGGACCCGAAACAGGCAAAGGATGACCCTATCCCCATTAGGTTCAGATTATGGAGCTCGTATTCCGTGAAAAGGGCAAGGTAACATAATTGGTTAACATCAATTACTCCTTCCCTCAAATCCCCCACATCAAGCATAAGGATGACACCGTGCTTTTTACCCCACAAGCCTGCATAGTGGTTTAAAGCCAGCAAGGTTTCCTTCTCCGAATTAAGGCTTATATCGCAATATTTAACCGTGTCAGGAACTTCCGAAAGCATGGGAGCCCTGATGAGCATGGTTGTTATTTCATGCATTTTGCCTTTTATCCGTTTCAGGTGAACCACCCTTGAAGAGGCAATCTGGGCACATCCTCCTTCCCGGTAAGCCCGGGCTATCCTTAAATCCCCGTCGGAAAACTTTATGACTCCTGCCACGGTAACACCCTGTTTTTTGCAGTACTCGGTCATGATCCTGGCATTATCTCTGATATATGAAGTATTAACTTCCAAAACAGGGTATCTTTTATATGCCATTTCCTTCCTCCCTGCAGTTTTATATCATAACTCTACTTTTTCATAGAAATAATTGGACCTGGTGCTGGTTGCAGGTGGCGCATAATCAAGTTTCCTGTCAGCTATTCCAAGTATATCTTCCGGACGAACCCAGGGTTTGTTTTGTATGCCGCTGGTTTCCTCATGGGTTAAGTATCCCTTGTAGGCTGTCAGACTTCTTCTTAAAAAGCCGTCCTTTACGCAGGCCTCTACTACACCGTCGTTTAAAATGCTTAAGATTGCCGGAAGCATCTCTGCCGCATATGCAACTGATGTTGAATGGGCCACGGCTCCCGGTATGTTGCTTACACAGTAATGAACAACTCCGTTAACAACATAGCGGGGGTTGTCATGATGGGTTTCATGGGATGATTCTATGGCCCCCGGATTGTCATTGCTTATATCAACCAATACTGAGCCCGGTTCCATGAGTTTCAGCATTTCCTTGTCTATGAGAAAATCCTTCCTGTGCTTGGGCCATTTAACAGCGTTTATAACCATGTCCGTCTGGGGCAGAACCGATGCAATGGCTTCCTTGGTACAGAACATGGTGTTGATCTTGCTGTTGTATTTATCGTTCAACATCCTTAATACACCCACATTGATGTCCATTACGGTCACATTGGCCCCAAGGGCATAGAGTACCGACAAGGCATTTTGGCCTACAAGGCCACCGCCTAAAATCAAAACATTCATTCCCGGAGCGCCGGCAAAACCTCCTACATATTTACCCTTGCCTCCGTTTATTGTGAGCATGGATTCAAGGCCGAAAAGGGCTCCCTGCTTTCCTGCAGCTTCGCAGTTGGGCGACCCGTAGCGGTGGCAGTCTTCAGCAGTAAAGGCTATGCATTTGCTCTTTAATATGGCATCCACTTCTTCGGGATGGCCAGCCGGATGTATGCAGCCTAAGATTATTTGGTTTTCACGAATCAGGTCGTATTCGCTTTCTTCGAATTCCTTAACCTTTGCAACCATATCGCAGCGGGCATACATTTCTTCGGCAGTTTCAACTATTTCGGCCCCTGCCTTTTCATAGGCTTCGTTTGAAAAGCCTGCTCCCTTGCCGCAATCCTTCTGGGCTAAAACCTTGTGTCCGGCTGCAACTATGGAAGCCACTTCGGTAGGTGTGCATATAACTCTGTATTCACCTTCTTTAATATCTTTAAGTACACCGAATATCATTCAAATTCCTCCTCCATATATTAAGAATAATAATTTCTGTATACCTCTTAATGTCATCCTGAGAGAAACGAAGGATCTCATGAGATTCTTCACATCCGTTCAGAATGACACTTTCCTGTATTTTTGAGATTCTTCGGGCTAAAGCCCTCAGAATGACAATAAATTCATTAATTAGTCAATATTTCTTGTTTATTTATTTACCAAGTGGCAAGCAACCAAATGACCGGGAGTAACCTCAACAAGGTCAGGATGTTCATCGCACTTGTCATGGGCATAGTTACAACGCTTTTTAAACCTGCATTCCTGTGGAGGATTAATCGGAGAAGTAATTTCACCCTTAATGAGTATCCTTTCTCTTTTATCTCTCAAATCAGGTACCGGAATTGCAGACAACAAGGCCTGAGTATATGGATGCAATGGATGGGCAAACAATTCTTCAGCAGGTGCTTTTTCAACAATTTTACCCAGGTACATAACGGCTATTTCGTCGGAAAAATGATTAACAACAGACAAGTCATGAGTTATGAAAATGTAGGAAAGATGAAACTCTGCCTGTAATTCCTTCAACAAGTTCAGTATTTGGGCCTGTATGGATACATCAAGGGCAGAAACCGGTTCATCGCATACAATAAATTTCGGTTCCATTGCCAAGGCCCTGGCTATGCCTATACGTTGGCGGCGGCCCCCGTCAAGTTCATGAGGATATGTGTTGAACAAACGGGCGGCAAGGCCTACCGTAGACATTAGTTCCGCAACCCTTGCATGAATTTCCTCTTTTGTTTTTAAAATCTTATTGGCAATGATTGGCTCACTGATTATCTGGCTTACGGTTTTTCGAGGATCCAAAGATGAATAGGGATCCTGAAAAATAAGCTGCATATCTTTACGAACATTTTTTAATTTTTTTTGATTGATTTTAGTTATATTTTCACCTTCAAAAATGATATCCCCGGCAGTGGGTTCAATTAAGCGCAGTATTGTTCTCCCTACCGTGGTTTTCCCGCAGCCCGACTCTCCAACCAGGCCTAAGGTCTGGCCTCTTTGTATTGTAAAGTCGACACCGTCAACGGCATGGAGCATTCCACGCTTGGTTTTGAAGTGCTTGGTTAAGTTTCTTACTTCAAGAATATTATCCGTCATAGTTATCTTTCCTCCCTCTCGATGCGGAAGCCCGGCCTGTCATAGGCACTGCAGCGCACAAAATGAGTATCCGAAATCGCCCTTTCCCATTGAGGCTGTTTGCAATCCTCACCCATATAGGGACAACGCGGATGGAAGGGACATCCCACCGGTATGTTGGTAGGGTCGGGCATCAAGCCTTTAATGGGCGTAAGCATTGCTTTCCTGTCATTGATATTAGGAAGGGAATTGAACAAGCCTTCCGTATAGGGGTGCTTGGTTTTGTTGAATACATCCTCCAAAGTACCTCTTTCAACAATATTACCCGAATACATTACCGCAACCTCATCACAGATTTCTGCCACAATTCCTAAATCATGGGTTATCATTATCAGGGAAGTCTTGTAATGCTTTCTTAAATTTTTCATCAGGTCAAGAACCTGGGCTTGTATGGTCACATCAAGGGCGGTAGTGGGCTCATCTGCTATCAGAAGTTTTGGATGGCATGCAAGGGCAATAGCTATAACAACACGCTGTTTCATACCTCCTGAAAACTGGTGGGGATATTCGTTGGCACGCTCCCCGGGAATTCCTACAACCTCCAGCATTTCTATGGCCCTTTTCCTGGCTTCTGCATAGGATACGTCTTCATGAAGGAAAATACTTTCCGCTATTTGATCCCCAACCGTAAGAACCGGATTCAAAGCAGTCATGGGATCCTGGAATATCATGGATATGTCTTTTCCCCTGACCTTTTCCAGTTCCTTTACGGACAGGCTAAGCATATCAAGTCCGTCAAGAAACATGTGGTCACATTCTTCAACTCCCGGTGGTTTGGGTATTAGTCTCAGCAAGGATAAGGCCGTGGTAGTTTTGCCTGCTCCCGTTTCCCCTACCAAACCTATGGCTTTTCCTCTTTCAATTTGTAAATTTAAACCATTGACGGCCTTTACTATTCCGTCTTCCGTCTCATATCGCACGACTAAGTTTTTAACATCAAGAACCAAATCTCTTTTATCCATTTTGCACCACCTATTGTTTCAATTTTGGATCCAGGGCGTCACGGAGACCGTCACCCATGAGGTTGAAAGCAAGAACCGTAATCATGATTGCAAGACCCGGGAAGAATGTTAAATAGCTGTAATCACGGATGAATTCACGGCCGCTGGACAACATTGCCCCCCATTCAGGTGCGGGAACCGGTATGCCGAGGCCCAAAAAGCTCAGCTGGGATGCCGTAAGAATTCCGTTTGCAACACCCATGGTTACCTGGACAATTATAGGTGACATTGAATTGGGCAGAACATGGGTAAAAATAATTCTAAAATCGCTTACACCCGACACCTTAGCGGCTTCAATATATTCCTGGTCTCTCACGGGCAGGACCGCAGCCCTTGCCGTACGGGCAAACATGGGGACATATACAAGGCCTATGGCCAGCATTAACACCACTATGCTTTGACCAAATGCCGCCATTATTGCTATACCAAGCAAAACCGAGGGTATACCAACAAATACCTCACAGGTTCGCAGGATGATATTTTCCAGCCTGCCCCCGTAATAACCTGCAATCAAACCCAGGGTAGATCCTATAAAACATGAAATTGCAACCGATACAATACCAACAGACAGGGAGTACTTGGCACCATAAAGAATACGCGCAAAAATATCCCGCCCGTACTGGTCCGTTCCAAATATATGTTCAGCAGAAGGTTTCTGAAGACGATTCATAATATTCTGTTGTACTATATCTTCATCATAGTCAAATATAACCTGTGCAACGATGGCCAAAATAATGATCACTACCAAGATTACCAAACCCAGCATTGCGCTTGGACTTTTTTTGTAGTTTCGCCACACTTCTTTGGCCATACTTCTCTTTTTATATTCCTTCAGCTCATCGGCTGAGTATTTCCATTTTTCACCTACCACTATAAATCACCTCACTTCGAATATTGGGCCTTGATACGCGGGTCAACATAAGCATATGCTATATCAACAAGCAGCAAAGTCAAATTAAGAAAGATTGTAAACATGATAATACAACCCGTCGCCAAGGTCATATCACGAGTATTTATTGCGGTTACAGTCAAACGCGCCACCCCGGGCCATGAAAACACGGTTTCTATAACAACGGCACCGCCAAGGGCATTTCCGAAGGTGGAACCAAGAATAGTTATTATTGGAATTAAGGCATTCTTTAATGCGTGCTTATATATAACATGGCGCTCGCTAACCCCCTTTGCCCGGGCCGTTCGCAAATAATCCTGGCGAATTACCTCAAGCATTGAAGAACGGGTAATTCGAGTAAGGTTTCCTGCCTGGGCCGTACCTAAGGTCAGGGCCGGCAGTATTATTGATTTAAAACTTGAACTTCCGCCTGAAGGCAGCCATCCCAATTTAAGAGAAAATAAAAGTATCAATAAAATACCCAGCCAAAAGGCAGGCATTGATACTCCTATCATTGAAGCTATCATGCTGACACCGTCCACCCATGTCCTGTGATGGGTAGCTGCAGCAATACCTAAAGGAACTGAAATAATCATTGCAACAATTATACTCCAGAATGCCAGCTTTAAAGTATTCGGGAAACGCTCCAGGAACACTTCCATAACCGGCCGCTTCATAGACAGGGATACCCCTAAATCACCTTTCAGCAGGTTTTTCATATAACGAAAATATCGCTCAATCAAGGGGCCGTTTAAACCCATTTCTTCCCGCATCATTTCAATCTCATGTTCTGTTGCATCCTGGGGCATCAGACTGGTGACTATGTCGCCGGGAGCCAGATCCATCAGGAAGTATACAACAAAAGAAACCGCCAGTATAACAGGTATCATCATCACGGCTCTTTTCACTATATAGCGAATCATAATGATGTCCTCCTTATCATTGAATTAAATATATTCTCCTGATTCCTAAACAAAAATCAGGAGAATATATCACTATATTAAATTGTAAAACTATGGATTCTTACTCTATAATTCTTTCAACTGTTCTGAATTGGTGTACCAAAGCCGGATGGAGAAGAATTCCTTCAACATCTTTGTGAGCTCCCATTGTCAAGGTTGCCTGTGCTATAGGAACCCAGTTGATTACTTCTGTAGTCAGGATAATCTGCAGATCTTCATACATCTTGGCTCTCTTATCCCTGTCTGTTTCTGCTGCTGCTGCATCTATCAAAGCATCGATTTCCGGATCGTTAATATTTGAATAGAAGCTTCTTCCACCCTTGGAGTGGATGGGGTTCCTGAACATGTAGTCTGCATTCTTGCCAGGAGTCCATGAAAGAACAAAGGTCTCTTCAGAGTTATTGGGTGTCTGCAGTCTTTCAATCAAAGCTGCCTGCTGTACGAATTCAACATTTACCGTAATACCGTATCTTGACATTTGAGCCTGGAAGTTTTCAGCCATCTTTACCCTGTGGGCAGCATCGGAAGTAATCAGTTTAATAGTCTTTCCTACAGCTCCCAATTCTTCAAACATGGCTTTTGCTTTATCAGGATCATAGGGTATACCGTCGATATCTGCATAGTATTCCATGTCTCGGCACATGATGCTTGTTGATACCTGTGCATATCCGTCCCATGCAGCCATTACCATTTCTTCCTTATTAATTGCATAGGCGACTGCTTTTCTGAATTCCGGATTTGAAACTATTGAGTTCTTATTGGCTAAGTTGAAACCGATAAAGTGTTGTCCTCTTCCTGTTACCGTAAGAAGCTTAAGATCTTCGCTTTCCGAAATACGGCTGTAATCGGTGGGGCTTGGTGACATGATTGCGTCAACTTCACCGTTTTCCAAAGCTATCATTCTTGATGAAGCTTCAGGAATCATACGGAATACAAGACGTTTGGTTTTCGGAACTTCATACAGTGTACATTCTTCAAATCTAACCAATGAAACGTAGTCAGCAGACTGGAATTCTTCAAATTTCCATGCGCCTGTACCGATTTTAACAGCTTCTTCCTCAGGCATTGTTTCAAATGCTTCCTTTGACAATATAGCAAGTGAATCAGCTGCAAACACATAGTTAAAGTCAACATCTCCATCGTGGAGGAATACCTCGAAAGTCAGGTCGTCAATCTTCTTAACTTCTTTAAACTTAGCTATATAGGCTGATGTTGTAGATTTGTCCTTGCCTCTTTCAAAGGTGAACAATACGTCATCAACATCCAATATGGTACCATCATGGAACTTGATACCTGGTTTGAGTTTAAACCTCCAATGGTCCGGAGTTATCATTTCCCAAGATTCAACCAGGAAGCCTTCATTTTGCATAGTCACTAAGTTAGTATTGGTAAGCAGGGTATGAACGCAAGCCTGTACTAACTGGTTGGACTCTGAAGTTGTTTCCATGGGGTCGATTGTCGTAAACTCATCTGCTATAGCAATTACGATTTCCTCTTTATACTTGGGTCCGCCTGGCTGCTCTGCAGGAGTTTCTCCCGGTTTCGGCTCTTGCGGAGCAGGAGTCGAAGCAGGTTGACCGCATCCTGTCAATACCAGTGCAAGTAATAAAATAAGTGACAATAATCTTGTGTAAACGTTTTTCATAGTTTCCTCCCTTATAAATTTCCGGGTTCTCCACCCTGTTTGTATAATAATAAGCAATATTTGTGCCAAATAAAAAACTTCCGAAAAAGTCTCCTTCTAATATAAACTTAGGGCAGTCTTCCAATAACATGACATAAAATACAAATATTCTGCAAAAAAATCCTTATATGAAAACGGGGTGCAAAAAATGCGCCCCGGGTGAAAATTTTGCCTCTTTTTTATTCAAGTTGATTCAGACCATATTCCTTAATCTTATTCAAGAGCCCCCTCTTGCTTATGCCTAAGTCCCTGAAAGTCAAATCCCGCCTTCCTTTATTTTTCTTAAGGGTGGCTATAATTGCCCTTTTTTCGATTTCTTTAAGACTATTTTCCGATAAAAATTCATCTATTGACTTTTCGTTTGTGTCCTTGCTTAAGTTCCTGAAGCTGATTTCATCCGGCAAGTCCTTTACGTCAATTATACCCGTAGAATTTATGATAGCCGCATATTCCAGGATGTTTTCCAGCTGACGCACATTGCCGGGGAAGTCATAATTCATCAACATGTCCAGGGCTTCCTTGGTAATTCCCTTTATGGATTTATTCAGGTTTTTTGAAAGGTTCCTGATAAAGTGGTCGCACAAGGCCGGTATATCGGATTTGCGCTCCCTTAAGGCAGGCATTTTAATTTCCATCACATTGATTCTGAAATATAAATCCTGCCTGAATTCACCCTTTTCAATCAAGCTTTTCAGGTCCCTGTTGGTTGCGGTTATTATGCGGACATCGGTATGGAGGGCCACCGAGCTTCCCAGGGGGGTAAATTCCTTATTCTGCAGAACCCTAAGCAATTTGCTCTGGAGACCCAGGGGCATGTCTCCGATTTCATCAAGAAATATTGTTCCCTTGTCGGCAAGTTCAAATTTACCCTTGCGGTCCACAGCCCCCGTAAAGGACCCCTTCCTGCAACCAAACAATTCCGCCTCAAGGAGGTTTTCAGGTATGGCGGCACAGTTTACGACAATGTAGCGTTCATGTCTCCGCTTTCCCGTTTCATGGATTGCCTTGGCCACAAGCTCCTTGCCTGAACCGCTTTCCCCCGTTATCAATACATTTGTATCAATATCCTTCAATTTGTCAATAAGCATATAAACCTGCTTCATTGACTGGCTCTCTCCGATAATTTCATGATTATATCTCTTGGATTTCAGTTCATCTGACAAAAATCTTACTTGTTCGTTCAACTTATAATAATCCACGGCTTGTTTTATGTGGACCATGAGCTCATCAATATCCAGGGGCTTGGTAAGGTAATTAAAAGCCCCGTTCTTCATAGCCTCAACGGAATTGCCTATGCTGCCGTAAGCCGTCATCATTATAACAACAACATTGGGGTCTGTTTCTTTTATTTGCTTTAATACATCAAGGCCGCTTTCATTACCTATTTTCAAATCCAACAAAACCACATGAAAGTTTTGATTTTCGATTAACTTGAGTGCCTGCTGGGCTGAGTTGAAGGTCACGACATTGTAATCATTCTTAAGCGCTAAGTTTAAAGATGTGCATATGCCCGGTTCATCATCAATAATCATCACATATGGTTTCATTTCATATCCTCCTCAAATAATAAACGAATCCTGGTAAACTCATTTTTACGGCTTTCAAATTCAATTTTGCCCGAGTTTTGATTTACGAACTGCTTGGTTAAAGCCAAACCCATTCCTAAACCTTTGGCCTTTGTGGAAAAGAAGGGCTCCATACATTTCTCTATCTCTGCCTCCGTCATTCCACAACCTTCATCATAGACCTCAATGCATACTGACTTGTTCAAAGGATAGCTTGATAATCTGACATGCAAGCCGTCTGGGTATTTATCCTCATTTTGGGACAGTTTTTCCTCTACCGACTGAATGCTGTTCAGTATGAGATTAATGAGGGCCTGCTTGATCTGGTCCCTGTTCACGTAAATATAGGCGTCGTATGATACATCTGTTTCAAAAATTATCTTGTTTGAATTTGTTGTGGACAGCTTGGCTATATATTTGGAATCATTCAGCAATTCACTTATCAATACCCGCTCCTTACTGCTTCGTATAGGCCGGGTATAATTTATGAGCATATTTATTAAGCGATTTATTCTTTCAACCTCTTTAGGCACGTGGTCAGCAAACAATTCCTTGAAATCATCATCATTTCCTTGTTTTTCAATCAGGGATGCAAAAGTATTTATGGACATGAGAGGATTTTTTATCTCATGGGCCATGCCGGCTATTATCCGGCTCAGTTCCTTGCTTTTCTTTGCTTCAAATAATTCCTGCTTTTCTTCCTCTTCCCTGGTTATGTCTTCAACCACCATGATTTTGTCATTTTCTATATTGAAATTCAGGCATTGACAACGAAATATGCGGTTCTCGGAATTTACATTGATTTTTACGTTAACCGGCCGGTCAATTGCCCCGGCATTATTGCAATTCATACTTTCGTATAGCATATTCAATATATTTAATTCACTGACATTCCATACATTTTCCCTTGCCTTTTTTTCATCTATGCCTGCCAGGGAACGGATGATGGAATTCATGGTAAGTACCCTGCCGTCATTCTTTAACATCATTATGCCAACCGGCAGGAGCTCCACCAGCCTTTGCCTGAAAATACTTTCATATTCAAGCTGCTGAGCCCTTTTTCTAACTTCTTGCGTTTTTTCATCCACAATTTTCTTTAATTTATAATTCATATACCCTATTGCGCTTATTACAAGAATTGCTGCCAATACAAGCAAGACAATATATGAAAGGATCTTCCGCATTCTTGTTCTTAGGGCAACTTCAAGCTCTATATCCTTAATCCACTTATGCATCAGAAACTCGTATTTCCCGCTGGCAAGCAATCTTCCTATACCCCTGTTGATTGAATTTTGAAGGACCCTGTCATTTCTCCGGGTCAATATGGAATAAGAAACGGATGAAATATAGTTATGGACTATTGTATAGGAGTCGCTTGTTCCATCTTCTTCAAGCATGTATATGATACTTTCCTTGACCCCTATTACAGCATTGACGCTCCTGCTTTTGAGAGCGTCATAGAGCTGCCTTTGGTTTCCCATAACTAAGTTGTTTCCCGTATTCATGGGGGGAAGCTGGGAAAAACTGATAGTACCCAACTCGAAGGCCACGGAAAGGACTCTTGAATCCTGGTCAGGATTAAGGATCCTGTTTACATCTTCATTTCTGACAACCATACAAAGGTCAGCCGAAGATATGTCATGGGTCCTTGATAACATGGGATCTGAATAATTTTTTGAGGCAACTCCCAAAACGGCATCAACTATCCCGGATTCAAGGGCTTCAATTGATTTATTGGTTTGACCGAAGGCCAAATACTCTACTATCAGGTTTTCGTTATCGGCAATTTCATTCATTATGTCTATATGAAGGCCGACCAATTCCCCATTTTCATTTAAATATTGAAAAGGCGGAAAGTTAGGATTTACCGCAACCTTAATGCTGGTTCTCGCAGCCCGGGATTCCGGGGCAAAATAAGCAGCCAATATAATCAATAAACAAAAAATTGAAATTGTTTTCCTAATTTTTCTACCCATATTTCATCTCATCTCTGCAGGTCTTTTTTTTAAAAATATTTAGGTTATTATACATTAATCGACGAAAATATTCAAGGATATATATCATGAAAATCGGTTGGCATGTATTTTGCAATATTTATAGCAAAATAAAAAAGGAGGATACTATGGCTATCAAATCAATTGGTTTCCCAAGAATCAAAAATTATGCCGGTGACGTGCGGGATTTTTTGCCGTCCTTGTTCGGCTATCTCAAAAAATTCGAAGACCTTGAAATATTTGTTGAAGAAACCTATGGTTCAGGTCTTGGCTTGAAAGAAGAAGATTATTTAAAAGAAAATGATAAAATTCAGTTCGTTCCTGCAGAGACCGTGTACCAGAAGGACTTGATCGTTATTTTGAAAATGCCAGAACTTTCGGAGCTGGAAAAACTAAGAGACGGGTGCAGTTTGTTCACCATGTGCCATTACCCCACAAGGCCGGCTTATGTGGAATTGTTTAAAAGAAAGAATATTTTCTCCTTGTCCATGGACGGAATTGAGGATGATTACGGAAAGCGCCTTTTTGTTGATTATTTCAGGACAGCCTTTAACGGGTCGAAAATTGCCTTTGAAGAACTTAAGAAATCCTACAAAGATTTTTACTCAATGGACAGGCCTCCCATTTACATAACCGTATTGGGAGTTGGAATGGTTGCCCAAAACTGTGCTAAATCATTTGAAATATTAAGTGATGAGGCATTCCTTGAAAAGGGTATTCCGGGCGTAATAGTGCAGCTTTTGCCCAGAACCGTTACAGGCAATGAAGCAATAATGGCTGACTTGTTAAAACAAACGGATATCCTGGTAGATGCCACCAAGAGATATGACACCACCAAATATGTTTTAAGAAACGAATTACTTAAGAATCTGCCGGAACATGCAATTATACTGGATATAACAGCTGACAGGTATGATGGTGACCAGGTGAAACCAATCGAGGGAACCGTCCTGGGACATCTTGAAAAATGCGTCATTTATCCTGATGATGAAGCTTATGACTCCTTGCCCCAAGGGGTTGACAGCACCAACAGGAGGATTACCGTAAGCTGTGATGCCTGGCCTGGAACCACTCCCATGGAATCCATCAAATTCTATGAGGTTTTGCTTAAGGATTATTTGAATGTGATCATGTCAAAAGACTTATCCGAAATAGACATAAACAGCGGCAATTTCTTTGAAAGAGCCCTCTACAGGGGAACCTTGGATTATTTCCTTAATAAATAATTACCCAATTTTTGTGACCAAAACGGTCATGTCATCAATTATTTTATCCTGACCCCTGAGAGCGTAGCTAAGTATCGAATTGGCTGCGGTTTGGGGGTCCTTTTTCTTCAGACTTTCCAAATACTTGTCAAGGGACTTTTTAGGGTCCAGGTTTATGGAGTCAATGACCCCGTCGCTTATCATTACAAGCATATCACCAAGGTTTATTTGTTTTTTAAAGGAGCTGTACTCGAAATTATCAAGAATACCCAAAGGCAGGCTTTTGCCGCTTATCTTGTCCACTCCCTTATCACTTATTATGTATGAAGGTGCAGCTCCTGCCTTATATAAACGCATCTCTTTTGTCCCGTAATCAATTACGGTGAAATCAAAGGTTACATACCTGTCATCATCCAGCGCAATCATGAGAACGGAATTCAGGGTTCTCAATATCTGCTCTTCCGTAAAATCGGAGTATAAAAATCTTGACATTAAATCAAGGGCGCTGTTGCTTTCATTGTTTGCAACTTCTCCCGATCCTAAGCCGTCGCAGAGAACCACATAATACTTGTCCGCCCTGCCCGCATAGGCAAAATTATCCCCTGAAACAAGGGACCCGTCTTTGACTGCCGTTGCTGCATAGGTGCGAATCTTTATTTTCTTGATGTTCTTGAATTTAAAAACATAGTAATTGGGTGAAACCACGACTCTCTCGACGCACCTCAATTTAGCTCCCGTAACGTTCCTTACAATCAAAGCAATGCTTGCTTCAGCTTCCTCCGGTGTTTTTTCGGTTCTGACCGTAGTGCTTAAAAGGATGGAAGACTTGTTTGAAGATACTACTTCGAAGAATTTTACATTTATATTCTGCCACAAAAGATATTCTTTTATTTTTTCCTTGGCCTGGCTTGAAAATATATTTAAATACCTGCTTTTCTTCTTGTTTTTACATGCAGCCGCATCGGAAAGGGTTGAGGCGGCTTCTTTTTCAGCCTTATTTTCTGCCTTGTTTTCTGTCTTTTCTGTTATGGATTGAGTTTCTTCTTTTCTTGCCTTTCTTGACTCCCGGACTTTTGCTTCTTTTTTTATTCTTTTAATGGTATTGATTCCTTCGTTTATCAAAACCATGGCGCTGAAAATGAACAAGGCTTCGAATATGTTGAGCATAAGTTGGTTCTTGTTGAAGCCATCGGTAAAAAGTATGGCTGTTTTTGAAAAAAACAAGACTAAGGCAGTATATCCCGCTACCAGGAAAATCGAGCTTTTACCTTCGTTCTTAAAAGTGAAATAATAAACGAAAATGGCTAAAAGCATCACAAGATAGGAAAAATCAAATCGCACCGTCAGGATGCCGGCCGTGCATACAGCCAAGATTGAAAACCATGGACCCTTTTCGTGGCAATATGAGCTTAAAACAACCAAAGCGAAGGGAAAAATATCATCAATTATAGTGTGCCTGGAAAGAAAAAAACACACCAAAAGCAGGGGCAGGTTTTCTTTGATGTGTTTAAGTTCCTCTAAAATTGATTTTCTTATACTTGAAACATGTTTCTCTTCTTGTGTATTTCCAATCATATTTTCACCCCAAGTCAATGGTAGCAAATATGATTGTAAAATACTGTCAAAACATGTTTAAATCTCAATATTTTATTCGTTTATTAGGTCTTTTTGAGAGCCTATTCCTTGAATGAGCTTGTTGTCATTCTTATTTTTATCTATGTAGATGGTTTCGTTGGGTTTAACCATTTTATACTGGTCTCTTGCTATCTTTTCCACTATTTCCATTAGGGCTTCTTCATCGCTTAGCTTTTCCACGTCATTCTTAAGCTCAGTGGCCTTCTTCTCGACTCCGGCCTTCAGGGCCTTTTTTTCTTCTATCTGTTTATTAAGATCCATGAGCATTTCATATTGATTGAAGGCCGTATACGCAAAATACACTAAAAAAATCAAAAACAGAAAATTCAGCACATTGAATTTTCTCCTCTTCTTTACAGGAGCAGCCAATTTTTGCATGCGCTTTTGTTCTTTTATTTCTCTTTCTTTTTCACGAAATTCATAATGATTGATTTTTTTCTTAAGCTCAATAATCTTTTGTTCTTCGTTCAAAGAAACTACTCCCTTCTGCTTCTTCTGCTTCTTCTGCTTCTTTTGCGCCTTTTATGCCTATTGGGTTTTTTCCTATTATATATCATTTTTTTATTTTTGAAAACCTTTTTTAATTTAAATTTCAAAAATTTGTACCGTTTTTTGAGCTTATCCCTGGCTGCACGGTACTTAAGCTTAAGGGGATATAATAAAACCTTTATTTTCCCCATGATAAACCTGGCAGGACCCAGGAGCATATTAATGAGTTTTTTTATAACATTTATAATGTAATCAACAATAAATATAAAAATCTTTAATATATATGAGCTGATACCGAAGAAATACAGAAGTGCACCCGCACAAAACCCCATCAAAATAAAGAATCTGACATTACCGTAACTAATGTCCATAATCAGTTCGGTGCCAAATCTTATGCTGATTATCCAATATATTATATCACCAATAACAGTGCCTCTTGTCTTAAACTTGCCGTAGTGCCTGATGAGCCTGTAGATGTCCCACAAAAAGCCAAGAAGGACACCTGCCATGACGGAAACCGCCAGCATGTACTCCTGGGAATAAGGTAAGTAATCCATACTATTTAAATAATTTCTTTACTAAGCTTACCTTTTCTTTGGGGCCTTCGTAATCGGAAAACACCAGGGAATTGATGATGCCCTTGACCATAAGCTTGCCTTCATCAACGTTCAGCTTGTTAATGTTCAGCATTTCCCCCTTTACGGTAAGCTTTCCTTTTGTCGTAATAAGGACAACTGTTTCTTCGTTAAAGCTATCAACCCCTTCAACGCCGGTGACATTTAAAATTTCTTTATTTTCAAGCACCAAACTTTGCATTGTTTTTTCATCCATGAACATCCCCCCTTAAATATTACATTATATGTCCCGGTGATTTTAATTATTCCTTGATAGTCCTTTATATCATTGCTATGAATACCCCATTGTGTCATCGAGGGCTTTAGTCCGAAGGATCTCATGAGCTCACATAGTGTCATTCTGAACGCAGTGAAGAATCCCATCTTTTAATGAGATCCTTCGCTGACGCTCAGGATGACAAATGTGTGAGATCCTTCGCTGACGCTCAGGATGACAAAAGGGCACGGATATTTCGTGCCCGAAACCGTGAGCGGATATTTTTATTATTTTTCCACTTAAGGCATCTTGTGTTTTTCCTTATAAATATCCTTTGCAATCCTTGCGTTCAGGATGCTTTTCTTAACAGCCTTAACGCTTTGTCTCGTTTCGATCATTCTCCCCGACTTCATTTCTATTACAGCCTTACCATCCTTATCATACACCTTTTCTATGGAATTCACATCAAACAGCCCAAAGGCCGCATCGTGTGGAAACATGGGCTCTCTCACATTGATGTAAACATAGATAAGGTTCTCGTTTATAACCAGGGGTACCTTATTGGTAATTCCCAGTTCTTTTCCGTAATTGATGCGATTGTGATACAGGCTGATGTTATAGTAATCTGCCAGTTTCTTGGTGCATGTTTCAATAGTTGCAGTTTTTATGAAGGATCCCTCGCTTGTTATTATCTCCGTGCAGTTTCCCTTGTCCTTCACGTATACCGGCAGCATTGCTTCTATTTCATTGAATTTTATATGATTGTTCATATGATTTCATTTCCTTCTGATAAAAATTTATTGAAAAAATCAATAATTTTGGTTTTTGAAACTTTGTCAAAGTCAGCTTGTTGAAGGCCCTTATTGCCCTTTATACAAACCTTCACCTTCTTAATATAATGGATATGGTGATGAGGATGGACTCTGACATTAATTATATTATTCAGGAATCTTTAAAAGGGGACAAGATTTATGCGGAAATATTGCTTAAAAGGTTAAATCCGCTCATTTTTAAAAATATTTACACCCGGTATTCACCCTCCGACCCCTTTATACAAGACCTGCAGCAGGAAGGCTACATTATGGTTTTACAGTCTCTTAAAGACTTTGACCCAGGCAGGAATGTTCACTTTCTTCAATATATTAAAGTCAGGTTAACTTATTTCTATAAAAACTATTTCAGCAAAAGCACGAAGGATAAAACTTTAAGCCTTGATGATCTCAGGGAAGCCGGAAAGGAAATCATAAGCGAGGGGATGGACCAGGTAACCTCAGTATTGATAAAGGAAGAAAAAGAAGCCCTGCACAGGTGCATCGATGAATTGACGGAAAAAGAGCAAATGATTTTAAAGCTCTTCTATTTCAAAGAGCTTTCAATCCAAGAAATTTCAGAAACATTAAACATGAAATACCGGTCCGTCATAAATACCAAAAGTTATGCCCTTAATAAGCTTCGAAGAAAAATGTCAAAATTCCAGTTCCAATAACTCCATTTTTATGTTAAGATACAAGTATTACGAATGTGCGAGGGGGATAAGATGAAATCAAAAGAAATAAAAGCAGTGTTTATCTTGCTGTTGACGGCAGCAATCTGGGGATTCGCCTTTGTTGCCCAAAGGGTAGGAATGGAGCATATAGGAGCCTTTACCTATAACGGTATAAGATTTGCCCTGGGAAGTGCTTCTCTCTTGCCTATAATTTATTTTTCGGGCAAAAAGCTTAATGATACAGAAGAAAAACCACAAGCAGACCTTAAAACAACCATAAAGTCCGGTATCATAGCAGGATGCATCTTGTTCATAGCAGCGTCCCTGCAGCAGGTTGGACTCATTTACACCACTGCAGCAAAGGCAGGATTCATTACAAGCTTATATATAGTTTTGGTACCCATTTTAGGAATATTGTTAAAACAAAAAACTTATCCGACAACCTGGATAGGGGCCGTTACAGCCACAGTGGGACTTTATTTTCTGAGCATTAACGAAGATTTTACGATTCAGCTGGGAGACCTTCTTCAATTGATAGGAGCCTTTTTCTGGGCAATTCATATTCAGGTGATAGACAGGTTTGTTAAGAAGGTTGATGCAGTAAAACTATCCAGCGCCCAATTTGCCACCTGCTCAGTTTTAAGCCTGATAGTTGCCTTTATTACTGAAGAAATCGTTCCGGGGCAAATCTTCCTGGCTCTTGTGCCTATCCTGTACGGTGGCCTCATGTCCGTAGGAGTTGCCTACACCCTGCAGGCAATTGGTCAAAGACACGCCAAGCCTGCCCATGCAGCCATTGCCATGAGCATGGAGGCAGTGTTTGCAGCTATAGGCGGAATGATTATTTTGCATGAAACAATGTCTTTAAGGGGATTCCTGGGTTGTGCCCTCATGATGGCCGGAATCCTCATAACACAAACTGAAAATATTAAAGCCGAAGCCAAATAGGATTTTTTTCACACAATAATTGAAATTTTGAACATATTCCACAATGGTGCCAAGGACCAATGGAGCAGTCATATTAAAAGGGGACACGCTTACAAAGTCGTGTCCCTATTTGTTTACTCAACAGCTTTCATGGATTCTACCATTTCGATTTTATTAAGCTTTCTTGTCAGGAAGAGGTTAACCAACAAGGAGAAGAGGAAGGTAAAGAGGGCTGCCATTCCGTAGCTATGGGCCGATATTTCCCTCCCCAGCATCAAGTTGGACGCTTCCACCGTTTTTACCACAAAAGTATGGAGATACTTACCTAAGAACAAACCTAAAACAGTTCCCAACAAGCTAAGAATAACCGATTCCCTGAATACATAGGCCGCTATCTCCTCCCTGTGGTAGCCCAATACTTTTAGGGTGGACAATTCTTTTCTTCTCTCGTTTATATTGATATTGGTTAGATTATATAATACTATGAAGGCTAAGGCAGCCGATGAAAAGACTATTACGGTAACAATGAAATTAATGTTATTCAGGAGGCTGTCAAAGGATTTTTTGAGCTGGGACAAGGGCTCGGCGCTCATTATTTCCCCCTTTAGCAGCATTTCTATAGCCTCATCCATGGGCTGTCCTTCTTCGATATTGGAGTCAACCATTATGGTATTGTATTCGATTCTTTCATCGAAGGCCTTTTCATAATCATTTTTATTAATATATAAATATATTCCAACATAGTTTTCGGTAATTCCCGTCACTATGAATTCAGCTTCCTCATCATCTTCATTTTTGATCTTAAGTTTGTCTCCTGTCTTTATGTTTAAGGTTTCAGCCAATTTTTCCGTTATTATGACCGATGAATTGGAAAATACTATAGGACTTCCCGTTACCCTGTCTCTTAAACTTATTACTTCATTAAGCTTTTCCTCATTCTTGGGTACTATGACCGTAGCAGCAAGTTCGTCACCTTCATGGTCGATGTAGACCGTATCGGACATTACTTCCGCGTATATGTGATGCTCTGAAAGAAAATTATTCAGAACCTCATCTTTTTCTTCCTTTTCCAGTTGTATTGTCAAGTCATACCTTAATATATCCGCGAATTGGGTGTTGGCAATGGCTCCAATGGAGTCATGCAAGCCGAAGCCGGTAACCATAAGTGCCGTACAGCCCGCTATTCCGGTGACGGTCATATAAAAATGCCTCTTGTATCTTAAAATATTTCGAGCCGTTGACTTGTGGGTGAACTTCATTCTTGACCAAATAAAGCCCACTCTTTCCAGTATAATTCGCTTTCCTGCCTTGGGAGCCCTGGGCAGCATCAGGGTCGAAGGTTTCTCCTTAAGGGTCTGGTAGCTCACATACAAGGTCACAAGGACCGTGCTTAAAATTGATAAGAGGGAAACAGGCAAGGCATATTCCCAAAGTATGTTATCGGTTAGCTCCGGCAGGTCATACATTGTCCGGTATGCATTCCAAATCACGTTTGGAAGCAGCTTGGAACCCGAAAAAATACCAACTATACTTCCTAAGATGCTTGCGGTCCCGCAGTAGATTACATACTTTGAAATGATTGTCGATTTTTTATAACCCAAGGCCTTCAGGGTCCCTATCTGAGTCCTTTCTTCCTCCACCATCCTGGTCATGGTGGTCAGGGTAACCAAGGCTGCTATCAAGAAGAAAAATATGGGAAAGACCCTTGCTACATCGGCAACCTTCTCGACATTCACGGCAAAGGATAAGTAGCTTACGTTTGAATTTCTGTCAAGGACATACCATTTGGGCATTTCAAGCTCTTCTATTTCCTTTTCCGCATCGGCGATTTTTTGAGCTGCATCAGCAAGCTCTCTTTCGGCATCTGCCTTTGCCTCTAAGTATTCCCTCTCCCCGTCTTCAAATTCCTTCAGTCCGTCCCGGTACTCCTTGATCCCGTCAGCAAGCTCAATTTCGGCATCACGGATTTCCTTGTTTGCTTTTTCTGTTTCCTCCTGGAGGGTTTTTTCGGCATCCTTTAATTCTTCAAGGCCATCATAATATTCCTTCCAACCGTCATCAAGCTTAATCCTGGCGTCCTGGAGCTCCTTTTCCCCGTCCTCTATTTCCTTTTTGGCATCCTCCAGTTCTTTCCGGGCATCCGCCAATTCCTTCCATGCATCCTGAAGCTTGGCCCGGTTGTCCTCCAGTTCCTTTCTTCCTTCTTCTATTTCTTTTTTCGCCTGGTTAAGTTCTCTCCTGCCGCTTTTAAGTTTAGCCAGGCCTGCCTCATATTGGGCCCATCCCTGCTCAATCTGCTTGGTGGCGGCCTTTAAGGATTCTTCTCCGGCCTTAAGCTGCTTGTAGGCTTTTAGCAATTCTTCCGCATTTGGGGGGACTTCATAACCCATGGACACCATCAGGCTAAGTATCTCCGTAATCTGATCAGGGGATATAAGTTCACTTTCAATGGCATACATGAGGCCTTCTGTTGTTGTAATCCCGGTCTCAGCCGGCAGAAAGGCAATGATTTGTCCTGCCAGCTGCTCGAATTGAGCTTTTTGCAGGTTCAATAGTTCCATTCCGGCCTTGTATTCTTCTTCCGCCTTGGTAAGTTCCTTCTTTGCGGCAGCCAATTCTCTTTCTCCTGACCTGATCTTTCTTAAGCCCTTCTCATATTCCTCGACCCCTTCCAGGAACTCCTGCTCCCCTTCGTCGAATTCCTTCTGGGCATCCTGCAGTTCTTTTTCGGCATCAAGAAATTCCTTTAAACCGTCCTCATATTCTTTTTTCCCGTCCTCTAATTCGATTAATCCCTCGGCATAATCCTTTTCCCCGTCTTCCAGCTCAATTTTGGCATCAGCCAGCTTTTCGTACCCTTCCTTTATTTCTTTTTCAGCATCTGCAACTTTTTCCTGCAACTCTACTTTTGCATCAGCTATTTCTTTCTTTCCTTCTTCTATGTCCTTCCAGGCATCGGCAAGCTCTTTTCTTGCATCTTCCAGTTCTTTTTCGGCATCAGCCAGTTCAGCCTCTGCTTCTGCTTTGGCTTTTTCATATTCCTTTTTTGCGTCATTTAATTTTTCGTAGGCTTCTTCCTTAATTTCCATGTCCCTTATTGCTGACTGCTTCTTGCCCAGTTCTTCCAACATTTCAACCTTGTCTTCCACATATTCCTCATATTCATCGGTAAAGGCAGTCATGGGGCCTGTATCCTTCAAGGTAATGAAAAAGTCCGTATAAACGTCCATGGAATAGGCGCTTTCATCCACATATACTATGGCAGATATTCTTCCGTTTCCTATATTGGTTCTTTCGATTTCAACGGAAAAATGAGAAGGGTTCCTTACAATTCCCACAACCTCAAATTCTTTAACCCCATAAGTATCGTCTATATCTTCGTAATCCTTGTTTGTTTCCGAAATTCTTAATTTTTCTCCTATATTTATGTTCGTTATATGGCCGATGCCTTTTTCAACAAGGGCTTCATGCTTGTTTTCAGGCATCCGGCCTTCAATAAGATTAAGCTTGTTCAATTCCTTTCCATTAAAAAAAGGCAGGCCGTAAATCCTTGCCGTCAAAACCCCGTTGCTTGAAGTATCAAGCAAGGCATCGGTAACATAGGCAGGCATAATCTTTTCAACAAGGCCTGTTTCCCGGACTGCTCTTATATCTTTTTCCGTAAGACCCTTTGTCCCCTTAATGTCTATGTCATACATCCTGCCGGAATCGTAATAATCATCAACAGTGTTTTTCATGTTGGGAGTAGTGGCCAGCAGACCCGACAAAAAACCCACGCTAAGGGCGACTATCCCGAAAATAGCCGTAAATCTCCCGATGCTGTGCTGTATTTCCTTAATTATTATCTTCACATAGGTTTTTTTCATTACCATTCAATCCTTTCGACGGGCAAAGGATTTTCATTTATTTCTATCTTGTGAACCGTTCCGTTTCTTAAATGAATGACCTTGTCCGCCATCCGGGTAATAGCCAAATTATGGGTTACCACTATAACCGTCTTTCCCATCAGCTTGCATGTATCATGCAATAATTTAAGGACATTCTTCCCAGTATTGTAATCCAGTGCCCCTGTCGGCTCATCACATAAAAGAATCTTGGGATTCTTGGCTAGGGCCCTGGCTATGGAAACCCTCTGCTGCTCTCCTCCCGACAACTGGGAAGGGAAGTTGTCCATCCTGTCCTCAAGGCCGACCAGTTTAAGGGCTTCCCGGGGGTCCCGGGGGTCCTTGCATATTTCGGAGGCCAGTTCCACATTTTCAAGGGCGGTTAAGTTTTGCATCAAGTTATAAAATTGAAAAACAAAGCCCACGTCATACCTGCGGTAATCCGTAAGCTGTCTTTCGTTTAATGAGCTCACTATCTTATTATCTAATTTTATCAGTCCGCTGTCGCAGGAGTCCATTCCTCCCAGCATATTTAAAATAGTTGTTTTTCCTGCCCCGCTGGGACCGACTATCACGCAGAATTCATTCTTGTCTATGGTGAAAGAAACATTTTGGGCAGCCGGTATCTTAATGCTTCCTGTGTAATAGTATTTGCACACATCCTTAAAAACTACAAAATCTTTCAAAATAACCTCCAAAAATCGGATGCCTTATTGTCCGTTGAAAAGCATTATAACATTTAAAATGGCGCATTTCAATTATTTTTATCCCTTCATATTCCCGGTCAGGGTGCATATAATCTACTAAAAGTAAAAAGAGGTGAATGTATGTTTAATGATTTCATGACTTTGGATGTTTTGACCACCTTTGCCGGTCTTACAGCTACCACCATGCTGATAGTGCAATTCACAAAATCCCTTGTTAAGAAAAAATTCGGTGATTCCTATGTAAGATTATATACTTTTATAATTGCATTAATTCTCACATTCTTGTTTGCACGCCAGGGAGATAAGGCCCAAGGGATTATAATGACAATAATAAATGCAATACTGATAACCATTGCTGCAGCCGGTGGCTATGAAATGATAACCGACCCCTTTGCAAGAAAATAAAAAAGCTTAACTTGTGAGCGGATATTTTTATTATTTTTTGCCAATAACAGGTTACCATTTATCATACTGAGCAAAGCGAAGAATTTCACACGTTTGTCATCCTGAGCGAAGCTTGTCATCCTGAGCGAAGCGAAGAATATTATTGTCATCCTGAACGCAGTGAAGGATCTCGGGCAAAACCCTCAGAATGACAATTCACAGTTTGTTCACAACTATGACAAAATTGTGCAGATTTATTCAAATGGGCGCAATTTACACTCAGACAAGTTATCACACTTTTTCATTGACAGAATAGTATGGTAATGGGCTTGACCCAAAATTATCATGAAAAGGTGTTGTTATGAGCTTTAGAGATGATGTTGCAGGCGATTTCGACAGAAGATGCAGAGAAGACGTAGCCGGTGATTTTGGCAGAAGATGCAGGGATGACGTAGCCGGTGATGTGGGCTTCAGAAGAAGATGTGAATGCGTATTTGAATGCTTGTTTGAATTACTGGAAGATGCTTTGGGAGAAGACAACAGGGTTTGCTGCAGCAAGCGCTGGCGCAATTTTGTAGGTGGCGCCGGGGAATTTGACAACCGCAGAAGATGCGACTGCGAATGCGTGTTTGAATGCTTGTTCGATCTGTTGGATGATGCTTTAGATAACAGATGCCCCAGATAAGAGAAACAGCATCTGTCTAATTTAGACAGATGCTATTTTTTATTCTTGCCTTTATTTATATAACACTTTCATCCTTCAACACTTGTTCCAGGGCCAAAACTACATCCGCATCGTAGGTTTTGCCTGCCAGACTCTTTAATTCTTCAATGGCTTCCAGTGGAGTCATTGCCTTTCGATAGGCCCTGTCTGATGTCATGGCATCATATGAATCGGCCACACCTATAATTCTTGCTTCAATTCGAATTTCATCCCCCTTTAAACCCTTGGGGTAGCCTGACCCGTCAAGCCTTTCGTGGTGCTGCTCCACAATTTGAGCAATATCGTCATCGGTAAACTTTCCCTTAAGAAGATCATAGCTGTAATAGCTGTGCATTTTTATGTAATTAAATTCCTCTTCGCTTAACTTAGCCGGTTTATTAAGAATTTCATTAGGAATAAAAAACTTCCCTATATCGTGAAACAAGGACGCCAAAGCAATGGTATAGTTAATTTCACTTGAAAGTCCAAGTTTTTCAGCAATTTTTACGGACAAATTCTGCACACGGTTGCTGTGATTATGGGTATAGGTGTCTTTTTGCTCAGACTTTTCCAAGAGGTTCTTAAGCTCCCCGGTATAGGTGTATAGAAGATTGTAAACCGGCTTGGAAGAAACATATAGCATCTTTATATCCTCTAAAGCCCTGACCGGCACGGTTTCTTTTATGTTGCTTACATAAAAATAATCTCCCTTGCAGAGTTTTACGACATTATCTCCGTCATTGATTTCTAAAGCTCCTTCCACGATGTAGTAAAACTCCATTAAATCCGGAAAATCTCCCGGTGTTATGCTGTTGGGCCTGTCAGCCTTAATCTCATACAACATAATCTCAAAGTCATCTTTTTTTGCAAGCAAACTCAAAGTTGAGGTGCCTGTAACCTGATCTATGTATTTTTTGTCCTTAAAAATGAATAATCCATCCATAAAAATCTGCTCCCGTGTTCAGCCTCCAAAAGACCGGGAATGCCTGAGCATTCCCGGTTAATCAGTGTGCATAAAATGGGTCAATCAATACAACCCTGTCATAAATCACTACTTCTGTGTATTCCTTTTCTAAGGTTACACCTTCTTTTGCAGCTTTCTTCAATAACTTGTCTGCTAATTTTTCCGTCTTCTCAATTAACTTCCCGATTAACTCATCCAAATACTCTTCGAATTCATCCTGGCTCTTTCCTTTTAGAGCTTCTTTCTCTGCTTTTTCCTGTGTTTTCTCAACCTCTTTGAAAATCTGCTCATTGGTCTTTTCAATTTCCTCCATAAGTTTTTGGCTTATTGCAAATGCCGGTTGTGTAAATAAAGCCAAAACAGTGAGAAGTACCAAGGCCAATGGTAAAACTTTTTTTAAATTATTTTTCATTTTACCCTCCTTCTCAACCGAATAAGAAGGAATGAAAAAACTTCCTTCGGTAGCTGGCTGCCATTTTACAGGCCCTATAGCTTTGCGTCGCTAATTTTCATTAGCTTTGCCATTATCGGTTGAAGTTATTATTATTTTGTTTTTTAATAATATCATATTTATTTAACATATGCAAACAATTTTCACAGTTTTCGACAAGATTCTTAGCAATTTTCCTCTGTATTTTTTATCATAAGACTGTATTTATTTATAATATCCTTCCATCTTACTTCATTGTATTTAAATTCAAATACTTTTGCAATAATTTTCATGAGCCTGTTCAGGCTGTCTTCCCTGTTTGCATTTGCAGCCTGCCACCTGTTGAAGGGCAGGGGCAGATTGCTTATGGTCAAACCAAAACAGCACAAGGGAATTACCTTTATCCCCTTGGACCATCCGACACCTGCCTCAAAAGCAATCCAGGGTCGGGTTATTGATTCCGGACTGCATATGAGCAGCATGATGTCGCATTGTTTCAATGCCTCGTTAATATTATTAAGCCATTCATCACCTAAATCTATGCTTTCTGAATCCGATGAAACAAATATGTTCAATGCGTTTTCAAAAATAGTGTCTATTAATTCTTTGATAATCAAGGCCACTTCCTTGTTTTCATGAATGTGGGATATAAAAATAGTTGGTTTTGGATATTTCATAAGCTCCCCCTGGTATATTTATATACTTGGAGATCCTTCGCTGATGTTCAGTATGACAATTGCTGTCATTCTGAGGGCGCCAGCCCGAAGAATCTTATAACCCGTTGTAGGTGTTTGGAATAAAGTATGGGCTGTTTTTCACCTTTTTCAGTTTGTTAATCAGCATATCCCTGTCCTGATTCAGGGTCCCTGCCAAATTCACATGATTTGAAACGTGATTGGCCCTGAAGATGCAGTCGGTTAATTCTATGTTTTCAAGTAGGATTATATTTTCATCAAGGATTTGAAGGGGTGTCAGCAAATGGAACCTGCCTTCTTCTATATCCCTGGCAAGCTCTGACTCTTCTTCCACCACAAGCCTTAAGAGGGAAAAATAATGGGGATTTATTGCTGAAATAACCCTGGCGGATTCCACCGCATGCTCTTCCATGTATCGGGTTCCCCCAAGGCCTGATATTATCATGCATGAAAGCTTAAAGCCCGCTTTTATCGCCTTTTGTCCGGCTTCTATCATTCGTGCCCGGTTTACCCCTTTATTCATCATGTACAACACCTTGTCCGAGCCGCTTTCAACACCCATATACAAAAGTTCCAGGCCGGCCTCTCTGACGGCCTTTAACTCCTCATCCGTCTTTCTCAATAAATCTAAGGGGCCCGAATATGAGCTGATCCTTTCAACATCAGGAAATTCTTTTTTTATATAATTCAAAAGTTCCAAAAGCTTTTCCGTTTTCAAACAAAGCACATTGCCGTCCGCAAGAAAGATCCTTTTAGGGTTACTCCCGTAGACGGACTTTAACCATTCAATGTGGTCTTTTATTTCTTCTTTTGACTTTAACCTGAACTGCTTGCCCTTGTACATGTAGCAAAACCTGCACTTATTATGGGAACAGCCTTCAGTCACCTGGATTATCATGCTCCATGCCTCGCTGGGCGGCCTGTACAAGGGTTGTGAATAATCGTATCTCATGTCTACTCCTCCTGTCCACAGTGTCCATCGGGGACTGTTCTAAGAACCGTCCCTACCGGGTTATAGTATTATAAGTTTGCCTTATTGCTTCTTCCGCTCCTTTTACAAAATCATTTATTATTTCTTCACAGCTTTTAATTGAAGTTATAACCGACAAGCTTTGGCCTGCCTGGACCATACCCCATTCTACATCTCCTTCCAAAGGAGCGCTTTTAGCTTTTCCTGCCCTTAATTTACTCAGCTCTTCAGCAGGAGCATGGGCCTTTTCCAGTTCAATATACTTTTCTGTAGTTTTATTCTTCAGACTCCTTATGGCATGGTCAGCAAGATAGCCGGTTATTTCGGTTCCCATATCATCAGCATTAACAATAGCATTCTTGGCATTAATATGAGCAAGGCATTCCTTTGAGGCATAGAACCTTGTTCCTGCTTGAATCCCGGCGGCTCCCATAACAAGGGCTGCAGCTAACCCCCTGCCATCGGCAAAGCCTCCCGCAGCAATAACCGGTATGTTTATCTCGGGAATAACCTGGGTCATCAGGGCTAAGCTTGTTAATTTCCCAATATGCCCTCCGGCTTCCATCCCTTCAATTACCAGGGCGTCAGCTCCGTTTGCTTCAACCCTCTTAGCCAGCCTTGTATTAGGCACAACCGGAATAACTTTTATACCTGCATTTTTTAATTTTTCAATATAAGGAACCGGATTCCCCGCCCCTAAGGTTACAAACGATACCCTTTCTTTGCAAATCAGCTCTATTTTTTCTTCCTTGTCATCATCCATCAATACTATATTGACTCCAAAAGGTTTATCCGTCAACTTCCTTGCTAAATCTATCTGTTCCTTAACCCAGCTTACATCCCTGCCTCCCGTGGCAATGATGCCTGCGCCTCCTGCATTTGAAACGGCCGCAGCCAAATTAGCTTCAGATACCCAGGCCATAGCCCCCTGTAAAATAGGATATTTTATATTTAAAAGTTCAGTTAATCTTGTCTTCATACTGCCTCCATGCATCATTTCGTTTAAATCTAAAGAGTATAATTATTTTAAAATTGTCCCTATAATAAAATCACCTGATTTAATCTTATCAGATGATTTTCAATAAAACAATGGTTAACTAAATTTTTGGTATGCTATTCTTTCATCCCCGTTTGCCAGATAAATTATTCCGCAGCGGATAAACCCCAATTTCTTTAACAGGTTATGCATGGGAGTGTTGTCCCAGTGGGTGTCAATTCTTAAATTGCGGCACTGCTCAAAGCACCAGTTCAGGCAGAAGCTAGCAACACCCCGCTTGTTGGATTTCGAAGCAATCCTGTGAACTACTCCATAAGGCTCATCATTAAGCCACTGTCCCTGGAATATTTCCTTATATGTAGGCTCCTCCCCTTCAAAATACATGAATGTACCAACAATATCACCATTGTCAATACAAACAAAGCTGGCATTGTTTTCAATATCCTGTTCAAGCAATGCCCTTCCCGGATAAGAGTCCTTCCATTGATTTGGATTTCCGCTTTCCTTCATAAATTTTTTAGCATAGTCGTATATTCTTAACATTTCATCAATATCATCCTTAGTGCTTCTTCTTATCTCCATATTAATCCTTCCTCCTTTGTTCACCGGGGCGACGGTTTTGATAGACATTTTATATTGATATTTCGATTTCAATAATTATATAACATAATATTAGATTTGTAACCTGCTTTTTGAATGAACTTGCCAAAAAGAACTATCCCCGCCGGGTTGTATCTTTGAATGATAATTGTACTGAAAGAACCCTCCCCGCCCGGTCATTTAATCTATTATTAGGTAATAAAAAGAGCCATCCCCAAAAGTTGAAAAAGGTGGTATAATAATAATCAAAATATTTTTAAGGAGTTTAACCATGGCAAAAACTAAGAAAGCAGTGTATTACATATGTGACAACCATGACTGGGGCTATGTGAGCTACCATGTTTGGGACATACTTAAGGAAGAAGGGTACTTGAATAACAAGGTTGACTTTACTTTTGACGGGAGAGAAGTCTTTAAATATACCGATAAAAACAATAACGAGTTTTACTTTGTTCCTACGGAAATTGCAATATGCAGGGATTATCCCAGGTATCTTTCCGACATGAACAGGTACTTCTCCGATTTTGACATGTCCGGCATGGTTACATGGCATGAAGGGACAAATGCCCTAAGCAGGGTTATCACCGTTCACAGTATCGGGGATGTTAATTCCGGGATTTACGGACCAGCTAACCCTCAGTATATGCACAATCTTATGTGGGCAATTGAGAGATTGAGAAAAGAAGCCGGACTGGATTTCAGCGTGGTAACTGAGGCAACCCACTGGTCGGGTGTTTATGAAGGAGACGGAAATCCTGAACTCATCCTCAAGTACCCGGTACCCATGATAGATATAGAAATCGGCAGCGAGCCGGAAAGCTGGTCAAACATGGATGCCTGCCGGGTTTTGGCCCTTTCCCTCCTTCACATATTTGATGAAGACGGGATTAAACTACATAATCTCCTTTGTATGGGTGGAGTTCACTTTGACCCCGGCTTTGCGGAAGCAGTTCACGCAACCTGGAATGACGGCAAGGAATCCTTCGGCATTTCTCATATAATTGCCAACCAATGGCTGGTTTCGGGAGAATACGAAGGAGAAAAGGGCATTGAAAGAGCTTGTGACTGCGTGGATGCAATAATCGGAGGAATCGAAGGAATTGTTGTTCATGATAAACTGAAGGGCTGTTATAAGGATGTGGCCAGGGCCCTGGGAGAAAAATACAAGGTCCCCGTATTCAAACACCAAACTCTCAGGAAACCTGAAACCATTAAGTGGCAATAGACAATTCAGATAAACAAAAAGAACCATCCCAATAGTTAGTGCTCAAAATTTCAATTATTGTGTGAAAATTTAAAGAAAACTGCTCAAAATTTCAATTTTTGTGTGAAAAATCAGTGTAAATACATTATAAATCCACACATTAATTGAAATTTTGAGCATTTATTTTTAAAAAGGTGCTCTCGGTATCGAAAAGCACCGTCCTGTATACTTATTATTAACGCAAAGAACTGTCTCCGAATTTTTATTTATAAGCAAATTTTTTATGCCTGCATATAATATTATTGTTCCTCATGTAAAAGAAAGGTGTGAAGAATTTGAAAGATAGAAACTATATATATTCAATGAATCAAGCTCCTCAAAATCAAACTCCCCCATCACCTCCGGTTCCGGAAGTCGGTTACCTGTCCGTCAGTGTATATACAGCATCCGGTGCCTTGCCGGTTGAAGGTGCTTTAGTCACGGTCTATATCATTGATGAAAGCGGGACGGAACATGAAATTATACACCATGTAACCGATGCCAACGGCAAAATACCCATTATTACCCTGCCCGTAATGTATGACAGGTTTGATCCCTTTGTAAGCAACAGATACTATTTCACTACATACAATATGAGAGTTCAGGCAATTAATTATTACACTGTCAATGTGCTTGATTTAAGAATTTTCCCCAATACTACGACTTATTTTCAGATTGACATGATTCCCGCAGCGATAGGTCCCGTGGAATATCCCGAAAAGACAATTGTTATACCTCCCAGTTCTATTGATGTAACTAACGATTAGGGGGTGAAAATATGGCTATAGGAATTCCGGGACTTACACAAGTCGTAATCCCTTCGGAAATTACCGTGCACTTGGGTGCACCGGATGAACCTGCCGAAAATGTTACGGTTCCTTTTCTTGATTATATAAAAAATGTCGCATCAAGCGAGCTCTATCCTACCTGGCCCGAAACGGCCCTGCGTGCAAATATATATGCAATTGTCTCTACCGCTTTAAACCGTATATTCACGGAATGGTACAGGGCCCAGGGATATAATTTCGATATAACCAATGATACCAGGTATGACCAGGCCTTTGTCTACAACAGGGGTATTTTTGACACCATATCCAGACTTTCGGATGAGCTTTTTGACAGCTACATAACAAGACAAGGACAAATTGAGCCTCTCTATGCTCAATTCTGTGATGGCCGGGTTACCTGGTGTCCGGGACTTCTCCAGTGGGGGACGGTGGCTTTGGCTGAACAGGGATACACACCCTATGAGATTCTTCAATACTATTATGGTCCTGATATCAACATAAATCCGGATACCCCGGTAGCTGTAGCAGGCGAAACCTACCCGGGATTCCCCCTTCAGTTTGGCGACAATAACCCCTATGTACTATTGATGCAAATATATTTAAACACAATAAGCGTAAACTATCCCTCCATTCCAAAAATCCCGAATCCGACGGGAACCTTTAATGAAGCTACCAGGGAAGCCGTAAGAACCTTCCAAAACATATTCAATTTGCCTGAAACAGGTATCATCGATAAGGCAACATGGTACAGGATTAGAAGGTTGTACGTGGCTGTTACAAAACTGGCCGAATTGACCTCACAAGGGCTGGCTCTTAGTGAAATCCCCGAGTTTACTCCAACTCCCGGTCCTGCGGAAGTGGTGCCCATGGTTCAGGTCGTCCAGTATTTTCTTAACGTTCTTTCTGCATATTACTCCAGTATTCCATCGGTAGATATTAATGGTATATTGGATACCCAAACCAGGGTTGCCTTGATGGAGGCTCAAAAAACCTTCAACCTGCCTGTTACGGGCCTTGTAGATGAGCAAACCGCGAATGCCCTGTATAATGCAGTATCCGGTATTTTACAGACACTCCCACCATCTGCCATAGCTCTTCCTGCCTTGTTATGGCCCGGCATCAATTATCAACGAGGTTCTGAAGGAGCGCCGGTTTACTTTATTCAACAATATTTATCCTATATTGCATCTGTCCTTGAAGGAATTGCTCCTGCAGACCCCGATGGAATTTTCGGGCCCCAGACCGAGCAAGCCGTAAGGTCCTTCCAACGATACTTTGGAATTAATGAAACGGGAGTGGTTGACAGGTATACCTGGGATAGGATAGTTCTGATATACCGCAGATTAAGATTTGGCGATACCAGCGACATCAGGCAGCTTAACGGCACTCAATAACAAAACCACCGATTGACCGGTGGTTGTTTTGTCATACTGAGCGCAAGCAGTCTTTTTGTCATCCTGAGCGAAGCGAAGGATCCCATGGGATCCTTCGGGCTAAAGCCCTCAACTATGGGGTATCCATAGTAATGAAAATAAACGGGTTTTTCATCATCCTCCATTCTCAGCTTAAATTATTAATGGGCAGGAAACCGAAATAATTCAATATTCCCAAATATATGCCGTAAGCTACATTCCACAGATTATCCCTTAGAATCATCGCATCATTATAATTGGTCAAATAACCCATTTCCACCAAGACTGCAGGCATATTCGTATTCCTTAAAACATATAGAGATTGGTTCTGCCTTATGCCGTTGTCCCTGAGCCTGGTGTTTCGCACAATCCCGTTCATTATATGCTGGGCCAGCCAGTTGGCCTGGGTACCGAACTGATATATATATATTTCAGACCCGTTTATGGCAGGATTCGGATTGGCATTACAGTGGAGGCTTATAAAATAATTGGCCGGCCATTCGTTTGCCATACGCACTCTTTCAGCTAAGCTTGTTGTATTGTTAGTTCCCAATACCGTGGTTGGCGTGGGTCTTGACAGCATGTATTCAAACCTGTAATCATTGGCCAGGAGATTTCCTAAATAAACACCTGCCCTGTAATTTACTTCACTTTCATTCAAGCCGTTTCCTACAGCTCCCGCATTGTGAAATCCCGATGGATTATGTCCTTGATCTATAAATATTCTGATTGCCAAAATATCACTTCCTTCATTATATACTCTTACTATTTTATTCCTTTGATAATGAAGTGTGATTTTTTGAAAAAAAAGTCTCAAATGAAAAATAATAAAAATATCAAGGGGACAAATGAGTTTTAGAAATATTCGTATCCTAAACTGTGAGCAGATATTTTTATTATTTTATTGTGTAATTATTAATGTGAAACTCGATAAATTTCATGACACAAAAAAGAACAGCAAGCGCTGTTCTTTATAAATATGTATGTCTATTCTATAGTTGCATCTGCCGCATTCTTTCGAACGCTCTCAACACCTTTTTTACAGTTCTCCATAGTTTTATATCCTTCCGATGTAGCAATGATTCCTCCGTTTTTTGCTTTCAGGCGGAATCTGAATTCTCCTGCCTTGTCCTTGAATATTTCGAACTTTGGATTCTTCTCAACCTTATAATTTTCAACAGTTTGGTCTTCATAATTGGCAATGGGCGCATTGATCATAACGCTTTTAATGCCCTTCAAACATGCTGCCTTTGACTTATATACCTCAGAGCTTGCAATTACTTGTCCGTTCGTAGCCTTTAAATCGAACTTAATACCGGTTTTTGTTTCTTTAACAACAAACTTTCCCATATTTCCGCTCCTTTCGGTGAAAACCTTTTTTTCTAAGTATAGCAGTTTCGACAATATGTGTCAATATTCTTTTCTATGAAGATTTATACTTAATCAATCACAAAAAAATATTTTGAGCATAATATATATTAAAATTTGGTGTTTAAACATCTATATCCTGGGTATAATATTTATACAACAAGACTAATTCTTACAAATTCCGTGAGTAATTATATGATCGCTGCAGCCAAATTGTTTGAAGAGAATTCTATAGGAATGTCTCAAATTGCAGTAAAAGTCTATCTAGGAATGAAAGTGGAAGGAAGTAAGGTTAGGAATGTTGATGATATAGATGTTGACAAATGAGGTGATTCCAACAGGATACGAAAAAGAAAACCCAAATGAATAGCACCCGGCTTTGAATTAATAAGAAGTTCGGGTGCTATTTATGTGCAATCATAGTGTCATCCTGAGGGCTTTAGACCGAAGGATCTCATGAGATCCATAGTGTCATTCTGAACGCAGTGAAGAATCCCATCCTTAAATGGGATCCTTCGCTTCGCTCAGGATGACATTTTTTAAAGAAAGTCCCTCCCATAGAAGGTCTTTCTTTTTTTGGTGACTTTTTTTGGTGGCAGGCGCCATATTTGCAAAAATTTCTCTTGAACATAGCAAAAACTTGTGCTATATTAATATGGTATTTATTTTAAAGACATTTGTATTTATTTTATGAACAACAGGAGGGAGATATGGAATCATTAAAACCGGTAAAGTTAGGAATATTAGGCATGGGCACCGTAGCAACCGGACTTGTTAATATCATGGATTTCAACAAAAGCAAAGTATATGGGACTGTCAGGAGGGACTTAAATATAACCAAGGTTCTTGTGAAAAACCTTGATAAAAAAAGAAATGTCAACTTGCCCCGGGAAGTGTACACCCGGGATCCATATGAAGTAATAAACGGGGATGCGGACATTATCGTTGAATTAATAGGAGGAATCAATCCTGCTTACGAATATATAAAAGCAGCTTTAAATAACAAAAAACACGTGGTTACAGCAAACAAGGCCCTTATTGCAGAGCATGGAGAGGAGCTTGAGCTCTTAGCCGAGAAAAACAAGGTAAAGCTCATGTATGAGGCAAGCGTTGGCGGCGGAATTCCCATAATAAATACAATAAGGGACAATCTTTCAACAAATGAATTTGAATCTGTTTTCGGCATCCTAAACGGAACCACGAATTTTATCCTCACCCAGATGACCGATAACGGACTGGATTACGACCAGGCCGTGAAAGAAGCCCAGAGGCTTGGTTTTGCAGAAGCCGACCCTTCTTCAGACGTGGATGGTAATGATGCTGCCTACAAGCTGTCCATCCTGTCAAGCCTGGCTTTCGGGCAAAAAGTCCATGTAAAGGATATACCCAAGGAAGGCATAACCAAAATATCCAAGGAAGACATCCTATATGCCAAGGAATTAGGTTACAATATTAAACTCTTAGCAGCGGGAATAAAGAAAGGAAACGAAATAGAGCTAAGCGTCCATCCTGCCTTTATACCGGCCTGTCATCCCTTATCTACGGTAAAGAATGAGTATAATGCCGTATATCTGAAAGGAAATGCAGTGGGTGAGCTCCTATTTTACGGAAAAGGTGCAGGCTCCCTCCCAACGGGAAACGCTGTTTTGGAAGATATAATTCATATAGTGAAAAATGCGGATTCAAAAGCAGTGGATATTGCAGACAAGCCTGCCTGCGATAAAGATAAGAATAAGCTTGTTGTTTCAAACAAGGGTTACAAGCAGTATTACCTCAACATGGAAGTAATCGATAAGCCGGGCGTCCTTGGAGGTATTGCGACCATATTCGGAAAAAATAATGTCAGCTTGGCGTCCGTGGTTCAAAGACAAAAAAACGGCAACAATACCGTTCCCTTAGTGTTCATCACCCATGCTGCCGAGAGGAAAAATATTGACGCTGCCTTGGAAAAAATTAAGGAACTTGAGTTCGTAACAGAACTGACCAGCATAATAATAGTTGAAAGTTTTAAATAAATAAGTGATGTTATTTTAGATGCCAGGCACCTGTTTCAGGTGCCTGGCATCAATTTTTTTCACAAAGTCAAACTTGCTAACTTATCCATCATATCTATCTTTGTCGCATGTTCATTTTGAAGAAGAACTTCTCCCAGGCTAGTGCAAACGGGATATATGTAATTATCCAAGTATGACTTTAGCTTGTTTTCATCATATTTTACATTTCCCTTTATGTCGGAATAATTTCCGCTGAAGGCGCATGATTGATGACCCTTGCCTTCCTTCCAATCCCAGCCTAAGAGCTTCTCAACCTGAGACCCGTCCTCCATATGTCGTAATGGAGTCAAAAGTTCAACATTGAAATGACGTACAATCTTAATATATTTATCTATAGAATGTGAAGCTTGATTTATTTTTATCCTTCCGTCATGGATTTCACGCTCGCCGCAAATAACTTTTTTACCAAGCTTCACGGCTATTAATGTCCTAAGTAAATGCAGATAAGCATGGCAGCCTATACATGGAGAATAAAAACCAAATTTATTAAGTATGGTGGTCAGTAGCCTTCCGTTTATCACACTCCACAAGTCAAAATTGCTGTAGTATACCAGAGGGAAAATATGTTTATTATCTCCATAAAGGTCTCTTATTCTCACAACCATCATGTGATAATTGGATTCCAGGCTTTTGAAATCACCGTATTCAGTCGGGGAAAATGACGCAACCGGCAGGACCTTGTCAATGGAATCATCCTCTAAAGCTTTAATAATTGCAGCCACGCTGTCCCTTCCCGCAAACTCCCCTACCACGGTATCTTTCGGTAATCCTTCTGTTATTTCATTTATGGAATTTGCTTTAATAAACTCCTGCATAAAAACTCCTCCCTCTTTTGTTGATGCACCCGTATCGCATAAACATTTTATCACAAAATTACCAATTAATCACCCGTAGAATTAACAAAATACAAAGTTGGACATATAATACTGTAGCTGATAGTTTGTACTATCGGCTGATATTTGAGAAAAGGGTGAAAATTGATTCATGAACTGTCCATTTTGTCGTTTTTTAAGAAACTATATAGGACAATATTTAAGAATAGGCGCAGTTTGCAATTGCGATACGAATGATCACATTTACAGGGACGGATATATTACAAGATGTTCATTTGAAGATAACGTAATAAAACTCTTTGATTCGCCCATAAACGGTGAAGTGATATTTACCACCTGTTGTGATAATATCTTTGAAGTATATTTGTTCCCTCCGGCAATCGCTGAGGCAACGACAGCCCAAGCCGAAAAGCCCAAGGATATTATCGACGTGGCCACTATGACAGAGCAAAGGCTCAACCTGTTGAAATCTGTGCAGGGTACTTTGCAGGAGGAGGAGAAGGCTCATGAGTAAATATTATGAAGATTGCAATATTTGCAATACCATATGTGATTACAGGGGAAGAACAATTTTCGTTAAATTTAAATGTCCCACTTATTTCGGCACTGCCGGCACAGTACTTGACGTTAAAAACAATCTTTTATTTCTGGACTATATTAATGGCGGCATAAGCGTAACCTGCTGCGATAATATATGCTACGTTGTGCCTGCTGCTGTAAATAACAGTGTAGGTGCAGAATAATCAGATATTAAAGAATTCCGGCACTAAACTGCCGGAATTTTTATATACTTTGAAATCATTACCTGAACAACCGCTCTGTAATTCGATTTACATTGTCTTTTACTGCTTCTATATCTATCGTCTTATACTCCCCATTTTCATACAATATCTTACCATCCACCATTACCGTATGCACATCGGACCCTTTTCCGCAGTAAACCACGGCTGATACGGTATCATTCAGCGGGTAATAATGGGGCTTATCCAAATCAATCAAGCTTATGTCTGCTTTCATACCTGCCTTTAACATGCCAACATCTCTTAAGCCGAGGGCCTTGGCTCCGTTTACCGTTGCCATTTTCAAAGCCTCATAGGCCTTGATGCCGACGCTGTCTTCGAAAACTCCCTTGGATAAAACTGCTGCCAGATAAATTTCCCTCATCATATCCAAGGCATTGTTGCTGGAAGCACCATCCGTTCCAAGCCCTATGTTTATGCCGCTTTCAAGCAACCTGGCTCCTCGCATTATCCCGCTTCCCAGTTTTAGATTGCTTGCAGGATTGTGGATTATTGAAACCTTTTTTTGACTTAATATTGAAATGTCCTCATCCGACAAATAAACCCCGTGAGCTGCTAGAGCAGGCAAGTCAAATACTCCCAAGTCTGCTAAATGTCTTGTTGGTGACTTGCCGTAGGTCTTCATGCAATTTTCGTTTTCATTTTTGGTTTCCGATAAATGAATGTGTATTCCTACACCAAGCTCTTTGGCAAGGGCTGCAGTTTCAGCAAGATACCTGGGTGTGCAGGTGTAAACCGCATGGGGACCAAAACGAATCTTTATACGGCCGTTTGCGGCATTATGATATTGGTTGAAGAGCTCAATGGATTCCAAAACCCTCCTGTCGGTTTTAATGTCAAAGTCCTCATCAAAACATTGGAGGCCCCTGGCAAGGTCTGCCCGTATTCCCGTTGATTTTACCACTTCAGCTAAGACATCCTCAAACATATACATGTCCGCAAAGCAGGTGGTGCCTGCAGCAAGCATCTCCGCTATTCCCATCTGGGATGCTTGGTAAATATCATCTGCCGTCAGCTTATCCTCCATGGGAAAGAGTTTATTGAAAAGCCACTCCTCCAGAGGCAGGTCATTAGCGAAATTTCTGAAGGGAACCATACCCACATGGGTATGGGCATTGATAAAGCCCGGGAGGGCAAGCTTATTTTCCCCGTCTATAACCCGGTCACACTGTCCTGAAGTGCTCTCATAGCATTCATCTTTTGGGTCTCCAACAATTCTGTTACATTCACTTACCCCGTTCTCAATAATATCAAGGATCCTGTCATCCTCAATAATGATATCCCCGCAATCAATAAGGGGTTTTTCATCATCCATGGTAATGATTTTTATGTTCTTAATCAGTGTTTTCAAAGCCTGCCTCCTCCTCTTCCATTTTCCGCTCCCTGCTTTTTCGCTTAAAATCCGGTCAAATATTCTTCCTGGTCCGGTGTAAGGGAATCTGTTTTAAGTCCCATGGATGCTAATTTTAACCTTGCAACCGACTCATCTATGGATTTTGGTACGTCATAGACATTAGGTGTCAAGCCACTGCCGTTCTTTGCAAGGTATTCGAGACAGAGTGCCTGAATACCAAAGCTCATGTCCATTATTTCTGCCGGGTGGCCGTTGCCTGCTGCCAAATTTACCAGCCTGCCGTCACCCAATAAATTAATAATCCTTCCATCCCCCATTTTGTATCCGGTTATATTTTTCTTGCGAGGAAAGACTTCAATTGCCAGACTTTCAAGGTCCTTTTTATCCACTTCCACATCAAAATGACCGGCATTGGCAAGGAGAACTCCGTCCTTCATGACTTCATAATGTCGGCGGGTAATAACCTTGTTACAGCCGGTGGTGGATATAAAGATATCTCCCAAGGGGGCTGCTTCATCCATGGTCTTAATTTCGTAACCTTCCATTGCTGCTTCAAGGGCCCTGATGGGATTTACTTCCGTAACCGTAACCCGTGCCCCCAATCCTTTTGCTCTCATGGCTACTCCCCTGCCGCACCATCCGAAGCCGGCAACAACCACGTTCTTAGAAGCCACAATGTTGTTTGTGGTGTTCATAATGGCATCCCAAACAGACTGGCCCGTCCCATACCGGTTATCGAACAGGTATTTGCACTCCGCGTCATTTACGGATATCATGGGATATTTAAGCTTTCCTGCAGCAGACCGGGCTTTTAACCTGTGTATGCCCGTCGTAGTCTCCTCGCAGCCGCCTATCAGTGAATTTCCAAATTCGACGCACTCCCCGTGCAAGAGCTCTATCAGGTCTCCCCCGTCATCGATGATAAGATGGGGATCTACGGAAAGAGCAGCCTTAAGGTGGTCAACATATTCCTCCGGGCTCGCGCCATACTTTGCATGCACCTCAAAACCCATATTCCTCAATGCATCTGCAACATCATCCTGGGTTGACAGGGGATTACAGCCTGTAACACTGACCTCTGCACCGCCGCTACGCAGCACGGTAGCCAAATATGCTGTCTTTGCCTCCAAATGTATGGACATTGTTATCCTAAGACCTGTAAAGGGTTTTTCCTCTATAAATCTATCCCTTATTGATGTGAGCACAGGCATGTATGACTGCACCCATTCCATTTTTTTATCACCGCTCTGCCATGATTCATGTATTGTGTCATTAGTCATAATATTTTCTCCTCTAATCTAATAATATTTTCCAATAAGTTTATCATTTCCATTATACTTAAATTTACTGCATAAAACAACAAAAAAGACAGAACCTGATCTCAATGTCATCCTGAGCGTATGCGAAGGATCTCATGAGATTCTTCGAGCTAAAGCTCTCAGAATGACAGTTTTTTAGTTATTCATAACAATGGCAATTTCTGAGTTATTCATAGTAATGACAGTTTGCGAGTTATTCTTAACAATGACACTTATGTGCATTCATAGCAATGACACCCTCCTGCTTATCCTTAGATATGATAATGTATATTATATTTTGGCAATATATATGGGGTGTTATGAAACACCCCATCATATTTAACCTAAAATCCATTTGCTCGGAATGGTTACATTCTCATCAAATTAAACTATTGCTGTTTCCATGCTTCTAATATGAAATCCCCCTGGCCGTCATAATACTGTACGAATTGAAGCATAGCCCGGCACTCAACTCCATCGATTGTAACATCCTTAAATACCATGTCATAACTTCCTTCCCAACCGGCTGACACTTGTTTATCTATAAAAGCAACACAGTCTTCTTCTGTTAAATCCACCAAAGAGAAACTTGCGGTGTAATACTGACCGTATTCTTTGTCTGATTCCGACAATTCTGGAATATAAACTTCACCGTACAAGGTTCCTGCATCAGGAGGAAGAACATCACCCAAAAGCTTCGGCCATTCGGAAGTGCCCAAATCAGTTATAATCATCTGGAGAGTATCTCTGCTGTTGAACTGAAACCTAATTGCAACAGTCCCTATACGAGCATAATCATCGTCAGAAACAGTAAAACCCTCTTCTTCCAAGAGTGCTAAGTATTCTGCCAGCTCATCTTTGTTGGTAGGTGAAATCAGGATATAGTATTCACCATCTCCGCCATCGCCTGAATTCGTTACCTCCCCATATGTATATTCGGGAATAACATCAGGTATTTTACCCTCTGGCCATCCGGGAGTTGCAAGATATGATAATGCTTCTTCCAAATCCTCCATAGCCTCATCAATTTCTTCTTCATCAAATCCTTCGTTATCATTTACCGGAGTTTTGTTCTCAGGCTGGCTCGCACTGTTATTGCCGCATCCGGTAAATAACCACAGACCCAAGACTAAACATAATAAAATAATTATTAACTTTTTCATATTGCCTCCTTGGAAAACATTATCACTGTCATTATACGTTAATACTGATAGTTTTCAATCACCCTCAGGGTGATTTTGGAGGCTAAATCCCATTATTGACTTAACTTTTCAATAATAGCCTTCAAGAAAACAGGAAGGTCACTCGGACTTCTCGAAGTAATAATATTGTCTGAAACTACAACCTTTTCATCTAAATATTCTGCTCCTGCATTAATTAAATCATCCTTTATTGAGAAAAATGAAGTAACCTTTTTACCTTTTATATCACAAGCAGAAGCAAGCATCCATCCTCCGTGGCAAATTGCAGCAACAAGTTTGCCTGCCTTATCCAAATCCCTTACAAAATCCACCGTAGCCTTTGTTCTTCTCATAAAATCAGGTGAAAATCCCCCCGGAATAACAACACCATCATAATCCTCTGCGAGAATTTCATTAGAAGCATGTGTGCTCTTTTCCGTAAGACCGGATTTCGAAGTATAAACCGCATCCTTTTTAGGCCCCACCAAATGTACTTCAAATCCCTCTTCTAACAACCTGTAATAAGGATATATAAGCTCTCTTTCGTTAAACAAATCCTCAATCAATATTGCTATTCTTTTCATTTTATACTCCCTTCCAAATGAACTTAATATATTCTTACCCCAATAGTTGTTTTTCAATCTCCTATGCAAAACTTTTGATTATTATGTACAACAAAAATGACGTATAAATCTTATTATACGTCACGTCGCATGTTACCTATTATTTCGCATAAGTCTGCTTATGCGTTTCAATATTTATGATAAGTCTCGCTACATCATACAACTCTATTATTCTTTAATATTTTCTATATCAAGCAAATTATAATCAAATAAGATTTTTTCTCCGTTATTGATTACTATACAGGGCAGGCCGACTCTACCTGCTTCCTTTATTTCCTTAAACTCAGGTGCCTCATCCCTATATTTTAAAAACCTTTTTAGATTTAACATATTATCTGTAATATCAAGATATATGAAATCTATTCCATTTTCCGAAAGAAACTCTTTCGCAGGTGCACAATCAGGTCAGTGCTTGCTGCCAAAAACAATAATTTTTTTCATAAGCTAACTCCAATTCTTTTATATTCTTATAAATAAATATTAATTCATCATCCGATGTTCCGCCGGATGACTCTCCCGGAGACGGGAATTTTTCTTCGACATCCTCAATTATAAATTTTGCCAATGGCTGGCTGCAGGGAGGGTATCCGGTTATCCCGATGGCAGTTTCAAGCCTGATAATAAAGTTACACGGGCTGAGTTTGTAATAATGGTGAACGGAATAATCGATTATATCTAATGGTTAAATCTTACAAGTATTATTATATCACATTTTTTGAGTTTTTCAATTATAACTTTCCGTTATAGGCAACATGAGAATGCCAGGCACCGGGGGGGACGGGTGCCTGGCACTATGAGTGACTGGAAACTATTCTCCAAGCTTCTCATCTATCAATTGTATTTTGCTGGATTTGCTTTGATATATACTGATGTATCCTTTCCTATACCGGTTGAAGAGTAGTAATCAATATGCCAGTATGGCATGATTTAATAATTGCTTATTTGGCTTGCATGTATAGCAGCACCAATTACTCCTGCTTCTGCATCACCGGATGCTTGTATGAATATAACAGCTTCTCTGGGGTTTGGAGAACGTAAGTTTTCTCTAATTGATTGAAGCAAAAACTCCATTGGGAATCCTTCTGCTTCAATCACACCACCACCAAGTATTACATGGCTGGGATCTAAAATTGTGATTTCAGTAGCAATTGCAACAGCAGAATAATAAACTTGATCCAGTACTTTTTTTTCATTTCCATAGTATTTAAAAATGTCCTTTACATCACACTTATAATGCTTCTCTGCTAATTCCCGGAGAATCTTACCACAAGCAATTAATTCAAAACAACCCTTTTTCCCACAACCACATTCTTGATTCAATCCCGGAACAGGTATGTGACCAAGTTCACAAGCAGACCCGCTATTACCTTTATATATTCTCCCATTTATACAAATAGCATTACCTAAACCGGTACCTAAAAAAATCCCTGCTATAATGCCATCAGAAGTTAATTGCATTTTCCTTATTTCATACAACAATAAAAGATTAACATCCTTTTCAATAACAACGGGAATTCCTATTTTGCTTTGTAATAGTTTCACTATTTCAATATTTTCAAAACCTTTAATCATAGGTGATGAATAAACAACCGTTCTTTCCTTATTCATCAAAGATGCTAACCCCATGGAAACATATAATATATTTTTCTTCCCATACTCAACTATTAGCGGCTCGATTAAATCTGACAAGAATTCTATTTTATCTTTAGCAGAAGAAAATTTGTCTGTAGCTATCTTACTAAATTTAATAATTGAAAAATTTGTATCTACTAAGCCGTATCGAAGGTTTGTGCCTCCAATCTCAATACATATATAATACTTTGCCAAAAATCCTCTTTCCTTTCTTTGCATTTATACTAAATTCGATTAGTGCTTCTCATGATTTCCATTTTATGCATATATAGATTTGCCAATATTGGCCGTATTTTTAAAGTAAACACGCGACTATCAATTGCAGATGGATTTTCCGACAAAATCTTTCTTGTATGAGCTAGTGCACAAATCCATCCGTCCGAAGCAATATTAATTTTACATACAGCCATTTCTGCAGCACGTGTTATTTGTTCTTCCGGGATTCCAATTGCCTTTTCTAATTTGCCTCCGTAATTATTTATCATATCAACATAATCGGATGAAATACTGGATGCTCCATGAAGGACTATTGGGAACAATGGAAGCCTCCATTGTATCTCTTCTAAAATATCATAGCGAAGTTCAGGTAATATTCCATCCTTGTTTGGTTTTAATTTTACAAGGCCATGGCTTGTCCCTATTGAAATTGCTAAACTATCTACCCCCGTATACTTTACGAACTGTTCAACCATTTTGGGGTCTGTATATTGATTATCGGTAATTAATTCTGAGCCTTCCTCACTTCCGGATAAAACACCCAGCTCTCCCTCTACGGAAACATTATGATTATGTGCATATTCAACTACCTTTTTAGTTAGTTTTACATTATCATCAAAAGGTAATGCACTGCCATCGATCATAACTGATGAAAAACCATATTCAATAGCCGTTACACATTGCTCATAGGTCATACCATGATCTAAATGCAGTGCTACAGGAGCATAGATCCCCAGATTTTTCAATCTGTCAGTACCGGACTGCACTATTCTGGCAATCATCTCATACCCCAGCTGTTTATGTAAATTTGGTGAAGCTAATAAAATAACAGGTGATCTTTTTTCAATAACAGCATCAAAAATTGCATTAAACTGTTCTATAGAAATAAAATTAAGTGCTGGTACTGCATATTTTTCTCTATAGGCCTTTTCGAACATACCATTGGTATTAACAAGACCTAATTCCTTATAATCATACATTCCGGTTTCCCTTTCTAAAAAAATCTATCTATCCTAAAAAATCAAACTTTGCAAACACTGGTAGTTCCCCTACTAAGGGCTCAATATAATCTAAATAATCGGAAGTAATATAGTTTTTTTCTTCATTTAAATAGTATAAAGGCAGAGTAGCATCCTTTTGTGCAACCATTTCAATTGGAACCAGTTTTATTTCTGTTTTATAAGGCCTATCCGATATTCTGCATATGGACAACATCTTGCCATGTTCTCCTTTTAATGCTTCGCAAACTGCTAACTGCCCTAACGTTATTGCTTCTTCTACATCTATTTTAGAAATCGTATGTGCTGCACACCTTTGCATTAATCCTAAATCAATGCAACGAATCTTGCACGTAAAATGCTCAGTTAAAACATTATAAATATATGGTGATATCCCTCCCATGTTTAATTCAGGAGTATCTGATTTTCTTCCGAGAATGTCTTCAAATAAATACTTGCCATCAGGTGTTTTCACGCCTTCGGCTATCACAACTAAGCATTTCCCTTTTTTTTCATAGACTTTTTTTACGTCATTAATAAACTTCGAATTATCAAAAACTACTTCAGGTATATAAATTAAATCCGGTCCATTTCCTCCCTTGCTGGCCATGATGCTGGCAGCAGCAAGAAAACCCGTATTTCTCCCCATTACTTCAACAGTAGTAATCAATCCCGTATCATACGTTCGTATGTCATGAGCCAGTTCAGAAATACTTATTGCTACATGCCGAGCTGCGGATGGAAATCCCGGCGAATGATCTATACATAGTATATCATTATCTACCGTTTTAGGAATAAGAATTATATTACATTCATAATGTTGTTTATCTAAAAAATCCTTCATTTCTTTGCAAGCTCTTGCAGTGCCGTTTCCGCCATTTATAAAAATATATCTAATTTTATATTCTTCCAAGGTATCTAAAATCTTCTTGTAATCTGTATCATCAATATCTTCCGGTGTAATTTGGTAACGACAAGAACCAAATGCCATAGAAGGAGTTTGTGGTAACAAATCAATCTGTTTTTCATCCAATGTAAATATATCAATTAATTCTTTGTTTATCAAACCTTTGATTCCATATTTAGCACTATATAATCTATTTATTTTATCTTTATTTTTCTTACATGCAGATATCACGCCATAAGCAGTAGCATTAATTACTGAAGTAGGTCCTCCCGACTGTATATAAATTGCATTATTTTTCAAATTCCAATCCTCCAATATTATAAGACTTATTTAAGACTTATTAATGTTGTCTTGCTACACGCATGGTTCTTATTGCCTCAAGAATAACAACAGATAATACTAATACACCTTGTATAAATTGTTGATAATATGCCGAAACCCCAAGTAAATCCAATGCATTTGTTATTAAACCCACAATTATTACACCAAGAAAAGTGCCCATTATCTTGCCTTTTCCTCCAAATGTCACACTGGTTCCGCCAATTACAGCTGCCATAATAGCTCTCATTTCCAAGTTGTTACCGAGGGTTGCCGGGGCTGAATTAGTACGGGAAACGAATATTAAACCGGCTATACATGCCAAAACTGAACACAATATATATGCAAAGAAGATAACCCTAGTATTCCTTATACCTGCGACTCTGGCGGCTTCAGGATTACCACCAACAGCATAAATATTTCTGCCTAAAATAGTCCGTGACATAAACCAAGAGGCACTTAAATAAAAGACAACAATAATAATTGCAGGTAACGGGATAATTCCAAATAATAAACCTTGT
>Ga0255345_1000415_pt1 | contig 71518 bp, 62 predicted proteins | sample wastewater_treat_6_FD_192415 | JGI IMG/M metagenome (GOLD analysis project Ga0255345, IMG submission 192415) | Wastewater microbial communities from Lulu Island WWTP, Vancouver, Canada - plant20 | ecosystem: Engineered > WWTP > Wastewater > Unclassified | place: Canada: Vancouver, British...
ACTACAAACCTCCCGAAAACGGCATGCCTGCATCGGCTGTCGTAGTTCCTGCCGAGAAGGAAACCGAGCCTGTGGTGCCAGGCGGCGGCAGTTCAGCCTCTCCTCCGTCCAGATGGCTGGATTGATATTCAAAAACAAGCTAACAGCTTGACATTGATTATGGAATCTATATAGATCCCGCCATGTTGGCCGATAAGATCAAAGATGGTATCACGTTTGACGACGTCCTGATCGTTCCTGGGGCGTCGAACGTCCTTCCAAAAGATGCAGATATCTCGACGCGGCTCACCGCCGATATCGAACTAAAGATTCCCATCATCTCCGCTGCAATGGACACCGTCACCGAGTCGGAGACCGCTATCATCATAGCGGAAGAGGGTGGAATTGGAATAATCCATAAGAATTGGTCCGGCGAGCTTCAGGCCGCCGAGGTCCGAAAGGTGAAGAAGTTCGAGAGCGGGATCGTCAGCGAGCCGATAACCGTTCGTCCGGATGTCTTACTTGCAGACCTCTTCGCTATGATTGAAAAGTCGGGCATCTCCGGATTTCCTGTTGCAGATGGCGGCCGACTTGTAGGGATTATCACGCACAGGGATATCCAGTTCGAAAGGGATCCTTCGAAGCTCGTCAGGGATGTCATGACTCCGCGCGAGCGCCTGGTCACCGCGAGAGAGGGGATATCTCTGCCGGAGGCTCAGGAGATTCTTCATAAGAACAGGATAGAAAAACTTCCCCTGGTTGACGACGAATTCAACATAAAAGGTCTTATTACAGTTCGCGATATCAAGACGGTGGAAAAATTTCCCAATGCGGCAAAGGATTCTCTTGGCAGGCTGCGCGTGGGCGCAGCCGTTGGCGTTGGTGATGCCGAGATGGAGAGGGCACATCTTCTCGTGGAAGCAGAAGCCGACGTTATCGTGGTCGATACTGCGCACGGGCATTCCTCTGGCGTCGTCGATACGGTGAGGCGACTGAGAAAAACCTATCCTGAGATGAGAATAATAGCGGGAAACATCGCTACCGGTGATGCCGCCAAGGATCTTATAGATGCCGGTGCCGACGCAGTTAAGGTCGGCGTGGGGCCGGGATCGATCTGTACAACCAGAGTCGTCGCCGGGTGTGGAGTGCCGCAGATAAGCGCTATCTACGATGTCGCCCAGGTGGCTAGAAAAAAGAGAATCCCGGTTATAGCCGATGGCGGAATCAAGTATTCAGGTGATATCGTCAAGGCGTTGGCCGCTGGTGCGCAGGTGGTGATGATAGGCTCTATGTTCGCCGGGACGGATGAAGCCCCCGGCGACGTCGTTCTCTATCAGGGAAGGAGCTATAAGGCCTACCGCGGTATGGGCTCCATAGGCGCGATGAAGCGCGGCAGCAAGGATAGATATTTTCAGGGCGAAGTTCGTGAAGAGAAAAAGCTGGTCCCCGAAGGGATCGAGGGCAGGGTTCCTTACCGGGGGAGCCTCAGGGAAATACTCTATCAGATGATGGGCGGTCTTCGCTCGGGGATGGGATACTCCGGCTGTGCGACGATCGAGCAGCTTGTCGAGAAGGCCAGATTCGTCAGGATTTCTCCCGCAGGTCTTCGCGAATCGCACGTCCACGACGTCATAATCACCAAAGAAGCTCCCAACTACTCAATGGAATAAACTTTCAATGGACTACAGTAAAATTCTAATTTTGGATTTCGGTTCGCAGTATACCCAGCTGATAGCCAGGCGCGTTCGAGAGGCCAATGTCTATTGCGAAATTCATCCGTTCAATTGGCCCCTCTCGGAGGTGGAAAAATTTGGAGCAAAAGGAGTAATCCTTTCCGGTTCTCCAGCATCTGTCACCGAAGAGGGCTCCCCGGTCCTGAATCCGAAGCTGCTTTCTCTAGGTCTTCCCGTTCTGGGGATCTGTTACGGGATGCAGTCGATATCGAAGTTGCTCGGAGGAGAGGTGGTGCGTGCCGGCAAACGGGAATACGGGCGCGCCATGCTCACAGCCGACGAATCGCATCCGGTATTTTCGGGGATCAAGTCATGGCCGATGCCGGTATGGATGAGCCACGGCGACAAGGTCGAAAGAATTCCCGACGGATTTCGCGTGATCGCGCGTAGCGACAACTCCTCGTGTGCGATCATTTCCAACGCTGCCAACACGGTGATTGGCGTCCAGTTCCATCCTGAGGTTACGCATACTCCGGAGGGAGGCGCTCTTATTTCCAATTTTCTTTTTAAGATATGCGAATGCAAGGCCGACTGGACGATGGATTCATTCATCGAGATTCAGAGAGATGAGATTAGGAACAGGGTTGGGGAGGAAAGGGTGATACTGGGTCTCTCCGGAGGGGTGGATTCCTCGGTCGCCGCCATGCTTTTGCACAGCGCAATAGGAGAGAAGCTCACCTGCATATTCGTCGATAACGGCCTTTTGAGGAAATCCGAGGCCGCCAAGGTCGAGAAAATTTTTCGCGATAATTTTCACATCAATCTCGAAGTCGTCGATGCCTCACAGAAATTTCTTTCCGAGCTTTCCGGCGTCGAGGATCCGGAAAAAAAGCGTAAGATAATAGGACGAGTATTCATAGAGGTGTTTGAGGAGAGGGCTAAAAGACTTGGAGATGTGAAATATCTTGCACAGGGAACGCTCTATCCGGATGTCATCGAGTCGGTCTCCTTCAGGGGGCCGTCGGCTATGATAAAAAGTCACCATAACGTCGGAGGATTGCCTGAAAAGATGGGGCTTAGCCTCGTGGAGCCTTTCAGGGAGCTCTTCAAAGATGAGGTTCGCGAGGTTGGCAGAAAACTCGGTATGCCTGAGGAGATCGTAGCCAGACAGCCCTTTCCCGGCCCTGGGCTTGCGGTCAGGGTGGTAGGTAATATAACCAGGGATCGTCTCGACCTTCTGCGCGATGCCGACGATATCCTGATGCAGGAGATAAAGGCGGCGGGGCTCTATAATAAAATCTGGCAGTGCTTTTGCGTTCTTCTTCCGGTGAAGTCTGTAGGCGTCATGGGGGACGAACGAACTTACGAGAACGTGGTTGCTGTGCGAGCGGTGACCTCGATCGATGGTATGACCGCCGATTGGGCGCATATCCCGTACGAAGTTCTCGGTGCGATATCAAATCGAATCATCAACGAGGTGAAGGGGATCAACCGCGTCGTGTACGATATCTCATCGAAACCTCCCGCCACCATAGAGTGGGAATAACTGCCGTGGTTTGTGAAGGCTATCATCCCCGCAACGACCGTGACCGGGGAAAAACAGAAGCTAGAAGCTAGAAGCGAGAGGCTAGAAGCTAGAAAAACCTCGCTTGTAGAAATCTCGCTTCTCACTTCTAGATTCTAGCTTCTTGATGTTTTTGTCGATGGTCAATTGTCCATGGTCGAAGTTATTGGGCGAGCATGTTGATTTTATCACTGCGATAGTGTAGCTATGCGCAACCATGAGACTCACAATTAGTGATATTGCCGATATGTTCGATGTTTCCGAGGGCACCGTTTCCAGATGGGTGAAGAGTGACGGTCTGCCTTGCTATAGTGTGAAGGGGCAAAACAGATTTATAAAATCCGAGGTGCTTGACTGGGCATCGGTGAGAGGGCTCCGCCTTTCAAGGGCTGCTCTCAGATCTTCGGATGATATCGGTTTCGATTTTTCGTCATTTTCAAAGGCATTGCGTCTCGGTGGAATTCACTACGGCCTCAAGGGAACCGATAGGGAGTCTGCACTTCGTTCGATAGTCTCCTCTTTGCGCATTCCAAATGACGTGGATGAAGAATTTCTGTATCAGCTTCTTCTATCCAGGGAAGGGTTGGGTTCTACCGGAGTTGGCTATGGGATAGCTATTCCGCACCCTAGAAAGCCCATAGTGCTTGGTCGCTCCGATTCCAGCGTATCCCTTTGTTTCATGGAACATCCGATTGACTTCGGTGCTGCCGACAAAAAGCCCGTGGATATCTTTTTCCTTATAATCAGCAACACTATAAGGGAGCATCTGCATCTTCTTTCCATGATTAGCCTTGCTATTCATGACGATTCATTCAGAAAGCTTCTCATCGACCGCGCCTCTCCAGAGCTTTTGTTCGGAGATCTGGAAAGAATAGAATCCTTCCCCTGCAAGATAAAGAAAGATGAGGTGGCGCTATGATCCTGACAGGATTTTCCATCGTCGCCATCCTATTGGGGGGAGTGCTTTCACTTCTGCTGGGTAATTCTTCCAGAAAAGCCGCTCTCTTTTCCTCGCTTGGTATTTCTTTGGGCGCTATCTTGGGTCTTTTTCAGGTTTTTGCTGCGCTCTTTGCTTCAGTCCCGTTGAGTTTTTCTGCCGAATGGAGCGTCCCTTACGGATCTTTCGATGTCGGAATCGATTCTCTTTCGGCCTTATTTCTGATCCCCGTTTTTATACTGTCGGCTCTTTCAGCCCTCTATGGGGCCAGATATCTGCCTGAGCTTGCGGGTAGGAAATCGACCGGCTCCTCATGGTTTTATCTGTCGCTTCTGATCGTTAGCATGGTCGCAGTCATCATCGCGCGCAACGCAATTTTATTTCTCTTTGCGTGGGAAATAATGGCACTTTCCTCATTTTTTCTGGTCTGTTTCAACAGTGAAAGGAAAAATGTCAGGTCAGCTGGATGGACCTATCTCGTGGCTACGCACATAGGGACGGCATTTTTGTTCCTGTTTTTTGCGATCGCGGGAGTCAGGGCTGGCAGCTTCAATTTTTCCGAATGGGGCACGTTGTCCTCGCTCGCTAGCCCGGAACTTTTTGGGATGTTCCTTCTGGCGGTGGTGGGGTTTGGCAGCAAGGCCGGTGTCATACCGCTTCACGTATGGCTTCCGGAAGCCCATCCCGCCGCGCCCTCGCATATATCCGCGATAATGTCGGGGGTGATGATAAAGACCGGTATATACGGCCTGCTTAGAATGATGATATTTTTTGGGTTCGATCATATCTGGTTGGGGTACCTGCTTATTTTCATCGGCTTGACCTCCGGCGTTCTTGGCGTTTTGTACGCGCTTGCGCAGCACGATCTGAAGTCGCTTCTTGCTTATCACAGTGTTGAAAATATCGGGATCATATTTCTTGGAATCGGAATCGGTACTGTTGGTGTGGCCAGTGGGGCGAATGTCGTCGCTGCGCTTGGTTTTGCCGGAGCTCTTCTGCACGTTCTTAATCACGCCCTTTTCAAGGGCTTGCTCTTTCTTGGCGCCGGCTCGGTTTTGTACTCGACCCGAACGACCTCGATAGATCGTCTCGGCGGTCTCCTGAAACGCATGCCGGTCACCGGGGCTTCCTTCCTTGTTGGCTCGGTTGCTATTGCAGGGCTTCCTCCGCTCAATGGTTTTGTAAGTGAGTTGCTGATCTATCTTTCAGCGATATTGTACATTTCACATCTTTCAGCCTCAAACCTTGCAGGGATCTGGAGTTTTGTTCCGGCTTTAATAACCATCGCAGGCTTGGCGTTAATAGGAGGGCTGGCATCGGCGTGTTTTGCAAAGGCCTTTGGCGTTGTGTTTTTAGGTGAGCCACGCGAAGAGGGGGCATCGAAGTCCTCCGAAGTCCCGATGGCCATGCGTCTGCCTATGATCGTCCTGTCCGGCGCTTGTGCTTTCATAGGACTCTGCGGTCCTCTAATTTTGGGTTTGATGATTCCCGTCCTTGTTTCTTCCATATCCCTGGATGGTGAATCTGCTGGCAGCGCTCTTTCATTTGCACGATGGCCGATGATAGTTGTCGCTTCTGCTGCCACTGTGCTGATATTTCTTACAGGTGCGGTGATGTATTTGAGAAAGCGGTTGCTCCGCAGGCGAGAGGTGACAACTTCTCCGACGTGGGATTGCGGATATGAGCTACCATCTCCTAAAATGCAGTACACGGCATCGTCATTCGCCGCTCCGCTCGTCGGCCTTTTTAAATCGCTGGTGAGAATCAGGACTTCGCCTCCGGTCCTGAAGGATTTTTTTCCGGATGGCGGATCCTACGAGGCGCATCCTGCTGACATCTTCAGAGAGGGGATCTTTGCTCCACTCTTTAAGTTTATCCAAAAAACTGCATTCGCGTTCAGGTGGCTGCAAAATGGGAGCGTGCATCTGTACATCCTTTATATAGCATTCACTTTGCTCGCTTTGCTTCTATGGAAGCTTGGTGGACTATGATGAATATGATTGGTTTGATAAATATTGCAGCAGCTCTTGTCCTGGCACCTCTTGTGCCCGGCATCATCAACAGAACCAAGGCGAAGTTTGCTGGTCGCAAGGGGGCTCCCTTGCTCCAGAATTACTATGACATAATAAAACTTCTCAGGAAAGGTGCGGTGATCAGCTGGAGCGCCACCTGGATCTCCAAAATAGGGCCTGCGATTTCACTCGTTGCGGTGATGATCTCTCTATCGCTGCTCCCTCTGGGAGGAGGCGCATCATTCCTCTCCTTTTCAGGCGATCTGATACTCTTTGCTTATCTTCTCGGAGTAGCCAGATTCTTCGTAGTGCTAAGCGCTCTCGATGCCGGTTCAAGTTTTGAAGGGATGGGGGCTTCACGCGATGTCATGTTTTCAGCGCTGGCCGAGCCGACGCTTATGATATCACTGCTCACTCTTGCGAGGGTATCCGATTCTTTTTCCCTCTCCGGAATATATTCCGGACTGGCCTCTTCCTGGGGAGGGCATGGTATGGCGATATTCCTTGCGGCCGTGGTTCTGTTCATAGTGCTTCTGGCTGAAAATTCCAGGATACCGATTGACGATCCAAATACCCATCTCGAGCTGACCATGATCCATGAGGTTATGGTGTTGGATTTGGGCGGACCTGATCTCGCCTTTATAACTTATGGTGCGGCTTTGAAATTGTGGATCTTCTCATCGCTCTTCGGCGGCGTGATATTTCCTTCCAGTTCCTCCAGTTGTGCACTTTCCCTGCTATCGAGTATATCTATTATATTCATCACGGCGATAGCCGTAGGCGTTGTTGAATCCACGATGGCGAGGTTGAAGATGATGCGCGTGCCGCAGCTTTTGAGCGGAGCTGCTTCTGTGGCAATGCTGGCTTTTCTCATTTCTTTTTTATTGGGGTGAATTTGTGAAGAGCGCGATAGATTCCATACTCATACTTTTGGTTCTGGCAAATCTTTATCTGCTGGTGACATCCAGAATTCGTTCGTCGATACGAGTTGTGGCCGTGCAGGGAATTCTCTTGGGGTTGATTCCTATTTTTGCCCATTCGGAGGGGGAGCTCTTCAGAGCCTATCTCATATCATTTGTCAGTATAGCGCTTAAGGGTTTTCTCTTTCCCTTCTTGCTAAACAGGGTGCTCTCCAGCACGAATCTTAGAAGGGAGATAGAGCCTATAGTCGGGTATACGGTTTCCGTTCTCATCGGTGTTGCTCTATTCATAATATCCCTCTGGCTCGCCTCTAGGGTTCCGGCCGTGGGGCATATGCATTCGGTTCTCGCCCTCGCAGTTGCACTTTCCACCATGCTGATCGGACTATTCTTCATAGTAGCCAGAAGAAAAGCAATAAACCAGATTCTGGGTTATATAATTCTCGAGAACGGTATTTTCGCCTTCGGATTTGCGCTGGATATAGAAGCGGGGATGATCGTCGAGCTTGGAATCCTCATTGATGCGCTGCTTGCGGTAAGCGTTATGGGGCTTGCCGTCTATCACATACACAGGGAGTATGATGGAACCGACACCTCTCTTCTGTCGGCTCTCAAGGATTGATGAATATGATACTCGCACTCGTGCTTCTACCAGCTTTGGCCGGAATCATTTCCTTCTTCATGAGGAAGGCCTATGCCGCCCGCGCGCTGATGATATCGACGGCCTTTGCTCATCTCTCTCTTGTGGTGTGGTGCTGGCACACGAGACCCGCGCCATTCTATCAGGGGTGGTTTGCCCTCGATTCATTGGGGCTACTCTTTTTGAGCGTAGCCAGCTTTCTTTTCTTTTTTTCGACGATATACAGGGTCGGATCCGGCAACGCCGGAGCTCTTGTAAAGAAGCGGGATTTCGAAGGATCCTCCACCTTTATCGATTTCAGCGAGTCGGTCTATTGCGGATGCATGATGCTTTTTCTTTCCACGATGACGCTCGTCTGCGTCAGTCTCCAGTTTGGCATGATCTGGGTGGGTGTGGAGGCGACAACTTTGGCTAGCGCGCCGCTTATCTATTATCATATGCACAAGAGATCGCTGGAAGCCGCGTGGAAATATTTGCTCATCTGCTCCGTGGGAATCGTGATCGCCTTGCTGGGCAACTTTTTTCTTGCAGTTGCTGTGTCGGAAGGGGGTCTTCACAGCTCACTTGTTTTATCATCGCTCATGAACAGGGCATCACTTGGCCATATCAATATTTTCTGGCTGAAGGGGGCCTTTTTGCTTTTCATCGTTGGATATGGAACGAAGATGGGACTTGCTCCGATGCACACCTGGCTACCGGATGCTCATAGCGAGTCTCCATCCGCCGTATCGGCCCTTCTGTCCGGCGCGCTTCTCAATTGCTCATTTTTGGGGATTATCAGGGCGCAGCAGCTTCTCAATGCAGCGGGGGCGGGACAGTTAGGACGCGATCTGTTGATAATCTTCGGCATCTTCTCGATGGCGATCGCCGCGATCTTTATCCTCGGGCAAAACGATTACAAGAGGATGCTTGCGTATTCCAGCGTCGAACACATGGGGATACTGGCGGTAGGTGTGGGCATCGGGGGGATAGCTGTTTACGGAAGCATGCTGCATGCGGTTAACCATTCCCTTGCCAAGGCTGCCCTGTTTTTCACTGCTGGAAACATCCTCACCTTCTACAGGTCAAAATCATCACTTGAAGTGAGAGGGGTGCTGAGGTTTTTGCCTGTTTCCGGTGTGGTATGGGTGGCAGGTTTTTTTGCGATCACCGGTTCTCCTCCCTTCGGCACCTTCTTCAGTGAGTTTTCGATACTGAAGGGGATGGTCGATCAGGATCGGATTTTCATCGCCGTTGCCTATCTTGCGCTTCTGGCCGTTGTCTTCGTGGGAATGGTAGGGCCCTTTTTCAAGATGGCATATGGGAACATGGACCAGCTGCCTGCCGAGCGTGTGAACCGCGAGCCTATCCTTTCATTCATCCCTCCGGTTGTGATGATGCTGGCTGTGCTCATTTTGGGTCTGTGCATTCCCGATGCGTTGACTTCGCTTATTCTTGAGGCTGCCGGAGAACTCGGAGGCTTACGATGAGATCCGATTTGAGAAACTGCGAAGTAATAAAGAAATCTGATTTGCCGATAATCTCCAATGAAGATTTCGAGAGGGTGGTAATAAAGGAAACGGATTCAGGGCTCCGAATCAGTGCGATGTTTGGTCTTCCGTCCTCCGGCGGTTCGGTGATGATCTACGCCGTTCTGTCGGAAGACAAGACGGGGATCCTCTCCGCATTCGGCACGTCGGTCAAGGGTTCGTACGATTCCATCACTCCAAAATGTTCACAGGCGCATATATTCGAGCGCGAAATTTTCGAACAGACCGGTGCCGAGCCAAAGGGGCATCCGTGGCTCAAGCCCGTGCGCAAGCGCGAAGGGTATAAGTATTACGAACTTTCAGGCGAAGGGGTACATGAGGTTGCGGTGGGTCCTGTTCATGCCGGCGTCATAGAGCCGGGGCACTTCAGGTTTCAATGCCACGGAGAGGAGGTATTCAATCTTGAAATCCATCTAGGCTATCAGCATCGCGGCGTCGAGAAGGGAATAGTCGGCGGACCTGATAGAAGAACTATTCATTATATGGAGACCGTAGCGGGGGATACGAGCATAGGGCATTCTACGGCGTACTGTCACGCTGTGGAGTCGCTTGCTAACTGCCGGGTTCCCCTTAGAGCGCAGATGATCAGGGGGGTTGCCCTTGAACTCGAACGCATCGCCAACCATGCGGGCGACCTCGGCGCTCTTGCGGGCGATGTTGGATACCTTCCGACCTCATCCTACTGCGGGAGGCTGCGCGGCGATTTCCTTAATCTGCAGGCCCGAATATGCGGAAGCCGTTTTGGCAGGGGGCTCCTGCGTCCTGGAGGTGTGCTTTTCGATCTGAGTTCTTCCGAAATTTCCGCGATCCTTAAAAGTCTCGACGCCCATATGCGTGACTTAGAGTCGGCGGCGCAACTTCTGTGGGATTCCCCATCGGTGCTTGCGCGCTTTGATGATACAGGTCATCTCCCTAAGGAATTATGCCGCGCTTTGGGGATAGTCGGCCCTGCGGCGCGTGCAGCAGGTATTGCCATGGACGTGCGAAGCGATTTTCCAGTGGGGATATTTAGATTCGCCCATCTCCCTCTTTCGACATGGCACAGGGGGGATGTCTTCGCCCGCGCCTACGTCAGGTGGTTGGAGATTGTGAAATCGGCGCAGTTCATCAGAAATCAGCTCGAGTCGCTGGCGGAAGGGGATGTAAAATCCGACCTTGGGCCTCTGATTCCGGATTCATTCGTTGTTTCGATGGTCGAGGGGTGGCGCGGCGAAATCTGCCACGTGGCCGGGACCGGAAAAGATGGAAAGATCGCTTTTTATAAGATCGTCGATCCCTCGTTCCATAACTGGAGCGGGCTTGAGATGGCGCTTCGCAACGGACAGATATCCGATTTTCCGCTGATCAATAAGAGCTTTAACCTCTCATACTGCGGATACGATCTATGAGGTTTGCGATATGTTAAAGATAATTCGAAGCAGATTGCAGCAAAAAAGCTGGACCGTCGCATTTCCCGATGCTGAACCGAATTTGCCCGCTAAATTCAGGGGCATGCCTTCGATAGATGATTCGGCCTGCGGAAAAGATTGTGGCCTCTGCGTCAAGAGCTGTCCTGTTGGTGCGCTTAGCTGCAGCGGAGAAGGACGAATTTCCATAGATCTTGGCAAATGTATCTTCTGCGGAAACTGCGAGAGGGAATGCGGCGAGGGAGTGATAAAATTCACTCGCGATTATCGGTTGGCCTCCTGTGTGCGGGAGGGGCTTATCGTCGGTGAAGCGGAATTTCGCCTAGCGGAGAAATTGAAAAAAGAGATGCTTCGTCTTTTCGGGCGTTCGCTGAAGCTCAGGCAGGTTAGCGCCGGTGGATGCAACGCCTGCGAGGCGGATATCAACGTTCTTTCGACGATAGTATTCGACCTCGGGCGCTTTGGAATTCAGTTTGTAGCTTCGCCAAGGCATGCCGACGGGATTTTAGTCACCGGCCCAATTTCAAACAACATGGCGCTGGCGCTTGAAAAGACATATGCCGCGATTCCTTCGCCAAAAATAGTAATCGCATCGGGCGCCTGTGCCATATCCGGCGGCCCCTTCATCGGTCATTTGGATGTAAAGGGCGGGGTGGATAAATTGATACCAGTAGACCTCTATATTCCGGGTTGTCCCCCGCATCCAATCACTGTTCTCGATGGGTTCTTGCGCCTTCTTGGCCGAGTAAGGTAGTTTCGCCTGTTTTTCATCGCAAAAATAGCGAAAAAAATAGCAGACATTTTTGCCCCATGTGCAATAAGGATGGTCCTGTTTAAAATATGATCCACTCAAACTTCGTACATCTACACGTCCATTCGTATTACAGCCTGCTCGACGGGGCGGCGCCCACCTCCGAGCTCGCCTTAAGGGCAGCTGAGCTCAAGATGCCGGCTTTGGCGATCACCGACCATGGAAACCTTTTTGGCGCCATAGATTTCTACGACAAGATATCCAAGCACGGCGTCAAGCCCTGCATCGGCTGCGAGGTCTATCTCCTCAGCGAGGGGAGCAGGCTGATAAGGGACTTAAACCAGAAGGGGGCGCTTACCCACCTCACACTGCTGGTCAAAAACAGGGAGGGGTACCGCAATCTCTGCCATCTTGTAAGTTCAAGTTATTTAGAAGGTTTCTATTATAAACCTAGAATAGATAAGGAAATTTTGCGACAGCATAGCAAGGGGCTTATAGCCCTTTCCGGATGCCTCAAGGGGGAAATTCCTCAACTCATCTCAGATGGTAGGATGGATGAGGCGGAAAAGGCGGTCGATTTTTATGCCTCCCTTTTCGACAATAACAATTTCTTTATAGAGCTCATGGACCACGGAATCGAAGGTCAGCTTAAGATCCGTGAAGGGCTGTGCGAACTTGCCAAGAGGAAAGGGATCGGCCTAGTTGCAACCAACGATGTCCACTATATAGACAGGTCCGATGCGGCCGCCCATGATGCCCTGCTTTGCATCCAGACCGGCAAAACCCTGGACGATGAAAAGAGGATGCGGTTAGACAGCGATCAGTTCTACCTTAAATCCCCCGATGAGATGAGCGAACTTTTTGCTGATTTCCCCGAAGCGATCTCCAATACCGTTGAAATAGCCGCCAGGCTAAACATGGATTTCGATTTCAATACATACTATTTTCCCAAGTATTCCCCTCCGGATGGCATGGACCTTCAGAGCCATCTTCGTGAGGAAGTCATCAAGGGGCTTGAGAAAAGGTGGACGCTCATCTCGCGCGGCAGGGATCACCTCGATGATCTCAAAAAAGTTTATCAGGAGAGGCTTCGCACCGAGCTTGAAACGATCATCAAGATGGGTTTTGCAGGCTACTTTTTGATCGTCGCCGATTTTATACGCTACGCCAAGGGGATCGAACTCCCCGTCGGTCCCGGGCGTGGATCGGCTGCAGGTTCGCTTGTTGCGTACTGCCTGGAGATCACGAACATCGATCCGATAGAGCACGGCCTTCTCTTCGAGCGTTTTCTTAATCCGGAAAGAATAAGCATGCCCGATGTGGATATCGATTTCTGCATGCGCAGGCGCGACGAGGTTATATCATACGTTTCGAAAAAATACGGCAATGTCAGCCAGATCATCACCTTTGGAACGATGAAGGCCCGCGCTGTGGTGCGCGACGTCGGCAGGGTGATGGGGATTCCGTATGGCGATGTAGACAGAATCGCGAAGCTGATCCCGGCGACGCTCGGGATGACTCTGGCCGATGCGATAAAGATCGAACCGAAGCTCAAGGAGATCGCTAAAAAGCAGGATGAAATCGCAAGGCTTCTGGAAGTGGCGAAGGTGCTTGAGGGTTTTCCGCGCCACGCTTCAACACACGCTGCAGGAGTCGTGATATCCGATCGTCCTCTGTCGGAGTTGGTGCCGCTCTACAAGGGGCAGAAGGATGAAATTGTAACTCAATTCGATATGAAGTGTGTGGAGAAGGTCGGTCTCATCAAGTTCGATTTTCTCGGTCTCAAGACGCTCACCGTCATAGATGACTGCGTCAAGCTGATAGAGAAGGGGAGCGGGGAGAAGATAGATATCGAATCCATTTCTTTGAACGATCCTCTCGTTTACAAAAAACTTTCACAGGGGGATACGGCGGGGATATTCCAGCTTGAAAGTTCGGGGATGACCGATCTGGTCATGAAGTTGAAACCGGGTGCATTTTCTGAAATCGTGGCTCTAGTGGCCCTTTTCCGACCCGGTCCGCTGGGATCGGGGATGGTCGACGATTTCATAAACAGAAAGCACGGCAGAACTCCCATAAAATATGAACTGCCGCAGCTCGAAGAAATTCTCAAAGAGACTTACGGCGTGATCGTCTATCAGGAACAGGTGATGCGAATCGCCAACGTCCTTGCCAATTATTCACTTGGAGAAGCGGACCTCCTTCGCCGTGCCATGGGTAAGAAAAAACCCGAGGAGATGGCCAAGCAGCACGAGAGGTTCGTGAAGGGTGCGCTCGAGAACAAGATCCCGGGGGCCAAGGCTGAGCGCCTCTTTGAGCTGATGGCAAAATTTGCCGAGTACGGCTTCAACAAGTCTCACAGCGCGGCCTATGCCCTTGTCGCGTATCAGACTGCATATCTCAAATTTCATCATCCGACCGAATTCATGGCGGCGCTGCTCACCGCTGAAAAGGACAATACCGACAAGGTTCTCTTTTACATCAACGATTGCAAGGCGGCTGGAATAAAGATGCTTCCTCCGGATGTCAACGAGAGCGTGATGGACTTTTCTGTGATCGGCGATGGGACAATACGATTCGGGCTTGGCGCTGTAAAAAACGTGGGCGAAGGGGCGATAGAGAGCATAGTTTCGGCGAGAAACGATGGGGGTTTTTTCAGGACGCTTTTCGATTTCTGCGATCGCATAGATTCCAGAAGGGTTAACAAGAGAGTTATAGAGAGCCTCATCAAGTGCGGGGCATTCGATTTTACCAAGGCCCCCAGGGCGGCTCTTCTCGCATCCCTAGACACTGCGATGGAGATGGCGGCTTCGAGACAGAAGGATAGGATCTCCGGACAGACCAGGCTTTTCGACCTACTGGGCTCATCAGATGGTGCCGTTTCGGAACCGCAGCTCCCCGATGTTTCCGAATGGGGCGAGCGCCAGCTTCTTGCCTATGAAAAGGAGTCTCTTGGATTCTATATCACGGGGCATCCTCTGGCTCAGTACGAGGAGCTGCTGTCGCAGTATGCCAATACCGATACCGTCGAACTGTCATCCTGCAACGACAAACAGGAGGTTAAACTCGGCGGGGTGGTATCGAAGCTTCGCGAGATAACCACAAAGCAGGGGAACAGGATGGGTTTTGCCACGATCGAGGATCTCAAAGGCTCCGCCGAGGCGGTCGTCTTTTCCGACCTATATGCCGAGGTCCATCTGCTGATAAAAAGCGATCAGCCTGTATTTGTCATAGGCACTGCCGATGTCGACAGCGAAAACGTCAAGATAATCGCGACGCAGATAATGCCCATCGACGAGGTGTCTGAAAAAATGACCAAGAGCGTTCATTTCTTTCTGCACCAGCTGGAGGTCGATCCCCAGCATCTGGCGCAGCTCAAAAATGTTTTGTCGAGATATCCAGGGCAGTGTCCGGGTTTTGTTCACCTGGTCGTTCCAAGTAAGACAGAGACGATCCTGGCCCTGCCCGACGATTTGAAGCTGAGTCCATCTCCACAGCTCGTAACTGCTGTCAACAAGCTCTTCGGTCATAACGTGACCAAATTTATTTCATAAAAATATGCCAAAGAGGCTTAGCACTGAAAAAAAACGCGAAATAGATAAGGCGCTGATCGTGGGGGTCAGAAGAGCTGGCAGCAGTCGTCGTCAGATGGAACTATCGCTTGCCGAACTTACGAGGCTTATAGACACGGCAGGTGGTGAGGTGGTTGCCAAGATCAGCCAGGAAATTAAGCGGATAGATCCTGTCACCTTTATAGGCAGTGGAAAGGTTCTGGAGGTAAGGGAACTTGCTGAAGCTGTCGGCGCTGACACTATAGTTATAGACGATGAAATTTCCCCGGTTCAGAACAGGAACCTGGAGAAGGAGATCGGCCTTTTCGTCATAGACCGAACGGCGGTCATACTCGACATATTCGCGATGCGTGCGCAAACGAAGGAGGGCAGGCTTCAGGTTGAACTCGCCCAGATGGAATATCTCGCTCCGAGGCTGGTGGGGCGGGGAGAGCTCTTTTCACAGCAGGTGGGGAGGATCGGAACGAGAGGCCCCGGTGAAACGGCGCTCGAATACGACAGGAGAAGCGTTCGCAACAGAATTTCACATCTTCGAGGCCAGCTGGAAGGCGTCAGAAAACATCGCAGAATACACAGGATGAAACGCGAGTCGGTTCCGATTCCTCTGGTTTCCCTCGTTGGATACACCAACGCGGGGAAATCGACCCTCATGAACGCCCTAACAGGTGCTGGCGTTTTTGTGGAGGATAAACTCTTTGCCACGCTAGATCCTACGGTGAGGAAATTGAGGCTTCCCTCGGGAAGAATAGTGCTTCTGGCCGACACAGTCGGCTTTATAAGGAGACTTCCGCATGAACTGGTGGAATCATTCAAGGCGACCTTCGAGGAAGTGGAAAATTCTTATCTGCTGTTGGCCGTCGTCGATGGCAGTGACGAGGAGGCGCCGGCTCAGCTTCAGGTCGTGCGCGATGTGCTCTCTGAGCTCGAAATGTCTCAGAAGCCCCTCATAGAGGTCGTTAACAAGTCCGACCTGCCGTCGGCATACAGGGGAGAAAAATCGTCGATCAGCGTATCGGCTCGTACCGGGGCCGGCGTCGAAGAACTTCTGGGAGAAATCGAAAGGGTTCTCAGGATTGAGTTTCGCAGGACCACCTTGAGGCTGCCGATGGAGAGAGGGGATATTCTCTCTAAGCTTTATTCCACCGGGCACGTCTTCAAAAGCATCTACGAAGGGGACTGCATCCTCGTCGAGTGCGAGCTCCATCAGAAGTATTATCAGAAGTACAGGCGCTACGCGGTCAACTTCTGATCCGCTTTTGGAAACTCCGGGATGTTTTTGCTGGATATTGTGAATCGTTTCCGTTACGAAGAATCGCAGTATTGCGGCGGCAGGCTCAGCTTGTTCCACTTCTTCCGATGAGGGAGATGCGTTCTTAAATTCGATCAGAGGAGTCTGTCGAACTCTTGAAGTAAGGATTGCGAAGGATATTTTAATGATACTTTAAAGATTCAAAGGAACGGAGGGAGCAAATGAGCGCCAATCTCGCCAATATTCTGACATTTTCCCGCCTATTCCTAACGCCCGTCTTTATCTATCTGTATATAGCTGAGGCGCGGATGCTGGCCTTCATCGTCTTTTGCTTTGCGGCTTTCACCGACCTCATAGACGGCACCGTTGCGCGCATGTACGGACAACAGTCCAAGCTGGGCGGACTCATAGACCCCCTTGCCGACAAACTGCTCATGCAGAGTTGCTTTGTACTCCTGCTCATCGGTGGTTTTATACCCTTATGGTTTTTCGCGATAGCGCTGATACGCGATCTGATGATAGTAAGCGGAATTTTCTATCTCGAGAACAAAAAGATAGAGCTTCCGTACAGAGCGATTTGGCCTTCCAAGCTGGCGACTCTGATGCAGATGATGACAGCCAGCCTCGGGCTTTTGAGGGGATGGCTTCATGCGGGGCAGGCGCTCCGTTCGCCGCTTGAAACCGCTCAGTACCTTTTTATGTATCTAGCAGCCCTGTTCATAGTCGTCAGCGGTTATCAATACGTCAGAATGGGCCTCGAATTGCTGAGGCGGGGCGTGGTGCGAAGGTCCTGAATCTCAAACGTATAAAAAACAAAAACGTCCCGGACCTGCAGCAAAATTCCGGGACGCCTTTTTTTTGAATTGAACTGCCCGTCAGCCTGAAATGAAGGTCAACCCCTCAATTGGTTCGGTGGTTTCCGCGTCCTGCTCGGTTTCTTCGTCGAAGACCGATATGTATGACATATTTGCGGATTCATCCGGAAGCTCTTTCAGATACTTTTCATAATCCTTGGTATCGAGCGTTCCGTCCTGGAGCAGCTTTTCACTCACCCTGACATCGAACTTCATTTTTTCTGTGATTCCTCTTCGGTTGTTGTTCATAGCTGTCTTTCAAACCTCCGTTAGCGGTTGTTTCTATTGGGGGCCTTCTCGATGTGCATGATGATCTTGCCGCCCTTGAAAATTCTGACATCACCAGAGGACTCCGAGATAACAAAGGCGAGGGACTGAGTCAAGCCGGTGATTCCGGCAGCCGCTATATGCCGGCTGCCCAGCCCTCTTGGAAGTGTCGACTCATCGCTCGCAGCCCCCAGATATCGCCCGGCGGCTAGAACCGTTCCGTCGTCGGCGACGACGAAGGCACCATCCATGGCTGATAGCTCCCGTATGGTTTCCTTCAGCGAGGGGGAGAGTATGTTCCTCTCCTCCTCTTCGTAACCTTTGAAGGGGTTCATTATCATCTGCTTGGAGAGCTGCATCACCTTTTCATGATCGCCGACTACGAAGATCGTTCCTACCGGTTTTCCCTCGCGTCCCTTGTCGGCGAGCTCGACGGCGAGGTTGAGGACAGTCTGGAAGAGTTCCGGGGGAACGCTTTCGGATATCTTGGCTGCCCCCTTCGCAGCTATGAACTCCGATTCCTTGGACGTATCCACGATCTGGATCTGATCCAGACAACCCGTATCCGATCCTCCAACGGCGAACACCAGCTTGTCGCCAGGAGATATCATGTCCATGGAGAGGGCGAGGGTGGTGGAAATCTTTATAAGGGCATTTCTCATCAGCTGGATCTTCGGGATAGCGACTACGCCGGTGGCTATCGATGCCAGACTTTTTTCTTTTCCCTCAGGTTCTTCGATTTTTTTCTTTTTTGAGAGCAGGATTAGCTTTATCTTCTTCGGGATCTTTTCGTTACAGTAGAGATCTCCAATCGGATCGGTATGAAGCAAGACGGCTTTCGCTCCGACTTTTCCGGCTACTGCAAAGGCGTGCTTCAAAATTAGGATATCTTCGGGCTTCATACGACGGCAGAATATCGAATTATCCTCTTTACTTCAAGGGCAAAGGAGGTGTTTGACCACAACTTTTCTATAATGTAGGTTGAGCCGCCTATGAAGAGAACGATCTTTGCCGTTTTAACTATCCTCCTTACGCAGATTTTCAGCGCGGTCGCTTATTCCTCCATCTCGACCGGTGGGCCCTTTTCCGTCCATTGGAACGACGAATCCAAACGGGTCAGACAGGGAGAGTCTTTTACCCTGTCGGTAGAGATACGCGTCCCGGAGGGGCATTACCTCTACGCAGAGGAGACGGATATAGACTTTTCGAGTTTCGAGGGACTGATAGTTACCGATGTTCACTATCCGCAAACTGTCAGGAAAAGGGACCCGTTTTTTAACAGGCTCGTCAAGGCGTACGATTCGGATGTCCATCTCAAGATAACAGGGAGGGTCCCGGATGAGCTTTCCATCGGTGAACGGGAGGTCGTGGCCAACGTATCCTTTCAGGGGTGCTCCGACAAAATTTGCTTCAGGCCGGAGATGCGAGTTGTTACCTTTCTGGTCGATGTGATAAAACAGGCCCCCGTCGCTGAGAAGGAAAGCGGGCGACAGTCGTCAGATGCGTTAAAAAGCGCTAAGAGCCAGCTTTCAAGGTTGAAGAGCATTCATGAGGATATCTCCGCGGGTAGGCTTGCGGGTGGGGGAATCGCGCTGACACTTCTGCTCGTATTTTTGGCGGGCATTCTCACATCTCTTACTCCATGCGTCTGGCCGATCATTCCTACGGTCCTGGTATTTGTCGGAGTTCATCCCCATAAGAAGTTCTTGGAAAATATGCTCTTGTCCTTCTGCCTGACTCTGGGAATTTCCATAGTCTATTCAGTGCTGGGGCTCCTCGCTGTAGGGTTGGGCAAGAACCTGGGTTTCCTGTTCCAGAGTAGAATATTTTTGGCCGCTGTAGTTCTCTTTTTTGTAGCGATGAGCCTTTCGATGTTCGGCCTCTTTGAAGTGAGGCTCCCTTGCAGATGGCATGTAAAACTTCATGCGTTGGGGGGGGATGGCTATCTCGGCTCCTTCTTTGCGGGAATGGGGCTGGGTCTCATAGCATCTCCGTGTGCCGGACCGGTGCTCATGTCCATGCTTGGATATGTTGCGCTCCAGAGGGATTACCTCCTTGGCTTCGCCGTACTTATGCTGTTCTCGATGGGGATGGGGCTTTTGTTCATAGCCCTTGGCGCCGGATTTGGTGAACTTACCGGAAAATTACGAGGGGGAAAGTGGACCGTATGGATCAGGAGGATGCTTGGGGTCTTGATTCTTATTCCGGCTTTGTTCTATGGGTCCGCGCTTATAAGCGGTTCGTGCAGGATCTTCCACCAAGCGGTTCCGGACGTGGAGTGGCTTACTGACGTCAACGTAGCATCCGCCTTGGCATCGCGGGAGAGGCGTCCGATGATGGTCTATTTTTCGGCCAAGTGGTGCCCTCCATGCAGAAAACTGGATTGTCTTTTTTGGGATGAAGAACTAGCTAGGCTTACATATCGGTTGGTGCCTCTGAAGATAGATACCACGGTGGAGACGCCGGATATAAAGGCTATAATGGACCGTTATGGAGTCATAGGAATGCCCTCGATAATTTTTACGGATCCGGACGGCAGGATCTATGCGGATATAGATATCGCCGATTATGGCAAGGACTCGATTAGGAGCGCCCTGATCGATGTCATCGGCAGGACTGAAGGGGATACCCATGGAAAAGATAATTAGGGATCTTTTGATTGCTATTGGAGAGGATCCCGACAGGGAGGGGCTTTTGAAAACTCCCGGCAGGGTGAAGCATTCGCTGGCTTTTCTGATGGAGGGGTATTTGCAGGACCCGCGTTCGCTCATAATGAACTCGGTTTTTTCCGATAAGCATGAGGAGATGATTCTCGTAAAGAATATCCCCCTCTACAGCATGTGCGAACATCATTTGCTGCCGTTTTTTGGTCATGCCCATGTAGGCTATCTTCCAAACGATAAGATAGTTGGCATATCGAAAATAGCGCGAATGGTGGATCTCTTCGCGCGCAGGCTGCAGCTTCAGGAGCGTCTTACAAATCAGATTGCCGATACTTTGATGGATGTCCTCCAACCAAAAGGGGTGGCTGTCGTCGTTGAGGCCGAGCATCTCTGCATGCAGATGCGTGGAGTGCAGAAACGCGGCACCTCGGTGATCACGAGCGCCATGCACGGAGCATTCCGCAGGCGTCCCGAGACGAGATCCGAGTTCATGAATTTGATTAAATAATTCGATAGTCTCATCCCGTAACTGCCGTGACCGGCAAGAAGAGGCGAGCTGTGAACAGAAAAGAAATACTCGGTTGGCTGCGTGAATACGATGAGGTGAGGCTCGAAGAGCTTTGGGCTAAGGCTGATGAAATTAGAAAGACTTCAGTTGGGGATGGTGTCCATCTGCGCGGGCTGGTCGAAATTTCCAATTATTGCGTGAGACGATGCTTATATTGTGGGCTCAGGGTTGGCAATCATTCAGTCAAGCGCTACAGGATGACCGCAGATGAAATTCTGGATTGTGCAAAAAAGGCCTCCGAATTTGGCTACGGGACCCTCGTTATGCAGGCTGGAGAAGATCCCGGAATCAAGAAAGTATGGATGTCCGATCTCATCGAAAGGATCAAGGGCGAAACCGGGCTTGCTATCACCTTGAGCTTGGGTGAGCGTTCTGTCGAAGAACTTTCTGCGTGGCGCGATGCCGGCGCAGATCGCTACCTCATCCGCTTCGAGACCTCCAATCCGGATCTCTTTCGTTCGATACACCCTCCCTGTGATGGGAGAGATGAGGTCGATAGAATTTCAATTCTGAACGATCTGAGAGGTCTAGGCTATGAGATAGGCAGCGGCGTCATGGTTGGGATACCGGGTCAGAGTTATGAGGATCTTGCAAGCGATCTCGAGCTGTTTCGTTCCCTCGATCTCGACATGATCGGAGTTGGCCCATTTATCCTTCACCCGGAAACTCCTCTTGCAAAAACCGTCGCTGATAAAAATATTTCAGAGGATGAACAGGTTCCAAATAGTGAATTGATGACCTACAAGGTCCTGGCGCTTTCCAGAATAGTATGTCCGCGAGCGAATATCCCCAGTACCACGGCGCTGGCTACGCTCAATCTGGCCAAGGGGCGCGAGCTCGGGCTTCAGAGGGGGGCAAATGTCCTGATGCCAAATATCACACCTGTGAAGTACAGGGTTCATTACGAGATATATCCTGACAAGGCATGCATAAATGAGTCGGCTGATGACTGTCACGGCTGTATGAGAAGGCGAATCGAATCGATAAACCGCACGGTTGCACAGGGCCCCGGCTCCGCGATTGGAAACAGACGAAAAGTTGACAAGTGAAATTAGGGATCCGTTTTTGTGCTGAAGTCAGGTTTTTACAAACCTAAAATAGTTCAATTTTCTTCCACTCATTTTCCATTTCATCGCAAAATAGGTGGGGAACTGGTCCTCGGAGGGAGGGGCAAGCTTGATCCGCTTAACGCAGAGGGCTGATTTTTCAGCCGCCTGCGCATAAGTAAAATCGTCGGTGGCAAAGTTTATCGCCCCACCATCTTTTAATATTAGCGCGCATTTCTCCAAGAAGAGCTCAGTGATCAAACGATTTTTTGAATGCCTGTTCTTTGGCCACGGGTCTGGAAAATTTATATGAATTTCTTCCACTGATGAATTTTCGAAAATCTTTTCAATAACGTCCTTGGCATCGCTTAAAATGATGACCACATTTTTCAACCCGCGGTTTTCGACGCGTCTGATCAGTTTGGCGACGCGCTTTTCCTTTATCTCTATTCCGACGATCACCGCCTCAGGATTTTTTTCCGCAAGGTGAAATAGAAAATCGCCGCGTCCGGGGCCTATCTCCAGTATTATGCGGTCGTAATCCCGCAGAGAGATGCGTGCCGGATAGAAAAAGGGCGTTCTCGCTATCTCAGGAGGGGAGGAAGTCTTCTTTTTTATTGGCACTGGCATTGCCGGGCATCTCTAGCTATCGAGAGGGGGAGATGTCAAGGATATGTAGATCAGCGTCCCGCCCGCCACCATGGCTGGTGCAAAGATTATGGCAAAAAATGGGATTGCGAATGGAATGCCAAATCCGGTCAACATCCAGAAGTTTTTTCTGGCGAATGAAAGTCTTTCTCTGAAAGGGGCGGTGCGTCTTCCCATGGGGAGTTCTGCGAATGAAAATCCGAGGTCGCATGCGCCGAAGATCGTGGTGAGGGCCATGTACAACGCAGGGCCTGCGATCGGTATGAAGCTGACGACGAAAAGCACGATGGGGATGGATATCAGTACCGCCGCTTTTATCAACTCGACCTTCACCGTCCTTGCCAGATCGCGCACGAACTTCGCGAAGGTGAACTTCTCCGGATCTTTTCCGGTCGCTATCCTCTCCACCTTTTCGGAGAGCGCATCGTTAAATGGCGCTGCGATTATGAAGCTCATGCAATAGGAGACTACCAGTATCAATATGAGGCTTATTAGTCCTATTACGATTCTGAGGATAAGCCTGACGATCCAGAGGAGGGCTGCCAATGGGTAAAGATACCATCTGCCGGATGGATCGAAACTTATTTCCCACAGATGGGAAGTTATGAATGAATATATATCGCCGTAGTAGTTTATGAGCAGCGCTATCATGGCGATGAGAATAATCAGGTTGATCAGCATGGGCAGGGCCGCCAGAAGCCATGTCGATCTATTCGCAAGTATGAATTTAAATCCCTTTGAAATGAAGTGAAATCCTTCCCTGAACTGTTGTATTCTGGACATGCGGAGCAGGATAAATTAAGATCATGTTGCGTACAAGGGGAAATAGAGGACAAATGCAGTCCGATCTCTATTCAAGAATCGATTTTTATCTCAACCATCTCAGGGTGGAGAGGCAGCTCGCAAAAAATTCGGTCGAGGCCTACTCGCATGATTTGAGATCCTTCGCCGAATACGCTGAGAAACGGAAAATAGGTGAGGTCGCAGAGATTGGAGAGGATTTGGCGCTCTCCTTTCTCGCCTCCCTTGCCGAGGGTGGAATCGGCACCAGAAGCATCACCAGGTACCTAGTTGTTTTGCGTGGTTTCTTTTCCTTCATGACCCGTGAAAAAATAATATCCACCGATCCTACCGCGCAGATCGAATTTCCCGGCAGGTGGAAGAAGCTTCCGAAGTTTCTTTCAATCGAGCAGGTGGACCTGATGCTTCGCCAGCCCGATGTGAAGACGACGCTCGGAGTTCGCGATCACGCGATTTTAGAACTTTTCTATGCCTCCGGGCTTCGGATCTCCGAAATGTCGGGGCTTACCACCGACAGGATCAATCTTCAGCAGGGATACTGCATGCCCTTCGGCAAGGGTTCGAAGGAGAGGGTGGTCCCGATGGGGGGGGAGGCAATTGCGGCGATTGCGTTATACTTGGAAGAGGGGAGAGGCAAGCTGGCCCGCGGGATGGTTGTTGACGAACTCTTTCTTTCGCGGCGCGGCGGCAGGATATCCAGGCAGCGCCTATGGGAGATCATCAAATTTTATGCGAGAAAGGCGGGGATAAAGATAAACGTTACCCCGCATATGCTTCGCCATTCATTTGCGACCCATCTAATCGAACGCGGCGCCGACCTGCGCGTCGTACAGATGATGCTGGGGCATGTCGATATCGCGACAACGCAGATTTACACCCATCTTTCCAGAAGGCACCTACAGGAGCTCTATAAGAAATTTCATCCTAGGGCCTAGCCGTAACCACCGTGACTGGTGACGATTGACAATGGACCATAGACCAGCTGCGATCGGTGGTTTTGGTCGATGGTCAATTGTCCATGGTCCATGGTCAGCGATGATCCCCCCGGAAAAGGAAGAAAAATTGGAATATTAATTGACAGTTGGGGGCGTAGTGGTATTATCCGACTCGTCGCCGGGGGACGGCCACAACAGACTTTAAGGAGGCAGCTATGATTTCCCCCGTTTCCGCAATTCCAGCCACTGCAGCAAGATTTCCAGTACCAGTTACGATGCCGTTCTCACAGCTCGGGCTTCCTTCCGCTGCGGAGTCCTTTTTCATCAATGTGAGCAGGACACTTCCGCAGGCTAAACTAAAATATAGGAACGGCCAGGTTACCTCGCTGCTCGCCTTTCGAGTCGGCCGAGAGATGCTGTTTGGCAGAAAGACCGATACCGACCTGGCGCGTAAAACATGGGGATCTATCAATCGCAACTTTTTTGGAGGGATGCCCCTCTACATGGAGGAGGGAAGATTCGCTCCCGTCGAGGTTCGCCTCTCTGCGGATAAACCATTTGCCGATGGGGATACCGCGCGCGTCGAAGCATTTTTGAAAGATGGGGAGTGGTTTGATACCAGAATCAACATCAGGATGGATGGAATCGATACGGCGGAGTCCAATCCCAGTGAAAAGCTCAATCGCCAGAAGAGGGCGATAGCCATGTATTTGAGCGATACATACGGCCTTTCCTCTGCGGACAGAAAAGCTCTGGAGGTATTGATAGGGCTGAGAATTGTGTATAGCGGCAAGATCGCAAACGTCGTTACGACGGCCTTTGGTCACCATTTTGCTGAAACGGGTATCAGCCTTGCCCCGGCTTATACCATACTAGGAGTGGACAAGGGAATTCAGGGCTCCCTGGACTACTCGGATAAATATGGCAGGTTGATAGCCAGGGTGATGGCCGGTGGGGAAAATCAGGGCGAGGAACTTCTCGCAGGTTTTATCGAAGCTGTTTTACCTCGGGCTATGAAGGATTTGGGTTCGATGTATCTCGCTGAATATAAAATGTCCGCCCAGTCCTGCAAGAAAATCCTTGCGAAATGGAGGAGGAACAATCCCGAGCTTTACGACATACTCGCTCCAGAGACAGCCCCTGTACCCTCGAAGATATTTTCGGCTAAAAAGTGCGCGGAGCTGGCCGCAAGATGGACGCAGTTTTACGAGCGGGAACCGCTGGCGAGAAATGATCTGCAGACGATGGAAGCCTTTCTCGGAGTTGCCCCTCCGTATCCAAAATATTCCGGCGATATGACGCCTATGGATTTGAGGGCCGAATGGATTTCGCTGGGAGGCGGGCTGGGGCTCGATCTGGGGCATGGACTCAATCAGGATGAGCTGTTCAGATTAATCCGCCCCAGCGGCGACCCTGCGACGGATCCATACTATAGCCCTGTATTTTACAAATATGGGAAAACCATGTCGGATATCGAAAATATCTGGCAACTCGATCCTCTCAACCTGCGTGCGGCGCTGCTGCCCCAAAATGGTTGATTTACTTATCCTTTGCGTTGACAAAATGAGGGAATACAAATACTTGCAGCGGATATGCAAAATCGACTGATGGAGCTTTTGCTCTTTTATCCGCTCTTTCTTTTTTCGCTCTCCTTTCACGAAGCGGCGCATGGCTTTATGGCGGAGAAGTTTGGCGACAGGACCGCAAGGATCTTCGGCCGTATCACGTTGAATCCGCTTGCCCACATGGATATTGTCGGCACAGTGATGCTTCCGATATTTGGGATTCTCACCGGCGCTCCGGTCATAGGATGGGGCAAGCCAGTTCCGGTCGATCCCAGCGAGTTTCGCGGCGACGTAAGGAGGTCGAGCCTTTGGGTCGCCGCCTTCGGCCCACTGAGCAATTTCTTTCTGGCGGTAGTCTTTGCCATCCTCGTGCGGCTTACATATGCTGCGGTTCCTTACATCCTTCCAAACTTAGTGCCGGGCGGGGTACTTTCTTCAGTAATCGGCATATCGCTATCTATTTTCGAGATGGGCGTAATTCTGAATCTGGTCCTTGGAATATTCAACATGATCCCACTTCCCCCTCTGGACGGGGGAACGGTTCTCCGAGGTATTCTTCCGGTAGCAAGCCTTCGTGGATACGACAAATTCTCGAGGTACAGCTTCTTTATTTTACTTGCCCTGTTCGTGAGCGGGTTGTTAAGGTACATGCTTATTCCCGTGTTTTTTGTGGCTAACTACCTTCTGCCGTGACCGGAAGCGCCTGCGGGCGGATTTTAGTTTAAGGAGAAAATTTCAGATGCAGAGCCAGAGAAGAGTTCTGAGCGGAAACCGCCCCACCGGGAAATTACACTGGGGGAATTATTTTGGTGCCCTTAAAAACTGGGTGGATATACAGGACGATTACGAGTGTTTCTATTTCATAGCCGATTGGCATTCGCTTACTACTGGTTACGAGGAGAGCGGGGAAATTTTTCCATTGATGGAGGAGATTCTGAAAGATTGGATCGCCTGCGGTCTCGATCCCAAAAAATCCACCATCTTCGTACAGTCGTGGGTGCCGGAGCATGCTGAGCTTCACCTTCTGCTGTCGATGATAACCCCCCTCGGCTGGCTCGAGAGGGTTCCGTCATTCAAGGACATGCAGCAGCAGCTCTCCGACAAAGATCTAAGCACATACGGTTTTTTGGGCTATCCGCTCCTGCAGGCTGCCGACATACTCATCTACAAGGCGCATTTCGTTCCGGTGGGAGAGGACCAGATTGCGCATCTTGAATTTGCGAGAGAACTGGTGAGGCGCTTCCATTTCATAATGAAGCGGGAGGTCTTCATCGAGCCAAAGCCTCTGCTGACCGAGTCTGCGCGCGTCCCTGGGATAGACGGTCGCAAGATGAGCAAGAGTTTCGGCAACGCTATCTACATTTCCGACGACGAGGATGAGATCAGGAAGAAGATGATGCAGGCGATAACCGATCCTGCGAGGAAACGACGCGACGATCCGGGCGATCCTTCTGTTTGCAACATCTTCGCTTATCATAAATTATTCACCGATGCCGATGCGGTTGGTGGGGTTGCTTCCAAATGCAGAGGGGCTGAGATAGGGTGTGTCGATTGCAAAAAGATGTGCATCGAGAATGCGCATAAGTTCTGGAAACCTATAAGGGAGAGGCGCGATTCCTGGAGCGGAAGGGAAGGGGAACTTTTGAATCTAGCAAGAGAGGGCTCCGCTCGAGCCAGGAAGGTGGCCTGCGAGGTAATGCAGCAGGTTCGAGAGGCCATAAAGATAAACTACAAATAGTCGCGTTGTATCGGTGCGGCCGCGTGGATGGTATATGACTCTTAATATCGCAGCTGGAGATTACAGGGTAAATCTCGAGATATTCGAGGGGCCGCTGGATCTGCTCATGCACCTGATCAGGAAAAACGATCTGGATATCTGTGACATTCCGATCTCGTTCGTTCTTGAGGAGTACATGAGATACCTCGATACCCTGAAAGAGCTCGATATCGATCTGGCTGGCGAGTTTCTTCTCATGGCCGCCGAACTCGCCCATATAAAATCGAGATTGCTTCTTCCGGACGAGTCTGATGACGGCGAGGTTGAGGAGGAGGACCCGAGGTCCGATCTCGTCAGAAGGCTTCTGGAATATCAGCAGTTCAAGGAGGCTTCTGAGGCTCTCATGAAGCGACAACTCTTAGACAGGGACGTCTTCGTTCAGCAGTCGCCGGAGAAGATCGAGTCCCTCGAAGAGGGGCCGATAGAGGGGAACATCTACGATTTAATTTCAGCCTTTTCGAATATTCTGAAAAAAATTCCGCCCGAGAATTTTCACAACGTCGCGATGGATACGGTTTCTGTGAACGAGAGAATCTATCAGATCATCTCGCAGCTAAAAAAAGGAATGACCAAGACGATAGATGACATGCTCGCCGGCGACTACAGCCGTGCTTTTATAGTCGTTACTTTTCTGGCGCTGCTAGAGATGAGCAAACTCAAGATGATACGCATATATCAATCCTCGGCCCACGGCCCGATACATCTTCAGTGTGTGATGGAAGAGGTTGGGGATGAGGAGATAGATAAGTTGGTCAGGCTCGACACGGAGTCGAACGCTTCCTCGTCCGAGTCAAAATCAGAAAGTGGCTATAATCCTTCGATGGAATGAGAATATGGGGAGGAGCATAATGGAAACGTCCGAGCTGAAACCGATAATCGAGGCGATGATATTCGTAGCCGATGAACCGATAACCGAGAACGGGATTCTTCTTGCGCTTCAGGAAACAGGTGTTGAGAAAAACGCTGTTCGCGAATGTATAGCCTCTATAGAGAAGGATTGGAATGAATCCGCAGAGCGCGGGGTGCATCTTGCAACTGTGGCCGGAGGCTATCAGTTCAGAACCAAGCCCTCCTGCTCCGAATGGCTTCGCAAGATCAACGTTCCAAAACCGATGCGCCTCTCCGCGCCTTCTCTGGAAACTTTGGCGATAGTCGCCTACAAACAACCCATCGTTAGAAGCGAGATAGAAAAGGTCCGTGGCGTAGACAGCGGCGGCGTTTTAAAGACATTGCTCGACAGAAGGCTCCTTCGCATAGTCGGTCGCAAGGATGAACCTGGGCAACCTCTTTTGTACGGAACGACAAAGGAGTTTCTGGAAATATTTAACATGAACACCTTGCGAGAACTTCCGACCTTGAAAGATGTCGACGATCTTTTGCGCGAGCGTCGCACCCAGACCGATTCCAGGGAACCGGTTCCTGCAGCTTTGGATGATAGCGTGGTCGATGACGGCGATGAACCAACCGAGGTCATCGTCGATGACGAAGCTTTGCCTGAAGGTGAGCCAGAAGAATCTGCCGAGCTCATCCGCGCCTATCCCCTTGAGGCCGACAAAGAGGCGGAATGCAAGGATATGGAAGCGCTGGATGATTTGGAACAGAGTTTGAAGAGCTTGAGGCGCATCGAAAAGGACATTTTCCCGAAAGAGGCGCCGCAGCTTGCAGATCTAATTCCGGGGGGATCAGATGCAGCAGAGACATTCGGGGCACAAGGGGAGGCCGAATCGGAAATTCCTACCGGGGAAGAGAATCCATTCTTCTCCGCACAAGATGGATCTGCCGCAGAAGATGCGCCTGCAGAGGATGATCGCTCTGTCGAGTGATCTTTCCCGACGCGCTGCTGAAGAGGCCATCCTAAATGGCGATGTGCAGGTCAACGGCGTAGTTGTGAATAAGCTTGGCACCGTGGTCGATATCTTTAATGACAAAGTTTTTTTGAAGGATAAACAGCTCATCGTCAAGGCAGAGAGGAAGTACTTCGCCTTTCACAAACCGAAATTTCAGATGGTTACGAAGTCCGACCCCGAGGGGCGCGAGACGATATGGACCACGCTCAGGCATTTCAAGGACAAGCTGAACTCAGTCGGACGGCTGGATTTCGAATCGGAAGGGCTTTTGCTTCTCACTGACGATGGGGATTTCATAAATCTGCTCACGCACCCCCGTCACGAGATATGGAAGACCTACCGCGTATGGGTGAAGGGGACTCCTACGGATGCGGATCTGGAAAAGCTGCGGAGTGGGATCTCTCTTAAAGATGGGAAAACTCTTCCGGCTCGCGTGACGCTCAAGAAACGCGAAAGAGATAATACCCTTTTGGAAATAAGCATCCGCGAAGGGAAAAACCGCCAGGTCCGTCGGATGCTCGAGCATATCGGCTGTCAGGTGAGGGAGTTAAAGCGTATTGCGATAGGACCGGTCAAGCTCGGAAGGCTCGCCGTAGGCAAGTGGCGCGACCTTCGTTCCGCTGAGATCAAAAGCCTGATGGCGATGAGCAAGGGATCGTGATTTAATTCTGAAATTAATTCCTCTTGCGCAGATATTGTTTTTTCCTGCGGAACACATCCTTGCTGAGATCATCAGATCAGGAAAAGAACTTCGTTTTCGAGCGATATCCCGAATTTTTCGCGAACTCTTTCAGCCATCATGGTGGCGAGTGCTCGGACTTCGGCGTAGGAGGATTTTCCGTCGGTGACTATGATGTTGGCGTGCCTGTGCCATGTAGTGGCTTTTCCTATCCTCATCCCTCTACATCCACACTCATCCAGAAGTTTTCCTGCGGCGACTCTGTCGCCGTCCGAATTCAGCGGATTTTTGAAAAAGCTGCCCGCGGTGGGCACGACTCTGTAATCCGGGTGTTTGGTTTTTCTATCCTCGATGCGTTCCGCAATTCTTTCCGATATCTCGGATCTTTCTCCCACGGTGAGCCTAAGAATGGCCCGAAGAATCGGGATCCGCTCCCTTTTTATTGCGCTGTTGCGATATGAGAATGAGAGTTTTTCCTTGGGAATTCTAAGCGGATTTCCTTTTCTCGTGGCGATTTCAATCTCGTATATGCAGTCCGATATGGATGATCCATAAGCGCCAGCGTTGCCCGCTATGGCCCCGCCGAGACTCCCCGGAATTCCCGCTAGGTTTTCCAAGCCGGATAGGGAGTGCAGCTGCGAAAAATCTATCAGAGTCGCGAGCGGGATTCCAGCTGAAGCCTCTATGATGCAATCTTTAAGCTTCGGTTCCGAATCGTCGGAAAAAACTATAACTCCCTTATCGACTCCTTCATCGTGCGCGAGTATGTTTGAGCCATGCCCTATTACGATCCAGTCAAGGCCGCGCGAGTTTGCATCTCCAATTGCGTCGAGCAGCTCTTCTGGCGAAGAGACCTCGGCTATTGGGGCGGGGCCCCCGATGCGAAATGTCGTGAAGCCGGACAGGGGTTTTCTTTCTTTGAATGGGTTTACGACCATCCGCGGCTTGTATGAAATTTGCCATTCGACTTCAAGGGGCATTTCTCCGCTCTCAAACGCTCTGCAAGTTGCTATAAAAGTCTTATATATTGGTTAGTTGTAGAGCTCTCGCGGATTTCGATCGGTGGGCTGGGTGTTTTTGCGCCAGAAAAAACTTTTCAGCGGTGATGAAAAAACTTATATCTGAGCCCCTATGTCACCAATATTGAGGGATAAATTATCCAGGCGCTCGTTTTTTTTCGTGCTCCTCGCGCTAGCCTTATCTGCGCTTATGAATGTCGCAATTTTGCATCTCATTTCAAGGTATTCAGTCGCGGCTATAGTGGAACAACTAAGGTTTTTTTCCGCCGAGAGCCTTGGCCCGATTCTCAAAATGTTTTTGGGGAATATTCCCCTGAATCTTCCATCCGTTTCATCTCTTGAAAATAAGGTTGCCCATGCGGAGCAAGCCCGTTTTTTTTACACGATCTGCGCAATGGTCATAGCCCAAGTCATCGCTGCTGTGCTCCTGTTTGCGGTCATCGCTGGCGCTTTCCGCTTCAGGCGTCCGGGAAGCTGGAGCGTTGGCGGACTGGGGCGCATGAAAAGCGAATTTTTTACGAATATGAGCCACGAAATGAAAACTCCGCTTGCGGGCATAATCGGTCTTTCCGAGGAACTGGAATCTTCGGAAAGCAATGAGGAGAGAAAACACAGCCTCGGGATAATCAGAAAGAGCGGCCAGAACATGCTTCATCTGGTAAACGAGGTCCTGGATCTCTTCAGGCTGGAATCCGGGCGAATGGTTCTTCACCCATCCCACGTCAACATCGCAGATATCGTGGAGGAGGCCGCCGCAACAGTGAGGACGCAGTGTGCTGAGAAGGGCGTGGAGCTCAAGGTGGTGATTTCGGATGATCTGCGCAAGGTGGTAAACGCCGACGGTCATAAACTCTCCAGGGTTCTGATAAACCTGCTCAGCAATGCTCAGAAATGCACGGAGCGCGGCAGCATACTCTTGGAGGCAGCCTCCAATAGAAGCTCGAAACGCGGTGATATAATATTCTCAGTCAAGGACAGCGGCTCTGGAATTTCCAGCGAGAGGATCAATGACATCGTTCGCGGCATATCGATTTCATCCGAGATTAATTCGAAGCAGGGAGAGGAGGGGACCGGCCTTGGTCTCCCAATATCGGTGGGGCTGGTCTCATTAATGGGCGGGGAGCTCTGGGTTGAAAGCGAGGTCGGGCGAGGCAGCTCCTTTTACTTCACCATAAAGACATTGAATGACGCTTGACTGAACTGCTCATGCCTCGTTGAGGCTCAGGCGGGCTAGCATGACGCGCATGGCACGGAATGCCCTGGGGTCGCGTGTTTTTAAGCAATGAAGAAGCAGCATAGCCACCCACGGGCACCTTTTCTTGAGAAGACTCACTTTCTTTTCTAACTCCCTGAAATTATTATATTTCATCTGTTCTCCTATATAAATTCTAATATATTCTAAAATATAAGTCAAAGATTGAATTCAATTTGCAATGCCTGTTACAATATATAAGCTCAGATGGAGAGGAGGCCCAGATGCCTTTGATCGAGAAAAAACAGAAACCGGATAGCAAGAGTCGCAAACAGAGCTACGCCTTCTATCTATCTAGAGGGCTGGTTGATGATATCAGTCGCATAGCCAAGGAGACCGGTCGTTCCAAGAGCGAGGTCCTAGAGCTTCTGGCCAAAGCGGGGCTCGATATTCACAATAGGAAAAAATGATTTATCGGCGTGCGATTGGCTGGGCAGGGCACATTTCTTTGTAATAATTTTATCTATGCCAACGGAAGGGAGATGATGAGGGAGGTGCCTTTTCCTTCCTTCGATTCGATTCTCATCTTGCCGCCGCATCTCCTGAGAACATTTCCTATGATTGTAAGACCAAGGCCGAGTCCGCCTCCTCCTTCTTTGTATTTTCCGCTGGAGTGGTAGAGAGAATCGGCGACTTCGAAGAAAGGTTCTATGACCTCATCCAGATATTTTTGAGGGATACCTGTTCCGTTGTCGTGTACTTCTATTATTGCCTCTGAGTCACCTCTGGATAGGAATATCTCTATCGGGCTATCAGCTGGAGAGTATTTTATCGCGTTGGAGAGGGCCTCTTCGAAGATCAGCTTCACCGCCCCAAATGGAGCCGCGACCCTGGTTGCGGCAAAATCTTCCATGTCGAATTTGAGTTCGATCGAGCTGCGGTGCCTTTTGGCTTCATCGACAGCGGCTTGCAGAGATTCCATAAGCGACGATGGTTCATCCACCTCATCGATCCCCTTCATTTCGCCCGTCATCACACTCGTGGTTTTAGTGAGCCTTTCGACGAGCATTCTGTATTTTTCGATGCTTCCGCCCAAGCCATCGAAACATTCCTGAAACTCCTCCATGCTGGAGGAGGAACCTTTCATGATTTCATCCTTCATCAGCTCGTAGAATCCTATGATTCCGTTGAGGGGGGTTTTAAGCTCGTGGCTGATTATTTGCAGCATCTGCTTCCTGACGAAGTTTATGCGGGCGAGCCTGTCATGCATCTTTTTGGTTGAGGTGCTCATCTTGTTGAATGATTCAGTCAGCCTTCCTATTTCATCGTCGGAACTCTTGTCGATTTGCAGCCCGAGTTCGCCACCGGCCATCCTGTCGGAGGCGTTTGTCAGTTTTATGATCGGCCGGAGCAATTTGCCTATGATGAAGAATACGCAGAGTGCCATTATGGTGACTGAGATCGCTACTATGAACAGAATATTATTTCTGAGTTTATATACGGCGCCGTAGATATCGCTTTTCTTTGCGAACATCGAAAGAGTCCATCCGGATTCGTCGATCGGCTCGTGCAAGACCAGAAGATCCTCTTCTTCGTGTATCGAGTCGGCTCCGCTGGCCGTAACTCTGGCCGGATCGAAAGATGGAATCGATTTTTCAAGAGAGAGGTTGCCGCTCTCTGCGATCATGTTTCCATTGGAATCGACGAGCATTATCAGCGCTGAGCTTTCATGGTCCGGCAGGGCATTGTATATGAAATCAGGGGGAGTGGTCACCATCAGAACCCCTACGGTAGCGTCGCCGATTTTATGAGGCATAGCTATGACTATCAGGTTTTCTTTTTTCTCCACTTCTTCCGACTCTATTTCGACCGGATCGTATTTTCTCAGATACAGCGGCATCTCCTGGGGGCGTCCCACGAAGATGTTGCCAGCCATGGCAGCCTTGAACCACTCGGCTTGTGATCTGTCGAGCTTCTCAGGGGATGCGATTTCAAAGTCGATATCGTTCGATCCGCCGAGATAGACGTGCTGGCGAACCATCCCGTCACTGCCGACGTATTCCTGTGATGGAAAGAGACCCATGCTCGATATGCCCCTGTTGCCTTCATTGGCGAGAAGTCCGATTGGGTAGTTGACGAGGCCCCCGACCTCGGGTTCGGAGAAGATTAGTCCGTTTCCTTTCTGGAAATTGAAAACAGCCACGTCGGCGTCGCTTTTATAAAACTGTGCCGCATTGAACTTTATGAACACCGCGTTGTTCAGCAATGCCTTGGATTTGTCCAGCCTGTCCTTGATTGCAGATTCTATGTGCTGTCTGGTTGATTCTATTGTGAGATTGAACTCGCGTTCGGCCAAGGTGGTCAAGAGATCGCTGCTGAATCGGTGGGCTATGAAGCCAAGTACGCCGAGGGCGACCAGCTGGAGGAGGAGTATTGGAATCAAAAATTTAATTTTTATCTTTTTAAACATTGGTGAGCCTCGTTTGCTCCCGTCAGTTATAATAGCCCGACTGCTTCATAAGTTTAAATACGGAGTTGTTCAAATGATCCATCGCCTCCTTAGGGTTTTTCTTTCCGGCTATTACTTCGGAGGTGGCGGTGCCCAACATGTTGGAAATTACGGAGTACTCCGGAATCTTCGGCATGTAATCCCAGTCTATCAAGCGTATGCTTTCCTCCAAAACGAACTTGTCATCATCGGTCTTGTATGGGTGCATCTCCCTGTAGAGGTCTCCCTCGCGCAGGGATCGTATTGCGATGGATGTGGCGTGATTTTTTACCACGTCCTCCATGAAATCCGTGCCGGTCAAAAACTTCAAAAATTGCCATGCTGCTTTTTTATTGCGGGAGTGCTTGTTTATTCCGTAACCCATTGCGAAGGCTTCCTGAGTATACCTTGCCGGTCCTTTGACGGGAAGGGCGGCTATGTATTTCTCCCTCATCCCGATAGATGGTCTGTCGAGAGCGCCTACGTTGAAATCCGAGTTGAGTATTATTGCGGCGGTCCCCTTTTTGCCATGCTCTATTATTTCGTACCAGCTGTAGTCCTTAATTCCCGGAGGGCCGAATTTGCGCAGCAGGTCGCAGTATTTTTTAAATCCCGCTATGAATTCAGGTGAGTTGAATGACGGCTTGGCCTGCTTGGTGCGTATCTCTGAAGCTGTTGAAGCTCCCCCTTCAAACCAACTTCCCCCATATGCCCAGGCGAATCCGGAGACCACTATGGTCGGTTCCTCTCCGGCCTTTCCCCTGGAAACCGCGCCGAAGAGGTCGATCTTGCCGTCGCCGCTTAAATCAAGCGTCAGCATTCTTGCAGCGGCCTCGAGTTCGTCGGTAGTCTTGGGAATAGAAATTCCTTTTTTCTCGAGCAGGTCTTTTCTGATCATCATCGCGGCGCCGAAGCTCTCCGTTGGAAGGGCATAAAGGTGGTCTTCGTAGGTGAGTGCGTCGAGAAATTCCGGATACCAGAAATCCTTCTTAAAAGCCGGATCCGATTTTGCGAATTCATCAAGCGGCTCCAGATATCCGAAATGTACGTGTTCCGGAAGTATCCAGACGTCGGTAAGGACTAGATCGTATTCTCCTGCGCCGGATGCCAGATCAATTAAAACCTTTTCGCGCACCACATCTTCGCTCAGAAGCCTCCAAGTTACCTCTATGCCGTTTTCCTTTTCGAAGGCTGGGATTTTTTCACGCATGGCATGCAGATAGTCCTCATTCCAGGTGATAAAATTGATCGAGGGTTTTGATGGGTTTACTTCCAGCGTGACGGATGTCGCCAGTGATTTTATCGGCTCGGGGTCGTTTTTTTTCGAACAGGATGCGAAGGCGATGGAAATGACGGCAGCCACAACCGCTAGAGATATGAGACGGTAGTTGCTGTTTTTTTTGGGTCGTTTGATAATGAAAGGATAACAGAAGAAGTTTTTTTTCAATCTAGATCCCTCTCGTTCGTGACATCTTCTTCACAACGGCTTCGAGGCGTCCCGTGAATTTAAAAACTCCCGGAATTTTTTTACAAGCGTTGGATCCCAGTATCCCATCGAGGATTCATCCTCTATGGTTTTCAGGGCGTCCTGAGCTGAAAACGCCCTTTTGTACGGGCGTTCGCTGGTCAGCGCGTCGAAGGCGTCGAGTATCTGAAAAACGCGAGCCAGATAAGGGATTGATTCCCCCATAAGTCCGTCGGGATATCCGATACCGCTCCATTTTTCATGATGGTGCCTGATCACCGGGCAAACGTCGGAAAGAGAGCGCAGTGGGTGGCATATCTCCTCCCCCAGTATGGGATGCTGTCTCATCATCTCCCATTCATCCTCGGTGAGCTTCCCGGGCTTGAGCAGGATCGAATCTGGGATTCCTATCTTGCCCACGTCGTGAAGTATGCTTACCCGCTCTAGAGTGCGGATGTCGGGCTCATCCAGCCCAAGATATTCGCCGAATGCCCTGCTGAGGCGCATCAGTCTGTCGCAGTGGTTGCCAGTGGTGTGGTCCTTTGCCTCGACTGCGCGCGCGAGGCTAAGGACGACCGCTTCGGCATGGTCGAGATCGTCGTTGAGGCGCTTGACCTGTCCCAATGCGTGAACCCTGGCTATTAACTCTAGGCGTTCGATCGGTTTGCTTATGAAATCATCGCAGCCGGCTTGGATTCCTTTTATTCGGTCTTCCTTCTGATGAAGCGCTGTGACGATGATTATCGGAACGAGTCTCGTGCTTTCCTTTCCCTTCAGGTTCCTGCAGACCTCGAAGCCATCCATCCCCGGCATCATAACGTCGAGGAGGATGATATCCGGGAGTTTTTTCCAGACCTTGTTTAGCGCGTCCTGGCCGGAAGCAGCTTTTTCCACGATGCAACCATAGGGCTTGAGCATCTTTTCGATTATCAGGAGATTGGTGGCGTCATCGTCCACCGCCAGAACATTCAGCGGGGGGTCGAACTTCGGTATGTTGAGTTTTTCCATGCTAATATATCTAGAGCAGATTTACGCTTGCGTCAATCGCGGCTTTATCTACAAAATGTGAAAAATGACGATTATCGGTTCTATTTTGTATCAATAGTTTCAACCCTTTCTATTGCCTTTGTCTCTCTCTTAAATTATGCCTCACCATTGAATAGCTACAGGCGAACAGGAATAGGGAGACATCGCGTGGGTAAAAAAATAAGGGCGCTTTCACTTCTTTCCGGCGGCTTAGACAGCCTTTTGGCAGTACGTATGCTCGAGGAACAGGGGATCGAGGTGGTCGGACTTACCTTCACCACCCCCTTTTTTGGATCTGAAAATGCCGAGGATGCAGCCAAAGAGATGAAAATTCCCATAAGGATCGTGGATATTTCCGATGAGCATCTTGCGATGGTCAAAAATCCTCCACATGGCCGCGGCAAGAATATGAATCCCTGCATAGACTGCCATGCCATGATGGTTCGCAAGGCGGGGGAGATAGCGGTAACCGAGGGCTTCGATATAGTTGCGACCGGCGAGGTTTTAAACGAAAGGCCGATGTCCCAGAATAGGCGGTCTCTCGATACGGTGGCGAAAAATTCCGGCTGCTCCGAAATACTTCTTAGGCCTCTATCAGCGAGGCTCCTCGATTCCACGAAACCGGAGAGGGAGGGGTTGATCGACAGATCGCGCCTTGGTGCGATAAGCGGGCGTTCGCGAAAGCCTCAGATGGAACTCGCGAAGAAATATGGAATTGTTCATTACATTCAGCCTGCGGGGGGCTGCCTTCTTACGGATCCGGCTTTTTCGAAGAGGCTCGAGGTTTTACTTCATGATTTGCCGGAAGCAGGGTGCGATGACGTGGAGCTGCTGAAACTCGGAAGGTTTTTTCGCTTCGAGAACGGGGTAAAGGCTATCGTCGGAAGGAATGAAAAAAATAATCAGAAGATCGAGGCGCTTCCCGAATCTCTGGGGGCGCTTTTAATCTCCGATGTTCTCCCTGGCCCCGCTGCGATAGTGCTCTCTCCGAAGTCCATAAGGGATGTCAACCTTGTGGCGTCCATATGCGCGACCTACGCTGACCACGGAGGCTCGGAGGTTCCCATAAAAATTCGCTATGGCGGAAGGACCTGGAGCGAACTCGTCTCTCCTGTAGAGAAGGAGAGTTTTCTGAATTTTTTAATTTGAGAGCAGTGGAATTTTTTACAGCTGTGTATTGAGGCGATTCAAAGGAATGAAAAAAGATTATTACAGATTGCTTGGCGTTGCGCCGGGTGCTCCGCTCGAAATAATCAACGCGGTGTATAAGACCTGGATGTATGCCCTTAAAATGCATCCTGATCTCGGAGGTGATGAGGAGTGCGCCAAGGATATAAACGAGGCCTATGAGGTCTTGAAGGATCCGGGCAAGCGCGCCCGTTATGATTCCTCTTATAGGAATCTGTATAAGGGAAGGGCTGACGTGCGCCGCGCTCCCCGTTTTCAGGTCGATGCACAGGTTTGGATTCTCCCGCAGGGTTCGGGGAAATGGGAGAGGGCGCGCGTCCTCGACGCCAGCGCCCTTGGAATCAAGATCGTTACAGATGTGGATGTCGAAATAGGCGATCACCTCTCCGTTGCCTTCGGAGGGTCGGCCAGCGATGCGGCGGAGGCTTATGCAAGGTGGGTGAAAGAGCTTGAAGGCGGTGACGCGGAATGTGGAGTAGAATTTTTCAGACCGATTCCTGACATACTCAAACGTTTATCCTGAAGCCGGGCTTACTTCTGTGTACCTGCCAAGCGCCTGCCGGCAAGTGCGGGCGGCATCCAGCCCCATGTTCTGACCGGTCCGGTATCCACATGGACGAAGGATTTTTGGCCGTAGTATCCTACGCCCCCGCGGCCCAATCGGTAAGCGAAGCTTCTGATGCGTCTGTTGGAGATGCCCGCTATTTTTATATCCGCGGCCATACCTTCGGTATGGAGGCTCTTTTTTGCCACGCGCCTGCTTCTAGCGCTCATGATGGAATTCCTGAGAGGGCTGCGGTATCCCGAGATCAGCTGTATCTCAGGGGCGTCGAAATGATCTTCCATGGCGTCCAGCAACTCAATCAATTTGGGGGATATCTCGTGTTCTTCATCTGTGAGGCGGCAACGAAAGAAATGGGCGATCTCGACAAGGGCATCCCTGTCGTATGCGCCGTTTTTATCCCGATAAGCGAATGTGGCTCTCTCATCCTTGTCCGGCCTGTATAGAGTCACTATTCCGTTTCCAAGGGGATGTTCCTGGGATGGCTCCGAATTGGCCATGTCGCAGGGAAAGATCAGCGCCGTGATAAGCAGAAGAAGGGATGGTATGGGGATTCCAATTTTCATCGTTCGGATTCGAGTATCGGCATGAATTACATATGTCAACCTTCAATCCTCAGAGAAAAATCCGGAAGACAGAGCCCGGACGAGTCTGCCTATTTTCCCCCAATGCCCTTAAATAAAGGTTGGAGGGAGGGAAATGACTGAGCAACAAAAATTGAAAATTGCCGAAAATATATCTGGGAGGAGTGTGTGTCATGGCTGTCGGGAGAATCTTGAGATCCCTATTTGCGAGCGCCTTGTCGCTCTGCGTATTTTCATTTGCCGCTTCAAATGCTGAATGCGCTCACGCTATTTCATCATACCACGGCTCGATGGGATCGATATCCGCGATAGAGTGGGTTGAGCGCGACTCCTGTCCGGACGACTATCCTGACGGCTGCTTTGAGATTGCTGAGGATTTGGTTCTCATAAGGCTTGAAGAACACATGGAGAGATACAACTGTGTTACTTTTTCCGAGGATGAAGCGGATAAAAAGGATATAGTTCATAAGACGCATAGAATCAGGGGGAACGACAGGGTCGTTCTTTCGGCGACCGCCCACAATATCCTTTGCAGGATCGATCCGGAGAAAGAGCTGCTGAAAATACATCCGGATCGGCTGATTTCCGAGTGCAGCAAGGTCTTGTGGAAGTGTAATATCCTTTGGATTCCGGATGATAACAAGGCGCTAAATTTCATAGGGCGACTTCCTTTTTGACCCAGAATTTCTTGACTGTAAAACGATACAGGCGTATGGATTTTCTTTCCTAGCTGGCGTTTTTGTTTCAACAAAGCATTAAACCATCAGCATGAAAAGGAGCAGAGATATATGGTCAGCGAGTATGTGAAAGTTGTGCCGCTCGGGGAACTTCTCGACGCCGGACATGTGATCGAAGATATGACGAATAAAAGCAAGAAGGCGGCAATTGAGGATATCATCGATCTCCTTTACCGGAAGGATCTCATCCCGCAGAAGGCGGAGGCGTTGAAAAGAGTTCTCGAGAGGGAAGATCTTGCAGTGACAGCGCTTGGCGATGGCATCGCCATTCCCCATGCCCGTTTGGAAGTCGGTCCGAAGCCCGTTATAGCGATTGGAAGGCATAAACAGGGAATAGATTTTGGTGCTCCTGACCGCGGCGATGTTCATATCATAGTCCTGATCCTGTGGCAGCCGGAACAGCCGGGTCTTTTCAACAGGCTCTTTGCCGGACTCGTTTCCAAACTCGCAGATCCCGATTTCCGCGATCACATCATGAAGGCGAAAGATGCCAAGGAGATTGCTGCGCTTTTTGCCGATGTGAAGGTGGATATGCTCGCAGGGCGCGCCACCAAATGGGAGGCCGATATCCTTGTTACGCTTCAACTCCTGGAGGCAAAAAAGTCATCCGGTGCAAAAGGGCTGGCGAGAAAGATAGAGCTTGCAAGGGATGAGCTCTCAGGGAGCATGCTCTCGAGGTTTGACAGGCTTATCAGCCATTACGGCGAGGCTCTGGTCGAGGCCAACGATGGCATATGCCACGGATGCAATATGCAGCTGTCGAGCGGGCTTGCCTACGAGATGAAGAGAAATCCCAACTCCGTTTATGTGTGCGAACGCTGCGGGCGCTTTATCATAGGCTCTCTACGCTCATAACTACTTGTAAAATAAGCACTTTAAAAGTATTAAAAAAAGTAGCAACTTTCTCGGGGGAGAGACGATACATCATATGGGAGAACTTCACTAACCATCGCAGTGTGCGGCGTGCACACTCAAGTTACCTGGGAGGGTATATGGGATTCAGGCTGTTTCTGGCGATTCTTTCTCTTTTGCTCATTTCGTCATGCGCGGCGTTCGATAGGGACACCGATGCCATCGAAGGTTTTGGCCGTGGTATAGACAGGCCGGGTCAGCCCAGTGAGGGCAAGCGCTTCGGGCCGAACTCCGGCTACTATGTCGGCACCATGACTCTCGATAACAACAGCTGTGAATCTATATCCGATGAGGCCGGCGTGGAGAACAAGCTGGCGGTGAAGATAGAGGACGAGGAGGGTGGCTCGTTTGTGAATGCTACCTTCGAAGGTTACTCACGTCTCTTTTCCTCCAGGCTAAAAGATAGATCGATAGTTCTCATGTCAGTTATCATGGGCGTTCAGCGGGTGTACTATCTGACCTTCGTCGAAGGCGGCATCGAAGGAAGCTGTGAAGTTATGGAGGCCGACGATGCGGGTGAGTTTGGTGAGAGCTGCGCTACCTATACCATCGAGTTGATGAGAGGCGAGGAGCCCCCGGCGGATGCCTCGGTTCCTGTCGATGAGGATGCTATATAAGTTTGTTCTTGATTGAATTAGCCGAAGGGTCCGACATATGCGCGTCGGGCCCTTTTTTATTTCCAAAACCCCTGATCTTATTGACTTTATTTGCTCTTCCAATTAGCTTGCCCTAAGTTACCTCGGAGATTCCGATGAAAATCAAAACGAGTGCCTGTGCCGCTTTCCTCTGCATCTCCCTGTTCGCAATTTTCGTTGCGGATGCTGCGACTATCTTGCCGGTCAATCTTGAAGAAATGGTCGCCGGTTCGGATGTAGTCTTTCGGGGAAGGTGTTTGGGGGTGGCTCCGAAAAGATTGCCGAATGGAATTTTTGCGACGAAATATACTTTTGAGATTAGTGAAGTTCTAAAGGGGGATATCAGGGAAGAATTAGAGTTTACGCAGGTAGGCGGAAGCCTTTCTAATTCTAAAAAATTCAACGCCCCTTATATCTACGGATTGCCGCTCTACAAGGTTGGTTCGGATTACCTGGTCTTTCTATCCGAGGAGACATCCATGGGCTTGCGCGCCCCCGTCGGGCTGGAGCAGGGTGCGTTCAAGGTTTCAATCGCTGCCGATGGCTCGGTCAAAGTATTAAACGGCAGAGGAAACAAAAATTTACTCACGGGCGCGGTTGGCACATCCCTCGCCAAATCGATCGAGTTCTCCGGTGCTTCGGCTCCGACTTCGGGCCCTATAGACTACAGCCTGCTCTTCGATCTGGTCAGGAGAATAGAGAATGGGGAGGGGCTGTGAAAAAAATTCTCGCGGCGGGTTTTTCCCTTTTCATCTTTTTTCTTCAAACCCATTCCTATGCAGGAGGGCCATTTGCTGTAGATGTGATCAACGACAGCGGGGTCGCTCTTAGATGGAAGAACGACACCATGAATTGGTATTTAGATCCTGGCCGGGTTTCAAATAGCGTTGAAAATTCCACAGGTAAGGATTGGGTCAATGAGGCTTTGGATACATGGAGGGATATTACTATACCTAATGCCGAAGGTGAGCCTGTCAAAACCTCGACCTTCAAATCGCACTACGAAGGGAATCTGCCGGCGGATGTGACTTCTCAAAATTCTCATCCATATCTCAGTGCATCTTCCGGGGTGAGCTCCATCATCTTCGACGAAGATGGGGATATAACCGCTAAGCTCCTCGGGGCTTCTAACAGGGCGACTGTAGTTGGTCTATCAGCTCCGCTGCTTTCTGATTACTCCGGACTCTATATCACGAAGGGTTTTGCTCTCTTCAACGGATATGTGCTGGATGATGGAAAACTCGCCCCAGAAAGTGATGTGGCGGAAAAACTTTTTAAGGCGACCATACTCCACGAGATAGGGCACATGATCAATCTTGATCACAGCCAGGTGAATGACTCGATAGCTCAAGAGTGCGGTAGAGAGGGAACTCTCTATACGAGGGGTGGTGAATGTGGTGAGAAGGGTAAGTATATACCGACGATGTATCCGGAGCTCCTTACTTTCACGCAGGGAGCTCTGAGCATGGATGACAGAGTCACGGTTTCTTGGATATATCCGAGCACAGAATTTCAGAGCGATTTTTGCCTCATAACCGGAGAGATTTTCGATGCCGACGGTAAGCCTCTCAAAGGCGTAAACGTAATAGCGTCGCGTGCGGATGTCGAAGAAGATATTGCAAGAACGGATTCTAGGTCGTTCGTTTCCGGGGTTCTTCATTCCGGGTGCAAAGGGGGGGCAAAATATTACCTGTATGGAATTCTTCCCGGCGTCCCTTATCAGGTTTCATATGAGCCTCTTAATTCCGCGTACACAGGGGCCTCGGGTTTCGAACCCAACATCATCAAGCCGAGAGGTTTTGAGACAGGCATAATTACTTCATCCTCCGGTGCTTCCACAGTGAAGTGCAGCAAGGGCGGTGATACCATAGAGATGGCATCCGCTACGATCGATACACCAAATCCCTGCGCCTCTGAAGATGATGGCTCCAACGGTGATGCAGAATCGTCGGCCTCATGTTCATTCACCACAGCAGGCGGCGCGGTAGGGACCGCTGCTTTTCTCTTTCTCTCGATAATAACTTCAGTCCTGGCCTCGGATCTTGTTAGAAGGAGGCATGAAAAGAATGTCTAGGCGTATCACAAGAAAAATAAAGGTCGGCGATGTCGAGGTCGGCGGCGGTGCGCAGATATCAGTTCAGTCCATGACCAACACCAGGACATCGGATGTCGATGCCACGGTGGCGCAGATAGATAGGCTTACCAGGGCCGGGTGTGAAATCGTGAGAGTCGCTGTTCCAGACGAGGGGGCGGCCGACAGCTTGAAAGAGATAAAGTTCAGAATATCGATACCTCTTGTTGCTGACATACACTTTCGTCACGACTTCGCAATCAAGGCGATAGATTCCGGTGTGGATTGCGTTCGCATCAACCCAGGCAATATAGGTTCCGATGAAAAGTTGAGAACGGTGATAGAGGCGGCGAAGAGTAGGGGAGTGCCTATCAGGATAGGTGTGAACTCAGGTTCGGTGGAGCCACATCTCCTGAAAAAATTCGGCAAGCCCACTCCTGAGGCTATGGTGGAGTCGGCGCTTCACCATGTGAGGATTTTGGAGGGGATGGATTTTCACGATATAAAGATTTCGGTGAAGGCTTCCAACGTTCTCGATACAATAGAATCCTACAGGATGCTTTCCGACAAGGTGGATTATCCTCTGCATCTGGGAGTCACCGAAGCGGGCAGCCTGCTCGCCGGCGCTATTAAATCCGCGCTTGGAATAGGGACACTACTCCTGGATGGAATAGGCGATACTCTCAGGGTCTCCCTCACCGCGGACGTCGTGCAGGAGGTTCGCGCTGCCTACGAGATACTTGCAGACGCCGGGATAAGGCAAAGGCCCTTCCCCGAAGTTGTTTCTTGTCCCACCTGCGGACGCGCCCAAATAGATTTGGAGGGGCTTGCACGCAGGATAGAGGATCGTCTCATAGGTATCAGGGCGCCGATAAAGGTCGCTGTGATGGGCTGCGTGGTTAACGGCCCAGGCGAAGCAAAGGAAGCCGATATCGGCGTCGCCGGAGGGGATGGCAAGGGCGTCATATTCAAGGCGGGAAAGATTTTGACCACCTGCGATGAGGCCGACATAGAAAAAATTCTTGTTTCGGAGGTCGAAAAGATCGCTGAGGAGATGGATAAAAAATAATTTATCGAGAGGTTTTTTGATATGAAATATTCGAATTTGCTCATTCCAACGATGAAAGAGACCCCCGCCGATGCCGAGGTCAAAAGCCACAGCTTCATGCTGCGCGCAGGATACATAAGGAAGATGGCGTCAGGCGTTTATACCTACCTGCCTCTCTGCCTTCGCGTCCTTCGAAAGATTGAACAGATTGTGCGGGAGGAGATGGCGGCGGGCGGCGCGCAGGAGCTGCTTCTGCCTATAGTCATGCCAGCCGAGATATGGCAGGAAACCGGAAGATGGCAGATGTATGGTAAGGAGTTGCTCAGATTCAAAGACCGGCATGATCGCGAATTTTGCATCGGACCCACGCACGAAGAGGCTATCACCGATCTTATGAGAAACTACGTTCGCTCCTATCGTGATCTTCCCAAGAACTGCTTTCAGATCCAGACCAAATTTCGTGACGAGGTGCGTCCGCGATTCGGCCTGATGCGCGGCAGGGAGTTCATCATGAAGGACGGCTATTCCTTCGACAGGACCGAGGAGGAAGCACACAGAACATACGATGTTATGTACGATGCGTACAAGAGGATCTTCACCAGGTGTGGGTTGAGGTATCGCCCAGTTGAAGCCACTACTGGGACGATAGGCGGTTCGCGTTCGCACGAGTTTCAGGTGCTCGCTGAGTCGGGCGAGGATGAAATCGTATCATGCGATTCGTGCGAATATGCGGCGAACGTGGAAAAGGCCGAGGTACGTAATTCCTCCGGCAAGTCCTCTAAAAAATCAGGTTCGTTCGAGAAAGTTCATACCCCGGGCCACAAGAGCGTCGAGGATGTTTCAGCTTTTCTCAAATGCGATGAAGGCGCTCTGGTGAAGACTCTTATTTTTGATACGGATCTTGGTCCTGTTGCCGGGCTTGTTCGCGGCGACAGATCGCTGAAAGAATCGAAGCTCAAAGAGGCCATAGGCTGCGAGTGGTGTCATCTGGCCGATGAAGATACCGTTCGCAAGGTCACAGGCGCTTCGTCTGGATTCTCCGGTCCTGTCGGGTTGAAAATTCCGGTTTATGCAGATAACGAAATAGCCTCTCTTTCCGATTTTGTGGTAGGTGCTAACGAAGACGACCAGCACCTAGTGGGGGTCAACTGCGCCGATATTCATATCACAAAATTTGCGGACATAAGAAGGGCGGTCGCCGGCGATGGATGCCCCAGATGCCGAGGGCATCTTGAGGAATATCGTGGGATCGAGGTCGGGCAGGTCTTTTATCTTGGCATGAAGTATTCCTCTCCTATGAATGCCTCCTATTTGGATGAAAACGGTGAGAGCAGAACGATCTATATGGGATGCTACGGGATCGGTATAGGTCGAACTGCCGCTGCTGCGATAGAACAGAATCATGACGAAAACGGAATCATATGGCCTCTTCCCATAGCGCCTTTTCACGTGGAGATAATACCCCTGGGGATCGGAGGGGATGAGGAAAGGGTTGCCGCTGAAATATATTCCAGCCTCTCTTCCGTTGGTGTCGAGGCTCTCCTCGATGATAGGGATGAAAGGGCGGGAGTCAAATTCGCTGATGCGGATCTCATAGGAGTTCCATATCGGATAATCGTAGGAAAAAAGGGGCTCGCCTCGGGGAAGGTGGAGTTAAAAAGCAGGAGAGGGGATCTCGTCGAGAGCCTCAGTCCGGCGGATGTGGTTGAAAGGATTGCCGGCATAGTCAAAAAGGGATAAGGACCGGTTGCATGGGAGGCTTATATGGCAGAAAAGGCGGGTAGCAATAAAGACAAACTTATCGTAGCTCTTTTGGCCGAGTCGATGAAAGATGCTGAAAAGATGGTAAAGCTTTTAAGAGATGACGTGAAGACCTTTGAGGTCGGTGCTCCTACCTACACATCGCTCGGCCCGGATGTCATTAAAATGATCCATGATAACGGCTGCAAGGTCTATCTGGATTTGAAGTATCACGATATTCCCTCTACCGTCGCTAAGGCGGTGGGAGCTGCCACCAAGTTGGGCGTTTCGATGCTCGATGTTCACGCTGCAGGCGGTCATGACATGCTGGTGAGGACGGTGGAAGCAGCCCAGTTCGCTGCCGGCAGCAAATCGAAGATGCCCCTTCTTTTTGCAGTGACCGTTTTGACGAGCATGGAGTCCCTCGGGGATATAGGAGTTCAGTTCGAGGTCAGGGAGCAGGTAGTTCGTTTTGCCAAAATGGCAAAGGAGAGCGGTTTGCACGGTGTACTCGCATCCCCTCTTGAGATAAAGCCGATCAGAAAGGCATGCGGTGAGAAATTTTTGGTCATGACCTCCGGGGTGCGTCCGATAGGTTCCGCGGCTCAGGATCAAAGGAGGATTTCATCCCCGATAATGGCGATAGCTGCCGGCGCCAACTATATAGTGATAGGGCGTCCGGTTTATCAGTCCAAGGATCCGAAGGCGGTTGTAAAACAAATTTTAAAGGAAATTGAATAGTTACGGTCCTTTAATCCGATATCTTAATCTTAATCTTAATCTTAATCTTGATTCTCAATCTTCATCTTAATCCTGATTCTGATCTTGATCTTAATAACGATTATTTGCGGATATAAGCTAATCTTACAAAAGGCTGATCAAAGATCAGCGACAATGGACCATTGACCATTGAACAGCTGCGATCGGTGGTTTTGGTCGATGGTCAATTGTTCATGGTCGAAGTTATTGTTGCAGCTAGCTTTTCAGAGGTTCCTTAAAGAGTTAAAGAATCCTCGCTCCCTTTCTTTTTTTAAACTTCCGTAAATTACTCTGCTTCTAAAATGGGGTTTTAACACCCCAAAATAGGGGCTTGAGAACATCTGAATTCCTCCTATCCAATGATCTTCAAAGCCATTAAAGTCTTATAATTCAAATAGTTATAGTCAATATCCGACTTGGCATCATAAGTGCATTCTACCTTGCCGAAGGCGAAATACAGGAGGGGTTATGGCGAGGCGAGAGAAGATGGAAAATCAGATGCTGGAAAAACGGGTTGCGTTGATCCCCGAGGATGTAGAGATCGAGGAAGGCTCAACCCAGGGAACCATCCTTGAGATGCAGCTTAAGATGGCGACCAGCTCGATCAACCATGAATACGCCCGCATAGAATATGATGATACCAGCTCCCGTGAAAGGCGCGAAGAGTTGCTGGATTTTATGGAGGATTGCAGGGTGCAGTACATGGAGGCTCGTACTTCCCTTGAGAGGCACGACCCCTATGCGCTGGCGGACTTTGAGGCGGACCTCCTGAGACAGAAACAGAGCACGATCACGCATTATAACGTGTGAAAATAGAAAACAAGATCCCTAACCCTCCTTTCTTAAGCAGGGGAACCGTCGTGAGATGGCTCCCCTGTCCTTTTTTATTTCTTCGCAAAAAAAGAAGATAAGCTGCAGCAGCATAATTTCAGGGTTGCTTTTGCATCCTATGATGGCTAAAGAACTCAGCCTTTGAAGATTCTGTTCTATCTTTTTTCCATGGCCGCTCTGGCTAAAAGGAGGAGACGGTGAAGACTTACGGGACTTCGAACATCAGAAATATCGCGTTGATCGGTGCGAAGGGGGTTGGCAAGACCTCTTTCGTGGAAGCGGCGCTTTTTTCATCAGGCGCTACAGGTAGGATGGGAAGGGTTGTGGAAGGAAACTCTGTTATAGATTACGATCCAATAGAAGTTGAACGTCACCAGACCATAATTTCAAAGATCACTCCGATTGAGTGGAAGCAGTTCAAAATAAATCTCCTCGATACCCCAGGCTACTCAGATTTCATAGGCGAGGCGGTCGGCGCCATGAGCGTGTGCGATGTATCCTTGTTCGTTGTCGATGCGTCAAGTGGAGTGGAAATTCCTGCGATCAGACTCTACAATTACATGAAAGAGACGGGCCGCGGTCGGGCATTTCTCATCAACAAGGCCGACGGGGAACATGCCGATGTGGCCGCAGCGGTTGCTTCGATTCGCGAGAACCTCGAATCTTCCGCCCCGGAGTTTCAGATTGCTATCGGCGGGAAGGCGCAATTCAAGGGCGTGGTGGATCTGCTCGGCATGAAGGCTTATATAAATGAGGGAGGTTCTTTGAAGGAGGCCGATATCCCCGCCGACATGGTCGAGGAGGCCAAATCGAAGAGAACAGTGCTTATCGAGGCTGTAGCTGAGAACGATGAGTCGCTTCTTGAAAAATATCTGGAATCGGGCGAGTTGTCCGACGAGGAAATCATACGCGGTTGTGCAAAGGGTATCGCTTCCGGAAACCTCAACCCGATATTTATCGCCAGCGGCTACAACAACATCGGCGTCGATGCTCTTCTCAACGCCGTAATAAAATATTTTCCTTCGCCTGCGGATATGCCAGCCATCAGGGTCTTGGACAAGGACGGCAAGAGCGAGACGGATGTCACTGCCGATCCAAAGGGCCCCTTGGTCGCTCATGTCTTCAAAACCACTTCAGATCCAGGAATAGGAGATATATTCTTCTTCCGCGTCTATTCAGGCTCGATCAACGCCGGTGACGATGTTTTTAACGTAAACCAGTCCAGCGGGGAGAGGCTGGGTCACCTTATAACGATGCGCGGCAAAGAAAGGATAGAGCTCTCCTCTGTCAGCGCCGGAGATATCGCGGCGGTTGCCAAGTTGAAGAATACGCACATCAACGACACATTTACATCGAAGGCTCATCCGCTGACAGCGAGGCAGGTGGTATTCCCGACTCCGGTGGTTCCTCTGGCGGTTGTGCCGAAAAGCAAGAAGGATCAGGACAAGCTAGGCATCGGCCTTTCCAAGCTGACCGAAATAGATCCCACATTTACCTATCACGTGGACAAGGAATTTTCTGAGACGATAGTAACCGGGATGGGGGAGGTCCAGATCGATGTGATGATCAAAAGACTACAAGAGAGGTACGGGGTCGATGTGGAGATTCAGAAGCCACATATTCCATACAGGGAGAAAATTACGAAGAAGTCCGAGAAGCAGGGCAAACACAAAAAGCAGAGCGGCGGTCATGGTCAATACGGCGATTGCTGGCTTAAGCTCGAACCCCTCCCTCCGGGTGGAGGGTTTGAATTCGTCGATGCGATCGTCGGCGGTTCCATACCTGGGAAATACATCCCAGCCATCGAGAAGGGTGTTCGCGAGTCTATGCAGAAGGGAGTGCTGGCCGGTTACCCGGTGGTAGATTTGAAGGTGACCGTCTTCGACGGCTCCTATCACGATGTCGACTCCTCGGATATGTCCTTCCAGATCGCCGGTTCCCTTGCCTTCAAACTCGCTATGCAGGATTCTGCGCCGCAACTTCTCGAACCGGTGGTGGATCTTGAGGTCTATGCTCCGCAGGAAAATATGGGCGATCTGTCGAGCGATATCAGCCAGAGGCGCGGGCGCGTTTCAGGGATGGACAACGGAATTATAAAGGCGAAGGTGCCGATGGCCGAACTCTATCAGTATTCAGCCAGTCTCAAATCGATAACCAGCGGCGCAGGAACTTATTCGATGTCCTTCTCGCACTATGATGTTGTTCCGTCGCACATCGCGCAGAAGGTGATCGATGAGGCTAAGAGGGAAAAAGAGGAAAAGAAATAGTGTGGCTTGAGAATTTTAAAATGGGGGTCATCTTTGCATGATCCCCATTTCTTTATTGGGTCCGGAGAGCGTGGCGATGAGCAAGGATGAAATTATATACGGATGTAATCCCGTCTGCGAACTTATCAAAGCCGGGAGGAGGGAGGTGCGCGAGGTCATAATCGCCGCTGGGAAGAAAGATTCTTCTCTGACGCGCCTTGAGGGGATTATATCTGGAAGCCACATAAAGCTGCGTACTGCGCAAAGTGATGAAATCGATTCCATGGCTGAAGGGAAAAAACATCAGGGGATCATAGCCAAGGTTAGCCCCTATCCCTATGTCGATATCTCCGAGCTCTTGGCCTGCGAGGAGGTCAGCGATCGCTGTTCATTGTTAGCGATTCTCGATGGCATAACCGACCCCCAGAATCTTGGATCGATAGTAAGGAGCGCGCATCTCCTCGGTCTCTCCGGGGTTATAATTCCCAAGGACAATTCGGCGGCCGTAACTGCTTCCGTGGTCAAGGCATCGGCTGGGGCTACTGAGCATTCTAAAATAGCACAAGTTACTAATCTTGTTAGGGAAATTAAAAATTTAAAGGATAAAGGTTTTTGGGTATTCGGGGCCGAGGGGGACGCGGGGCAAAACCTATACTCGCTTGATTTTAGAGGTGAAAACTTGGCATTTGTTATGGGAAGTGAGGGGAGAGGGATGAGGAGGCTGGTCAGGGAGAGCTGTGACCACCTGATTGCGATACCCATGAGGGGGAAAATCGACTCATTCAACGCCTCTGCCGCTGCTGCTATAATAATGTCAGAAATATCAAGACAGCGTCTCTTGGAGGGCCCTAGCAAATAGCGTTCCAAAGGGGCAAAACCCCTTGACAAAACTGGGGATCTCACCTAGAAAGCCCCGACTTTTGCGGCGGCTTGCTGTTCGCAAGATTCCAGTGATACGTTTGATGATGCATCGGAAACGGATTTTTGTATTCGTTTTTGATGGGTTTGTTTCATGTTTTTCTGCATCTGTATTTGGAGTTTTGCTCTTTGTTAATCTATGTCTTGGCTTTTTTATGACGGGTTTATCAAAATTCCGAACGGTTTTTATCGGCGGAATCGGCGAGCTTGAGGTTTTGCCGACGTAGCTCAGTTGGTAGAGCTGCTGATTTGTAATCAGCAGGTCGCCGGTTCAAGTCCGGCCGTCGGCTCAAAGTCACGGGGGAGGGGTTCCCGAGCGGTCAAAGGGAGCAGACTGTAAATCTGCCGGCATTAGCCTTCGGAGGTTCGAATCCTCCCCTCTCCACATGTTGCATGTTCGTTTTTCAGTTCTTTGGGAAAATGAAGAACAAAAACGGGAAGACAATTTTTCTTTGAAGAATTGTCGCGGGAGTAGCTCAGCGGTAGAACGTCAGCCTTCCCCCGACGCGGCACGGTTTCCAGAATGAAAAATGTCTGTCGCGTCGAGGACCCCGAAGTTGGAGGAACCTGAGCGGGAGTAGCTCAGCGGTAGAGCATCAGCCTTCCAAGCTGAGGGTCGCGGGTTCGAAACCCGTCTCCCGCTCCGATTCTTCCGATGGCGGGTGAAAGGCTGGGCGGGATTCTCGGTTCGACAGATGATTTTTTTTAAAAATGAAAAATCATCTCGAATCGGGGCAAGCTGAGGGTCGCGGGTTAGGAGCCCGCATCCCACTCAAGTTGCCGAGATAGCTCAGTCGGTAGAGCACATGCATGGTAAGCATGAGGTCGCGGGTTCGATTCCCGCTCTCGGCTCAGGATTCGAGATCGAGCTCGGGCGAATGGTCGCCTGGAGGTTCACATCCTTCGTTCCGGAATTTTCGATGGTGTGGATTCTCGGCTTGAGCTAGTCAATCGATGCGCAGACATCGTTCAGATATAGAATCTGTTTTTTTGAAACGATAAAAATACTTCATACGGGAGGGAATATGTCGAAGGAGAAATTTGAGAGAACTAAACCGCACGTTAACGTAGGAACGATTGGTCACATCGATCACGGCAAGACGACTCTTACAGCCGCGATCACGAAGGTCTGCGCAGACAAAGGTCTTTCGACCTACGTCCCGTATGACGAAGTTGCAAAGGCATCTGAATCCCAGGGCCGCCGCGACGATACCAAGATTCTCACGATCGCGACATCGCACGTGGAGTATCAGAGTGAAAACCGCCACTATGCGCACGTCGATTGCCCAGGCCATGCTGATTACGTCAAGAACATGATCACCGGTGCAGCGCAGATGGACGGCGCGATTCTCGTCGTCAGCGCAGCGGACGGTCCGATGCCTCAGACCCGCGAGCATATCCTCCTAGCCAGGCAGGTCGGCGTCCCTTATATCGTCGTCTTCCTCAACAAGGTGGACGTGGTTGATGATCCGGAGCTCCTCGACTTGGTCGAACTCGAAGTCAGAGAACTCCTTACCAAGTACAACTTTCCAGGGGATGACACTCCGATAATCCGCGGCAGCGCGATCAATGCCCTGAAAGGCGACACATCTGAGACCGGTTCTGAATCCATCTTGAAGCTCCTCGCTGCTCTCGACAGCTATATTCCGGAACCGCAGAGGGCCATCGACAAGCCGTTCCTCATGCCTATCGAAGATGTCTTCAGCATCTCCGGGCGCGGAACAGTCGTCACCGGCAGGGTCGAAAGAGGTATGGTCAAGACTGGCGAAGAAATCGAAATCGTCGGTTTGCGCGACACGCAGAAGACGATCGTCACTGGCGTCGAAATGTTCAGGAAAATTCTCGACGAAGGAAGGGCAGGTGACAACGTCGGTCTCCTCCTCCGCGGAACGAAGAGGGACGAAGTTGAAAGAGGCCAGGTCATATCAAAGCCGGGTTCAATCACCCCGCACAAAAAATTTAAAGCAGAGATCTACGTCCTCACGAAGGAAGAGGGTGGAAGACACACCCCGTTCTTTAAAGGGTATCGTCCACAGTTCTACTTCAGGACGACCGACGTGACCGGCGTTCTTCAGCTCCCGGAAAGCGTAGAGATGGTCATGCCCGGCGATAACGTCACGGCAGAGATAGAGCTCATTACGCCGATCGCCATGGAGAAAGAGCTCCGCTTCGCAGTTCGCGAGGGTGGACGCACAGTCGGTGCCGGAGTGGTCGCGGAAATAATAGAGTAACAAAACTTACATCGGCGGGGTACCGGTTGATGCCCGGCGCCCCGCTGCAGTTTTTAGAATGGAAATGAAACATGAGAACTATCATTCAGCTAGCATGCCAGGAATGTAAGAGGCGCAACTACTCTACAACGAAGAACAAGCAGAAGACGCCCGATCGCCTGGAATTTAAAAAGTATTGCAGATTTTGCAAAAAGCACACTCCTCACAGGGAGACGAAGTAGGCAAAAGATTTGTCAGGTCTTGCGGCTGATGCTTCGGGACGTATTTTCTGCCGGTCTTTTACAAATCTTTTGAAGGGGAGTAGCTCAATTGGCAGAGCACCGGTCTCCAAAACCGGGGGTTGCAGGTTCGATTCCTGTCTCCCCTGCAAGTTGCCGATGCAAGTTATATCAGTCGGCCGGTTTGGGAATGTTTTTCTGCCCGACACTTGAGGCAGATAGAGAGGTTTAGATGCGGAGTGACAGAAAAATTCTCAGTCTTATATTTTTAGCCTGCGGGGCGATAGCTTGGATGATTCTCAGGGAGTTGTTTGAGTCCATCTGGGTTGTCGCCAAGCTTCCATCCCCTGCCGGATGGGTGCTTTCTCCCTCCGAGATGCTGGCTGTACTTTCGGGCGCTGCTGTCTTCATTATAATGTACACGAACTCGAAAGTCACCGAGTTCACCGGCGAGGTGATAGCGGAATTGTCTCGAGTTGTCTGGCCGAATAGAAAAGAAACAGCCCTGTCCACCGTAGTTGTGACCGTGCTCGTCATGATATGCGCCATGATACTTTTCGGTTTCGATATGCTTTGGGGCGCATTGGTCAAGATATTCTATCAGTAGTCATTGGAGTTTAAGATGGCAAAACAATGGTATGTAGTCCACACATACTCAGGATATGAGCAGAAAGCAAAAAAGGCTCTTGAGGAGAGGATAAGGCAGCACTCTCTTGAACATCTTGTTGAAGAAGTTTTAGTCCCTCAGGAAAATGTGGTTGAGGTTAAGAAGGGCGTTAAGAAAAACAGCAAAAGGCAATTCTTTCCAGGGTACATCTTGGTTAGGATGGAGCTCAACGATACGACTTGGCATATAGTCAAGGGCACCCCGAAGATCACCGGTTTTGTCGGAGGCTCTTTGAATCCTCCGAGTGTGCCGGATGAAGAGGTCGATAGAATTACAAATCGAATCAAGGACGGCACGATGCAGCCGACTCCTAAGATCGAGTTTGAAAAAGGCGAAAACGTGAGGGTCGTGAGCGGACCGTTTGCCACGTTCGCCGGTATTGTGGACGAAGTCCACGAAGGCAAGGGCAAGCTTCGAGTCCTTGTCAGCATATTCGGCAGATCGACTCCAATCGAGCTGGATTTTGTGCAGGTTGAAAAAGTTAACTAAACCATAAGAGAGATTTGAGGTGTGCTCATGGCAAAGAAAGTTACGGCTCAGATAAAGTTGCAATGTCCGGCCGGTGCGGCCAATCCGGCTCCTCCGGTGGGCCCGGCGCTGGGTCAGCACGGCGTGAACATCATGGAGTTTTGCAAACAGTTCAACGCTAAGACACAGAAGCAGGCTGGTCTGATAATCCCTGTCATAATAACCGTCTATCAGGACAGATCATTTTCTTTCATATTGAAGACGCCCCCTGCCCCTGTCCTTCTTAAAAAAGCGGCTGGAATAGAGAAGGGTTCTGGGGTTCCCAACAAGCAGAAGGTTGGGAAGGTGACCAGACAACAGATAGAAGAGATTGCGAAAACGAAACTACCCGATCTGAATTGTGAGACCCTTGAGGCTGCCGTGCGCACCATAGAAGGCACAGCGCTGAACATGGGGATCGAGGTTGTTGGTTGATATCACTGTTGGAGTGGGCCCCGATAGTCGGTTCCCACGCTGGCACAACGGAGGTGCGAAATGAAGGGGCAAGGAAAAAAGTACAAGGCTAATCGAGAGAAAGTGGATTCCAACAAGAAGTATACGCTCGAAGAGGCTCTCGCTATTTTGGATAGCTTTGCCAAGGCCAAATTTGACGAGACGGTCGATATCGCAGTGAAACTCGGCATCGATGCCAAGCAAACCGACCAGACCGTTCGCGGTTCATGCGGACTTCCCCATGGGATCGGAAAAAAAGTCAGGGTCGCCGTCTTTGCTAAGGGCGATAAAGTCGCAGAGGCCACGCAGGCCGGCGCTGATGTTGTGGGTGGCGATGATCTTGCTGAGAAGATCCAAGGCGGCTTTATGGATTTTGACAAGGTCATAGCGACTCCGGATATGATGGGCGTTGTTGGCAAGCTGGGCAAGGTCTTGGGACCCAGAGGGCTCATGCCCAACCCGAAGCTTGGCACAGTCACTATGGATGTGACCAAGGCAGTTGCTGAACAGAAGGCGGGCAAGGTGGAATTCAGGATCGACAAAGCTGCCATCGTGCACGCTCCCGTAGGAAAACGCAGTTTTGGAGCGCAGAAACTCAAGGACAATATTCTCGCCATAATCGACTCCATAAACAAGGCGAAACCACCGGCGTCAAAGGGCACCTATATTTTAGGGTTGGCCATTTCATCGACGATGTCCCCTGGTTTACGGGTTGATGTGAATTCTCTTTAATTGAAAATTAAGGCTTTTGCCTCAAGGAGGATATTGTGAGACGTGAACAGAAAGTGAAAGAGATAGACGCTCTTACCAAGCGCATGGAAGCCGCCAAGGCTATGATATTTACGGACTACCGCGGGATGAAAGTCTCCGAGCTCAACGAGCTCCGTTCCAAACTCCGCAAAGAGAAATCTTCTCTCAAGGTTGTGAAGAATAGATTGATGAAGCTGGTTCTCAAGGCGCATGGTCTGGAAAATCTTTCCACCTATTTCACCGGCCCCACAGCGCTTATTTCTTCCGAGTCCGATCCGGTGAGCCCGGCGAAGATAGTAATGGCCTTCGCTAAGGATCATGCGAATTTGATCCTTAAGGGCGGATACCTCGATGGTTCGGCACTTACGGCTAATGACATCGACAAGCTTTCGAAGATGCCTTCGCGCGAAGAGCTCTTGGCCCGCGCACTGGCTTCGATGAGTGCCCCCGCGACAAACATGGCTGGAGTGCTCGCAGCGATTCCGAGAAAGCTTGTTTATGCTCTGAACGCCATCAAGGAAAGCAAACAGCAGTGATTCAAAATGTAATCTAATTCACTTAATTCTCGCGCGAGCCGCGGGGCCCACTTGGAGTCGTAACGGGGTACGGTACGTCGTCATCTGGGGTGGTTTAAAGGAGGCATTAGATGTCTACGGTAAGCAAAGAACAGATTGTCGAATCACTAAAGGCGATGACGCTCATGGAAGTGGCTGACTTGGTGAAGCAGCTCGAAGAGACCTTCGGCGTTTCAGCGGCGGCCCCTGTTGCTATCGCAGCAGCTCCTGGAGCGGCAGCGGAAGCGGTGGAAGAGAAGACCGAATTCAACGTCGTTCTCGCCGATGCCGGTGCAAACAAGATCAATACGATCAAAGAAGTTCGTGCTATCACTGGCTTGGGCCTCAAGGAAGCCAAGGATTTGGTCGAAGGCGCTCCGAAGGTCGTAAAGGAAGGCGTCACGAAGGAAGAGGCAGAAGAGATGAAGAAGAAGTTGGAAGCCGCTGGTGCAAAGGTGGAAATAAAATAAGCTTTTTCCATGAACATAGTTGCGCGTGAGGGTCTTTCGGAGCCCTTGCGCGCAATGCCTATTAGCTAATTTACGGCGTAGCCTCCGCACGGCGGGGGAGCGTCCAACACATCGTTAGAAGTGAGGAGTCGATATGGCAACCTACCCGGTTCGTCGCTTCCGTGAGAACTTTTCGAAGATAAAAGAAGTCGTCAAGGTGCCAAACCTGGTCGAGATTCAACAGCGATCTTTCGAACAGTTTTTGCAGAAGGACATACCTGCCGATCAGAGGGAAGATGTCGGTCTTCAGGGTGTTTTTAAAAGCGTATTCCCCATAAAGGGCTTTAACCAGTCCGCATCCCTTGAGTTCGTGAGCTACGATCTGGACGCTCCCCGTTACGACGAGGAGGAATGCAGAAACCGAGGCATGACCTACGCCGCTCCCATACGCGTTCTGGTGCGCCTGGTTGTTTGGGATGTCGATGAAGCGACCGGCGCGCAATCCATACGTGACGTAAAGGAGCAGGAGGTCTATTTCGGCGAAGTTCCGCTGATGACCGATTTCGGTACCTTCATAATAAACGGCACCGAAAGAGTTATCGTTTCCCAACTCCACAGAAGCCCGGGAGTATTTTTCGAACACGACAAGGGTAAAACCCATGCCTCCGGGAAACTTCTGTTCGCTGCCAGAATTATTCCGTATCGCGGTGCATGGCTCGATTTTGAATTTGATTCCAAAGACCTGATCCACGTCAGGATTGACAGAAGAAGGAAGATGCTGGCCACAGTCCTTCTGCGAGCTCTCGGTTATTCCGTCGAGGATCTTTTAAATACATTTTACAAGAGCGAAACTTTCTACATCGGTGGCAAAAACAAAATAGAAAAAAGCGTCGAGCCTTCCGTTCTCATTTACCAGAGAGCTACGAAGGATGTAAAAGATTCTTCCGGCGAGGTGCTTCTTAAAAAGGGCAAGCGCTTTAACAGAAAAAGCGTTGAAAAACTGGCTGCGACCAAGGGGCTTCGGATTGCAGTTGATTCCTCGGAGATGATAGACCGCATCGCAGCTCATGACATAGTCGATCAGTCGACCGGAGAGGTGATACTTGCGGTCAATGAGGTTTTGACTGAGGAGAAGCTCGAGGAAATCTACAAGAGCAAGATTCCCGAGATATCACTTCTGTTCATAGATGATCTCAACGTCGGGCCTTACATCAGGAACACGATCCTTTCGGACAAGGTCTCAACTCCGGAAGAGGCAAGGTTGGAGATTTATAGACGGCTTCGTCCCGGCGACCCTTCAACTCCTGAGGCGGCGCAGTCGCTCTTTGAAAATCTTTTTTCAAATCCAGAGCGCTATGACCTTTCAAAGGTTGGCCGTCTAAAACTGAACTACAAGTTTCGCTTCGATGTTCCGCTTGAGATCAGCACCCTGCGCAATGAAGACATACTTGCCACGGTCAAATATCTGGTGGGGCTCAAGGACGGTGAGGGTGAAATAGACGACATCGATCACCTCGGCAACAGGCGTGTGCGCTCGGTTGGTGAGTTGTTGGAGAATCAATACAGGGTCGGCTTGGTCAGAATGGAGAGGGCGATAAGGGAGCGTATGAGCCTTCAGGATGTGGAAACCCTGATGCCTAATGACCTCATAAATCCAAAGCCGGTCGCCGCTGTGATCAAGGAATTCTTCGGTTCTTCACAGCTGTCCCAGTTCATGGACCAGACGAATCCGCTTTCTGAAATTACTCACAAGAGAAGGCTTTCAGCCCTTGGGCCGGGGGGCCTGACAAGAGAAAGGGCTGGCTTTGAAGTCAGAGACGTTCACCCGACTCACTATGGAAGGATATGTCCGGTTGAAACCCCGGAAGGCCCGAATATCGGTCTTATTTCCTCTCTTTCAATATACAGCAGAGTCAACGACTACGGCTTCATCGAGACCCCCTACCGTCTTATCGAGGGCAGCAAAGTTACCGACAATGTCAAATATTGTTCGGCGCTTGAGGAGGCGGATATTTCTATAGCGCAGGCTAACGCGATGCTCGATGCAAAGGGTCACTTCAAGCACCCTCTGGTGCAAGCGAGGCACCGTGGTGAATATGTTCTCGCTGACAGAAACGACGTGAAGCTGATGGACGTTTCTCCACAGCAGTTGGTTTCCGTGGCAGCCGCGCTTATTCCATTTTTGGAACATGATGATGCCAACAGGGCTCTCATGGGAGCGAACATGCAGAGACAGGCGGTTCCGCTCTTGAGAACCGAATCTCCTCTGATTGGAACGGGAGTTGAGGCTCTTGTCGCCGCTGACTCAGGCGTTACCGTCGTAGCGAAGAGAGATGGAATTGTCACTGAGGTCGATGCGAACAGAATCGTCGTGAGGGCCGACAAGGCGGATAGAAAGAAATTCAGCTCCGATGTCGATATCTATAACCTGACAAAATTTAGAAGGTCAAACCAGAGCACGTGCATCAATCAAAAGCCGATAGTCGATATTGGTGATAAAGTTAAAAAAGGCGACGTGATAGCCGATGGAGGCGCGACGGATGAAGGCGAACTCGCTCTCGGCCGCAACGTAGTTGTCGCTTTCATGCCATGGGGCGGGTATAACTTCGAAGACTCCATACTGATCAGCGAGAGAGTTCTGAAAGAGGATTCGTACACCTCGATACACATCGAAGAATTTGAATGTGCAGCCAGAGATACGAAGCTCGGCAAGGAAGATGTGACGCGCGATATTCCAAACGTCGGAGACGAGGCACTTAAAGATCTCGACGAATCCGGCATAATCAGGATAGGCGCAGAAGTTAAACCCGGTGATATTCTCGTTGGAAAAGTAACCCCCAAGGGCGAAACTCAACTTTCTCCCGAAGAGCGTTTGCTGCGCGCCATCTTTGGCGACAAGGCTGGCGACGTCAAGGATACGAGCCTCAGGGTTCCACCCGGAGTTGGGGGAGTCATAATCGGCGCTCAGGTTTTCAGTCGCGAGGGCGTAGAGCTTGACGATCGCGCGAAGGAGATCCAGGACGAGGAAAAGATCAAGATCCGCAAGGATCTCGACGTTGAACTGAAAGGCATCCGCGATACGGCCGCCAAGAGGATAAAGCAGCTGCTCGTGGGTAAAGTTTCCAGGTCCAAGGTGATGGACGAAGAGGAAGAGAGGGTTCTTCTGCAGAAGGGAAAGACCATCACTGATGATACCCTCAACAAGATTCCTTTCAATAAGTGGTCTGAGATATCCGTAGAGGGTGGCGAAGAGATCGAGTCAGAGCTCGCCGATATCTTTGAAAACGTCGAGGACCAGGAAGACCTTGTCAGGATGATGTACGACCAGAAGGTCAGTCGCGTCACCAAGGGTGACGAGCTGCCTCCTGGAGTGATCAAAATCGTGAAGATATTCGTCGCTATCAAGAGGAAGCTCGCCGTCGGCGACAAGATGGCAGGCCGACACGGAAACAAGGGCGTCATTTCAAGAATTCTTCCCGAAGAGGATATGCCATATCTTCAGGATGGAACTCCGGTCGATATCATTTTGAATCCTCTTGGCGTCCCGTCCCGTATGAACGTCGGACAGGTTTTTGAGGCTCATCTGGGCTGGGCAGCGAAGCAACTTGGCGAAGCCCTTCAGCCCTACATAGACAGGGCTAGGGACGATGCGATAGCTGAAATAAAGAAGATCTATAATTCTTCAGCTATGGAAGAATTTTTATCCAAGGCATCTGAAAAGCAGATCCGTGAAATGCTGCTTAAGCTTAAGAGGGGAGTGCCATTTGCATCTCCGGTTTTTGATGGAGCTTCGGAAGATGAAGTCAAAGGGATGCTCAAAAAGGCTGGTCTGCCACTTTCAGGACAGACTACGCTTTTCGATGGAAGGACCGGGGAGGCTTTCGATTCACCGGTAACAGTCGGTGTCATGTACATGCTCAAGTTGCATCACCTGGTCGACGAGAAGCTGCACGCACGTTCGATCGGACCGTACTCGCTCGTTACCCAGCAGCCGTTGGGAGGAAAGGCGCAGTTCGGGGGACAGAGACTCGGAGAAATGGAAGTCTGGGCGCTTGAGGCCTATGGCGCAGCTTATGCGCTCCAGGAGTTCCTGACCGTGAAGTCGGATGATGTGATCGGCAGAACCAGGATGTACGAAGCCATAGTCAAGGGTGAGAAGATTTTGGAGCCCGGACTTCCGGAGTCGTTCAAGGTCCTGATAAAGGAACTTCAGGCCCTTTGTCTGGATGTAGAGCTGATTGAACACGAATAATAATTTCTGGGAGCGTTATGGATATCTATCGCTTTTTTGAAAAACCGAAAAATCCGCTTGTCTTCGAAGGAGTCAGAATCAAGCTTGCCTCTCCCGAGAAGATCAAACAGTGGTCTCACGGTGAGGTCAAAAAACCGGAGACGATCAACTACCGTACTTTTAAACCCGAGAGGGACGGCCTTTTCTGTGCCAAGATATTCGGACCAGTTAAGGACTACGAGTGCAACTGCGGAAAGTACAAGAGGATGAAGCACCGCGGAATCGTCTGCGAAAAGTGCGGAGTCGAAGTTATCCAGAGCAAGGTCCGCCGCGAGAGGATGGGACATATCACTCTGGCGACCCCAGTTGCGCATATCTGGTTTTTGAAAAGCCTTCCTTCCAGGCTTGGGCTTATGCTCGATATCAGGCTGAAGGATCTTGAAAAGGTTCTCTATTGCGAAGCCTATATGGTTGTGGATCCCGGCAATACTACGCTGGCGGAGGGGGAAATTCTTTCCGAGGAGGCGTACAGAAAGGCTTTGGACGATTTCGGTCCTGGATTCAGAGTTGGCATGGGCGGCGAGGTGGTGCGAGATCTTCTCATGAAGATCGACCTTGATGAGCTCTCTAAAAAACTAAGGAAGGATCTCAAAAAATCCAAGTCCGTCGCAGGAACACAAAAGCTCTCAAAGAGGCTGAAGCTGGTTGAAAGTTTCAAGACGGCGGAAAATCGCCCCGAATGGATGATGCTCGAGGTCGTTCCGGTGATTCCTCCGGATTTGAGGCCGCTCGTTCCGCTTGAGGGCGGGCGTTTTGCCACATCCGATTTGAACGATCTCTACAGGAGGGTGATCAACAGAAACAACCGTCTGAAGAGGCTCATAGAGCTAAACGCTCCCGACATCATCATAAGAAACGAGAAGAGGATGTTGCAGGAGGCAGTCGATGCGCTTTTCGACAACGGCCGTCGTTCAAGACCTTTTGTGGGGCCCAATCGCAGGGCGCTGCGATCACTTTCCGATATGCTCAAGGGAAAACAGGGGCGCTTCAGACAGAATCTCCTTGGAAAACGCGTGGACTACTCCGGGCGTTCGGTCATCGTAGTAGGTCCAGAGCTGAGGCTTCACCAGTGCGGACTTCCAAAGAGCATGGCGCTAGAACTTTTCAAGCCTTTCATCTATAACAAGCTCGAAGAAAAGGGACTCGCTTCAACGATCAAGAGTGCGAAGAGATTGGTCGAAAAAGAAGTCCCCGAAGTTTGGGATGCGCTCGACGAGGTGATCAAAGAGCACCCGGTCATGCTCAACAGAGCTCCGACACTTCACAGGCTTGGAATTCAGGCATTCGAACCGGTTCTTACAGAAGGAAAGGCTATTCAGCTTCATCCGCTTGTCTGTGCGGCTTTCAACGCCGACTTCGACGGCGATCAGATGGCAGTGCATGTTCCGCTTTCCATCGAAGCTCAGATGGAGGCGAGGGTTTTGATGCTTTCAACGAACAACATACTTTCTCCTGCCAGCGGAAAGCCGATCATCGTTCCCACGCAGGATATGGTCCTTGGAATTTATTACATGACCAGAGAGCGGGCTTTTGCGAAGGGAGAGGGTGGCGTATTCTCTTCTCCTGAGGAGGTTCGCATAGCCTACGATGCAGATGCGGTAGATCTCCAGGCTAGAATCAAAGTTAGGATCGACGGCAAACTTTGCGAAACTACAGTTGGCAGGGTTCTGTTCTACGAAATCATACCTTCCCAAATAGCCTTTGATGCCGTCAACAAGGTCATGGACAAGAGAGCCATCACCGAGCTGATCGATCAGTGCTATCGTCATTGCAAGGATAAGGAAACTGTGCTCCTGGCCGACAACCTCAGAACTCTCGGATTCCAGAACTCCACGAAGGCCGGGATCTCCATCTGCATAGACGACATGATCGTTCCTGAGAAGAAAAGGGATGTCCTGGAGAAGGCCTTTGCGGAGGTAAAGGAGGTTGAAGAACAGTACGCCGAAGGCCTCATCACCTCCGGTGAAAAATATAACAAGGTCGTCGATATTTGGGCAGCCGTCACAGAAGATGTGGCAGGCGAGATGATGAAGGGGATGTCCAAGGAAAAGGTTACAGGTAAAAACGGAGAGACCCGTGAGCAGATGAGCTTCAACTCGATTTTTATCATGGCGGACTCCGGGGCTAGAGGTTCAGCGCAGCAGATGAGACAGCTGGCTGGAATGAGAGGCTTGATGGCCAAGCCCTCAGGTGAAATCATCGAGACCCCTATCGTTGCGAACTTTCGTGAAGGGTTAAACGTCCTTCAGTACTTTACGTCGACCCACGGCGCTCGAAAAGGTCTGGCCGATACAGCCCTGAAGACAGCCAACTCGGGTTACTTGACAAGAAGGCTTGTCGATGTGGCGCAGGATGCAACTGTAATAGAGGATGATTGTGGAACCCTAGACGGACTTCTCATGAGTCCGCTCGTCGAAGGCGGTGAAGTGATAGAACCTCTTGCCGACCGTCTTCTTGGCCGGGTGGCGCTGGAAGATATCCGCGATCCTTATACCGATGAGGTCATAGTAGAAGCCGGTAAGATGATAAATGAGGATCTCATTCAGAAGATCGAGGATTCCGGTCTTGAAAAGGTCCTCATAAGATCGGTGCTCACCTGCAAGTGCAGATATGGAATATGTGCGAAGTGCTATGGAAGAGATCTCGCGCGCGGCCATCTTGTCAATATCGGCGAGTCCGTCGGCGTTATTGCGGCGCAGTCAATAGGTGAACCTGGAACACAGCTGACGATGCGTACCTTCCATATCGGTGGAACCGCATCGAGGCGCGTTGAGCAGTCTTCGCTCGAGACGAGACATGACGGTATTGTGAAATACGACAATGTCCAGAGCGTCATAAACAAAGAGGGCAGGCGCACGGTGATGAATCGCAACGGAATGATACTCATCATGGACGAAGCCGGTCGCGAGCGTGAGCGCTATAAATTGAGCTATGGAGCTCATCTCTCTTTCAGCGATGGAGATAAAGTCGAAGCTGGTCAGATGCTCGCCGAATGGGATCCTTACACGGTTCCGATCCTTACCGAAGTTTCTGGGCTTGTGAAGTTCGGCGACATCATCGAGGGTTTTACGGTGGTTGATCAGGTCGATGAGGTGACGGGGCTTTCGAGAAAGGTGATCATTCCTTCCAAGGATGCCAAGAGCCGTCCGAGAATTTCAATCAAGGATGAAAGCGGCGCCACGCTTCACCTTCCTGCGGGAAGAGGAGAAGCCCGCTATCTGATGCCGGTTTCTGCAAACATCGTCGTATCTGAAGGGGATTCAGTTCAGGCCGGTGATGTCATCGCCAAGATCCCGCGAGAAACCACCAAGACGAAGGATATCACAGGTGGTTTGCCCAGGGTTGCAGAGCTTTTCGAAGCGCGCAAGCCGAAGGATCATGCCGTGATTTCCGAGATCGACGGCCAGGTAAGCTTTGGCAAGGATGTGAAGGGCAAGAGAACGGTCATCGTTACTCCCGAAGTTGGAGAGCCGAAAGAATATCAGATTTCGCGTTCAAAATATATCTCGGTTCACGAGGGAGACTATGTTTTAGCAGGCGAGGCCTTGATGGACGGTTCGTCCAACCCCCATGACATCCTGGCAGTTCTCGGTGAAAAGGAACTGGCAAAATATCTGGTCGATGAAATTCAGGAGGTCTACAGGCTCCAGGGCGTGCGCATCAACGACAAACACATTGAAACGATAGTTCGTCAGATGCTAAAGAGAGTTCGCATCGTGGATACCGGAGACAGCGATTTTCTGGAAGACGAGCATGTCGATAAGTGGCATTTTGAAGAGGTCAACGATAAGTTGAGGGAGAAGGGAAAAACGCCGGCGGTCGCTGAACCGATGCTCCTCGGTATAACGAAGGCCTCCCTCTCAACGGACAGCTTTATCTCGGCGGCCTCATTCCAGGAAACAACCAAGGTGCTCACCGAGGCGGCTGCATCCGGTAAAGTGGATTATCTGAGGGGGCTCAAAGAAAATGTTATCATGGGCAGGTTGATCCCCGCGGGAACCGGTCTCGCCAAATATCTCGATATCAACATAGATGTTGATCTCCCCGAAGAGGAGGAGCTCCAGCAGCCAGTTGAAATGGAAAGCTATACAAGTCAAGAGGTTGTCGGATAACTATTAGAAATGACTTTACGTTAAAAAAGTTGTGTAAATACCTTGACTTCGAAAAGTCCTTTTGTTAGGGTCCCGCCGCTTCGCCTTAGGTGAGGCGGCGGTTCATGTAACTTCCCGTAATTGAAGGTAAAATTGATAGGCTCACGTCGCCTGAAAAAGACGGAAATGGAGTGTTATGCCAACTATAAATCAATTGGTTAGGGTCGGAAGACGGAAATTGAAGGTGAGAACATCTTCTCCCGCTCTAATGCGGTGTCCGCAGAAGAGGGGCGTCTGTGTTCGAGTTTATACAGCCACCCCTAAGAAACCTAACTCGGCTTTGAGAAAGGTTGCCAGAATTCGTCTTACGAATGGAATTGAAGTTACATCTTACATACCGGGTGAGGGGCACAACCTGCAGGAGCACTCAGTTGTGATGGTGCGCGGTGGTCGTGTCAAGGATATCCCCGGAGTTCGCTATCATATAGTTCGTGGAACTCTGGATTCTACCGGTGTTGAAAATAGGAGGAAGAGCCGTTCCAAGTATGGTGCAAAAAGGCCGAAGTAATCGGTTTTTTGTCTAGGCGGGTTTTAACTCAGGAATGATTTATAAGAGGTAGGCGATGCCAAGGAAAAAAAGAGGAAGTCTTAAGAGGACGGTTGTTGCGGATCCGAAGTATGGCGATCAGCTGGTCTCCAAGTTTATTACGAATTTGATGTGGAGCGGAAAGAAGTCGATAGCAGAAAAGATCGTCTACGGCGCTTTCGACGTTCTGCAGGAGAAGAAACAGGATGATCCTGTGAAGATCTTCAAGCAGGCGATGGAAAACATAAAGCCGATAGTTGAAGTCAGGTCGCGCAGGGTCGGCGGTGCAACTTACCAGGTTCCGACGGAAGTGCGCTCCGACAGAAAGATTTCACTTGGGCTTCGCTGGTTGCTCGGCGCCGCAAGATCGCGCGGCGAGAACACTATGAAGGATAGAATTGCCGCAGAGCTGCTTGAGGCTCTGGAGAATAAGGGCGCTGCGGTAAAGAAGCGCGAGGATACTCATAAGATGGCCGAGGCCAACAAGGCTTTTGCCCACTACCGCTGGTAGTCAATCAGCGGGATGCTCTTTGATAGCATGCTGCAGTATAACTGATGTATTGTCAGGCGGGTCTGTAAGGAAGGTTTTATGATAGGTGCTGGTTTAAATCTAGAGAAGATAAGAAATATCGGGATAGTCGCGCATATCGACGCGGGGAAAACTACCGTTTCCGAGCGCATCCTTTTTTATACAGGCGTCACTTATAAGCTCGGTGAGGTTCATGAAGGCACTGCCGTGATGGACTGGATGGAGCAGGAGCAGGAACGCGGTATAACGATCACATCGGCTGCCACTACCTGCAAATGGAAAGATTGCACCATCAATATAATAGATACGCCGGGTCACGTGGACTTCACAGCCGAGGTCGAAAGAAGCCTCAGAGTTCTCGATGGTGCGGTAGGTTTGTTTGATTCAGTCGCTGGCGTTGAGCCCCAATCGGAAACAGTATGGAGACAAGCCAGGCGCCATAATGTGCCGATGATAGCCTTCGTAAACAAGATGGACCGCATCGGCGCCAATTTTTTCAGGACCATCCAGATGATGAAGGACAGGCTAGGGGTAAACGCCGTCGCGTTTCAACTTCCTCTCGGCACTGAATCTGAACACAGAGGTGTAGTTGATTTGGTACGTAACAAAGCGGTCATCTTTAGCGACAGTGAAAAGGGATCGGTTTTCGAGATTGTCGAGATCCCTGAAGAGATGAAGGCGCGGGCGGCCGAATACAGGGAACTGATGATCGAGTCTGTCGTCGAAGCCGACGATGCAATTCTTCATAAGTACCTCGAAAGCCATGAGCTTTCGGAAGAGGAAATAATCTCAGCTGCGCGCAAAGCGACGCTGCAGATGAAGGTAAATCCCGTTTTCTGCGGATCGGCTTTCAAGAACAAGGGCGTACAGCTTCTTCTTGATGCCATAGTAAATCTTCTGCCTGCTCCGATCGACATTCCTCCTGTTCAGGGCGTCAACCCTTCAAAAGAGGAATTGATCGAAACCAGAAAGTCCTCGATCGAAGAGCCCTTTGCGGCCCTTGCGTTCAAGGTGATGACCGATCCTTACGTCGGTCAGCTCACTTACTTCAGGGTTTATTCCGGAAGGGTCGAGAGCGGACAGTCGCTCTGGAATTCCGTTAAGGGTAAACGCGAAAGGATCGGCCGAGTTCTCAGGATGCACGCTAATAAGCGTGAAGAGGTAGGTATGGCCGAGGCTGGAGATATCCTGGCTGCGGTCGGTTTGAAGTTCACCGGAACTGGCGACACTCTTTGCAATGAAGGAAAACCGATAGTCCTCGAAAAGATGGAATTTCCGGAACCGGTTATATCCATTGCAATCGAGCCGAAGACCAGAGCCGATGAGGAGAGATTGGGTCTTTCGCTGCAGAAGCTGGCGCATGAAGATCCTACCTTTAAGGTTTCCGTGGATCAGGAAACGGCCCAGACCGTCATCTCCGGAATGGGAGAACTTCATCTCGAGATCATCGTCGATAGGCTCGTGCGCGAGTTTGGTGTGGAGGCCAACGTCGGTAAGCCGCAGGTCGCTTATCGCGAGAGCGTGACGAAGCTTGCCGAAATCGAAAACAAGTATGTCAAGCAGACAGGCGGCAGGGGACAGTATGCTCACGTATGCCTTACCGTTGCTCCTGGAGAAAGAGGCAGCGGTCTTCACTTCACGGATGATACCAAGGGCGGTTCCATTCCCAGGGAATATATGACGGCAGTGAAGAAGGGCATTGAAGAGGCGATGCAGGGCGGAGTTATCGCTGGCTATCCTCTGGTCGATGTGAAGGTCAGCGTTTTCGATGGCTCGTATCATGAGGTCGATTCGTCGGATATGGCCTTTAAGATTTGTGCTTCGATGGCCTTTAAGGACGCTGTTCGTAAGGCTTCGCCGATTATCTTAGAGCCGATAATGTCCGTTGAAGTCGTCGTGCCGGATGATTACCTCGGCGCTGTGACTGGCGATCTGACGGCTAGGAGAGGCAAGATTATTAAGAGCGAATCCCATGCCGGTTCGCAGATAATAGCATCGAAGGTTCCTCTTTCGAAGATGTTTGGGTATTCGACCGACTTGAGAAGCGCTACGCAGGGAAGGGCCACCTACACGATGCAGTTTTCGCACTATGAGCTGGCACCGAAGAGCGTCGCGGATGAAATAATAGCAAGGTCCCAGGGTGTGAGATAATGCGCCGACCTTGCCGGAGGGGCGATGTCTAAAGCGAGGTTTGAGAGGACGAAGCCGCACGTCAACGTTGGAACGATAGGGCACGTTGACCATGGAAAGACCTCGCTGACGAGCGCTATAACTAAGTATTTGGCGACGAAAAAGCTGGCGGAGGAGACGTCCTTTGACAAGATAGATAAGGCGCCCGAAGAGAAGGATCGTGGCATCACGATAGCGACGGCGCACGTTGAGTATCAGTCGGAGAATCGCCACTATGCTCACGTAGATTGCCCCGGGCATGCTGATTATGTGAAGAACATGATAACCGGCGCGGCGCAGATGGACGGAGCGGTCCTGGTCGTTAGCGCTGCCGATGGACCGATGCCTCAGACGCGAGAGCACATACTTCTCGCAAGGCAGGTTGGAGTACCGAGGATTGTAGTATACATGAACAAGGTGGATCTGGTCGATGATCCTGAGCTGTTGGACCTGGTAGAGCTTGAGATAAGAGAGCTTCTCAACCGCTACGAGTTCCCTGGCGATGAAATACCGGTTGTAAGAGGGTCGGCCCTTAAAGCGATGGAAGGCGACCCGTCGGATGTGGGATACAGTTCGATACGGAAGTTGATCGACGCGATTGATTCCTACATACCCGAGCCGGAACGCCCCGTGGAAAAGCCTTTTCTGATGCCGATAGAGGACGTTTTCAGCATTTCAGGGCGCGGAACAGTGGTCACGGGAAGAATTGAAAGAGGAGTTGTTAAGGCCGGCGAGGAAGTTCAGATAGTAGGGCTAAGGGAAACTCAAAGCACGGTCGTTACCGGTGTAGAGATGTTTAAAAAGATTCTCGATGAAGGTGAGGCGGGCGATAATGTCGGTCTTCTCCTTAGAGGCACCAAGAGGGAGGATGTAGAAAGAGGGCAGGTGGTTGCGAGGCCCGCTTCGATAGCGCCGCACAGAAAGTTCAAGTCGGAGATCTACGTGCTGACGAAAGAGGAGGGCGGGAGGCACACGCCGTTTTTTAAAGGGTATCGACCTCAGTTTTATTTCAGGACGACTGATGTTACAGGGGTTTTACAGTTGCCGGACAATATAGAGATGGTGATGCCGGGAGACAACGTGGCTGCTGAAGTAGAGTTGATAGCCCCTATTGCACTTGAAAAGGAACTCAGGTTTGCGGTGCGCGAGGGCGGTCGTACAGTCGGCGCCGGAGTGGTCACCGAAATTATAGAATAGACGTGAGGAGATATATGAGCACGCAATATGACAAAGGACAGAAAATCAGGATCAGGCTCAAGGCTTATGATCACAAGCTGCTGGACCAGTCGGCGCATGAGATCGTCGGTACGGTCCAGAGGACTGGCGCGCATATCGCCGGGCCTATTCCGCTTCCGACGAAGATAGAGAAGTATTGCGTCCTGAGAAGCCCCCATGTGGACAAGCGTTCGCAGGAGCAGTTCGAGATAAGGACGCACAAGAGGCTTATCGACATCCTTGAGCCCACGCAGCAGACGGTGGATTCCCTGATGAAGTTGGAACTTTCCTCAGGCGTCGATGTCGAAATTAAAATGATATAAAAGAACGAGAGGTTTCCCATGCTAGGTTTGATTGGAAAAAAGAAGGGTATGACGCAGATATTCGATCAGAACGGCACCTACATCCCTGTGACGGTCGTGGAACTTGGCCCCTGTGTCGTGGTTCAGAAAAAAACCATCGACAGAGATGGCTATAATGCGCTTCAGCTAGGCTACGCTTCGAAGAGGGCGAGCAGGATGACCAAGGCGATGCGCGGTCACTTTGAGAAGAAGTCTCTGCCATTGTTCGCTCATCTGAAAGAATTCAGAATGGACGACGTAACAGCATTCAATCAGGGCGACGAACTTTGCGTCTCTGGTTTTAAGGCAGGTGACATGGTTGCCGTAAGCGGTTTTTCTAAAGGTCGCGGCTTTCAGGGCGTTATGAAGAGGCATGGCAAGCATGGCGGGCCGGCTGCCCATGGTTCGGATTTTCACCGCCGACCCGGTTCGATAGGCATGAGAACATGGCCTGGAAGGGTATTCAAGAACACCAGGCTTCCCGGCCACATGGGCGATACCGCAGTAACGATAAAAAATCTTCAGGTGGCAGCAGTAATGCCGGAAGAAAACGCCATACTGATCAGGGGAGCCATTCCGGGTTGTAGGGAGGGGTTGGTCGAGGTCGTTCTTTCCAAGGGCTGCATCAGCGAGAGGGCGGAGCTCAAGAAAACCGCCGACAATTCTTCCGCGGATGTCGCACCGATTGCAGAATCTAAAGCAGATGCTCCAGTTGCAGAGACTGCGACAGAGGAACAGAAATAATAATCATGAAGTGAATGCGGGCTCCCCGCTTTAAAAAGGAGTTTACTGTGAAGGCGAAAGTCATAAATATCGAGAACAAGGAAGTCGGCAGCGTGGATCTCTCCGACGAGATCTTTGCCACTAAGGTCAACAAGGCGCTTCTTTACGAAAACGTGAAGATGCAGCTCGCCAATCGTCGCAAGGGGACCTCATCGTGCAAGTCGCGCGGCGAGGTTAACGCCACAACCGCCAAGATGTATCGCCAGAAGGGAACCGGCAGAGCTCGTCACGGTTCTATGAAGGCCGGAATATTCGTCGGCGGCGGCAAGGCGTTCGGACCGAAACCCAGGGATTACAGTTACGAGATCCCGAAAAAGGCTCGCAAGGCCGGGCTTCGCTCAGCGCTCTCCGCGAAAAGCGGCGAGGGCAGGCTCATAATTC
>Ga0255345_1000428_pt1 | contig 70339 bp, 58 predicted proteins | sample wastewater_treat_6_FD_192415 | JGI IMG/M metagenome (GOLD analysis project Ga0255345, IMG submission 192415) | Wastewater microbial communities from Lulu Island WWTP, Vancouver, Canada - plant20 | ecosystem: Engineered > WWTP > Wastewater > Unclassified | place: Canada: Vancouver, British...
ATATGAAGGATCAATTAAAAAATCATATTTACTCAAGGTCCAAGGTTGCCTTTGAATATGGGGACAGAAATCGCGATTTAATAAAAGACCTTCAGGCATTAAAAAAATACCAGGATTTCATCAGAAAAAAATTTATCGAAAATATCGGTGGGCTACCTGATTCCAATACGCCTCTTAATCCAGAGATTACAGGGAAAATAAAAGAAAAAGACATTACCATCGAAAAGATTATATTCCAATCAAGACCTGGAGTATACATAACATCAAATCTTTATATCCCTGAGAATATTGATAAACCTGTACCAGCAATTCTTTTTCTTTCAGGTCATCATGAACAAGCAAGACATTGCGCTGAATATCAGTTTGTTTGTAGATGTCTTTCACAGGCAGGTCTTGTTGTTTTTGCGATTGACCCTATTGGTCAGGGAGAAAGAAAAAGTTATTACGAGGCAATTTCTGGAAGGACAACAATTAACTGGGGATGTCCTGAACATGATTACGCTGGAAGTCAAACTCTGTTTATTGGTGATTCCATCGCAAGGTATTTTGTTCATGATGCAATGAGGGCAATTGACTATATGCGCACAAGAAAAGAAATTGTGCCCGATAAAATTGGTGTAACAGGTAATTCTGGAGGAGGCACGCAATCATCGTTGATGATGGTCTGTGATGATAGAATTTCTGCAGCAGCGCCAGGAACCTTTATAATGAGCAGAGAATCTTATATGTTTTCTGGGGGAGCACAGGATGCTGAACAGATATGGCCTGGTATGAGCGCAGTGGGCTTTGACCATGAAGACATACTTTTGATGATGGCACCAAAACCAGTGCTTGTTCTTGCTGTAAGTTATGACTTTTTCCCGATAGAAGGAACAAGAAAAACAGTTGAAAGGGTAAAAAGATTTTGGGAGATTGCGGGAAAACAGTCCTTCATTGATATTTATGAAGATAGGTGTACCCATATGTATTCAGCGCCTCTTGCGATAGCAGCAACAGAGTTTTTCTCGCTTTATCTCAGCGGGAAAAAGATTACACCCGATGTTTCTAAAATAGCAACAGTCGATCCTTCTATGCTGCTTTGTACAAAAACAGGCCAGATAAAAGCAGAAAAAAAAGATTCCATTGCTGTTTATGAAGAAAATCTTGAGAAGTATAAGAAAATCAAAAAGGGTTTATCCTTGATACCATTAAAACAAAGAAAACAAAAAGCAAGGCAATGGCTAAAGCAAAAGGTTTTCTCAAATAGAAAAAATTATCCCCTCAATCCAAGATTTTACCTGGTTGAACCTGTTGAAGAATTTGATGTAGAGATGTGTTTCTGGTGGTCTCAAGAGGGTATATTCAACAATGCCTTTTTGTTTAGAAACTGCACAATGAAAAATAAACAATTACCTGTTGTTATTGCGTTATGGGATGATGGAACCAATTCAATACAAAGTCATATTGACTGGATAAGAAGCCAGTGTAATTCTAAAAAAGCAGTAATGGTTCTTGATGTCAGCGGAACCGGCTCAATCTCTCCAAATCCAATTTCTGCAAGAACCAATGAGGAATATTTGGGAACAATTCATAAGTTTAATGATGATCTTTTATGGCTTGATGATAGCATTGCAGCAATGCGTGTTTATGATGTTATCAGGGCATGTGATATGATTGAACAATGGCAGGGACTTGATAAAAAAAATATTTCCTGCTATGCTTCAGGGAAAGCAGGTTTATACGGACGGCTTTCTGCAATCATTGAACCAAGAATAAAAAATGTTTTTGTCGCTGATGGGATAAGGTCTTTTTCTGAATTTGTTGAAAATAGGTATTATGATAAATATAATGTGAGGAGTATTATTATTCCTAAAATTCTAAGGTACTTTGATCTTACAGATTTTGAAGGAAAAAGATAATAATACTCTATTTGAATTTTTTTAATGAGCAGGATTTCGGAGATGGAAAATTGGGAACAGAAAAATGAAAAGTGCAAAATACAAAATTAAGGAACTGATGAAAGCAGTTAATTTTGGCCTTTGCGATTTGCAATGAGGATTTTTTCCTTTAAAGAGAATAAAATATTTTTGACAGTATCATTATAAAACCCATCATAAAACAAGGAGAAAAATATGAAGAAGCAAATAGCCATTATTATTGGGTGTCTTTTATTTGTATCTGGGTCATATGCTTTTGAAATCCCGATGGAAGCAGAAAGTTTTAATCTTGTATCTGGATGGAAAATTACCAATCATGGATATTTCCCTTCTCAGCCAAATCTCTGGAGTTTGAAGAAGATAGCGGCAGATGAAACAGATAAACCTGCAAAAGCAGTTAAAATTGTTGATATTCCTGAAACAAAAAAATATGGATTATGGGTAAGATATGAAAGTTGTTATGGATTTGGTTCAGTGTTTTCTATAAGGATTATTCAAAAAGGAACTGTAAAAGCAGAAAAAGAGTTTGGTAGAATGAAGGATAAAAAATTTTTCCCTTTTGGAAGGGGTGAAAGAATTCAGGAAGCATGGGCTTGGCATAATACTGATTATGTTTACCAAGGGATGGAAGCAGATTTAGAAAAAGGTAAGGCAGAAATTCAGATACTTAAAGGGAAAAACGAAATACCTGGAGCAAGACGCATTATAGACCTTTTGTATATCACAGATGACCTGACGTTGAAACCAGGGAATGATTGGAATTGGTCTGCAAATACAGCCCCACCTATCCTTTCGAGTTTCAAAACTCCTTTGTTTATAAGGATAAGTTCTATAACTGGGGAGGGTACTGTCAGTATAACACCAAAACTACATCTCCTCGGTTATTATAAAGGACCTAAAAAATCTTATTATGCAAGCGCAGGCGAACTCCTTGAATCAATTCCTGATAAAACAAAATCATTGAAGCCAGGAAATACAACAGGATGGCAGATGGTTTATGTTCATACAGCAATGCCACCCGACATTGTTTTTAAACATCTTGGAAACGGAGAAATGATTATAGAGATTGCCAATGGCTCCATTAAAAATATTGTAAAAAAAATTACTCTTAAGGATAATGGTGAAACAAAAAGTGTGATTATTGGAATTGGACATGAAAAATATGAAAAAGGTATTCTCGGTTCAAAAAAAGCACTTACAGTTGAAGAAATTCTAACAAAGCAAAAGGAAATTGTTGATAATTTTAAGGTATCAGGCAAACCAGCAAAAAAAATCAGTCTTATTGGGACTCTTAGTTTACCTGATATCAAATATGAGTTTAATCTTGCCTGCGCATCAGGATTAAATGGACAAGCATCCGGCGCAAATCCAAGAATATACGGTGTTAACGCTGATCTAAAGGGGTTTGATATTTCACAGATAGCTATTTCTGTGCAAAACCAACATATGACCCGGGAGTGCTATGAAGGAAATTATGCTTCTCTCGAAAAATCATACCTGAAAAAAGCATCAGACATAAAAACATCCCTGGGTCGCGAGGTGCCAGCACACGTAAAACTAATTGAAGAATCAGGTCCACCTAATGTTGATACACTTCTTTCCTGGCCGAATACAAAAGAAAAATTTATAAAGTATCTTTCAAATTATGGATTTTCCCTCGAAGATGTTAAACAGGATCCAGATAAATATTTTTACTTTTCTCAAAGATTCAGGGCATTGATATTTGCCAGTAATTGTGCGGAAGCAACCCGTCTTATTGAAAAGATATTTCCTCCTGGGACAAAAACAACTTCTGGCAGTTTTTACCCGACAACAGGAGGATATCCTTCTCTTGCCAGGGGCGATGATGCATTTGTCCTTTTTAAGGAGAGAGGGGTAACTGAGTTTAGTTCTGAAATATCCTGGGGGTTTGGTGGTACGCCTGACTATATTGGTCCTCAAACACAATCATATGAATCAGCGCTGGCGCGATCTCTCGCAAAATACTATAACTGTCCACTTAGTTCATATCTTATATCAGATGGAAATCGGGGCTATACAGGAGATTATATTGAACTTGCAAGTTATGCAATGTTCTGCCAGGGATTTTCCCTGCTTCATTATTATTCTTTTGGATGGATTGGAGAATGTTCTTATGCAGGATATCCTGATATACTCAAGGCAATAAAAAAAGTCAATAGAACAATAGGTACACTTGAAGATGATTTAACAACATCAAAAGTAGTTCCTGCAAAGATAGCGATTGGCTGGTCGTCAACAACAGATGTTTGGGACCTAAAAAGACCTGCCTCTTATGAATTCTCTCCAGGAAATTGTGTATATCCACAGGAAAGGCAGAATCTTTATCTTTTACTGCGGCATCTTCATTATCCAGTTGATATTCTCAGTGAAGAAGATTTATCTGATGGGTATCTTAAGAACTATTCGGTTTATATTCTCGTTGGTGACCACCTTACAGAAAATGCCGCAGAGTCATTGAGAAGATGGGTTGAAGATGGTGGCACCTTAATAGCAGTTGCAGGAGGAGGTTTTCTTAACCAGTATAATAAACCCCTTGATGTATTGAAACCTGTTTTTGGAATAAATCAGGCAATCCTTGTAAAAACAGTTGACGCGCTTCGCCCAAAACTTGAACTTGTACATATGCAGCCAATGGATGTAATCACATTTCTGGATGGAAATCTTAATGGAAAAAAAATAGAGGTATATGGATACAGACAGACGATAATTCCTGACAACGCAAAGGTAATCGGTAGATATAGAAATAATGAAGTTGCTGCGGTAGAAAATAACTATGGCAGAGGAAGAGCAATTCTTATAGGAGCATTACCTGGCCCGGCATATATGAAGCCAGCAATTCCATTGCTTCCGTATGGACGTGGAGGAGAAAAAGAACTTTCTCAATTCTTTCCTGTTGACTTTTCAAAAGAAGTAAGAGAGATTATTGATAATTTCGTCGGGAATATTCCAAAATCTGTTACGTGTTCTGAACCTCTCGTCGAGCCGATATTACTTGAAAAAATTGATGGCAGTGGATACATAATTCCATTGATAAACTTTTCTCAGAAAAAACAGAAAAATTTGATTGTAAAAATCTCCCCTGAAATAATTCAGGGCAGAAACATTAAAGCAGTTTTTGGGAATATTAAAATATTGAAAAATAGCGGAAAGGTATCTGTGTTAATTCCAGAGATAGACAAAATAGAATGCCTGAAAGTGGTAAAATAAAAGGGATAATACCTTATAGCGTGAAATTCATATTTTAACATTACACAAAAAGGAATCTAATATGGATGAGATTGATATTTCGAAAGCCATTATTGAAGATTTTATAAAAAACTTCCTTGATAATTTAACTGTGGATGTAGCGATAATAGGTGCTGGTCCTTCTGGTTTAATGTGCGCGTATCGACTTGCACAATCAAGGATTAAGGTTGCTGTTTTTGAAAGGCAATTGCGAGCAGGGGGTGGAATGCCAGGTGGTGGAATGATGTTCAACAGTATTGCTATTCAAAAGGATATCCTTGGACTTTTTGGGGAACTTGGGATTTCTGTTAGAAAATATAATGAGCAGATTTATGTCGCAAACTCAATTGAAACCATATCTGCATTGTGTTATCAGGCAATAAAAAATGGAGCAAGGATATTTAATTTAATGAGTGTAGAAGATGTTGTTATAAGAACAGATAAAATATGCGGAATTGTGATTAACTGGAGTGCGGTTAATTGGTCAAAACTTCATGTTGACCCACTTGTTGTAAAAGCAAAATTTGTTGTTGATGCAACAGGTCATGATGCGGAAATATGCAGAATTTTTGAAAAAAAAATGGAAAAGAAATTGATTACCCCAACTGGTTCTGTTGCAGGGGAAAAATCAATGTGGGCAGAAGAAGGAGAAAAACAGATAATCCGTAATACAAAAGAGGTTTATCCTGGACTTTTTGTATGTGGCATGGCAGCAAATGCTGTTTTTGGTTCTCCGAGGATGGGCGCAATCTTTGGCGGAATGTTTCTCTCAGGAGAAAAAGCAGCGGACATAATAAAGGAAAAATTAACATCTTTGCATAGATAGTGTTCTATGGAAGTTTGATTGAATATGCAAAGATTAACCATATCAATGGTCAAGTGGGAATTGGATTAACTTGCTATTAAACGTGGAGTAGTGAGTATCTTCTGGTTCAATTGATGTATGTTATTATAAAAACACGGGAACTGAAATCCATATAGGTTTCCCACTTTGAAAAAGTCCTCCCCCTAATTCCCCCTTTGCAAAGGGGGAGAAGGAGATTTAGCCAGGTTTGGCACTACCCAAAAACAAAAAAGGAGGAGAAATGTTTAGAAAAATTTTTGGTGTTTTTGCATTTGCTGTTGCGATGCTTTTTTGTAGTATGGCATTTTCTTATGGCAAAGAATTTTCTTTCAGAGTAAAAATTGAGCCACCTGCATCAAACCAGACGAATAAATTTCAGGTTGTTATTGATGGAACAAAGATAAATTTTAATACTGATAAGAATGTCTGGACTGAATGGACAAAGATTGATAACGAAATTATTACTGTAATAGAAAAACAATATCCGAATCTCTATCTCCGTAAATATCCATTGGTGGTTCATCTACGTTTTGCTCCATACATACCAGGAACGAATATATCTCTTGAATGCGAGGTAGAAGGGAAACAATACTTTGGCCAAGCGCTCTTTTCTGGCTCTGGTGCAATGACTGTTGGTATTCTTCAATGGGAGGAAAACAATACAATAAAAATGGGAACAATGGCTCAGTATAACAATAAATACTGGGCACGAATTAATGAAGCGGCTGAATCCATTGGAGAGATTAAAAGGCCCGAAAAACTTCTTATTATAGATAGGTTTATCGGCGGAGACAGTGATTTCTATAACTGGAAACAAGGCCTTGATAATTTATCAAAACTCGGGTTCAACGCTTTTTTGATGCCGCCCGATAAAAACCTAAGAGAACTTATGTTAAAAACAGGCATTCAAAAGATTTCATGGGCAGTTTATAATCCTCCAGGATATGCTTTTGATTTTGACGAAAAAGAAACATCAGACACAGCAATTAAAAAATGGGCGCAGAACATTGCAAAACCTTATGTTGATGCTGGATATAATGTAAAGGATATGGCTGCTTTTGGACTTTCTGATGAACCTGGTTGGTATTTTCCTTCTGTTTTTAAGTACGTGAATGAAAACCCAAAAAACTTAGAGAGGTTTCATTCATATCTAAAAGCCCAGGGTCTTAAACCACAGGACTTTGGTTTTAAGAACTGGAATGACTGGGATAAGGTAAAACCCCTTGGTAGAAGTGTTGCAAACAAAGAACTTCCATTAAGACGGCTTTATTATTGGACGTGCAGGTTTTTCCCCTATGTTTCAAATGGTCTTTTTGCAAAATCAACAAGAGCGCTCGAGGATGCATTTTATCCAGAGATGCCTATCACAGTTAACTGGAATTTTTTTGCTGGAAGATACTATTTCCCGGGTCCATTCGCCCATAATCCTGATAAAACCAGTCCTGACGCAGCAATGGGCGGGCATGACTGGCTTGAGTTTGGCAGAGCAAGAGGTTCTACTTGTATGTGGATAGAGGACTGGTTTGGAGATAATCTTGCATATCAATGGTCATTTTATTCGAGTAAACTCAAAAGTGCCGCAAGAAAAAGCAATGTTAAATTTGGTGGATATGTAATAGGTGCAACAGCAGGAGAGGGGGTTACGCAAAAAATGCTTACGTTGTTTGGCCATGGCGCAAAAGTTATTAAGTTTTATGTTTTTGGTCCTGAATATAACTTTCCTGGAAATTGCTGGAGTGAAAATCCAAAGGTTATAAAAGGTATTATGAGGGCAGCAACAATGGCAGCAAAAGCAGAGGATTACATTTATCCAGGAAACCCTCTTATTCCGCAGGTTGCAATTCTAACTCCTCAAAGTAGTCTTGTATGGGATCAAAAAGAAATGGAGATAGCATCAGGAATTGTTGACGCAACAAATACAAATCAGAACAATGCAACAACAACATATATGGCAGAGGTTTATGACCTTTATATCGCGTTGATGCACGCAAACATTCCTGTTGATTTTATTGATGAAACAGACCTGAATGATCAGAAGATTATGTCAAACTACAAACTTGTTTTTATTACTGCGCCGAATATCCCGGCAGAAACCATAAAATCAATCCAGAGATGGATTGAACAGGGTGGTTATCTTGCTACAACATATGGCGCAATTACAGCAGATAGATATGATGAGCCACTAAACAGTTTATACTCATACGCAGGAATAAAGATTGATGAAGCGGCTCAGCCGAGGATTGTAATCTCGTGGAATAAATGGAAGGACAGTGGTGTTGATACAGTAAATAATAATTCAGGTTCTTTCAAAACTGCCTGGTCAAAAGGAAAAATTATTTCGACGAAGAAAAACACAGAAGTTCTTGCGAAATTTTCAGACAATACCCCTGCAGTGGTATTTTCTCCTGCAGGCAAGGGTGGAATATTTCATTATGCCTTTTATCCAGGATGTTCATACTTTTTGTCTCAGATTGAATCAGGCAAAACCGGTTATAATGGATTACCCACTGGGTTTTCTCCTGAAATAAGACAATCAATACTCTTGCCAGTGAAAAAAGCAGGTATAAAACCATTTGTTTCTGTGAGCGAGCCAATGATAGAGGCAGTGCCACTTATTTCAGAAAAAGGAATAGCGGTTACAGTATTAAATTGGTCAGGGTCTGATAAGGATAGAGTTAAACTTGATATTCAATGCTCTGAAAAAATTTCCTCTGTTGAAAGTATATCATCTGGAGTAATTCAGTATAACCAGGAAAAGGGCATTGTTTCCTGTGAAATTCCACTTAAGGATATTGATATACTCTTGTTGAAAAAATAAAAGAAAAACACTGTTAAAGACATAAAAGGTCTGGCTATCGTACAAAGATAAAGGAGACTAAATGATTATAGAAATCGGATTGTTTGATAACACAGTTTTGCAGATGAATAAGAAAAATGTTTGCGATGTAGAAATATCAGGTAAAGCAGAAAAAGATGGAAAAGTTTTTGTAAAAGTGATGAATGAAAAAGATTCAATTGTTAAAGGTTTCAGTCATAATCATATTGGATATTCAGAAAAAGGAACTTTCAAAGGAGTCCTCAAAGGGCTTAAAGCAGGTGGGCCTTATTTAATTGAGATAACAATTGAAGATAAAAATGGAAAGGTTTTTGACAGAAAAAAAGTAAAAAATGTGCTTGTTGGTTATGTATGGGTTGCAGCAGGACAATCCAATATGCAGGGCTGTGGACTGTTGAAGGATGCAGCAAAACCTCATCCAATGGTAAGAGCGTTTTATATGAATGATAAATGGGATATAGCAAAAGACCCAATTCATAACCTGTGGGAATGTGTTGATGATGTGCATATTGATTTGGGAATTACCAGAGGGGTGCGTGGAAATCCATTTACAGGTACTGGCCCGGCAGTTGCCTTTGCGCAGGAGATGTTTCGGTTAACTGGCATTCCTCAGGGAATTCTTGCCTGTGCCCATGGAGGAACAACAATGACCCAGTGGGATCCATTACTAAAACATCTTTGTGGCAAATCCCTTTACGGAGCGACGTTGAGAAGAATCAAAAAAAATTCAGGAAGAATTACAGGAATTATTTGGTATCAGGGTGAAAGCGACGCAAATGAAAAAGATATCCCCTATTACACAGATAGAATGAAGAACCTTATTTCATCTTTCAGGGATGATTTGAAAACCCCTGATCTTCCTTTTGTCGCGGTCCAGATTGGAAGATTGGTTAATGTTGGCGCCAAAGATACCTGGTGGAATTCAATACAGGAAAAGCAATTTAGATTACTTGAAGAAGTAAAAAATTACTCTGTTGTTCCTGCGGTTGACCTTTCTCTTGATGATACAATACACGTCAGTGGAAAAGATCAGAACCGACTTGGTAAAAGAATGGCTTATGCAATGAATGTATTGCTAAACGGAAAAACAGCAGGAAAACCACCAATCCAAATGGATAAGATTAGCATAAAGCCAGTTCCTCCTTATAATTTTTCTGAAATAAGGATACAATTCAAAAATGTATCAGAAAGATTTTTTGTTTCAGAAGGAGTTCGTCCATCAGGATTTTGTATTGGAGATCCTGAACCTAGCCCATTTGTTTATGACACAATTGTTTCAGGAAACTGTGTAATAATAAGGTCTAATCTTCCTGCTTCAGGGCTTGATGGGAAATTTCTTTATTATGGATATGGAACAGATCCATACTGTAATATCAGGGATATTCAAGATAAATCTCTTTGTGTATTCGGGCCGGTTATGCTCGGACAATACCGTGCGCTAACACCGATGTGTATTGAATGGGATATTTCGTTTCCTTTTAATCTACCAGAAGGGGTTGATTCAAAACTAAATGGCCTTACAGTCAATCACCAGAAAGAAGTTATATGGCAACGTATGAAGTTTCAGGATAGATTTTGTGATTTACATGAAAAAACCGGACAATACAAAGACAAGGATTTTATAATATGGTTTTCGAGGGAATTCAAAACAGATGAACCAATGAGCCTTGCAGCATGCATTGGTTATGATGGACCCATAAAGGTATGGATAGACGATAAGGAAATTTTCCATGACCCTGAAGGGACAAATCCTGCGTGGGAAGATAAAGCAAAGGTAAAATTTCAGGCAGATGCAGGCAAACATAAAATTGTTATCGGCCTTGGTGGAAATAGAGCAAGGGCATGGGGAATATATTTTCGTTTTGAACGTCTTGATATACCTGAAAATATCCTCAAAGACAAAAATGTCTTATTCAAAATGCCAGAATGGATATGAAAAAATAATAAGAAGCAAAGGAAAACAGATTATTAAATTTACAGGATGAATTTTTACTAATTTTTATGTTTGTTCTCAAACACAAATATTTACTCAATGCCTCAAAATTTCTGTTTCTGTAATGATAATATCAATAGGGACATCATTTTCATCTACTGGAATACTTTCAAAAACCTGAAAATCAAATGATAGAGATACCTTTATTCCATTGCACACGCGAAGAAACCTATCATAAAAACCTTTACCTCTGCCAATACGGTTAAATCCTCTGTCAAATGCAAGCCCGGGCACTATTATTAAATCAATCTCTGCAGGTATAATCTCTGCATCGGACAATGGCTGTGGAACTTTTGTTGAAAAATCAATGTCATCAAGATTAAATATCTGCACAGGTTTCATAGTTGAATCTTCCCATTTGACTTCAGGCACGCAAACTGTTTTTGCTTTACCGAGAGCATCCTTGATAATTGGAATTGTATCAACCTCTTTATTAAAAGAAACATAACTCATCAGTGTCCAGCAGGTTTTATATTCAGGCAAAGATAAAAAATTATTGATAATGCTTCTACTTCTTTTGTCCCACTCCTCAGGAGTTAGATTTTTAAGTTGATTAAGAATATTCTTTCTTATTTCAATCTTTTCTTTTATGCTCATGTTTATTTTGCTCCCTTTCTAAAAGAAACTACTACACTCCTTTTGATTTTTCATTCCTTTTCCGATTTTGCTTTGAGAAAAACCCGAAAAAACCCAGGAAAATTTTAGTTTTCCAATGGCTTATTTTTTTTGTCGCATTGATTCAATTCTTTGTAGAAAAATTTTTATTCTTCGTTCATACCCTGAATCAGTAGGACTATAAAATAAAACCTTTTTCCTCGTATAGTTCTGCGGCACAAAATGTCCCTTAAAATCATGGGGATACAAATATCCTTTGCCATGTCCAAGTTTTTCTGCGCCTTTATATCCAGTTGATTTTAGATAATCTGGTACCTCCTGTGTCATTTCTTTTTCAATTTCTGCTTCTGCTTTTTCAATCGCAAGATAACTTGCATTGCTTTTTGGTGCTGTTGCAAGATAGATTGTTGCCTGTGCAAGGCATATTTTTGCTTCAGGCATTCCGACGTGCTGCACTGCTGCAAGTGTAGAAGCAGCAACAACAATCGCCATAGGATCAGCATTTCCAATATCTTCTGAAGCAGAAATAAGAATTCTTCTTGCTATAAATGCTGGATCTTCGCCCCCTGCAAGCATCTTTGCAAGCCAGTACAGGGCTGCATCAGGGTCTGAACCTCTGATACTTTTTATAAAAGCAGAGATTGTATCATAATGTTCATCCTCTCTATCGTATCCGATATATCTTTTCTGGGTTATCTCAAAAATTGTTTTCATATCTATCAAAATATAGCCATCTTTGATGTTTTCTGCTATGTTTACGGATGTTTCAAGAATATTGAGTGCAACACGCGCATCGCCATTTGAATATCTTGCGATATAGTCCAGAACATTGTCATCAATCTTGAGATTAAGATTTCCAAGCCCTCTTTCCTTATTTGATATAGCACTCCGAACAATTGTTTTTATATCATCATTGCTCAGTGGCTTAAATTCAAAAACCAATGAACGAGAAACAAGCGGCTTGTTTATTGAAAAAAATGGATTATGTGTAGTTGCACATATCAAAATAATCGTGCCATTTTCAACCTCAGGCATCAAGGCATCCTGTTGAAGTTTATTAAAATGCGCAATCTCATCTATAAAAAGAATTGTTTTTTCTTTCTTTTGATTTTTTCTCCATCTTGCATCCTCAATAATTTTCCTTACATCAGACACTGTTGCTGTGATTGCATTCAGATTCACAAAATCTTTTTTTGTAGTTTCTGCAATAACCATTGCAAGGGCTGTCTTGCCACATCCCGGTGGACCATAAAATATAAGGTTCGCAAGTTTATCCGTAAGTATCAGTTTGTAAAGAGGGCTGCCATTAGAAAGGATGTGCCTCTGACCAATAAATTCTTTAAGATTGCGAGGTCTCATCCTGCGGGCAAGGGGTTCTAAAAAATCCTCATTTTTTTCGTTCTTTCCTTCAAAAAGCTCGTTATCCATAATAAAATTATACGATGAAAGTACATCTTTTTAAATTCCAGTAGAAAATTGACGTAGATAAATTTAATTTCTGATTTTGTAAAATCCCTTTATGTCATCTGCCTTTCGTAAATCCCATTTTAGTTTCCCGTTCATAAAGGATATACTTTACCCAGAATCTCCTCTGTTTTGAAAAAGTTCTCTATCCTATTTCCATCTTTCTTAAAAGGGGCAAGGGGGATTTTAATTCCCCTCTTTTAGAGGAGTGTCTCGTAGAGACAAGGCATTCAATCACCAAAACCCCTGTAGTGAGGGACTTTAGTCCTGTGTCTTTTTACAACAGCATAAATACATGAAAATCTTTTCTCATCATTTACGAAAGGAGGGAGAACTAAAAAAAGGGAATCAAATCCATCCTTGTCTTGCTTTACAAAGAAAGGAAAACTCGGCATTCGTACTGAATCTGTCAAGAGTCAAGAGTTGACCCCGTAAGGGTGACCCCGTAGGGAGACCCCGTAGGGAATTGACAGGGAGATTTTTTGGTATAAACTATAAAAATGGCAAAAATACTGCGCAAAAGGGAGGTGAAAAATATGAAAACCAAAAGTATAGAGAATTCCTATGGAATAGGCGAAGTGAAATATCAAGAAACACGGAGGTATGATATGAAAAAAAATGGATTTACTTTGATTGAACTTCTGGTTGTGATTGCGATAATTGCAATTCTTGCTTCAATGCTTCTACCTGCTTTGAGTAAGGCAAGGGAAAGAGCAAGGGCTGCTGTGTGCATAAGTAACCTGAAACAGATTGGGCTTGGTATCAAAATGTATGAAGAGGATTATGGAAGACGTCCGTATGATCCAAGAGGGGGTAGTGCCTACAATGTCCGTTTGATGCAGTTTCTATATGAAACCAAGTATGTTTCGAACTACAATGTTTTTCATTGTCCTTCTGACCCGAGAAAATCCGGGTTTGACTGGAGCCCTGCAGGAAACCTGACAAGTTATGGAACAACCTATGATGTTTATGATGGACCTAGTGTAGAATGGGTTCTCGACGCAAATCCTTCTGGATGCCTGTATATATGCGAGTGTGGAACCAATAGCTGGTATACATACGATTTCAGGCAGGCAGTATTGAACAACAACCAGACATATATTAACAATATAAAGGCATACATAGCAAAGCACAACAATGGTTCAAATGTTCTGTGGTATGACTATCATGTTTCCTGGATACCCTACTCAGAATTTGAAAGAAGTGCCAGAATACCTGGAAAAGGTTGGTCAGGAACCTGGGAAGGGGTTTATTGTGGCGGGATTTTTTCTTTAGCCCGTTCAAACCAGTAGTAAGGAGGTAAATATGAAAAATAAAAATGGATTTACACTTATTGAGTTATTAGTGGTAATAGCGATAATTGCAATTCTTGCATCAATACTTTTGCCGGCACTCGACAGGGCAAGAACACAGGCAAGACAGGCAGTTTGTATGAGTAACCTAAAACAGATAGGCATTGCAGTGAATATGTATCTTAATGATAACAATGAATATTTTTATCCAACAGTATTGGGATGGACAAGTGATTTTGGGTCCTATAATGGAACATCTTTTTTAAGAACACTTGTTCAAATGGGATATGCAGGTGGATATATGAAATACAGTGGAGGAACAAGCGGGAATTTAATAGAAGCAGGTGGAATTGTTGTTTGTCCTGATGTAAGAAGGCCACAGGTTTCAGTTTATGTTGCAGACTTTAATTATAACTATTATCTTGGCCAGGCAACAGCATATTATTATGCAAAATTATCCAAGATAAGACAACCATCAAAAACACTTGTATTCTGCGAAGGTTCCTGCAGTCAATGTCACCACCCACCCAACGTATGGGGATGGACACTGAACGATCGCGTTCGTGGTAGACATTTTAACTATCAAATGCTGAACTGCCTTTTTGTTGATGGAAGTGTCAGAGCCCTCGGATATAATGACTTTGTAAATGGTAATATCTTCTGTCCATAACAACGGGGTCAACTCTTGACTCTTGACAGAAATGCTTCTGACCTGTTGCGATTTTTTCTGTAAGTTGAGTATTAGATATTTTTTTTAATTTAATCTGCGCTTGATTTTAGATGGTTTACTCCACATATTCCCGCTGGGATTCTGGGGAATTAAAATTCATCCTGACCTTCCTTTACAGAGGAAGAAAAACCAGAAAGTTATAAAATGTAATGGGCACCTTTATGGTGCGATGTATTTATGATGTTGTGGAAGAACTCAGGACTAAAATCCCTCACTACATGGGTTTTGATGATTTGAATGCCCTGTCTCTACGAGACACCCCTCTAAAAGAGGGGAATCAAGATCTCCCCCAACCCCTCTTTATAAAGAGAAGATTTAATAGGATGTTTGGGGATGATATTCATATAAATAATAAGGAGGGTGTTCAAAATGATATATTCATATTATAGGGATAAACCACTTGAAATAGGATACACACGACAACTTGTTTTTGATGATGCGATTATTGAGGATGCATGGCGGATGAAAAGGGTTTTACATCAACCATTGAAATGGTTTAAGAATCCTGTTATTTATAAGACAGAGCCATGGGAAGCAGAGGCAGTTGGACATCCAACAGTTTTTTATGATAGTGATTATGGATGTTATAGATCCTGGTATATGTCATATTCCGAGAAAAATTATTATAGTCGTGGAGAAACAGGAATAATACACTTTATGTGCTATGCGGAAAGCAAGGATGGTCTTTATTGGACAAAGCCTCTTCTTAGTGTTTGCGATTTCCCTGGTTTTAACAAAACAAATGTTGTTTATTGTGGTGCAAATGGAAAAACAGCGAGAGGCCAGGTTTTTAAGGACGAAAAAGAAAAAGATCCTGAAAAAAGATACAAAATGGTTTGTCTCGAAACCTTTCCATGGGAAAAAGGAGCAGAAGCCATGTGCAGTGGATTGCGACTTTTGTATTCACCTGATGGATTGAAATGGAATTCTGAAAAATCTCGTTTTATTCTTGACTACCACAGCGACACAAACAATCACATAGTTTTTGACAGAAAAAATAATAGGTGGCTTCTTTACTGCAGACCAACAATGTATTCATCAGGAAGGTCCAGCAACTTAAGACATCACAGAAGAAGGGTTTCAGTGATGATAAGTGATGACCTAATTAACTGGTCGTATCCGAGAATTGTTTTGTTTCCTGATGAAATAGATCCTCCTGATTATGATCATGTTTATGTTGTTTGTTACCAGAATTATTTCTTGATGTTTTACACAGTAATGGAAGGCGATACCCATGGAAGAAAAGAAACGCGATTTGCGTGGAGTGAAGATGGCTTTCACTGGGAAAGGTTCTTCAGTCGTGAACCTTTTTTACCGCGTGGAAACCAGGATTCATGGGATGCTGGAGCAGTTTTAACATATGCAATGTTGGCGCAAGAAGATAACCTGATTTTTTATTATACAGGTAGCCATAAAGGCCAGCATGAACAACAGGAAGTGTCAATAAATGGCATAGGAGCGGGCTTCCTTAAAAAGGATAGATTTATTGAGCAAAGAGCAGAAAATGAACCTGGCTATATTTTAACAAGAGAGTTTATATGTCCTGCTAAATACCTGCGGCTCAACACAGGATATTCAGGAATACCAGGTAAACAACAATATATCAGGGCAGAGATTGTACGAAGGCCATCACTAGGCAACCATGCATTTTTTAATTATGCATATGATGGGTATTCTTTAGAAGAATCAATACCTGTTTCAACAGATCGGCTTGATGCACCTGTGATGTGGAATAATAAAAAAGACCTTTCAGACCTTGTAGGGAACCCGATTTACATAAGGTTTGAACTTTTGAACATGGGACTATTTAGTTTTTATTTTTCAGATAAATAATTTTATTTTGTATACCTGAAAACGCAGATGTCTCCATCATTTTCCTGAATGCTTCTTGTGAATATAACCTCATTGTTCTTCTGATATTGCAATGGCCGGCAGAAGCATTAAAGCAAGGATTGCAATGATAGATATCACCAATAATAACTCAATAAGAGTAAATTCATTCACACTTAATTAAGTAATGAGAAAATTATATCGCACTTGGGCTAAGTACCTATTGACTTAATAATTAATTAAATCACAGGAATTTTTATCAGAAGCAGATTTCTACGCTGGTATGTCAACAATGGTATAATGAAATTATGAGAATTTATAAAAAGGTTTCTGTGGCAATCTTAATTTTTTATTTACTTACATATTCAAAGGGATTTTCTATGACATTCTATGTTTCAAAAAAAGGTAATGACAACTGGTCTGGAAGGATTTCACGTCCTACCCTAAACCATAAAGATGGCCCGTTTTTAACAGTGCAAAGAGCAATAGAAGAGATAAAAAATATGAAAGAAGGAATAAAACCTCCTGAAAAAAGTATAACAATTGAGGTGATGGATGGAACATATCAAATATCTGACAGAATACAGATTGCCAATTGTAGTTCTATACATATCAAGGGTATTGGTAAAAATGTGGTGCTTACAGGCGGCCAGAAAATAGAAAAATGGGAAAAGATTAATAATCCAGATATTCTGCACAGGTTAAATAAAAATATAAGGGAAAAGGTTGTAATGGCGGATTTGAAAAAACAGGGAATTACTGATTTCGGAGATTTTTTTCAGCCATCCTGGGCGGTTTCCTCTGGTTCGCAGATGTATCTTTACTTTAATGGAAAACCTATGCAGATTGCAAGATGGCCTGATGAAGGTTTTGCTTTTACTGGAGATATTGTGGGGAAAGGTAGGTTTTATTGTGATGCAGGAAAAGAAAGAATTGAAAAATGGAGGGAGGAAAAGTTCTTAAAAGCATATGGATACTGGTTTTATGAATGGGCAGCGCAGCATATGGAGATTGAGTCGGTTGATTCTGAATCATGCATTGTTTCCATAAGAAACCCTGATTCTTATGAGTATGGATACAAAAAGGGCGCAATGTATTTTATATACAATGGCTTAAGTGAAATAAATCAGCCGGGTGAATGGTGTCTGAACAGTGATACTGGAGAGATTTATTTTTATCCACCTTCAGACATTGAAAAGGGAGATGTAATAGTTTCAATAAATACCCAGCCCCTGATAGAAATCAGGAATGCTTCAAAAATAAGAATTGAAAATATTGTTTTTGAAAACTCAAGGAAAGAAGGAATTACTGCTTATAATGGGGATGATATTATCATTGAAAAGTGTACTTTCAGAAATTTAGGTGGTTGGGCAATAAGACAAACCAGTGCAAATAATTCAAAAATAAGGGATTGTGAGATTTATAATGTTGGTGAAGGTGGAATATACATTGAAGGTGGCAGTAGAAAAACCCTTACCCCGGGAAACAACCAAATTGTAAATAACCTTATCCATGATTTTTCTTTATGGATCAGGATATACAGGCCTGCTATCCAGATAAATGGGGTTGGAAACAGAGTCGCAAATAACCTGATTTATAATGCACCTCATATGGCAATTGGATGGGCAGGGAATGAGAACATTATTGAATTCAATGAAATACATAGTGTTGTACTTGAAACAAATGACGCAGGCGCCATATATAGTGGTAGGGATCCATCAATGCAGGGGAACATTATAAGATATAACTATTTTCACGATATTGGTAGGATTACAGGTCATGGGGTTGCCAGTGTATATTTTGATGATGGACATTGTGGGAATACAGTTTATGGAAATATCTTTTACAGAGCATGCAAACCAGGAAGAGGAAATTTTGGTGCTGTTTTTATCCATGGTGGAAGATATAATACTATTGAAAACAACATCTTTCTTGAATGTGAGCAGGCATATAATGAATCTCCATGGAATCAGAAATTATGGAATGATTACTGGACAAAACCACCATACAACCAAAGAATATTCGGAGAAGAAGTAGATGTTAGAAAAGAGCCCTATCTATCAAAATATCCATGGCTAATAAATATTCTTAATGATACAAGGCCCAATGTTCTTGCAAGAAATATCGTTTATAAATGCAAGGCGTTTATTGATAGAGGAAAACCAGAACTTATTGACAACCTTGTTGAGGTTGACCCGATGTTTGAAAGTTATGATCCATATAATCCAGGATTTTTTAAATTAAAAAAAGGTTCTCCTGCTTTCAGAATAGGATTCAACCAGATTCCAGTTGAAAACATTGGATTTAAAAAAGGTAGACACCGATAAAGGGATTTCGTCTGTAGGGATGTGTACATTAAGAATGCGCCGGGCTAAAGTCCCTCGCCACATTTCTTTTATTGCGAGATATAAAACAAAAGGAATAAGTTAGTAGTTTATTTTGACTTTTGCAATTTTCATTTTGAATTGAGTAAAAAATCTATCCCTTTTTTCTTTATTTAATGATAAGTCAGATTAATAAATGCCTTCAGTTTTAACTGTCCACAGGAAAAAATAACTGAGAAAAAATTTTTATTCCTTGACAAAAATAAAACTAATACTAAAATAGTATAAGTTATGAGATTCATTACAAAAGATTCTGATTACGCGGTAAGGGCTCTTGTTTGCATTGCAAAATCAAGAGATTTTGTTTCTGCAAGAGAGATATCAGCGAAAACAAAAATCCCTTTGCCTTTTCTGAGAAGAATACTCAGGAAACTAGCAGAAGAAAATATCATAGAATCCAGAGAGGGTGTATCTGGAGGCGTGAGGTTAAAACAGAACCCACATCTTATACAACTTGAAAAAATAGTGCACATTTTTCAAGGAGACATAAAAATTTCTGATTGTCTTTTTAGAAATAAAGCATGCCCGAATAGAAAAACTTGTACACTCAGGAATAAATTAAAGAATATCGAAAAAGAAATCAAAAAAGAGTTTAAGAAGATAACGATTGCATCACTTATTAACAATGATTATGGAGGAAAAAATGGATGAAAAAATGTTTTGCAGGCAGTGCGAACAAACAGCAATGGGAAAAGCATGCACAATAAGCGGTGTATGTGGCAAATCTCCGGAAACAGCAGAATTAATGGAAAATCTGATTCTTGGGTTGCAGGGAATAGCAATATACGGGAAAAAATTAAGAGAAAAGGGAATAGTTTTTTCTGATGTTGATAGGTTTATCAGCGAGGCCCTTTTTATTACTATTACGAATGTTGATTTTGACCCTGGACGGTTGGGTTTGTTTATTGAAGGGGCGCATAATAATCTTGAAAAACTTAAAAAAGAATTCAAAAATGTATATCCGGATTATGATATATCAAAATTCCCTCAGCCCGCACACTGGGAAAAATCAGATATAAAAATTCGCGCCAGAGCAGGGATCCTCGAAAATCAAAAAACAAATCAGGATATCAGAAGCTTAAAAGAAACTCTTCTTTATGGAATGAAAGGAATGGCAGCGTACGCAGACCATGCCTGGATTCTTGGGCATAAAGATGAAGAGGTAAATTCTTTCTTTTACAAAGGGCTTTCAGCAATTGCAGATGAAGATATTTCTTCTGAAGATCTTGTGGGGATGGTGCTTGAGTGTGGAAAGGTAAACCTGAAATGTATGGAAATGCTCGACAGAGGACATACCAATAGATTTGGCAATCCAGTGCCAACGAAGGTTTTCCTCGGTACAAAAAAAGGGCCCGCAATTGTTGTTTCAGGGCACGACCTTTTTGATCTTGAACAACTCCTCGAGCAAACAGAAGATACAGGAATAAATATATACACACATGGCGAAATGCTTCCTGCACATGGATATCCAGAATTAAAAAAATACAGGCATCTTGTTGGACATTATGGGACTGCCTGGCAGAATCAACAAAGAGAATTTGATTCTTTTCCTGGTCCTATCTTAATGACAACAAACTGTATTCAGAAACCTAGACCTTCATATATAGAAAGAATCTTTACAACAGGTCTTGTTGGCTGGCCTGGAGTTAAACACATTGCAGGAACAAATAGCAGTAAAGATTTTATACCTATTATAGAAGCAGCAAAAAAAGCAGGTGGTTTTCCTGAAGATAAGCCAGGCAAAGAAATTACTGTTGGTTTTGCTCATAATGCAGTATTATCAATAGCAGATAGGATTGTCGACGCAGTAAAAAAAGGACATATAAAAAGAATTTTTCTGGTTGGAGGATGTGATGGAGCAAAACCAGGAAGAAATTATTACACCCAATTTGCGCAGACAATTCCAGATGATTGTTTAATTCTTACACTTGCCTGCGGTAAATTTAGATTTAACAATCTTGACTTTGGCGAAATAAACAGTATTCCGCGGCTTATTGATTGTGGTCAGTGTAATGATGCGTATTCTGCGATTATAATTGCAAAAGCACTCGCTGATGCTTTTGGATGCTCTGTTAATGAACTTCCGCTTTCTTTGATTCTTTCATGGTATGAACAAAAAGCAGTGTGTATCCTTCTTACACTTTTCTCTCTGGGTATAAAAAATATTAGATTAGGTCCAACACTACCTGCTTTTTTGTCTGAAAATGTCTTGAAGATACTGATTGAAAATTTTAATGTTAAACCAATAACAACTGTTGAAGCAGATTTGAAAGAAATCCTGGGTAATTAAAAAATAGGATAGGTCATCTGATTGTTAAGAATTTGACATTGTTTAAGTGTAAAAGTAAAATCAAAAAGATATCTATGCATATGAACTAATGTTTTTTTACCATAGTTCTCCCTGCAGGGAGAGTTTTTTGAAGGTGATTTTCATTCAGGACAAAAAAGGTAGATGGGGCAAAAATTTTCTTGTGGAATAAGCGAAAGATTGATTGCAAAATATGCTGGGGTTACCCTTAAACAAATGCATTTTGATGCTGATGCAATCATCCTCGCATATAAAAAAGCAGGAGAAATTGCAGAAAAATTAGGTATTGAGCCGCCCATACCCCGTCTTGCTGGTTTTACTTATCCTCATGTTGCATCGCTCGGATGCGAGGTTATTTTTCCTGAGGACTCTGAACCAAAACCCTTACCCATAATCAAGGAAAACACTGATATAGATAATCTCTCTGAACCAGATGACTATCTTGCAGCGCCATTGATTCAAAAAAAATTAGAATCACTTGAGAAACTTCTTGAAAAATGCCCTTATGCTATAAAATCAATAGGACATCTTTACGAGGGACCTGCCACAACTGCAATGTTATTAATGGGAGAAAATTTCTTAACCCTTCCTTATGATGACCCAAAAAGGGCTCATAAACTCCTTGAATTTTCTGCAAAATCAGCGGTGAATTATGCAAATATAATAAGGAAAAAACTTGAACTTCCGATAGAGCCCTGTCCTGTTTCTATTCCTGATGATTTTGCTGGAATATTTTCACCTTCTATTTTTGAAGAATTTGTGCTTAAGTACTGGGATATTATTTATTCAGGAATGCAGGCAACAGAAAGACATCTTCACAGTGAGTTATTAAGAGCAAATCATCTATCGTTGTTAAAAAAAGTGAATATTAATCTGTTCGATCCGAGTACAGACCAGTATCTAACTCCTGAATTTTTAAGGGATCATTGTCCCTGCAGGTTTACACTTTGTATAAAAGAATGGGAGATTGACAATCTTTCTATAGAAGAACTTGAGAAACTTTACGAGAGGTATGTACAGTGTAAGCCAGAAAGTATTAGTTTCTCGTTATGTTTTCCTGAACATGAGAAAAAAATTAAGGCATTACTCAGGAAGGCACGGTCAATGGCATAAATGAAAAAAATTGTTATCTTTTTTTTTCTCTTTTTCCTACCTCAGGCGGTTTTGTTTGCGAGAGAAAACATTGTTGATATCAGAGATTTTGGTGCTGTTGAAGGTGATACAACAATCGTGCAGGTAAAAAATTCTGTTGGTTCGGACCTGAGGTTTCTTGTTGATAAACAGACGAGAACTGGTAAAGCAATTCAGGATGCCATTGATTTTGTCGGCAGGTCAGGCGGTGGAATGATTTTGATACCACAGGGAACCTGGTATGTTTATTCATATATTGTTGTTAAGTATCAGAATGTAATAATTACAGGTACAGGTGACTCAACTGTTTTAAAAGGTATGCCAGATTCTCCGTGTGTTCATGGATATGGGATACTGCAAGTTGGCTTTTTTGGAAAGGAACAACCGAAAAATGGTTTCACGGGCATATGCATCGAAAATTTGAAAATTGATGGGAATATTTATCAAAGAGGCAAGCCCTCAGCAGAATTCCAGATGTATAATCTGGTAGTTTATGGGGATAAGGTTCAAATAGTAATTAAAAATATTACAAGTGTTAACTCTGGCATTGATTGCCTTATGCTTTCTTTCAGGAACAACCCCGATTGTTCTGCGACAGTTTCCACCTCAAGGTTCAAAGGAGCATTCAGGAATACAGTTTCTGTCTGCGGAGGATCAAATATAATCTTTACAAACTGTACATTCGAGGATGCGGGTATTCCATTTGGTGGAACAAATCCAAGATACTGCCTTGATATTGAACCTAACAGTCCTGATAATAATCCTGTTGATCACATTTCTTTTTCGCACTGCGTTTTCAGAAATGCAATAAACTGTGCAATGGGAGCAGTGTGGGCAAGGGATGTTAATTTCACAAACTGCCTTTTTGAAACAGGTCCAGACACAAAGCAGGGAATAATTTCAAACATTGCCTGCTGCGAAATAACAATAAGCAATTCAACCTTTAATGGAAAAAATTACCAGTATTCGTACATAAGACAAGAACCCCATTATACAGAAAGATTCGGTTCAAAGGGATATCTTGTGCTTGAAAATAACAGGTTTATTTCAACTGGTGGAGAAATTCAGGGCCACTACGCTGTCATAAGGAATAATCTTTTTATAAATTCGGGTAAAGCCCTTTTTGTGATGGCTCCGTTTGCTATTGTTGAAAACAATGTCCTGGTAAACTGTGGTTGGGCAGATCCTAATGGTGGTAGATGGGCTTCACTTTGTATTGGTTATAACAATGATGCAAAAAGGTCATATATTGTTTCCAATAATCTTGTGAGATTTGATGAAAACATGCTTGACATTGATATTAAAACAATAAATCCCTCAATGTATTTTGGGATTTACATCCAGAACATCAATGCTGATATCCAACTCATTAATAACCGCGCTGAAGGATTCTACAGATTTCCTGAGATAATCGGGAAGGAAAAAAATATTAATAAATATCGCGACTGGGCATCTCCAAATATGCCACCTTCTGATATAAGGACAGAAACATCAATCATCTCAGGCAATTCCTTCGGAGGGCCTGACTGGAAAAAAGAAACAAACTTCAAATAGGAAAAAGGTATGAAATGGTGGGAAAAAGAACCATTGAGAATAATCGAAATATTTGATTGTTTTGACCTTAAAAGATTATCCCCAGAAGAAATTGCGAGGGCTGTTAAAAAACTCGGTGGAAATTCCCAGCACTTCCATTGTATGCAGCATTCTACAAAAATTTATGGTTCTGGACTTGATGACAGGTCTTTGTATTTTAATACATCTGCAGGTTCAGCGCAAAATCCTGATCGTCTAACTGAATACATTCCCTATGCAAAAAAATATAAAATTAAGATTATTGTTTATTTTAATGTTCACTGGTATACAATTGATTTTGGAAAAAGACATCCTGATTGGGTTCAAATAAAACAGGATGGACAACCAATAGACAATGTTTATGGAACAGGCACATCATTTTGCATTAATAGTCCTTACAGGGAATGGGTTTTTCAGATATTAAAAGATCTGTGCAAATATGAAATAAACGGGATTTTTTACGATGGGCCGATATTCTTTTCAAATACATGCTACTGTAATACCTGTCAGAAACTTTTCAGGGCTAAGACAGGTGAAAATTTACCACAAAAGTCAGACAGAAATCATCCTTTATGGAAGAATTTTATTGAGTTTCAGGCAGAAAGCATGGAGAAATTTCTTGAGGAATCAAACAATATTATCAAGGGCATCAATCCTGAATTACTTTTCTACATGAACGGGAATAGCAACTGGCCTTACTGGCCAACAGGCAGGGATAATCATCGTATTATAAAACATACTGATATTCTCGGAGCTGAAGGAGGGTTTATTTATGGAGATTTGAACCAAACACCAATTTTTAAACCAGCCATTGCAGGAAAACTGCTTTCATCGCAGGCGAATAACAAACCAACTGTAATCTTTGATTGTGCTGATCATAAACCATGGAGTTGGTATGTTCTTCCAGAAGCAGAAATATCTCTTCTGCTTTGCGAAACATGTTTTTCAGGTTCAAATTACTGGTTTGCAGTTTGTCCTGATGATATTAACCAACCAGAGATGAAAGCAATTTCAGGATTTGGAAATTTTATAAAAAAATATCCAGACGCCTTTTATAAAACAGAGTCACTGTCTAATGTTGCCCTTGTCTGGCCAACAAAATCAGCAGAATCCTATACTGGTTCAAGCGTGCCACTTACTGATTTTACATCTATTATTGAAGGTGAAGAGATTGGAAATCTGCACATGGAATTTGATGGTTTTTATGAAGCACTTTCGAGGATATATATCCCATTTGATGTAATAGATGAAAATAATTTTGATTTTCTTGACAGGTATAAACTGATTGTACTTCCAAATACTGCGTGCCTTTCTCTGGATGATTGCGAAAAAATAAAGAAATTCGTTTTTAGTGGAGGCAACATTGTAGGAAGTTTTGAAACATCTCTTTATGATGAAGCCGGAAAAATAAGAGAAGATTTTGGCCTTTCGGATGTTATGGGGATACAGTTTAACGGAAATATCTTTGGGAAAATGGGGCATGATTATGTTTCGCCTGTTAAAAATATCAAGAGCAGGTATCTTAAGGACATTAAAAAAATACTATTTCCTGCTCCTGATTATGGGATTTCTGTAAAAGAAACAACAGGAAATACTGAAATATTTTTCTGTAAAAGAATGAAAGGCAGGTACGATGGTATTCCTGAGGTATCAAATGATCCAATGATGGTTGTAAATAAGTATGGAAAAGGTACCTCAATTTATCTTGCTGGAAGTTTCGGCAAAACCATAGCGAACTTTAGATTTATTGAGTACTTTACAATATTAAAGAATATCTGTGATTGGCTTTCAAGCCAGTATGTTTTTGTTGAAGATAACAAAAATGTAGAAATCTTTTTAAGAAAAAAGGGAGATTCTATTTTTCTTTATTTGATAAACATGACAAATGGACTTAAAAGACCAATCAAATTTTTACAGACATTATACAATGTTAAACTGAAACTAAAGGAAACAAAACCAGTCAGGTTATTTGCGTTAAAATCAGAGACATATCTGAAACATAAAAAAACAAGGGATGGTATTGAGTTTGTTGTGCCAGAACTCAATAACTTTGAGATAATTAAAATTCTTACAGGAGTAAAAAATGAAGATTTATATTATGACAGATCTTGAAGGGACTGCAGGTGTTGTTGATTTTGAATCTCAGACATATCCATCAGGTAAGTATTTTGAAATTGCAAAGGAACTTGCGACAGAAGAGGTAAATTCTGCCTGTGAGGGTGCGTTTGAAGCAGGAATTGAGGAAATCCTTGTTGTAGATGGACATGGTCCAGGAGGAATTATTCCTGAAAAAATTCATCCTGATGTTAAACTTGTCCACGGCAGGCCCCTTCCAAAAGCATTTAACCTTGAGCAAGGATGGGATGCTGCTTTTCTGATTGGTCATCATGCAATGAATGGCACAGAAAATGGAAATCTGAATCATTCATACAGCAGTCGGGATATTGTAAGAATGACGTTAAATGGAAAAGAAATTGGCGAGATTGGTATGGAGATATTTCTCGCTGGATATTTTGATATCCCTGTTGTTCTTATATCAGGAGACGAAGCAGGGTGCAAAGAAGCAGAGATGTATAACAAAAGTATTGAAAAGGCGGTTGTTAAGTGGGGCATAACGAGAACCTCTGCTATTTCTGTTTCTCCATTAAAAGCAAGGAAAATAATAAAACAATCAGCCCAGAAATCAATAAAGCGTATTAATGAGATTAAACCGATTAAGTTTAAGGGAGAATGTAATCTTACAATTGAGTTTATATCTTCTGCAAATGCGTTTGTCTGGCAAAATAAGGCAGGAATAGAGAAGGTTAGTCCCCGTACAATAGGTATAAGGGGAGATAGTTTTATAGATGTCTGGAACAAATTTTACCTTGGTTAGGATGATAAATGAAAAAAATATATTTTGCTCTTGGTGTTGACTGTGAATCTACGCAACCAGCAGTAAATAATCCGTCTCTTGGTGAAAAAGCAATCAGAGGTATTGCAGAAGTAATCAATAAGAACAATGGGCGCTGTACATTTTTTGTGATACCAGGGGATATTAAACAACACAAACATATCTATACTGAGATTGAGAAACAAGGACACGAGATAGGTCTTCATATTCATCCAGAAGCCCAGGGGTATAAACAGTACTGTGGGATTTATGGCCCTGAAGAACAGGAAAAAATAATATCAGAGGCATCTGATATATTCAGCCAGGCATTTTGTAGAAAGCCAACTGCATTCAGCATGGGCTATACTTCAACGAATGATTATACATACCCTGTTCTGGTAAAACTCGGATTTACTCATGGTACATGCTCTATCCCTGGGAGAATACTTCCAGAATGCGCTGCAATTTGGGCAGGAGCACCTCTTTTTATTCACTATGCCCATCCATATAACAGGTGTCTTGAGGGAAATCTTGACTTTGTTGAAATACCAATAACAGTTGATTGGGAAAGTCGGATATGGAGCGGGAAAAATCCACAGGATTTAAGGGTTGAACTCGTCGATACAAAAAGTCATTCATATACAATAGAAAAATCTATTAAAAGACAGATTGAAGAACAAATTCAGGTAAAAGTGATAAGGCCACTTACACACAATACCTTTGAGTTTGATGATCCCGGAAACTTCAGAAGGCAAACACTTGAAGGAATAATTTCATCTTTCAATAACATCTGCGATAAACTTGGCATTACTGGAAAGATTACAACCTGTTTTGAGGTCAGCAAGAAATTCAGAGAAATAAAGTCCATCTAATACAGTAGTGGGCGCACGTGGATTCGAACCACGAGCCCCTGCGTTATCAGCACAGTGCTCTACCCTTGAGCTATGCGCCCGACCTATATTTTTTACTATAAAAACAAAAAAATGTCAAAAAAACTTTTATCATTTTTCTCTGGATGTGTTTATAATAATCCGAGAATAAGATGGAGAAACTAATAATAACAATGGTGTCAATAAATTTTGTCGGACACAGCAAGGATTAAAAATTCAAAGGACCTAAAACCTAAAAGAGTGGATCTGTAGTGAGCACCTTCATGTGCGATATATTATGGTGTTAGAGAAAAAGATGCCGAAATGAGGTCCTCCCTGGGAAAGATGAAAATCTCCCTTTCGGGAGAGGAGATAAGTGAGGGGAGGTAAAGGGGATTTACGGAGTGCAAGAATCTGTTCGATGAAGAACGAGCACCGTCTAACACTAAGGCCGAAAAGGTGAGTAATGAGAAATCAAAAGATTAAGGAGTAAATTTTTACCCTCAGGAAGGGAAAAGTAAGTTATTTACTGGAGATGCTCCATAGGTTAGGGGAGTAGAACTTTGCCTGGCAGATATAATGCAGTGATAATAAAAAAGGGCAGGATTTTCATCCTGCCCTTTTAGTTTGAGATCAGCAAACCCTGTTTTAATTTTTTACTCCGAAGAAAGGAGGTGATCCAGCCGCACCTTCCGGTACGGCTGCCTTGTTACGACTTCGCCCTCCTTGCCAAGTTCGCCTTGGATATTCTCCTTCCCTTGCGGGTTGGATAAAATATCTTCAGGCGCCCTTGACTCAGCTGGCGTGACGGGCGGTGTGTACAAGGCCCGAGAACGTATTCACCGCGGCGTGGCTGATCCGCGATTACTACCGATTCCAGCTTCATGCAGGCGGATTGCAGCCTGCAATCTGAACTGGGGCCAACTTTTTGAGATTTGCTCCACCTCACGGCTTTGCATCCCTCTGTATCGGCCATTGTAGCACGTGTGTAGCCCTGGACATAAGGGGCGTGATGACTTGACGTCATCCCCACCTTCCTCCGTGTTAACCACGGCAGTCCCTGCAGAGTGCTGCCTATAAAGGCGAGTAACTGCAGGCAAGGGTTGCGCTCGTTCCGGGACTTAACCCAACACCTCACGGCACGAGCTGACGACAGCCATGCACCACCTGTGCTGGCTTCCCGACAAAGTCGGGATCCTTTCCCTTTCGGGTCTGTACTACCAGCATGTCAAGCCCAGGTAAGGTTCTTCGCGTACCATCGAATTAAACCACATGCTCCACCGGTTGTGCGGGCCCCCGTCAATTCCTTTGGGTTTCAACCTTGCGGTCGTAGTCCCCAGGTGAGATGCTTAACGCGTTTGCTTCGGCACCGATCCGAAAACCGAACCGACACCCAGCATCTATCGTTTACGGCGTGGACTACCGGGGTATCTAATCCCGATCGCTCCCCACGCTTTCGTCTTTCAGCGTTAGTACCGGAATAGAGAGCCGCCTTCGCCAATGGTGTTCCTGCCGATATCTACGCATTCCACCGCTACACCGGCAGTTCCGCTCTCCTCGTCCGGACTCAAGTCTGGCAGTTTCGTACCCAATTCTCTGGTTGAGCCAGAGGATTTCAGGCACGACATACCAAACCGCCTACAGACCCTTTACACCCAGTGAATCCGGGTAACGCTTGCCCCTCCCGTCTTACCGCGGCTGCTGGCACGGGATTAGCCGGAGCTTCCTTCAGTGGTACCGTCAAACTACCTTAAAGGTAGTTTTCTTCCCACTTGACAGGGTTTTACAGGCCGAAGCCCTTCATCACCCACGCGGTGTCGCTGGATCACCCTTGCGGGCATTGTCCAAGATTCCTCACTGCTGCCTCCCGTAGGAGTCGGGGCTGTATCTCAATCCCCGTGTGGCTGGCCGTCCTCTCAGACCAGCTACCTGTCATAGCCTTGGTGGGCTTTTACCCCGCCAACAAGCTGATAGGACCCAGGCCCATCTTCGGGTGTTCTGTCTTTTGGACAGAACTTTACACGAAAAAAGGAAATTTCTCGTGATTATCCAGTATTAGCCCGCCTTTCGGCGGGTTATCCTGATCCTGAAGGTAGGTTACCCAGGTGTTACTCACCCATCCGCCGCTTTCCCCCAGGCAATTCCGCTTGCGCAAAATCGCCCGAGTTCGTCGCTCGACTTGCATGTGTTAGGCACACCGCCAGCGTTCACCCTGAGCTAGGATCAAACCCTCAAATAGAATATTTTTGAGGTCGTACAACCAGGGTTTTACTGATCCAAATTTTCAAAGAACTCTTACAGGCATAATTATTATACCTGTTTTTTAATAGATTGTCAACACTTATCCTGAGTAATTAGTTAGCAGGTGCTGGTGCTTCCTCTGGTGTCTCAGGCATAGCTTCTCCAGGAGGAGGCGGTACTGCCCCACCTTCCATTCCGGGTGTTGCTGGAGGAGGCGGTGCCTTCTTAGGCATTGCCTGCTTGATGATAAAGAACAGCGCCACCAGGATGATAATAATCAGGATAGCGACGGCTGCTGGATTACTTTTTTTCTGTTCTGCCATTTTCTTCTTCACCCCCTTTCACAAATTTTACATTTACAAAATTCTACCATGCGTGATATAAGTTTATGGTATAAATCTGTAGATTGGATATATAGTTAACCACCTTTTAAAATTTTGTCAAGTCCATGTCGTTTTTTCTAAATGATTTTTAAAATTATATCATGTGTTTATTTAAAAATCTACCTAATCAAGTATATCCAGAAGTCATTTTTTCTGAACAAAACTACATCTGAAAAATATTAATCCCCCACACTATTCAATCTTAGTAAAAATCAGGTGTATATCCTTGATTCTTCTGTATATGATTTTATCTGAACAGTTATTACCACGATTATTTACTGGCTTACTTATTTTCCCATAATCAAAATTCTAAGGTAAAATATTATAATGGAAAATAAAATTCTTTCATCAGTGCAAATCAAGAAAATTCTTGAAAAACTTTCTGATCAGGTTATAAAAGAAATGGGTGATAATATTGTGGTCATTGGCATAAAAAGACGTGGAGCAATTCTTGCCAAAAGAATCAAAGCAATTCTTGATAAAAAAACATCCCATAGTATTGACTCAGGTTCTCTGGATATAACACTTTACAGGGATGATTTCAGTGCCATAGGAAGTCATCCTGTGGTATCTGGGTCTGAATTAATGTTTGATATTGATGACAGAAAAATTTTACTTGTTGATGATGTTTTATATACAGGAAGAACTGTGCGGGCTGCGATAGATCAGATTATTGACTATGGAAGGCCACGGCTTATTCGACTTTTCGTGCTTGTCGACAGAACAAACTGCAGAGAATTACCCATTCAACCTGATTATACTGGGATAAGAACAATTGTTGGTAAGAACCAGGTTGTTGAAGTAAGATTAAAAGAGGTTGATGGAACTGAAGATGTAGTCATCAAACAGAAAAAATGAAATGGAATAAAAAGGATTTACTCGGACTTGAGGATCTTTCGCGGGAAGAAATAGAAATTATTCTTGAGACAGCAAGGTCGTTTAAGGAAGTAAGTGCAAGGCCAGTAAAAAAGGTGCCTGCCCTTAGAGGAAAAACAGTTGTTAATCTTTTTTTTGAGCCGAGTACCAGAACAAAAACATCCTTTGAACTTGCAGCAAAACGACTTTCCGCGGATGTTTTAAATTTTGAAGTAGGTACATCAAGCATATCAAAAGGCGAAACAATTGTTGATACTGCAAGGAATATTGAAGCAATGAAGGTTGATTGTTTTATTGTGAGACATTCAGTTTCAGGAGCGCCACTGGTTATCAGCAAAAATGTTGCAGCAGCAGTTATCAATGCAGGGGATGGTTGTCACGAACATCCAACCCAGGCGCTTCTTGACCTTTTTACAATAAAAGAGGCATTTGGAAAAATTTCAGGGTTAAAGGTTACAATAATAGGAGATATCTATCATAGCAGGGTTGCAAGGTCAAATATCTGGGGACTTGGTAAACTCGGCGCAAAAATTGTTGTATGTGGTCCGCCAACATTAATTCCAAATAATATTGAAAAAATAGGTGTTTCTGTGTGTTATTCACTGCCAGATGCGCTTAAAGATGCAGATATTGTATATCTTCTGAGAATCCAGAAAGAAAGACAGCAGGAAAATTTCTTTCCTTCTCAGGCAGAATACAGAAAGTTTTTTGGGTTTGATTCAAAAAGAATAAATTGCACAAAAAAGAAATTTTTTCTTATGCATCCAGGTCCCATCAATAGAGGACTTGAAATTTCAACAGAAATGGCTGAAAAAGAGAACTCGCTTATTCTTCAGCAGGTTACAAATGGAATTGCTGTAAGAATGGCTGTTCTTTACCTTACAGTGAGACAGATTCAATGAATACAAAAGAAACACTCGGTTCAGATACAGCAAGTGAATATGAAAGACTGTTAAACCTTGAACAATTAAGGGTTGTGAAAGAAGCCGATGGACCTTGCCTTGTCCTTGCTGGTGCAGGATCTGGCAAGACGAGGGTTCTTATTTATAGAACGATTTATCTTCTTGAACGCGGAGTGGATCCATCGAGGATATGTCTTCTTACATTCACAAATAAAGCAGCAAGAGAAATGACCAGTAGGATTGAAGATAAACTCGGTTCATTGCCAGAAGGTCTTATTGCAGGAACATTTCACCATGTTGCAAATATTTTTCTTCGCAGGTACGCAAGATATGCCTCACTGCCACATAACTATGTAATCATTGATAGGGAAGATTCTCGTTCAATTATAAGGGAAATCTCAAAACCAGTATTACCTGAAAAGGAAATCTCCCCTGAGGTTATTCAGGCACTATTAGGACTTTCTGCTAATACATCAGAGACAATTAAGGATATTGTAATGCAGAGATATCAGTATTTTTCACATTTAATCGCACGATTGGAAACAATTGAAGAAGCTTACAATAAAAAGAAAAGGGAACTTAGAGTTGTTGACTATGACGATCTATTGTCATTTTGGCTAAAAATTCTCACAATGCAAGAACCAGGGGAAAAAATCTCAGAAAAGATTCTTTACATTCTTGTTGATGAGTATCAGGATACAAACAGAATACAGGCCCTTATACTTTATCAACTTGCTCGCAAACATAGAAATATCACAGTTGTTGGAGACGATGCCCAGAGTATATATAGTTTTAGAGGAGCAACAGTTCAAAATATCCTTGAGTTTCCGAAAATCTATCCAGACGCAAAGATTTTCCACCTCCCGACAAATTATAGAAGCACAGCGGATATTCTTAACCTTGCAAACAATGTTATTTCGCACAATAAGTATCAATTCCCGAAGGTTTTGAAAAGTGTAAAACCCCAGGGTATAAAACCAGTTCTCGTAAGATGCTATGACAAACACAGTGAAAGTATATTTGTCGTACAGAGAATTCAGGAACTTCTTAAGGATGTGAAGCCCTCAGATATAGGAATCCTCTTTAGGTCAAGATACCAGTCAACAGAAATCGAGATTGAACTGAATAAATTAAAGATTCCATATGTAATCAGGGGCGGGTTGAGATTTTTTGAGATGGCACATATAAAAGATATACTTGCATTTTTCAGGGTATGTCATAACTCTAAGGATGAAATGTCATGGTTCAGGATTTTAAACCTTGTTAAGGGGATTGGAAAAACATCGAGAGAAAAAATTGTTGACTCTATCAGAGGCAAAGATAGCATTGAAGAAATTCTTTCCTCTGATGGCATAAAAATTATTTCTCCTGCAAGGGCAGGATGGCAGAATATTAAAAATCTTCTTAAGAGTGTTATCGAGGCAAAAAAAATTTCAGAGCAAACAGGTATTATTGTAGAAAAATTTTACCGCGAGTATCTATACGCAAACTATCTTGATGCAGAACAAAGGATTGCTGATATTGAAAGTTTAAAGGAAATTTCAGGAACATGGCAGAATATTGAGGAGTTTATCAGTCAGACAAGTTTACAGGAGCACTACAGAGGAGAACTCAAAGACATAGAGGGAAATATTGTCCTATCAACAATACACCAGGCAAAAGGGCTTGAATGGAGGATTGTTTTTGTAATAGGTGTTTGTGCATTTCATTTTCCTCATAATCTTTCTCAAACAGACCCTGGTGGAATTGAAGAAGAACGTCGTATTTTCTATGTTGGAATCACAAGGGCAAAAGAAGATCTTTATATTACCTATTATCTGTCTGACCCGAGGAATTATTCTTATCGTAAGTCCTTATTTATAGAAGAAATTCCGGACAAATTGATTGACCAGTGGGTTTTTGACTGAAGATATTATATTCTAAAAAAATAATCTTTTTTTAACAAGGAGAGGCTATGATTAAGATAAAAAGAGCATTGATAAGTGTTTCAGACAAAACAGGTATTGTTGATCTTGCAAGGGTTCTTGTCAATAAAAATGTTGAGATTATCTCGACAGGAGGAACAGCAAAAACATTGAGAGAAGCAGGCATTCCTGTTAAGGAAATTTCAGAGATAACTGGATTCCCGGAGATTCTTGATGGCAGGGTAAAAACACTTCATCCTTATATCTACGGTGGGATTCTTTATAAAAGGGATAATGCCTCGCATATTGAACAAATAAAACAACACAATATAGGACAGATAGACCTTGTTGTTGTTAATCTTTACCCTTTTGAGAAGATTTTTTTCAATAAGGATGCAAAAGATGAAGAGTTGATTGAAAATATAGATATTGGTGGACCTTCTATGATAAGGGCATCCGCAAAAAACTGGAGGTTTGTATGTGTACTTGTAAACCCACAGTCATATTCCACTATTATAGAAGAGATTGAAAATCAAGGAGGGATATCTGAAATCACATCAAGAAAATGTGCAGCAGAGGTTTTTCATACAACCAGTTATTATGATTGGCTTATTAATAGATATTTCGAAAAAGATGAGGAATTTTCTTTTAAGGAAACTGTTGGATTTTATTATAGAAAAATTGACCAACTCAGGTATGGAGAAAATCCCCATCAGAAAGCAGCGTGGTATAGAAACGCTGATAAAAACCCTTTCTGGAAGCAAATACAGGGAAAACAATTATCCTTTAATAATATTCTCGATATGGAAAGCGCATATAGAATTGCCTGCGAATTTGAGGAACCATCCTGCTGTATTATAAAGCACAATAACCCCTGTGGAGTAGGAATAGGAAAAAATCAAAAACAGGCATTTGAAAATGCACTTAAAACAGATCCTTTAAGCGCATTCGGGGGAATTATCGGGTTTAATAATGAACTCGGTTCTGAAACAGCAGCGATTATTTCAAAGACCTTCTTCGAGGTGATTATTGCCCCTTCTTTTTCACAGGAGGCAATTAAGATATTCTCAAAAAAGGAAAATCTCCGTTTGATTGAAATGCCTTTATTCAATCTATCAGAATTTGAAATAAAAGGGACAAACAGTGGAATACTTATTCAGACACATGATACAAAAAACTGGGAAAATCTTGAGGTCAAAACAAAAAGGACGCCAACGAAAAAAGAAATGGAGGCATTAAAATTCGCGTGGATTATCTGTAAACATGTAAAATCAAATGCAATAGTGCTTGGCACAACAAACCAGATTGTAGGAATAGGTGCAGGTCAGATGTCAAGATATGATTCTGCGCGCCTGGCAGTGATGAAAATGAAGGATAATTTTAAGAAGAAAAAAATAAACCCACTTGTTATGGCATCAGATGCATTTTTCCCATTTCCTGATAGCGTGGAGGTTGCAGCAAAGGCAGGAGTTACTGCAATTATACAGCCAGGAGGTTCTATCAAGGATAATGAGGTTATAAAAGTATGCAACAGAAAAAAAATCGCAATGGTGTTTACTGGAACAAGACACTTCAGACATTAATTATTGTCTAATAAGATTTTATGATTGTTAATCAGATTGTGATTATTGGCGCGGGTCCGGCTGGCATTATGGCAGCAATTGCCGCAGGTAAGAGAGGGAAAAAGGTCCTGTTGATTGACAGAAATAAATCAATTGGAGAAAAACTGCTTATATCAGGTGCTGGAAGGTGTAATATAACCAATGACATTCCTTTGGAAAAATTCTATGAAAATTACCATAACGGTGATTTTTTGAGAAATGTTTTTGCACAGTTTTCAAATATTGATTTAATGCAGTTTTTTGAAGATAATGGAATGAAACTTATTGTTGAACGTGGAAAGAGGGTATTCCCCGCAAGTCAATCATCGCAGGATGTTGTAAGATTTTTCAGGAATATGCTCGAGAATTTACATGTACAACTATGGTTTCGAAACAGGGTTATGAAAATCGAGAAACAGGACGATGTTTTCAAGATATCTTCAAAAAAGGGAGAAATTTTTTCAAAAAGTATAATACTGGCTACAGGTGGAAAGAGTTATCCGGGAACAGGTTCAACTGGGGATGGCTATAGAATTGCAAAAGGATTGGGGCATACAATCATTAAACCTGTGCCTGTATTATGTGGAATCAACCTTAAGGAACAATGGATAAAACAATGGCAGGGGATATCCCTGAAAAATGTTTCTATCAAGGTTAAACAGGATAAACGAGTAATTGCAGAAGAATTTGGGGAAGCACTTTTTACACATTATGGGATATCAGGTCCAATAATACTGGATTTATCAAGGTATATTGCAGGAATAAAGGATTATGGTGGGTTAAAGATCTACATTGATTTTAAGCCGGCATTAGATGTTAAAACTGTTGAAACCCGTCTTATATCTGAGTTCAGAGGAAATGCTAATAAAACATTGAAAAATATTATGAGAAATCTTTTACCTCATAATATTATTGACGAGTTTTTATTAATGGCCGGGCTTTCTGGTGAGATTAAAGGTAACCAGATAACAGTTAAGCAAAGAAACGTACTTGTTGCGCTTTTAAAAAATTTTCCTCTGTCTTTTGATTCATTAAGAGGATTTGACGAAGCAATTGTAACACGCGGAGGAATAAATATTAAAGAAGTTAATCCAAAAACAATGGAATCAAGGATTGTTCCTGGACTTTTTTTTGCAGGGGAGATTCTTGATATTGACGGGAAAACAGGTGGATTTAATCTTCAGGCAGCATTTTCAACAGGTTTTGTTGCCGGAAAGAACGCATAAAGAAAAGATTCCTGCCGGAAAACTTAAACAAAAATAAAAAATGGTAAAAATCATAGAAAACCTTGTTAGAAAACCCAGAATTAGTTCAAAAAAAATTATTTTTTCATTTTTTTGAGGTATCTTACTTCACTGGGTAATTATCCCTTCAGTATTAATAATAATTTTTAGAAAAATCGACCATTACCTTCCCTCTTTTTTAATATCACGTCCATTTAACTATATCCTTACTACCTGCGCTTTTTTTCTGGGTATTCTCTGGACAATTGCTTCTATACTTAATCAGTGGTGTATTGGAAGGGGGACCTTTATTCCTGTTGCCTCACCAACACAAAAACTTGTTGTACAGGGATGCTATCGGTATTCGCGAAACCTATTATGGTAGGTTTATCTTATTTTTGATGGAAATATATAGTATCTGCACAGTGATAATGGTTCAGAATTTGCCAAATATTTTAACCAGGCCTGTGCTGAACTATAAATTCCCCATTATTTTTCACAAGTACCTACACCCAAAGATCATGCAGAAATAGAACGATTTAACAGAACCTTGGAGGAAGAATTTTTACAAATCTGACATTATATTGATGATCCAGAAATATTTAATCCCTTGCTTACAGAGTGGCTTATAGAATATAATTTCAAAAGACCTCATGAATCATTAAAATATCAAACACCTTTTGATTTCTTTTTTCAGAACAAAAAGTGTTACCTATGTACCCTACCTGTACAGGGAACAATATTGATGGAAAACAAGAATCTTTCATCGGAAATTGATAAAATCTGGGAAGACAACAAAGAAGAATTTGAAAGCAAATTATCGAACTGGCTTGATGCTCTTAGTTACGGCAACAAATTTTTACATTCAGCAAAGAAGGAGTTTCATTGCTGGGGTCCTCTCAAAGCTTATGTTTCAACTACAAAAGCTAAATCCAGTTCCAGAGCTGTTTTTTCTCTCCGATTTTTTGGTCAGGAGATAGCGCATCTCATAGTTAAGGACAAAGAGGTCTTCATAAAGATCAAAGGAAATGAAATAAAAAACGACAAAGGATTTGATTTATCCCTGCCGGACGGCATTTATTCATGGAAGGGCAAAGAGGGTCAGCTTGTGAGAAAACATTTCAAGGAACTATCTTTTGCTACGCAGGGAATACCCAATATGATAAAGCAAGAACACCGTATTGAATCCAAGTTCATATCCGAAATGTGCAAAGGATCCGGAAAGTTCGGCCTTAATTCCTTGAGGATTCAGCCAGTTCTTATTGCAAATAAATTCCCTTTGCAGATACCACTACCTATATCTGCGAGTACCGGCTTGCCAAAACCCGGTAGGGGCCACATAGATATTCTTGCACGACACAAATTAAAAAACAACAAAACGAATCTTTCTGTCTGGGAGTTGAAAAAGCCGAACACATACAAAAAAGTGGCCTCCCAGGCATATATTTACAGTATTACGCTTTTAAAGGTACTCCGTCATTCAAAGCGAGCTTCCGAATGGTTTAAACTATTTGGTTTCAAAAGCAGAATTCCAGATTCGCTGGTCATAGAAGCAGTTGTTGCTGTTTCCCGTAACCAGGAAGAAAAATTCAACAAGGAGTTGAGGTCTCTTAAGGAAACTTCTCCTTTGCAAATAGGCGATGATTCTATCAGGCTGGTGGCAGCTTACTATAAGGAGAAATCCGACTCCATTACTTTAGAAAAAGATCCGTTTCTAGAATGAAATTAACAATCCACCGCGGTTCACATGAGGTAGGAGGTATCTGCGTAGAAATCGAAGCAGGCAATACGAGAATTCTGCTTGATTTCGGTATGCCGCTGAAAGACGTTTCCGGCGGTATTCTCTGGACAATTGCTTCTATACTTAATCAGTGGTGTATTGGAAGTGGGACCTTTATTCCTGTTGCCTCACCAACACAAAAACTTGTTGTACAGGGATGCTATCGGTATTCGCGAAACCTATTATGGTAGGTTTATCTTATTTTTGATGGTTATATCTGGAATCTTTCTGTCAATTTTTATTTCTATCAAAAAATAAAACAATAAATTGTCTTAATCCTTCTGATTCTTGCAAAAGAAGATCTCGGGTATATAATACTATTCAAGCATCAAGGGGAGTTTAGAAATTCTGGGTATAATCTGTATTAGATCAGGAAAATGTAAAAAGTATCCTATTTACGTTAGGCAGAGGATTATTTTTTTTATAAAACCATTAAAAGGAGAAGCCAATGACATTGAAATTTGTTGCAGAAAGGCCGGTAACAATTCATAGTGTCAGATATGATACAAGGTGGTTTCCTTTTGTTTTCAAACATACAGATGAAAGTTTACTTCTGTATATTGAAAATGGCTATGACGCGCATTTTTCTCCATGTTTTCGACTTCGTTCAATAGATAATGGAAAAACATGGGAAGGAATAACAGCAAATATCCCGCGGACTTCTGTTGCTCATAGTTTTAAGGACGGGGAACTACTTGAGATTGATACATATGGAGTCCTTTATTCAAAAGAAAAATATACATACCTTTTATATGGTGCCTGGAGTTATCCTGGGAAACCCAATAGCGAAATAAAAAAGGACATAATAAAGGTGTATACGACATCATCAAGACCTATTAATCTGGATGTTTTCTTGAAACACTCTGCATATCCTACGTATCCGTGGTGGGATCTTTTTAATTTTGCCACAGGAAAGAAAGAAGCAGAAACCTCTGATGTATTTCTTGGAGGTGCAAACTTCACAGGTATTATTGAACTTGAAAATGGAACTCTTCTTGCACTCGGATACTGGTATCCTGTGGAACCGTCTGAGTGTTTTAAGTGTATTACAATGTGTTTAGAATCAATAGATAGGGGAAAAACATGGTTTGAAAAATCCATTGTTGCTCGGGATTTAGATATGCCGGAAGGTTATAATGAAGCATCTCTTGTTCAATTGAAAAACAAGGATTTATACGCTGTAATCCGTACAGGTAATTATCTATACCATACATGGTCAGGAGATCTCGGAAAAACATGGAAAAAGCCAGAGCAGGTTGAACTTATTGATTCAGATATAAAGCCAAGAATGGTCTGGCCTGTTTGTAAAATAATTGATAATGGGATGCTTGCTATGGTCTATGGAAGGCCAGGAAAGCATATTATTTTTGATCCTTCTGGAACAGGAAAAAACTGGCAGGGACATTTTGACCTTCAAAAATGGGAAATTGAAACACAGGAAATTATGGGTGTTCCCGAAAACCTGCGCCTCAGAGGTGATACAAATAAGTGTATTAGATACTGGGATTCAGGAGATTATCTTGGACTTGTTCATATAGGAAAACAAGAACTTCTTGTTTTTTATGATGTCCAGAATTTTATTGAAAACTGGAATGCCTATCCTATTTCAGGTGTAAGAATGGTAAAGGTATATCTAAAATAAAATCTTTATGCTTTGTAAACCTATTTTATTTCTTGATAAATTCATTAATCTTTTCTTTTATCTTTTCTATTGGAAACAATGGTTTTTCTGGGTTTTCAATCGGCTTTATTGCGCCTGATTTATCAATAAGGTCAACAGGTCCATAAATTCCAGGCATACCTGATTTTGATAGATATTGTGCGTATGCATCTTTGCTGCTGTAATGCCAGAATTCATACGGATATGCAAAAAACCCGGATTCCTCCATAATCTGAGTAATTGTCTGCCTATTTTTTCTTGCACGCAAAGAAACAAAAGGCGAATCCATAAATGTTTTTTCATTCATTTCAAGATAATCAGCACCTCTATCAATCTCGTTTCCAGTTTTTAATGAGATAACCGAGATATCTACAGCACTTCCAGACATATGCGTTCCAATCTTAGGGATTGTTGCAATCAAAACTGTAAGACGTCTGAAGACAAATTCTGGCTCAGGAATTTTTCCGTTTGTTTCCCAGAGGATTGTTTTAATAACTGAATTAAGGACTTCTTTATTTCGGTTTAATGGGTTCTGCATTTGCGTGGTTCTAAATGCATCCTCAACCTTTATAGCCCAGCCACGACTATTCATTTTATCTGCAGCCCAAAGCAGGTTTTCTATAATTCCTTCTCTTAAATAAAACATGGGAAGAGATACAGGCGTTCTCTTCTTTTTTGAAAAAAACATCTTAACCCCTGTTTTTTTTGCGTAATCAGGAATAAAAACCAGTTTTTCATGGCTTTCACACACAGGGTAATGTAGAATCTCCATCATAAATTCATAGCCGGCTTCCATTCTGCTTCGCCAGTAATCTATTTTTTTCTGACTTAAAGCGGTTTTCACATTAACCTTTTAAATATTCGAGGGTTTTTTTAAGCGAAACTTCATGATCAGGGATTAAAGGCATATACTCAAGGCCAAAATATCCACTGTATTTAAGTTGTTCAAGAAGTTTTATTATAAATTGATAGTTTACCTCTCCATTAAAAAGTTCATGTCTTCCAGGAACACCTGCTGAATGGAAATGTCCAATGATATCAATGTTTTTTTCTATAAAAGAACAGAGGTTTCCTTCCATAATCTGCATATGATAAATATCATAAAGAAGTTTTACACGCGGATTGTTGATTTCTCTAATAATTTCCGCTGCTTTTTTTGCTGAATCAAGATAATATCCTTTATGATCAACATATGTATTAAGGGGCTCAAGGAAAAGTGTAAATGACTTTTTTTCAAGAATTTCAGTTGCGCAGGAAAGAGTCTCAATGATACTTTTCTTCATTTCTACATCAGAAAGACCTTGCACTGAATTTCCAGAACATGTTATTGCCTTTTTACAATCCATCTTCTGGGCTGCATCAATAACCTGCTGGAGTCTTGTTAAATAAAGATCTTTATCCTCCCTTTTTACAAGAGAACCATTGCTTCCATCAGTAGAATTAACAACAACATTGTTCAAACTAACACCAGATGATTTAAGAGAGTTTGCTATGGCACTAACATTTTTTCTATCAACTGCCCACATTTCAACACAATCATAACCAATATCCTTGATTTTTTTGATTTTTTCTTCTGGCATCATATCCGGAAAAACAGTTTCAATACACACATCTATTTTTACCATATGCCTCCTTTGCAAAATTATTTCTTTTATTGTATATTTATTTTAGGGATTTTAGCATTAATAAGGGTTTTTTACAACTAAATAGGAGGGAAAATGGCAATAATATCTGTTGAGTTCGCAGGAGATAGTCGGTTCAAATCACAGATAAGAAAGCATAGAATTGATATTGACCTTACGCCAGATCTTAAAGGAACAGATACTGGACCAATGCCTCCTGAACTTGTTGTCCTCGGACTGGCGTCCTGTATGGGATATTACATCCTGTTTTATTGCAGAAGGAATAATATTTCTGCTGAAGGATTAAAGATTGAAGCAGAGTTTGAAAAAGCAAAAAATCCTGATAGAATCTCGAAAATAAACGTAAGATTTCATCTTCCGGGTATAACAGAACAGCATAAAAGTGGTGTTATAAAAGCAGCAGAGGGATGTCTTGTACATCAAACATTTATACATAAGCCAGAAATAAATATCGCGCTTTATTAAAAATCATTACCCGTAGAATGGAATAAGTTTGGAGAAATAACCTTTTGGCTATAGGGATCACAGGAGCGTCTATATACCTATAGGAATTTTTTGAGATATCTGATGCTTTTTTCAGCAATTTCCTCTGGTCCTGGAGAAAAATCAAAAACCTCAACAGATAAATACCCTTGATAGCCAATATTCTTTAGAGCAGAAATAATAGGCGCAAAGTCTACATTTCCAAAACCTGGCCCAAGAAGATTTTCGTCATTTGCATGAAAATGTGCAAGATATTTTTTTCCTTCATATATAATTTCATCGTATGGTCTTTTCTCATCACTCATTGCTTTTACATCAAGAATAAGTTTAAGATTTGGATGGTTTACCTTTTCTATGATGGAGATTGCGTCAGTTACGGAATTGACAAAATTTGTTTCATTTTTTGCAAGCGGTTCAAGACATATTGTAATACCAAGGTCATTTGCCCGAACAAGAGGACCTTTAATAAACTCAATAAAATACTCAATAACCTCTTCTTTTGTTTGACCTTCTCCAATAGACCTTTGTTTTGGTGAACCGAGGACCATGATTTTACCGTTAATATCTGATGTAAATTTTACAAGTTTCTCAAAATACTTTGAGCTTTTTTTCCTTAAATCAGAATCCTTAGACGAAATAGATAGTCCGTCTGGTTTTACCATAAGCCAATGGGTTCCAATAATATCAATATTATTTTCTTTGGATAACTGTTTTATCCATTCCCTTTTACTCAAAGGTATCTCATCAACAGAATCTGCGAGGGTAAAGGGCGCTATCTCGAGCCCATCATACCCAAGTTTACTGATAAAAGCAATTGTTTTTTCTATACTCCACGACTGGAAAACTTCATTACATATTCCTATTTTCATTGTCTTTTTTCCTCATGCTAGGTGGTATTTCAAGATCTTTATCAAAATAATCTTTATCAAAAATCTCTCCAGTTTTTCCTGCTTGTTTCGTTACTAAGCGCTTTCTAATAGAAGGGGAAACAGGTTGTTCAATACCTGATTCTTTTAAAACATTTTCCTCACTAGAAACCTTTTCTTGAGTTCCTTTCCCTGGTTCTATCCCTGTGGCTATAAGAGTAACCTTAACCTCATCCTGCATTTTTTCATCTATACTCAAACCAAATGCTACCTGGCTTACATGTGTAACATCATTGATATGATTCATTGCTTCAACCACATCTTGGAGTGAAAGATCAGGGCTTCCAATGATACTTACAAGTATATTCCTGGCTTCCTGAATTCCTTTCTCGCCAAGAAGTGGATCATCAAGGGCTTCCTTAAGTGCTTTCACTGCCTTTTTTTCGCCTTTTGCAATACCTGTTCCAACAATCCCCATGCCTCCATTCTGCAAAACCCTTTTAATATCAGTAAAATCAAGATCCATAATATGTGCTGGTTTATTAATAAGATCTGCAACAGCGAATATTGATCTGCTTACAACCTCATCAACCTTTCCAAATGCTTCTTTAATTGGTGTATCTCTTTCAACTATTTCCTGAAGCCGTTCATTGCTAATAGAGATAAGGGTATCCACGCTTGATTTAAGGTTATCAATACCATCTTCTGCTTGTCCATCTCTTTTTTCCCACTTAAAAGGAAGCGTGACAGTAGCAATAACAAGAGCACCCATGTCCCTTGCTATCTTTGCAACAACAGGCGATGCACCTGTACCAGTTCCACCTCCTAATCCAGCAACAAGAAAAACTATATGTGTATTTTTCAAAACATCCTTAATTTTCTCTTGATCTTCATTTGCAGCATACTTGCCCTTATCCGGATCACAACCAGCACCTCCTATTCCCTGAGTTATCTTTTCACCAATTTGAATTTTTAAGGAAACACCACAATGTTTAAGTGCCTGTACATCCGTATCAATAGCAACTGTCTCTATTTCTTCAAGATTTGGAGCAATCCTGCTAACAATCTTACCACCACCCCCTCCAACACCTATAACCTTAATTTTAATTGGAGTAATCTTTGCTTCTTCAAGTACAAAGTTTGCCATATCTCACCATTTATTCCATATAGTTTTGAAACGGTTTGCTATCCTTTGTTTTTTGTCATTAAACTTTTTTATCCAGTCAGACTCGGGCTCATCTTCATTTTCCATATCTTTCTTACACAGTAAAAGAGTACCAACTACTGAAGAAAAAAATGGCTGTTGATAGGATGAAGTAAGCCCCATAACATTTCTTGGACTGGCAATTCTTACAGGTCTTCCAAAAAAATTTTCAGCACAAGATTTAATGCCCTTCAGTAAAGATGAACCACCTGTCAGTACAATCCCTGCTCCTAATCTTGGCCACACATCAACATCTTCTTCTATTTTTTTTGTGACCCTTGCTAATGTATCAGATATTCTATCATATACGATTTTTGATATCTCATCAACAGTAACAAATTTTTTTGCACCACTTCCAATTGCTCTTACTTCGACCTGATGTGTAAGTTCAGGAGAATTTTCTGAAACAAGTGTATCATAATTACACCAGCCATACTGTTTTTTTATCTCATTGGCTGTTTCCATAGAGACCTCGAGAATCTTAGAAATATCAGAGTCAATATGTTCGCCTCCTGTCATAATGGAATATGTCCCACAAAGATTGCTTTCATCATAAAAAAGAAAATCAGTCGTTCCCTTTCCTATATCAATCAGTAGAACTCCTGATTCTTTTTCTTCTTCAGAGAGAAGCGCTTCGGCACATGCCCAAGAATGTGGATACACTTTATCTACCCTGGATCCGGTTTTCTTTACGCATTCTACTATATTTCTTAATGGATTCTCCTGAACAATACAAACATGAACAACTGCTCCTATGGAACTTCCAAACATACCCTCAGGATTTTTTCTTACTCTTGTCTCTTCATCAATAATATATTCCTGAGGAAGAAGATGTAGAATATATGCATCCTGCGGAATATTGTTTTCGTTCCTGATATTTTTAAGAAGATTTTCTATGTCAACCTCTGTAATTTTTCTCCGGGATGTCTCAAGATTAAGGGTATGAAATGTTGTCCATCCTCTAACAAACCCCCCTCCTATGCTTATGTTCACAAGAGGTAGAGCCCTGCGTGCTTGTTGTTCAAGCTCTGTAAGTATCCTTTTTATATACTCTGTACAACCATAAATATCAACAACCCTTCCTTTTTCAACAACCCTTTCTTCATATTCAATATGTTCTGCTGCTTCTATCTCTACAGACCCATTGTTAACCACAGCAACTAAACCTACAATCTTACTAGAACCTATATCAAGTGAAACAATTGTTTCTTTTGCCATGTTTATCTCTGATTGTTTATTTTGTTCTTATATCTCAATCCTAACTAATTTTTTTCAATCTTTCCTTTCGCACTCACATCGGGTTGCATATTTACATCTTTATTTTTTACATACGGTTGATCAAACCTCATATCTATATACTCAAACTGGAAATTATTTTTCTTGCAATTAACAAGAACTTTTTTTAGTGTTTCAATCTGACTTTGTATTCCATCTCCGCGTATATAAACACATCCTTCTGAGTTTGTAAGGATAATTCTATCGATATCCTCAATCAAAATTGTATTAACAGGAAAAATATTACCAATCCCATAATAATTATACCATTGCTCAATCTCTTTTAAAATATTCAATTTTTCGATTTCTGTTGTTTGTTTACCAATTTCGCCAGGATCCATTCCAACAATATTCCATGCCCTGAAGTTCTCTTGCAATGGAAGAAAAAACCCCTGTCGATCCATAATTACTGCACGCTTTGCATCTGAGACAACAACCCACGGAGTTCGTGTTTTCAGTTTGATAAAGATTGTATCAGGGAGATGTTTTTCAATAGAACAATCCTCAATAAAATAAATCTGCTTTATCTTTTTATAAATATCTTCGAGATCTAAATATAAAATACAGGTGGATTCTGGTATTGAAATATATGTCCTTATAAATGAGGAATGTATCTGGGGCTCAACAATAATGTTTTTAACTTTAAAGATCGAAAGTTGCTTAAACCACAATGGCAAAAAACATCTGAGGCAAATGATAATGCAGATAACCAAAAGTATAATGAAACCTGATAACCATCTTTTAATTCTTTTCCTTTTCTCTTCTATTAACTTTTCTCGCATCTTTTGATTCCAAGGTGTATAAGTTTTTCACATAATTGTTCAAAAGAAATTCCTGAATGTCTGGCAGCATCTGGAAGCAAACTCAAAGGAGTAAAGCCAGGAATTGTATTAACATCAAGGACAAACATATCTCCATCCTCCTGTATAATAATCTCCATCCTTGCGCAACCAGAACAACCCAGTACATTATATGTCCTTATAGCATAATCTTCTGCTGTATTAAGGAGTTTTTTATCAATTTCAGGGGGAATAATATGAACACTTTCACCTTTTTTATATTTTGCAGTGAAATCATATAATTTTCGCTTTGTCCTGATTTCAATAGGTGGAAGTGCCTCGGGCTTTTCATTCCCTATGATACCAATTGTGATTTCTTTTCCTTTTATAAATTTTTCTATAAAAACCTCTGTATCCAGTTTATACGCATATCTGATTGCTTTCTTTAGATTTTTTTCATTATTAACTATAGAAATTCCAACTGTTGAACCAAGATTGGCTGGTTTTACAACACAGGGATATTCAAAAGGAACCCTTGGGATTTTATTTTTCTCAACAGGTATAAATTCGGCTGTTGGAATACCACTGGAATAGAGTATCTTTTTTGTAAGAATTTTGTTCATACATACTGCACTTGCACTCACACCTGAGCCAGTATAAGGAATACCCAGTGTTTCCAGAAATCCCTGAATTACACCGTTTTCTCCGTTTCCACCATGTAGTGCAACAAATACACAATCAGGATTAATCTTAAGAAGTTTTTTCAAGAAACCCTTTCCTTTTGGGTCAATCTTAAAAACAGTATATTTTTTTGAAAGTGCTTTTGCAACTGAATTACCTGAAACCAATGATATTTTTCTTTCAGGGCTATCACCACCACACAAAACAACAATTTTCAAGGAAACCTCCCTATAAGTTCTATTTCAGGTTCAAGGTCTATATTATATTTTTTTTTGATTGTGCTTTGAATATGCACCATAATCTTCCATATGTCCAGAGATGTTGCATTTCCAAGGTTTATAATAAAATTCGCATGTTTATTTGAAACCTCTGCTTCACCAATGCGAAAGCCTTTTAAACCAGAGTTTTCTATGAGCATTCCTGCAAAATTACCAGGAGGGTTTTTAAAAACACAGCCAGCAGAAGGATAACCAAGTGGCTGGTTTTGTATTCTTTTCTTCATTATGTCTTTTATATTTTCTTTTATTATTTTTCTGTCTCCTTTTTCAACAGATATCCTTGCCCATTCAACAAAAAAAGCATACCTTCTTAAATCAGAATACCTATATCCCCAGATAATATCGTCCTTTCTTTTTTCACACCAGAACCCGTTTTTATCGAGAAATCTAATAGAATGAATCACATCAGAAATACTTTTATTATTTGCGCCAGCATTTCCTATAATGCTGCCTCCAACAGTTCCAGGAATTCCTGCAAGAAACTCAAGATTCTGTAGAGTATTTTTAACACAAAAACCCAGAACTTTTTTTAATTCTACACCCGAAAAAATCCTTAAAAAATTGTCTGAGTATTCAATACTGGAAAAATTTCTGGTAATTGCTATAATACCATCAAACCCATCATCACTGATAAGTATATTTGAACCACAACCAATAAACTTTACACAGACACCATCTTTATTAAGGTCAAAAAGAAAGTCAATCTCTTTTTCTGTTGATGGAAAAACAATTACTGCAACAGACCCACCTGTCTTAAATGTTGTAAACTTCCTGGCAGAAGCATTAAATACTGCACGTTCGCCAAATATACCTTCAATTTGTTTTTTGTGTATCATCAATGAATTTCCCATTGTTTTTAATCAGAATACATAACATTTCCCAAATAAAGGGCATATCCTGGAGCAGTTGCTGAAGCAAAATTTCTGTTTTTTGCCTCAATGATGTTTTTTATCTCACATGGTTGTTTTTTGCCTATGCCAACATCCACAAGTGTACCCACAATATTCCTGACCATTTTATAAAGAAACCCTGTGCCGCATATTTCAATCAATACAATTTTTATATCAGGGTCTATACAAAAATATTCCTTCTTTATTTTAATATATTCAATTGTTCGAACTGGATTTTCCGCTTTTCTGCCGGATGCCTGAAAACTTGTAAAATCATGTGTACCAACAATTGAAATGGCTGCCTTCCTCATTCTCGAAAGATTCAATTCTTTCCCGATGTACCACGCTCTATTTATCAAAAAGGGCGAGGGAAAATCACAGATAAGATAACGGTAGATCTTTTTTTCTGCACAAAACCTCGGATGAAAATCTTCCTCTGCATATGAAACCTGTTTTATCCTTATCTTTCTATCAAGTAAAGAATTCATTGCTCGAAGTACCTGGATTGGACTCATTTCTGTTTTAACAGAAAATGAGAATACCTGTCTTAATCCATGGACAGATGCATCCGTACGGCCTGATGCTTTTATTTTCACAGGGGATCCAAAAATATTTTCAAGTGTGTGCTCAATCTCTGATTGTATGGTTCTATTTCCTGCCTGACTTTGCCACCCAAAAAAACAGGTTCCATCATATGTGACAATGGCTTTGAACTTGATACTTTTCACGGCTGGATAGCGATTGTAGCAGTAATGTTTTTTTCTTTCAAAAGAAGCCAGATATTTTTAATAATATTCTCGATAGTACAGGATCCGTCTTTAGGAATTTCAATATAAACAGAATAGATAATTCCTGCTGTTGAAACTCCTGAAATAATACATCTATATTTTAATTCTATACTCTTGAATATATTATCTAATACTTTTTCAAATTCATCAGATGCAGAAGAAACAGTAATCTGCAATGTTGTAATGTTTTTACCATCTCTTGTAGAATTATAAACAACCTGTCCCCAGGCACTCCGATTCGGAACAAGAATCCTCTTGCCGTCTTTTCCTTTTATCTCAATATTAACTGGGCTGATTACGCTTATTTCTCCTTCGACAACACCAATCTTTACAAAATCTCCAACCTTAAATGGTCTGTACATAAGGATTAATAACCCGCTTGCAAAATCTGAAACCGTCTCCCTTACTCCAAATCCAATGATTAACCCTCCTGCTCCGATACTTGCAAGTAAAGGAGAAATGTCAAGACCAAGGATAGAAAGTGCAATTATTAAAGCAAGACAGAATATTGCAATATAAACAGTTCTACCGATGTATTTTTTGGCAACAGAATTTATACTGGACTTTTTTGAAATTCTAATGTAAAACCTGTTCCATGTCTTACCGAGAAACCATCCTGCTGCACAGATTATCAGTGCAATAGGAATCCTCGGAAGATAAGTAAGAAATTTTTGATAAAGAGTTAATAATGTAGGATCGCTCATAAAAAAAATTATAAACATTAAAAAATTTCAAGTCAAATTCACAATAATTTTTGAATGTCTATTTTTCTGTTTTTACGTCTTACTATTCATCTCGTTTTTTCATAAATACTTTAATTTAATATGAACTGTGTTATCATAACATAACTTTTAAACTATGTTTTTAAAACTATGATAGACAGTGCGATAATAACTCTTGATTCAAGACAAAGGATTACAGGGATATCAATCTTTGTCCTGTGTATTTTTCTTGCAGTGTATCAGGGCAAAGAATTTTTTATCATAGCGAACATCCTCATAAGTATTTTTTATCTTGCTACGATACTATACAAATTCTTGCTTGTGTCTATAGGTTTTGTAAAGAAACGGGAAATATGTATCAGCCAGACAGAAATAGAAAATCTTTCAGATGATACACTGCCGGTGTATACAATTCTTCTTCCTGTTTTTAAGGAGACAGAAATAATCCCTCAACTTATTTCTTCTATATCTCAGATTGACTATCCTCAGGATAAACTGGATGTACAGATTCTTGTTGAAGAAATAGACACAACAATGCAGGATGCTTTGAAGAAAATGAGGATACCTGAATATTTTAAGATTACAATTATTCCTGATACACAACCGAGAACAAAGCCAAAGGCCTGTAATGTTGGCCTGGAAAAAGCAAAGGGAGAATACCTTGTTATATATGATGCAGAAGATATTCCTGAACCAGATCAATTAAAGAAAAGCATCTGTGCATTCAGAAAAATTGAAGATAGCAGGGTTATATGCTTACAGGCAAAATTAAACTACTATAATCCAAAACAAAACATCTTAACAAGATGGTTTACCTCTGAATATTCAATGTGGTTTGACCTTTATCTACCTGGTTTGGATGCTCTCGAAGTACCAATACCTTTAGGTGGTACATCAAACCATTTTAAGACAGGGTGCCTGAAAGAAATTGGCGGCTGGGATCCTTACAATGTTGCTGAAGATTGTGACCTTGGAATACGACTTTTCAGAAAAGGTTTTAGAACGAGAATCCTCGACAGTACAACCTGGGAAGAAGCAAATAGTAAACTTGTAAACTGGTTGAAGCAAAGATCAAGATGGGTTAAGGGTTATATACAGACATGGTGTGTGCATATGCGCAAACCAATGGTTGTTATCAAAGAAATGGGACTTGTTAATTTTTTTAGTTTTCAATTAACTGTTGCAGGTCTTTTTATTACACTTCTTTTTAATCCTGTTTATTGGGTTATAACAGCAGCATGGGTTATAACAGCAGAAAACCAGATTTTTTATGGTTTTTTATACCCATCTTCAGATATTATCACATATGTGCTTCTTGTCAGTAATGGAATTTTTGTTCTTCTTAATGTTATGGGCTGCCTTAAACGGTCATATAGATATCTTATACCAGAAACACTCATTTCACCGATTTACTGGATACTTATGAGTATTGGTGCGTGGAAAGGGTTTTTACAGATTTTTAGAAAACCCCACTTCTGGGAAAAAACAAAGCATGGACTTTTTGTTTCGAAAAATAAATAAACTCCTGAATTACATCAAGTTCCTTATTTCAGATTATCACATCTACTTTGCCTGAAAATATTCCCTTATTCAAACAAGAAAAGATATTCCTATGTTTTCTTTTCCTGACCCGAAAATAGGGGAAAAAGGTATTTTTGCATTTTTCACTTTCCTGGGTTTTCCCTACTTTATAGAAGAAGATTTCTAATTTTTTCTTTTAGGTGGGTGTTTCGTAGAAACAGGTCATTATATCCTCAACACTTAACTCAAAATGTAAAAGTTAAATTGCAAAAGTCAAAATAAATTGCCCTCAAACCCTTATTTTTCATTTTGTATCCTGTATCTTACAATCAATATAACCTTCTCAATAACCTGGTTACCTGAAAACTTATAGTTTCAGGTAATTCTGGTTCCAGGACTTACATTTCTGTCGATGGTAAGAACACCAAGAACTCCATCGTCGAGTCCTGCGAGCAACATGCCCTGGCTTTCAATACCACGAATTTTACGTGGTTCAAGATTTACTACAATTATCACGAGTTTTCCGATTAGTTCTTCTTTCTGGTAGTATGGCCTTATGCCAGCAACAATCTTTCTTTTTTCAGTACCAACATCAATATCAATGACATAAAGTTTATCTGCATCAGGGTGTTCCTGAACATCCACTATTTTACCAACCCTCATATCAATCTTTTTGAAATCATCGAACAATACAACTTCCATCTTTCCCTCCTTATTTACAGCATAAAATATTGCCTTTTTACTTACCTTGTTTTCTTATATTTCATCTTTAATTATAATGGTCTTCAATATGTTTATTCAAACCTAAAGACAAAGATTTTTAGTGCATCATCAAATCCGATATCAACATTTATTATGTATCTATTTTCTTCTTGTTCCCACTCAATTTTTTTCTTTGAGATAAGTTCCTTCACTGATTTCAGGGCAGTATTTCTTTTTTTCAGGAAGATTTTGAATGATGTTGGCTCCTTGAAATATGAAGAAATAACACAGATTGCGGATTTTTCGCCTGTTAATGGGAAAAACTCAAAACTTGGCATAAATCTCTGGTCAAGAGGTCTTTGACCTTCCATAGGTATGTTTTCAGTCCAGTCACTGATATAAATTTCTGGTTTTTTACCTGCTGTCCATTCAACAAGTTGAGCAAATAGAATATGTGAAAGATTCCTAACAAATGTTTTATACTGTGGCTTTGAAGATATTCTTGAGGGCATCCCTGCAAAATAAACCATATTTCCTTTGCCATCTTTTTTTTCTCTTACAACGATTGCAGGGTTCCCATCAGTAAATCTTGCTATAACCTGGCTATCTTCAATTATTTTAATCTTTCTTGTATATTTTAAGGAGAATTGAGGCATCATTACTTCCTGATCGCAAAGGGATGCTTTTCTGTCAATGATTTTTTGGATATTCTTTATTACATCATCGCATACTTCTATGTTTTTCTCGAGAGAAAACGATTTTTCTTCGCCTATTTCTTCATTTATTTCAACTCCACATAATTCTGCAAGAATCTGCCTGTCTAATTGATTACTCCCTGAATTATAAAACCCAATTTCTCCGCATACCACAATATTCCCCTGATTTTTGTAATACTTGATAATGCTTTGCATCTGTTTATTATCAATAAAATTTATATCAGGAAGAACTGCAACCTTGTATTGTTCAATTTTTCCATCAAGATAATTGTCAGAAATATAAGAGTATGGAAGTCCCATATGCCTTAATGATTCAGCACAAGCAAGGGCTCTACTTACAACGTATGATTCATCTCCCTGCGTTGGATATGGAAATCTATAAACCTCAGAATTAAACCCATGGATGATACCAGTATATTTCAATGGGGTACATTGTGAAAAATATCTATCAAATCCCATACACCTGTGATATGTCTCAAATGCAGGACTTATTTTCTGAAGGTAATACGTAAATGGAGCAACCCAGTTTACACCACTGGCAACAGGAATTACTGCTGACCAGTATCCGTCTTCTTTTCCGAGAGGCCTTCTAAAAACAGGATGAGAAAATGCCTGAACAATAATTTCTGCTTGCTTACCTTCAGGCATAATTCCAGCAAGAAATCTGCACCATTCACTGAGATAAACCTCATGTGGATGAAAAACAAGTGCAAGGTCGTGGAATGTATAATATGGGTCTGATTCTATTCCATCAAGTTTTTCTGCCATACCTGCAAGTTCTATTCCTGTTACCCATGAACTTTCACCCGCAAATCCACAGTGGGGACTTGTCATAAAAACAACCCTTATGTCCGGGTTTATTGAATGTATAATTTTTTTCATCTCACCATGCACATCATTCCATCTTTTAAATCTCCAGGAAAGAAATTTGGTCCACAAGGGATTATTCCAGTCAGGTACCTCTGGCATATCCTGACCAAACTCTTTTTTGAAATCAGCCTTACATACATGGCAGTAGCAACCGATTTTTCTATCATAACCGAGAAATGCTTCATCATTTACTCCTATTGCAAGTATTCCTGGATATTCTGCAATTTCTTTAAGAAAGGAAAAATATCTTTGCTTAAACTCAGGATTAAAAGGACATCCCCACATTATTGAGGTAGAAGAATTATTTTCCCTGGTATTTATAAGAACCATTGTTTGTTCGGGATGTGTGGAAAGATATGCTTCCTGATATTTCATAAATCCAGTGTAAACATACACCTTCAGGTTTCTTTTTACTGCTTCTTTGCAAAGATATTTTAGTTTTTCTTTTTCCTCAAGGCGAGGAAAAAATCCAACGATTTCATATTTCATCTCTTTTATTTCGTCAAGTGTTTCTACTACATTTTTATGGTGCCATGGGTGCACCATCGCAATTCTGTAGATCTTTCTTTTTGTTTTCTTCATTTGTCTATTTTTTTTGTAGGTCTGCCTCAGTCAATATGAAAAACCTCTTCTAAATCTCTTGAAACAGGAGTATCATCTGGATTTGACGGCATAATTTCCTTCATATATGCATGCCACCTTTTACATACAGGTGTTTCATCTATTTTTTTCCATAGTTGTTCATCCTCAATCTCTATGTAAGCAAAAAGTGTTTTTGTTATTCTATCAAGAAAGATTGAATATTTCCTTCCGCCATGCCTATGAATTTCTTCTTTAAGTTCCTTCCATATTGGGTTATGTCTATTTTTATACTCCTGTTCATATCCTGCGTGAACACTCATAACAAATGCTTTTCTTATCATTATACCTCCTGGATTTATTCTTTAATTATAAAATTGTCCTTGTGTTATTTTCTTTCAATAAAATTTTATCATAAAAATAATAAATCTTTAGTGATGACACCTGACTGTTGAATAGAAAAATATTCTGAGAAAAAAGGAAAAGTATAAGAGGTTGAATATTTATATATAGCCATTATCACAGGGTATACCTGCAATAGTTTTGTGAGATTTTATCTGGATAGTGGTTATGTGGTATAATAAACTATAATAAAACAAAATGCGTCCTATATAAAAACCAAGAACAGAGATGAAATATATTTCTATTATTTGTAGTGTATTACTTTTGATTCTTTGCGGATGCTCCGAAAAAGAAGAGGTTGTTATAAAAAAAATAGAGAATATTCCTCAGGAAAGTATCTCTGAGGAAACAATTCCTCTGATAGTATTGATGCCCAAAAAAAAGATTGAACCTGCACAAGGAGAGGTAACTCAATCAAAAACAGTATCTGAAGAAGAAGAGGACGTAGAAATATCTCAACCATCAGAAAGTTTTGTACATGAAACACAGATTAACGAGAATATTTCTGAACAAACAAAGATTGTTCAAAAACCCGCGCAGGTGATTAAGAAAAAAACTACCCCAGAAATAACAAAAGCAAAAAGCCCAGTTTTCATAGTCCCTGGAGAATGCCTTGTCTATAGAATAAAATGGAATTTTGCAAGTGTAGGGAAAGTGATTCTTGTGTGTAAAAAAGAACAGATAAATAAACAGGATGTATACCATCTTGTTGCCCTTACTGCCCCGGAAGGGCTGTGGACAAAGTTCGGATATGGATATAACAGGTTTGATTCTTACATAGATAGTAGAACAAATCTTCCATTTTATTACTACGGGTATTCGGCATCATCCTCAAAGAGTCAGATTACAAAAACCACTATTGACCAGAATAAAAAAACACTGACGTATGAAATAAAAAAATATAAAGCAGGGAAACAATATGGTTCTAAAAATGGAAGTATAAAATTTTCTGATACCTTATATGATGGTCTTTCTGTGCTTTATGCAATGCGCGGAATGGCATGCGAACAATTACCTCCAACAACAATACCCGTGGGTATAACAAAGATTACAACGATATTTTTATCTTTTCTTGAAAAAAATATCAGCGATTTTTATGTAGGAACACGTTCATACTGGCTTTTCCAATCAGAAGCAAAAGAAGAAGCGATTTTTAGTAAGGGAAAACTTTTTGTTTCAATATCAGCAGATAATGAAAAACTTCCTCTGCTTTTTAAGGGAAAAGTTCCTCTTGGTACAGGAACAGTAGAGATTATTTCGAAGAAAAATCTTGGTGATAATTTCCCAACAGATAGCAAGTACCTCACTGAAATAATGGTTTCAACCCAGTAAAAAATGTATCTTCTTTCTATTGAGTGTACAACCAGGCAAACCGGAATAGCCATATTAAAAGATAAGCAAATCCTCGGGAAGAAAATTTGGATGAGTAAAGATGCAGGCAGGGAGATTCTACCTGCAATAGATAAACTTATTAAAAAAGTGCATGTATTGCCTGGAGATTTTGATTATTTTATTATTTCCTCAGGCCCTGGTTCATGGACAGGAATACGACTCGGTCTTGCGCTGGCCTATGGGCTTGCTACTGCTAACGAAAGAAAGGTTTTTGGGATTAGTAGCATTGATGCAATTGCATACAGCATCGCCGGAAAGGGCCCTGTAGGGGTTTTTTTACCTTCTATTGGGAAATCAGTTCACTGTGGTTTTTTTGAAGAACCAGAACAATTATCAAAACAACACGGATTTTTTTCAACCTGCTGTGTTGATAATATAACTTTAATGTTGAAAAATGCAAAGATTGTTGCTGGCCCGGATGAAAAAATCCTTTCTTTGTTTAAGGGTTCAGGCAAGATATTGGTAAACATTTTCCCGAACCCTGTTTTGAATGCTATACTTGCCCTTGAAAGGATTAAAAATTCTGTATCCCCGCTGAACCAGCCATACTATGAAAAATAAGATACTGTACATAATTCCAAGTGCTGAAATAGGCGGTACAGAAAACATGGTAATTGCCCTTACTTCAAACATAAAATTGTTCAATTTCGAGCCAGTTGTTTTAACCTTGCAACACAGAGGACTTTTTCACGAAATACTCGATAAATATTTAATTAAAAATTATTACCTTAATCTAAAAAAAAATCCACTATATGGGGTTATAAAGTGTGTTTTTATATTTTTTAGGGAAAAACCATGTCTTGTGCAGTCATTTCTTTTTGCAGGAAATATCTTTGCAAGAATTTTGAGAATTTTTTTCCCTGTGCCGCTGATTTGTTCTCAAAGAAGTACTGATGATTGGCGAAAAAAGATTCACTGGATGGTCGAAAGATATACCTCTTTCTTGTGCTGTCTTATAGTTTCAAATTCCAACGCTGGCAAAAGAGTTCTTATGGAAAAAGCAGGTATAAATTGTAATAAGATTGTTGTAATTCCTAATGGGATTGACATTGAAAAAATAAAACAGTATAAAACAAAGATTGGTTCTTTTTTGCACAGAGGAATTGTTGTTGGTTCTATCGGAAATTTAAGAAAAGCAAAGGGTTATGATGTGCTTGTTGAAGCAGCAAGTATTGTGTGTAAGAAAAGAAAGGATATTAAGTTTATAATTCTCGGTAAAGGGCCTCTGGAACATTACCTGAAAAAGAAAATTGAACAATTACATATTGACGATTCTGTAGAACTTTATGGATTTGTAGATAACGTGTATAATTATATTCTTCATTTTGATATTGTAATAATCCCTTCCTTGTGGGAAGGATTTCCTGTAGTTGCATTGGAATCTATGGCTTGTGGAAAACCTATTGTTGCAACAACAGCAGGGGATATGCCTGAAATCATTCAGGACGGAATAAATGGATTAATTGTAGAGCCAGGGAATGCAAAAGCAATGGCAGATGCCTTAATTAAACTTGTGGATAACCCTAATCTTATGAAAAAAATGGGCGAAAGGTCTGAAGGTCTTGTAGAAAAATTCTCATTGAACAATATGGTTAGGGAATATGTTAGTGTTTATGAAAATATCCTGCAAAAAATGCAACCAAAATTTAAGAAGAAACATCTTAATAAAGTATGAATAATCAACAAAATAATAAAAATAAACAGGACATTTCAAAAAAAAGCAGAAGAAAAAAAGAAATAATGTCCTGGGTATGGGCAATTATAGCAGTACTGATTATAAGACAGTTTTTTATTCAAGCATTTGTTATACCGAGTGAATCAATGAAGCCAACTTTGAAAATTCATGATCGTCTTCTTGCAAATAAGATTATATATAAGATAAGGCAACCACACCGATGGGAGGTTATTATATTCAAATACCCCGAGGATCCAAAAAAGTATTTTGTGAAAAGGCTTGTCGGACTTCCTGGAGAAACAGTTGAAATAAAAAATGGACATGTTTATATTAATGGTGTGTGTATGCAATACCCTGATTACATTAAAACTCCTCTTTATTATTACAATGATGAAGATGGAGATTTTGGAGTAAATGGAGAAACAAAAATTCCAGAGGGTGCTTTTTATACTCTCGGAGACAACAGCATTAACAGTAAAGATAGTAGATACTGGGGATTTGTTCCAGAGAAAAATCTTGTTGGCAAAGCGCTTTTTATTTATTGGCCACCCTGGAGAATGGGAACTATCAGGTAAAAACTATGGCTGAAGAAAAAATTATACGTATAAAGGAAAAAGATTTCAGACGTATTGCCGGCTTCAGAAATAAAGCGAAAAAATTAGAAAAAAAATGCAGCGAACTTGAAGCAAAGGTATCTGCTTTGCAGAAAGAATCTAACGAATGGAAAGAAAGAGCGTCTCGTCTTGCTGCAGAGATGGATAACTTAAGAAAAAGGGTCGAAAAGGAAAAACAGGAATTCCGCAGCTTTATTCAGGCATCGTTTGCAGAAAAACTTCTGTTTTTTGATGAAATATTTGAAAAGGTTGTTTCAGATGTTTGTTCAAATAAAGAAATAAATAAAAACATCGCAGATGGCCTTGTAATGTTAAGAGACCAGTTTGGACATCTTCTTAAATCACTCGGTGTATCAAAGATTGAGGCAAAAGGGAAAAAGTTTGATCCAATGTTGCATGAAGCCATTGAGATTGTTGAAACTGAAAATGAACCAGATGGAACTGTAATTGAAGAGGTTCGCTCTGGTTATATGATTAATGGTCATTTACTTAAACCAGCACAGGTAAAAGTTGCCCGTGGAAAAACTAACGATATCAACACCAGCAAAGATTAATCTTTTTCTTGAAATTACAGGTAAAAGAAGAGATGGCTATCACGATATATGTTCTCTAATTGAAAAGATTAATCTCTTTGATACAATAGAAATTTTCCCTTCGGATAAAAATAAGGTTGAATTTACAGGTCAGTGGCAAATACCAGAAGAAAATACAGTTAGCAAAACCATACAAAATCTTTGCTGTTTATTTCCGGATATATCAAAAACTCACCCGCTGAGAATTGTTGTTCATAAAAACATTCCACCTGGAAGCGGTCTCGGTGGGGCAAGTAGTGATGCAGCCGCTGTTTTGAAGGCATGTAACATTGTGTGGAAATTGAATCTTGACGAAGATTCTATGAGAAACATCGCAATCAAAATCGGTTCTGATGTTCCACTTTTTTTGAAAGATGGTCCATGTATAATTGAAGGAAAAGGAGAAATTGTGCATTATATCGAGCGCCTTCCGCATTTATTTTTTGAAGTTTTCGTTCCGGATATTCAAATCTCAACGAGGATGGTTTATGAAAATGTTTCAGAAAAACAGATTTCTGATTTGACACAAGCCCATTCAAGCATTAAAATTTTTTTGTCTGCATGGAAGCAAAATGACATAGGAAAAATGGAGAAACTATTGTTTAATAGATTAGAGGAGGTGACACTGGGGATTAATAAAGAAATAGGACAGTTCAAAAACTGGCTTGAATCTGAACTCGGAAAACATTTTACGTTAACGGGTTCAGGAGGAGGATTGTATGCTATAGGGAAACTTAATGAGAAGACCACACTTGAATTACCGGAGGTAATCCGGCAATGGAAACATTACTCAGTTGAAAGCTACAGCGGGTGGCCGCAAAAGGAGGAACAACATGGAAATTACTGAAACAAGAATTTCGCCGATTAACAAGCCCAATAGCAGATTACGTGCATATGCCTCAGTGACGTTTGACAATTCTTTTGTCATCCGTGAGATTCGGATTATCGAGGGGAAAAATGGCTTATTTATAGCAATGCCCAGCAGGAAAATGCAAAAGCCATGTCCCAGGTGCAATTTTAAGAATCCTATTACCGACAAATTTTGCGGACAGTGTGGGGCAGAAATAAAGATAGCAGAACAAAAGAACCCAAGGATAGGTCCTCAACAGCATAAGGATCTTGCACATCCTATTAATACTCAATTCAGGGATTACCTGCAGAAGAAGGTTATTGAAGCATATAACCAGCAAAAGGGTAACACCACTGGGAAAGAAACACAATCAGAAAATTAATAGTATTTTTGCCCGGTGGTGTAATGGTAACACACCGGCCTTTGGAGCCGTGGTTCGAGGTTCAAATCCTCGCCGGGCAGTCCTTTTTTCAAATGGATAATCAATGCAAAATAATAATATAGCAGTAATAATTCTTGCAGCGGGTTATGGTAAGCGACTCGGAGGAAAAAATCAAAAAACTCTTGTGAAGATACTCGGGAAGCCTCTTCTCGCACATTTAATAGACACTGTAAAAAAATGCAATCCAGAAAGGATTGTAACTGTTGTTGGTTTTCAGAAAGAAAAAGTCATTAAAGAATTAGAAGGAGAAGATGTTATTTTTGTAGAACAAACTCGGCTTCTCGGAACAGGACATGCTGTTATGACATGCAGAGATGTTTTTTTTGATTTTAATGGTGATATCCTGGTATTATGCGGCGATGTACCTTTTCTATCAATCGAAACAATAAAAAAACTCCAGGAAGTTCATAATGAAACCAGTGCTGACTGCACAGTTCTAACAGCCATTGTGGATAATCCTTGTGGTTACGGAAGGATAAAAAGGAATTCACACGATAGAATAGAAAAAATTATTGAGGAAATAAATGCCAATCCCGGGGAGAAGGAAATCAAAGAAATAAATGCGGGTGTTTATGTCTTTAATAAGGAAAAACTCTTTGAATGCCTTAGCCACATACATCTCGACCCTATAAAAAAGGAATATTATCTTACTGATGTTGTAGAACTTTTTATAAAAACAGGGAAAAAGGTCTCAACATGGACAACACCAACACCTGAAGAAACAATTGGTATAAATACTCATCAGGATTTAATAAAAGCTGAACAGTATTTTTTGAATCTGAGGAGACAAAAATGAATAACTGTCTTATTTTTACAGGTAATGCTAACAGGCTTCTTGCAGAAAGGATTGCCAAATACCTTGAGAAACCTCTTGGGATTATGGATGTTTCAAGATTTACAGATGGCGAAATTTTTGTAAAAATTGAAGAGAATTCAAGAGGAAAGGATGTTTTTATTATTCAACCAACGTGCTCGCCTGTAAATGAAAATCTTATGGAACTTTTGATTATACTTGATGCTTTTAGAAGGGCATCTCCAAGAAGGATAACTGCGGTATTGCCTTACTATGGGTATGCAAGACAGGATAGAAAAGATAAACCCAGGGTTCCGATTACTGCAAAACTTGTAGCAAACCTGTTTGTTGCCGCTGGTGCCCAGAGAATTCTTACAATGGATCTTCACGCTGCTCAGATACAGGGTTTTTTTGATATTCCTGTGGACCATCTTTTTGCTGCGCCAGTTATTATAAATTATCTTAAAAGCAAAAATCTGAAAAACCCTGTAATTGTTGCTCCGGATGTTGGGAGTGTAAAAATGGCAAGATCATTTGCAAAACGTCTTAATGCACCACTTGCGATTGTTGACAAGAGAAGGGATAACCCTGGTTCTGTTGAGGCAATACATCTGATTGGAGATGTTTCTAATTGTGAAGCAATAATTGTCGATGATCTTATTTCCACAGGTAGCACAGTGATTGAGGCAACAAGAGTTCTTCTCGAAAATAATGCATCAAAAGTTATCACTACCTGCACCCATGCGGTTTTTTCGGGAGATGCGATAACGAAACTTGTAGATTGTGGATTATCAGAGATTGTTATTACCGATACAATACCACACAATAATCTTCCTGAAAAAATTACGACTCTATCTGTAGCCAATCTTTTAGGCGAGGCAATAAAAAGGATACACGAAGAAAGTTCTGTGAGTTCTCTTTTTCTTTAATGCAGTGCCTGTGCAAGTTCTCGAAGAATTGGGTAAAAACTGTCTTAACTTGTTAATATCAGGATTTTAGGAATAAATACTGGTTTATCCCATCGTAGGCTTTTTTCTATGGTTTGCCTTTTTTGAGCGCCATCTCAGTTTTCTTTTTTTTCTTCTCATTTTTCCTCTTTTTTATGTAATTTGATTAAATTTTTATTAAAATAGCCCTTCTTCTTCCCCCATAAGGCTTACCTGCGAAGCATCCCCGAGGTTTATTTTCTGCAGATTTCCAGATAAAAATGCAGAATATCCAATCACAGAATCAGTAAGAACAATATTTTTTACAGTTGAACTATCATTGATAATACTGTTTTGAACTATTACATTTGACATTATAACATTTTTCCCGACAGAAACAAAAGGGCCAACAACACAGTTTTTCAATTGAGCAGATGGGTCTATAAAAACAGGATGATTGATAACCACAGAGGGAATAGGAAAAACAGATGGTTTGTATTTTTCAAGAAGAAATCGATTTGTTTGAAGAAGTGTTTCAACCCTTCCACAATCAAGCCATTCCTTTGCAGGAATTGCCAGTATCTTTTCGCCTTTTTCTATCATCATCCCAATGGCATCAGTAAGCTGAAATTCATTTCTTGTTTTCTTCCCGGATGCAATCAGGTCCTTTAGAAGATTAAAAAGCAAACGACTATTGTTAAAAAAATAAACGCCGCAGAGTGCATGACGTGATATTACTTCTGTTGGTTTCTCAACAACCTTTGTAACAAGTCCTTCTCCATCAGTAAGTACAACTCCAAATCTCCTCGGGTCGTCAACCTCTTTTACAGCAATCCAGCTTGTGTCGTCTTGAATCAAATGTTTAATATCTGCTTCAATAATTGTATCACCAAGATTGATAAACACAGGCCCATCAACATAGTCAGCTGCAAGAGAAATTGCATAGCCAAGCCCAAGAAATTCTTCTTGTTTTATGAATATTCCTTCGATGTCTGGATAATAAGCATTTACATAATCAATGATTTTATCCCCAAGATGACCGATGATAAATATAACCCTATAGATGCCGAGAGATTTCACAAAATCAAGAAGATATCCGAGTATTGGTTTTCCAGCAACTGGGAAAAGCACCTTAGGAATAGTAAACGTATGTGGTTGAAGCCGTTTCCCAATCCCAGCAACTGGAAGTATACATGTAATTTCTTTCATAAAAATATTATATCATATGGAAAAAAAGCATATGCCAATTATCACATCATGGTGGTTGCCTATGTGATATAATATTTTGTAAGGTTTTCTAACAAAAAATCTGGAAAGTTTTAACATTACTGATAAAAGGATTTTTTATTGAATGAGCGAGTATACGAGAGAATGGGATTTTAAACAAGAACTTGATGATACCTGGGAAGCAATTTCCGAGAAGGATTTTGTTATTAAACGGGAATCAGGCGTTCTTTGTATTGAAAATTCTGGAAAAACAGATGCACCTGTGTATATCAGACCTTGTTCAATTTATGAGGATAGAGTTGACATAGAATTTGCTGAAAGTAGTGAAACATCAGGGATATTTACCTGTGGTTTTCTTGCTGGGTTTGAGTATATAAATATAAAAATTGACTTTAGAAAAAATATACTGTACCTTTCCACACATGAATTTCACAAACCCCAGCCACGTTTATCAATTGTTCTCAAATCAAAGAAAATAACAAAAATAAGCGTTATTCGGCAAAAGGATGTTCTTTTGGGTCTTCCTTATGAAGGATCACTGGTTCATATTCTTATAAACGACAGCAGGATCGCCGAGGTTAGAAATATTGATTTCCTTCCAGAATCTCTTTTTATGTTTGGTTTACAAGGAAAAGGTAGAATAGCAATTTCTAAATTCAGAATATCTGGAAACAATAGACCCAGACCTGAATATCTTAATGTTGGGATATGGCAACAATCCATAAAACTAACCACAGAAAGAAATGTAAATTGTTTGATAAAGGGAGTTAGAAAATCAGCAGAAGCAGGTGTGCAGATACTTATAACGCCGGAAACATCTTTAACTGGATTAAGGATTTCCGATGACCTTATGGATAGGAAGCATATTCAGATGGAACTTGCAAGATTTCAAAAGGCAGTTTCAAAAATTAAAGATGCGCCATATACCCTGGTTGGGTACCCTGAATGGATATCAGGTAAACTTGTTGAGGGTTCAACACTCAACAAAGTAAGAATTAACTGCCATAGGTTTGTAAGACCTGATGGCACACTTGGACCTATGATGGCAAAGGTCCATTCATGTGAAGAAGGACTGTGGCACGGGAGGAACTATAATCTTCAAAGGGTTTGCGGTGTAGAAATAGCACTGGGTGTATGTCATGACGCACATTATCAAGATGTTTGGGCTGTTGGGGTAATGGGAGGAGCAAGATTATGTCTTCATCCTTCTGCTGGAGGAAGATTAAAGGGAAAAATACCTGAAATTATTAATGAATACCGCGGGCTTGGAACAGCATTTGATTCTTTCTGGGTAAGAGTAAATGCCGGGGGTGGTTCTGCAATTATCTATCCATCAAGAAACAGAAAACAAACTGATACAATCCTTGCTGTGCCGGATGATCTTACAGAAAAAAGTCCAACATATCCTGAATACTCTTATATAGGGGATCTTTTTGCAAATGCAAAAATTCGGTTGTGGGATGCAACAGGTTGTTATCCACTAAGGACACTAAGAAACGGCTGTAAATACAATATCTGGAAGAGATTAATTCCTGAAATTCAACAAGTGTAATACCCTATTTAAATCATCGAAATATTTTATATATGGGTATATTATTCCTGATAAACTTAATGCATCTTCTGGCTTTTTAAGATAAATTCTGCTATACTAAATAATAAAAAAATCACAACTTTTATAAAATTATGAAGATAGATAGGGTTATTTTTCGCGAGTATGATATCAGGGGAATAGTTGATAAACAGATAAATAATGATTTTGCTATTATCGTTGGGAAGGCATTTGGTTCCTATATAAGAAAATCAGGATTAAAATCAGTGATTGTTGCATGTGATAACAGAAAAAGTTCTCCTGAACTAAAAAAACATTTTATTGATGGATTAAGTAATTGTGGATGTTCTGTTTTAGATGCTCAAATGATACCAACACCCTTTGCATACTTTGCCCAGAGAAAAAATGGGATTGATGCCTGTGCGGTTATTACTGCTAGCCACAATCCACCAGAATTCAATGGATTTAAGCTCGTTGTTGGTACACACGCTCTATACGGGAAAGAAATACAAAAGATTGCAGATATTATTGAGAATGAAGATTTCGAATATGGTAAGGGAGAAGTAAAAGAAATACAGGTTGATGATGATTATGTGAATTTTATGAAAGAAAGGTTTAATTTTAAGAGAAAAATGAGGGTAGGGGTGGATACAGGTAATGGTATAGCAGGTCCTTTTATAAAAAAACTTTTTTCTTCCCTCGGGGTTGAATTTGAACCATTGTATCTTGAAAGCGATAATACCTTTCCAAATCATCTTCCTGATCCTGTTGTTCCTGAAAATCTGAAAGATCTTATAAAACTTGTTAAAGAACAAATGCTTGATGCTGGATTTGGGATTGATGGAGATGGAGACAGAATTGCTGTGGTTTGTAATGATGGAAGCATACTATGGGGAGATACCCTTCTTATCATATATGGATTGGATATCCTTAAAAGAAAACCAGGTGCAACCATTGTTTTTGATGTAAAGTGCACGCTTGCTCTTGAGGAAGAAATAAAGAAAGCAGGTGGGGTTCCTGTTATGTGGAAAACAGGGCATTCTTTAATAGAGGCAAAAATTATTGAAGAAAAGGCATTACTTGGCGGAGAATTATCGGGTCATATATATTTTGCAGATGAATATTTTGGCTTTGATGATGCATTCTATGCATGCCTACGAATGTTGAGGATTATGGACGAAACAGGAAAAAATCCTCAGCATCTTCTTGAGGGAAAAAATAGATACTTTTCAAGCCCTGAAATCAGGATTAATGTTGGCGAAGAGAAAAAGTATAAGGTTGTTGATGAACTGAAAAATTTCTATAAAAACAGGTTTAGAATTAATGAAATTGACGGGGTTAAGGTGTATTTCCCGGATGGATGGGCTCTTGCAAGGGTTTCAAATACCCAGCCAGCAATAGTTTTAAGGGTTGAGGGTATCTCACAAAAATCCCTTGAGGATATAAAAAAGCAATTTCTTGAAAAAGTTAAGGAAATTATAAACAAATGAACTGGCAATTTTTCTGGCTTGCTTTTGTAACAATTTTTCTCGCAGAATTAGGAGATAAAACCCAGATTATGTGTTTTTCTCTGAGTACAAAATCAACATCAATTACCCCTGTTTTTTTCGGAGCAATGACGGCGTTTGTGATGAGCACATTTATTTCTTGTTTACTCGGCGACTTTCTACAAAAGATTATACCTCTAAGAGTTATTCATTCAATTGCAGGATTAATCTTGATTGGATCTGGCATCTTGATTCTTATTAAAAAACTTTAGATATTATCTTTAACCGATTGCAGATAGTTTAATGTATCTATTATAAATTCACTGTAAATACGGAGGAAAAATGAGATATATTGTTTGTATAAAACAGGTTCCTGATACAATGGATGTAAAGGTTGATCCTGAAACAAAAAGGATAGTCAGAGAGGGTGTACCGAGTATACTTAACCCTTATGATGCATATGCTATAGAGGAGGCAATTCGACTTAAGGAAAAGTTTGGCGGAACAACAATTGCTATATCAATGGGTCCTTCTCAGGCAGAGGAAATTTTGAAGGAGGCAATATCTCTCGGTATTGATGAAGTATATCTTCTAAGTGATAGAGCATTTGCTGGTAGTGATACTCTGGCAACCTCATATACCCTTTCAAGAGCAATAAAGAAATTAGGAGATTTTTCCATTGTGATATGCGGAAGAGAGGCAATGGATGGAAGTACAGGTCAGGTTGGACCCGAGATTGCGGAACATCTTGAGATCCCTGTTATCGCTTATGTCAGCAAAATACTCCATTTAACTGAAACACATATCGAGTGTATACGGCTTCTTGAAGATCATTATGAGACATTGAAATCTCCCTTACCAGTTGTTATCACTGTTGTTAAAGAAATAAATGAGCCAAGATTACCATCATTAAAGGGAATGTTAAAAGCAAAGAAAACACAGGTACCTGTTCTTACAAAAAATGATATAGGTGGAGATGATGCTCAGTATGGTCAGGATGGTTCTCCAACAAAGGTTGTCGAAATATGGAGACCAGAGATAAAAAAAGAAGGGAAAACCTATACAGGAGAACCAGATGAACTTGTGGAGATAATGGTTCAGGAATTAAAAAAATTAGGAGTTGCCTAATATGGAAATAAAAGTTAATAAACAAAAATGTACTGGTTGTAAGATATGTTTTGATGCTTGTCCTGCTGGAGCAATAGAGATAGACAACGAGGGTAAGGCAAATATCAACGAAAAATGCACACTTTGCAGATTATGCGTAAAAGAATGTCCTGAAAATGCAATAGAAGTGATTGGAGAAGAAAGAAAGAAGCAGGATGTAAACCTGAGCCAATATAAAGGTATCTGGTTTTTTGCAGAATTAAAACATGGGGAACTTTCTCATGTTTCTTTTGAACTTCTCGGGATTTCTCTGAAAATTGCTGAAATATTAAAAGAAGAGGTATGCGGGGTTATTTTTTCATCAGACGGCGAACAAAAAGCGCAGCAACTTTTCGATCGCGGGGCTGATAAGGTTTACATTGTTGAAGAATCTTCCCTTGATCAGTTCAGACAGGATATCTATGTATGTCTTATGACAGAACTGATAAAAAAATATAAACCAAATATTGTTCTCGCTTCTGCCACAATGATTGGAAGAAGTTTTATCCCCCAGACAGCAGCACGACTTAAAACAGGACTTACTGCTGATTGCATAGACCTTGCTATTGACCCTGAAACAAAACTTCTCCAGCAGATAAGACCTACGTACGGTGGAAATCTAATGGCTAAAATTATCTGCGAAAGTCACCGGCCACAGATGGCAACAATAAGACCAAAATCAGTTGAAGAAGCAAAACCCACAGGAAACAAAGATGGCCTGCTTATAAAAGAGGATTTTTCTAAATTTAACGCAACATGCAGGGTTGATCTTGTTTCAAAAGAATCAGTTGAACAGACAATAGATTTACAAGAAGCCGAGATAATCGTTTCTGGCGGAAGGGGACTTGGAGACGGTAAGAACTTTGATATGATAAGGAAGTTTGCGGGTCTTATTGGTGCTGCTGTAGGCGCATCCCGTGCTGCTGTTGACTCTGGATGGATTCCCTATCCTCATCAGGTAGGACAAACAGGAAAAACAGTTAAACCTAAAATTTATATTGCTTGCGGAATATCTGGCGCTATTCAACACCTTGCAGGTATGTCAACCTCTGATTATATTATTGCCATCAACAAAGATCCTGAAGCACCGATCTTTAAGGTGGCAAATTTAGGAATTGTTGGGGATATCTTTGAGATTATTCCGAGATTAATTCAGAAATTAGAAAAAGGGGAATGAACAAATCAAGTTTTTCTCAACAGACCCGATTAAAGAATACAAAATAAACCGATTGCAGCGAGAAATCCGAGGGTACCGCCAAATCCAAAAGCAACCTGCGGGCTGAAAGTTTGCCACAAAAACCCTGTTATTATTGATGCTGGAAGTAACCCAAATCCAACAAGTGTTGCATGGAGACCTAACAGAGAACCTCTGAGTTCAAGAGGTGCGAGTTGACTTACCAGTGATTTTTCAACACCTTCTGTTAGAGCCATATAAAAACCATAAAGGCCTGATACAATCATATAAAATGGAATACTTCCTCCTATTGCAAGAAGCCAGTAAACAACCCCATAAACAAGATAACCAGTTATTAAAACATACTTTTGACCGATGATATCAGAAATTTTCCCGCAGGGTATAGAGCCAACTGCATAAACAAGGTTGAATATAAGATATGCGACCAACATAATAATAAGAGATCCTGTTTCTTTTTGTATTTTAAGAAGTATAAACTGATTTGAGGAGTTTCCAAGTGCAAAAAGAAATGTAAAAACAAGAAACATTTTCAATTTTACTGGCAGGTACTTAAATGATATTTTCATCTTTGCTGGTTGTTTTGAAATTATTGGTTTATCCTTTATTGTAAAAAGCAAAAGCCATCCAATAACCGCAGGAATAATTGATAATGCAAAGATTTTTTTATAATGGGCAGCATTCGAAAAATCAAATGATCCCCTCGAGATAATAAGCAGAACCAGTGCAACCCCGAGAAATGCACCGAGGGTATCCATTGCCCTGTGTATTCCATAGGCAAATCCCCTTTTTTCCTGATGAGAATAATCCGCAATTAATGCATCTCTCGGTGCTGTTCTTATTCCTTTTCCAATCCTGTCGAGAAGGCGTCCTGTAAAAACATATTGCCATCCTGTTGCAATGATAAAAAATATTTTTCCGAACCAGGAAAAGCCATACCCAAAGATTGCAAGGGGCTTTCTTTTTTGAAATTTATCAGATATATATCCAGAAAAAACCTTTAGAATACTTGCAATGCTTTCTGCAATGCCCTCGATTGTTCCGAGTATCGTTAGATTTGCATTCAACGCAACTGTTAAAAATACCGGTAGTACCGGATAGACCATTTCAGTGCTTATATCAACAAAAAAACTTACAATACCGAGAATAATAACCTGTACCATTATATTAGTTCCTGTAAGTATTCACTGACCGCTTATACTTCCTATTGTCGTGTCTCTTGAATCTTTCTATTCTTGTTTTTTCTCTCGACACGACAATTTTAGGAGGGGGCAAGCCCCCTGCCTAAGGATCCGCAACTGCGGCTCCATTCTCCCCCAAACATGAGGGACTTCTTCCCTCATCCTCCCTTGTAGTGTGCTGTACTTTGTCTTCAAATGTATCCTTGCTATCTGAATCAGCACACTTAGAGTCGTGTCTTATAGATTTCCTTATTTTTGTTTTTTTTCTCGCCACGACTCTTTTAGGAGGGGGCAAGCCCCCTGCCTAAGGATCCGCAACTGCGGCTCCATTCTCTCCCAAACATGAGGGACTTTTTCCCTCATCCTCCCTTGTAGTGTGCTGTACTTTGTCTTCAAATGTATAAGGGCTCTCGAAGCAGCAC
>Ga0255345_1000433_pt1 | contig 69542 bp, 59 predicted proteins | sample wastewater_treat_6_FD_192415 | JGI IMG/M metagenome (GOLD analysis project Ga0255345, IMG submission 192415) | Wastewater microbial communities from Lulu Island WWTP, Vancouver, Canada - plant20 | ecosystem: Engineered > WWTP > Wastewater > Unclassified | place: Canada: Vancouver, British...
CTTCGCGCATTGCTACAGGGACTATAAGTTTGACTTCAAATGTGCTGTTGTCTCCAGGCATTACCATTTCAACGCCTTCGGCAAGTTTAATCTCGCCAGTTACGTCTGTCGTACGGAAGAAGAACTGAGGTTTGTAACCTGTAAAGAACGGCGTGTGACGGCCGCCTTCTTCTTTCTTAAGTACGTAGACTTCGCTCTTGAAGTGTTTGTGCGGTTTGATGCTGCCAGGTTTGGCAAGTACTTGTCCGCGCTCAACTTCGTCTTTGCCGGTGCCGCGGAGAAGTACTCCAACGTTGTCGCCAGCTTCGGCGTTGTCAAGTATCTTTCTGAACATTTCAAGGCTTGTGGCTGTGGTCTTCTGGGTGTCTCTGATTCCTACGATTTCTACTTCGTCTCCGCCTTTGATGAGTCCGGTTTCAACTCTACCGGTTACAACTGTACCGCGACCGGAGATGGTGAATACGTCTTCAATGGGCATGAGGAAGGGCTGGTCAAGAGGTCTCTGTGGTGCAGGAATAAAGTCATCACAGGCCTGCATAAGTTCGACTATACGGTCTGACCAGTCGTTGTCTTCGTCTGATTCAAGGGCTTTGAGTGCGCTTCCACGTACGATAGGAATATCGTCTCCGGGGAAGTCGTACTGGTTGAGTAGGTCTCTGATTTCCATTTCTACTAGGTCAAGTAGTTCTGGGTCGTCTACCATGTCGCATTTGTTCATGAATACTACAAGTGCAGGAACGCTGACCTGACGAGCAAGAAGTACGTGCTCTCTGGTCTGGGGCATGGGGCCATCTGCTGCAGATACAACTAGAATGGCTCCGTCCATCTGGGCGGCTCCTGTGATCATGTTTTTGATGTAGTCTGCGTGTCCCGGACAGTCGATATGTGCATAGTGACGGTTGTCTGTCTCATATTCAACGTGTGAGATGTTGATGGTTATGCCGCGATCTCTTTCTTCCGGTGCTTTGTCAATCATGTCATATGGTATGAAGTCAGCCTCGTTTTTGCGTGCAAGCGTCTTCGTGATCGCCGCTGTCAAGGTCGTCTTACCATGGTCAATGTGTCCTATCGTACCAATGTTAAGGTGGGGCTTATTACGTACAAAATGTTCCTTTGCCATTACTGTCTTTCCTCCCTAATTATATATCCGTTTTTTTGTGCCCTGCGGGCGTATTTTTTCCAAATAAAAGAGACCCGCTATCAAGAGGCGGATCTCTAAAACATGAGTCTTTGGATTATACAATATGAGTTTTCGAAATGCAAGCCTCTGACAACTATTTTAACAATATTTTTTATTTTGTCCATATCATTGCCGGAGAAAGTGCTCTTCCTTTCCCATCTTTCAATGAAAAGAGAAAAAGGGCGTCCTTTAATTTTCATCAAATTCTTCTATAGAATAAGTTTATGTAACAAGTAATTTTTAACAATTTTCAAGACAGAAATTGTGTATGTTTACATGTTTATATAGACTTTATTGATTATATATAAAGAAACATATTTCTTGGATTATCTTTGCAAACCTCTTTTCTTTTAGCTTGTTATTATTAATAAATGAGTTATAATACGTTTTATGTTCACATATATGACTTCACAAGAGATAAAAATAGTGTTTTGTTGCTGTCCGGGGGGTTACTTGTTTTAATAAACCGCACGGCAAATTGTCGTTGCGTTCATAACAGCGACAGTTAATTATCTAATAATTTATGGAATAAGCCCTGTCGTAAAGACAGGGCTTATTATTTTGGAAATCAGGAGTGATTTTTATGAAAATTTGGGAATATATCAAAAGTGATTATAAGGCGGCTATGGATAATGACCCTGCCCTTCGCCACGGAATACAGGGATTTCTGGAGATTCTTTTATGCACCCCCGGTTTTTTGGCAATACAGTTTCACAGGGTTTTCCATTTTATGCACACTACTCTTCATATACCTGTTCTTCCTAGGTTCTTATCTCTCGTTGTACGTTGGTGGACAGGGATTGAGATACATCCGGGAGCAAAAATAGGCAAGGGCTTTTTTATTGATCACGGTGCCGGTGTTGTAATTGGGGAAACCTCAGAAATAGGCGATAACGTTACTATTTACCAAGGGGTAACGCTCGGCGGAACTGGAAAAGACAAGGGGAGCAAGAGGCATCCTATACTGGGTTCTAACGTTTTTGTGGGAAGTGGAGCGAAAATTCTAGGACCCATAAAAATTGGCAATTATTCGCGCATAGGGGCAAACAGTGTTGTCCTAAAAGATGTTCCGGAGAATGCAACAGTTACCGGCATGAGGGCAAGAACGATAAAGATTGACGGAAAGCGTTTGCAAGAACAAAATGCTTCCGACAGTTCGGAAATTACAGAAACTAAGGTACAACGCCTTGAAAAAGAGCTTGAATCACTAAAAGAAGAGTTGATGCATTTAAAAAGTACGCAAAGCACAGCTAAAAATGAGGATCAACAGAAATAAGTTTTTGACGCGTAAGTAAAACAAGAATAAATAATACAAATATGTTGTCGCCTGATAAATTTTCTAAAAATTAAAGAAGGGTTAGCCTATTTGGACCTTCTTTACTCCTTTTTTGTAGAGCCATTCTTCCGCTCTATCGCAAATATCTCCCTGCAAAAGAATCTCTCCCTTTTCGACTCTTGAGCCGCAACCTAAAGCTTTCCTTATCTCTTTAGCCAGCATTGCAAGTTCGATGTTGCACCCCTGTGGAAGAGTAAGTTGAACTACAGTTTTGCCGCCAAATCCGGAGGTTCTTCTGCGCAAGATAACTTTAGATATTTTTTGTAAAAGAGAATACAATTCTTCTTCAATTTGGCCAGACTTATTGCCTTTATCTGCCTTTTTCTCGACTTTTTCTTCTTTTTTGTGGATATTTTGGCCAAATAAAGATGCCAGGGGAAGAGAAAACTCGCTACCCGCTCCAATAGAAATATTTTCGTCGGACGTTATTTTTGTTTTTTTCTTTTTTGCCAAGAGAATTGCTCCTTTTTGTGCTGCTATAGGTATACTATAATTATAAATTATAATTGCAAAAAATTTTCTAGGGCGTGTTGCTTGAGTGGATAAAAAGTCTATTTTTAAAGAAAATTTTCTTTCAACAGTAACGATGTTAGGAAATCTTCCCGGAGGAAGACTACAGATTCTTCCTTCTGGGTCCCTTATCTCTTTGTCCGGAATTCCATCAGAAGACGATAACTATGTGGTTTTTAATCCATCAACAAATAAAAAAGAAATTGATGACGCTTTATTCATTTTAAAAAATAGTGCTACTCCATTTATAGTACCGGAGCTTTACAACTGTGATTTGAATTATTCAAATATGCTGGAATCTTCCGGTTTGACTAAAAAACATATCTATACGGCCATGTCGCTTGAAAAAAAGAAAGAGCATCTTTCTGATGTCTCAGTTATAGAAATAAAAAATGCGGCAGAAGCAGAAATATGGGCCGGTGCATCTTGGGCAGGATTCGGAGAAAACACGCCCGTCGCTGAAAATTATATAACTTTTACAGAACAACTGATAAACTGCAAAAAAAATAAGCTTTATGTTCTTAAACATTGCGACGTTGCCGTTTCTTCCGGATTAATTCATTATAGCGAAGAAGCTTGTGGACTCTATTATTTTTCCACACTTCCCGAATTTAGAAGACAGGGTTTTGCACATCGCCTTGTGGGCACCTTAGCGAGTGTCGCTTTTCGTACATATGAAATTTTTGTTTTACTTGCTACAGAACAGGGAGAACCCTTTTACAATAATTTTGGGTTCGATTCTTTATACAGTGTTCCCATGAGAACGTTATAAGTTGAGGTGGTTTATATGAAAGAGATAGAACAGCTAATGAAAGAAGTTCCGGCAAGTTTTGTGATATGCGATAAAAGCAATGTTACAAAAAATATGGTGCTTAAGGAGATAATGAGAGGAGAGAAGGATGCGTCCTCTATTAAAAAAAGCCTTGGGATCTGCGATGACAAAGAATGTGAGAATCGCGTAGAAGCCTTACTTAAAATATACCTTCCCATTTACGATATTATCTTTGATGGTAAAAAGTGTGGGCAACACGACCACGCTTCATCCGAATCAACCTGTGACCCAAATTCCTGTGGCAGTTGCCCTTTTGACTGTAAAAAGTAATTTTTATAATGTTTTAAAAGCGAGAATCAATATTTTCAAGCGCCTCGCGTATTTATTTCTTATACTACATTAATAACCTTATACTGCTTTTATAAATCTTTCGCTTTCATTATTAACTTTTTTAGTGCTGCAATAAGAGGGGCAACTTTTTTGTCCGTGGCTGGTCTTTTGAGAGCAGCAGAGGCAGAAATGGCACGACCCCAATAGGCTTTGTTTGCGTCTCTATTTTGGTTAATAACAGATCCGTCCAATGAAATTCCCGCATAAAGCCCTTTTGAAACGGAATAGCTGTAAATGGAAGCCTTTGCTCTCCCGTCAGTAGCTGCTAAGGCATTGCGCCCAACAGGACCAGCTGCAACCGAAACACCAGCTCCTAATTTAAAACTGTTTCCGCCTGTAAACGCTCTGAGTCCTTCTTCATTAGTAATAACAAGAACAAGCCCAACTGACTGAACGCCTATTTGCAAACCGAACGACGCACCGGATATTCCCATAAATGCAGGTCCAGACCAAGTGCCATTTTTGTTGCGAATAAACACAACTCCCTCTCCTGTCTGTCCTCCAACAATAAGGCCACCCTTTGTTACTGCTGGAAATATTGCTACGCCGCGTCCAGATTTTATTACATTGCCTAAACTATCAGCATCGGATTCAGATGTCATCGTCTCAATAAGATCGGTTGCAAGTCTTATTCTTCTTTCGTGAGCTTTTTCTGCAAAAGCTGCGTGGCTCGAGAACATTATTGCTGAAACAAGCAATGTGAATATAAAAAGTTTCTTGCCAAACCTCATAAAAATCCCTCTTTTCTTCTTAAAACTCAGGTTTATATTATATACTGTATGTCCTTGTAACATCTAAGTATTTTATACTGTTTATATTTATTAAACAGAAAGCATTATAATATGAAGTGTAGCAAATTTTTATATTATAAAAGGTGGTATTTCATGGATTCTATTTTTGCACCTTGGCGGAAACAATATGTGTGTTCTGCTTCTGATAAACCTACACAAAATGAGAGAACTTGTATTTTTTGTGATTTCCCGGCTATTAATGATGACGAAAAACATCTTATTGTTTACCGTGGAGAATTTAATTTTGTTATTCTCAACGCTTTTCCTTATAATTCCGGACATCTTATGGTCGTTCCTTTTCGTCATGTATCTGATTTTACTGAACTTTCTTTAGAAGAAACAAGTGAGATGACAGCCATTGCACAAAAAGCCATTTCTGCACTAAAAATACTTATGAATCCGGATGGATTCAATATGGGTATGAATTTGGGAAAAGCTGCCGGAGCTGGAATTGAACAGCATCTCCATTTACACATCGTTCCTCGATGGGAAGGAGACACCAATTTTATGCCGATAGTAGGAGAAGTAAAGGTTATATCCGAAGCTCTTTTATCAACTTGGAGTCGCTTAAAAGAAATATGGCCAAAATAAATTTTGACGCTAAAAACTGTGTTTTTAACGCGCCTCGCAGTGAAATAGACATAGAACAGACAATTAAAAAATCTCGCTTTATTGGGTCTATTCGCACAATTCTAACTGAAAAGGATGCTGCTTCCCAAATAAAAGAGATATCTTCTCTCTTTCCAAATGCGACTCATTACTGCTGGGCTTACCGTATTGGAATAAATGATACCCTTGAACATAGTTCAGATGATGGGGAACCATCAGGCACTGCGGGGCGCCCAATCTTAGGAGCTTTAAAGAAATATTCTCTTGATAATACACTTCTTGTCGTAACACGTTTCTTTGGCGGAACAAAGCTTGGAGTGCGAGGGCTTATAGATGCATACTCTGAAACTTCAGAGCTTACGATAGAAAAAGCTGGTCATGTTGAAATGGAGTTCCACCATTTATTACAGTTCACATGCGGCTATGATCATTCAAAAACTATGACCAATACCCTGCGCCAATTATCGATCCCGGAAGAGCGAATATCTGTCGAATATGTTGCAGACGTTAAATATAGCATAGAAGTTCCATGCTCCTTACGAGGAGAGGTTACACCGTTACTTGAAGAGATGCTTGCAAGAAAACTTCTTACAAATTTAATTTGGCACGAAGAGCCGCTTATTCGTGCCAAATTAGGTTAATTAAATTATTAAAATCAATATACCTCTTTCGATTTTCTATTGATTATTTACTTCTCTATTTTTTATTTATTCCCACACGTTTATAAATAGCCATTTCCAGTTATAAATGGAAGTGTAATAACCTCTTTAATTATTAGCTTAGTTGTTCTCCGGCTGTTCATAATATTGTCCCATAAGCTTTTTCCAGTCTATTCCTTCATCTAAGAGATTAGGACAGGGTTGCTCGGGATAGAACCAATTTCGTCCAAGACCCATTAAAACTTGCCACCAATCATGTACATCTGGCACAAGGATTTCTCCTTCAGGGCCGATGCGGCGAAGTTCTCTATATAGAAGTGCTATTTTTTGATTTTCATCCATTGATGCCGTTGTCTTGGCATAAATTTCTATAGTATGAAAATATGAATAAGAACCAAGTTGATAGAGTATTTCTGTCCATTTCGGCGAGATACGGCTTGTTTTTGCGAGCACCATTTGCCTCTTATTACCAGAGTTTTTGTAGTTTAAAACAAACAAAATTTTATCAGCCTGTATATGTTGAAGCTCTCTATATTTACTTATTAAAGCCTCCGCAATAGGTCTCATTCTTTCATTACATATCTCATAGTCAAATTCTGCCGCCGTATTTTCTATCAATCTCATTTCCTCCCAACTTTTTCAAAACGGTTTGATTATATCACTGATATCTCACCGATTTTCTTAAAAAATATAACTTTTTTACCTTTTTTATTCATTATATTTGTGTTTAAAGAGATTGATTTTTACTGACCTTTATAATGCCAGATAGTGATTATCTTTTCTTTTTTACTCTTTTTTTCAATTAACGAAAAAATACCCTATCTCATAACTACCGGATGTAACTGGTTTTCAGGGATTTTCCCTTAATTTCTTTGTTCTATATATAATGAAATAATTCTTTATGCAGCCTTAAAGCATAAAAGACGTTGCCTAAGCAACGTCTTTTATGTTTTTTATCTTTTAAATTTATTTTTATTTATGGAGAGTTTTACCCAACCTTGTAAAAGTTGGCAAATCAAAACTTTCTTCTTTTATTCTTATTATTCCTTCTTGTGAAGATCTCTCTTCAAGCCAAGCCGGAGAATAGGATAGAACCACCTCTGGTTCTTGCTGTTCTTCCTGTACATTTAATGTCGTTGTTTCAGCAGTATAAACCGCTTCTTCTTTTTTTTCTTTTGGAATGTTCTGTCGATGAATCCGCGATTGCATTTTTGTTTTATTAGGGATTTGAACTGTTTCATCAAAACCGGTGGCTATCAATACTATTTCAACCGCTCCGTCGAGAGATGTATCTACGGCACATCCCCAAACAAAGGTAACGTCTTCGGCTAGAATATCTTGTATATAATTTGCAGCCTCTTGTACTTCGTGTAATCCTAGGTCATCTGCACTGATTATGTTCATAAGAAGACCTCTTGCTGCGTTGGCCTTGAATTCCATCAAGGGACTCTCCAGTGCCATTCGGACAGCCTTGAGCATTCTTTCTTCTCCTGATGCTCTGCCTACACCCATAACCGCTAATCCTGCTTCTTTCATAACGGTTTTGAGGTCAGCAAAATCCAAGTTAACAAGACCGGGATGAGTAACGAGATCTGTGACGCCTTGAATTGCTTGACATAAGTATTCATCAGGCAGTGCGAAAGATTCTAATAACAAGGTTTGTTCTTGTGCGAGCTCTAAAAGTCTGTCATTTGGAACAACGATTAAAGCATCCACGTGAGGACGAAGTTTCTCTATCCCTTCTTCTGCATAGCGTTTTCTACGTGCTCCTTCGAAAGAAAAAGGTTTTGTTACAACTGCTACGGTAAGAATGTTCATTTCCTTTGCAACGCGGGCTATCACAGGGATTCCACCCGTACCGGTCCCGCCGCCCATTCCTGCCGTAAGATAAACCATATCAGCACCTTCCAGTGCCGCACGTATCTGAGGAAGAGATTCTTTGGCAGCAGCCTCTCCAACTTCTGGAATTGCCCCAGCTCCAAGGCCTCTTGTAAGAGTTTCTCCAAGAATTATTTTATATTCTGCCAATGATCTATCTAAATCATTTAAATCTGTATTTGCAGCAATAAGGTCTATCCCTTTTAAACCCTTTCTAATGATGTGGTTTAGCGCGTTGCCTCCACCACCGCCAACTGCAATAACCTTTATTACTTCTCTGCTTAGGCGTTTTTCTGCTGCTGGATTATGGGAAAAAGAAGGCTCAACCTTCTCTACGATGAAATTATCATCTCTGTAGTAAACCCTCTCGGCTTGGCCACCCAAAACACACACCTCTTTCGCGGTTAATGTATATCCATTGTTTTTCATTATAACACTATAGATTCTGTTTTTATAAAATATCTTTTAACAAGAATAATTCATATTTTAATTATTTTAAATTATAAAAAAAGTTTTTATTGCTTTCCTCAACACATTTAAATTATTTAAACAACTAGAGCATATTATATTTAAAATAAAGAAAAATTAAAACAAAAAAACAGATTAACTTCTATTACAAAAATCGAAAAAGACTGTTCTGACCCACATATAATCATTTTTCCTTCGTACTTTTCTGTCGTTTAGAAACAATTATAAACAGTATTTCGAGATTGAAAAGAAAAATTATATGGAAATCTTAAAATATTGGTCAACATAAATCAACATCATTAAACTCTTTTTCTTTAAGATTTACTTGTTTTATAAATAAAAAAAGAAAAGAAAAATGGAGCCTTTTATATTAAAGGTAGTCCCTATAGCTAAATCTATTTATTTGCGTGTTTTAGGGGCAAGGAGGTGTCCTTTAGTTTTTCTAAGGCTTGTTTATGCATAGTCGTTTTTATTCCTGTTTTTATTTGTTTTTTGTTTCAATTTAAGATGGAGTTTCCTTTTGCTGTATAAAAATTGGGATCATCTTTCTGTGTAATGAGATGGAAAGCAGGTAAGTTGTTTAGATGTTTATTTTTTGCTAAGATTTTAAAATTTTTTATGAATTTTGTGAATAAACTGCTCTATTTTTTTACAAACACACTCTGGCACAAATAAAAATACAGGATAGCTTTTCCACATATTTTTTACCACTTTATGCACATTGTGTGGATATGTTTGTGACCAACTCTACTTTTTCGCACTGTATATCATAATTTTTGTAAAATAACTGCTTTTTTGTGGATAACCCTGTGATTATTTTCCTTAGCTTTTTTTTATTTTTAAAGTCATTCGCTTTATAAAAAAATAGCGAAGCTCTTTTTGAGCTTCGCTATTTACATATAATTATTTTTTATAATTATCTAGCTATTCTACAATTATTCTCTGAGAAGACTCCCATAAACCGTGAATGTTGCAATAGCTTTGTGCAATTATAGTTCCAGATTTTGTTAACCTTACCATAACTGAACAGCTTGGTTCTGTTGCGGAAGAGCCTGTTTCTGCCGGGTTTGCTGATTCTCCATGTGATGCAAAAATAGTTTTCCCCAGCTCGGTAATAAACTTCCCATCATCCGATTTATAAAAAAACTGCATCCACGCAATATAATGCTGCGGAGTGTTTGGATGTGAGATTTCCTTGCCAACACTTGCACTGATTTTAATCAGTTCTCCTGATTTTACTTTTTCTGGAAACTCCAAAACCGGAACATGTTTTTCTCCTTTAAAATCTCCGCTCTGTATATTATCTCCTAATTTCATAGATATTCCTCCCTTTTTGTTTACTTCTCTCTTATTATATTAATACAATGTTTCATTTACTGGTAGGCTTTTTTATGGAATTTTGTTTAGTTGTTTCTCTTTTTCAATTTTTCAACCGTTAATTTTAATTTTGCTAAGGGTTCTGCTATTTCAAATTCTAATTCATTTTCATTCATTAAGTACTCCGTTTCATTTTTTAGAGCTTCTTCAGAATAAAATACAGGGGCTCTACGCATATGATCAGGCTTTGGTCCTTTTGCTTTTCCCTGTCTTACAATTTTTCCTGCTTTTATTTCGACTGAAATATCCTCTCTTGAAAAATATTTTTTTAAAACTTTCAAAAATACATGTCGCCTAAAATTTATAGCCTGTAATAGTCCGTGATCTTCAACATTTATAGTTATTTTCATTCCCTCTTCAGAAAAATCACAAGAAACGGGGGCAGTTCTATCTGAAAGCGGGGGGCCAATCAGTTTATTCCAATTTGCTTCCAGTATTGAGAATTTTTCATAATCGTTTACCGGATTTGAGTTTTGTTTTTCTATGAACTCCCCTATTTTTTTATACCTGTTCATTCTATTCTCCTATTGCCGATCTTCTTCTATTTTCTATTGCAACCCATAGAAGCTGGATGTCTGTCGGAGGAACTCCCGAAATCCTTGAGGCTTGTCCCAATGTTCTTGGGAGAGCTCTCAGAAATTTTTGCTTCCCTTCTGCAGAAAGACTCGGTATTGATGAAAAATCAAAGTCTTTTGGGATTTTCAACTTTTCCATTTTTTCCATTTTTTTTACTTGTTTTTTTTGTCTTTCAATATATCCCTCATATTTTAAAGAGATGGCTATCTTTTCACCCTGTTCATTGTTTACTTTTGTATCGGTCATGCTCGCTAGTATTTCCCAATTTATTTCCGGTCTTTTTAATAAACTTAAAGCTGATATTTTTTCGGAAATTGGGGAAGAGTCTGCACCCCGCAGGATTTCATTGTTTTTTTCTGTAGGCGCTATTTTAATATTTTCTAAGCGTTCTTTTTCCCCTTTTATAAGATTCCATGTTTTCTGATACTTTTCCCAAATGTCTTCAGAATTTAAACCAATCTCATACCCTAGCTGTGCAAGTCTTTCATCTGCATTATCATGCCGAAGCAGGAGTCTATATTCACATCTACTTGTAAACATACGATATGGTTCGTTTGTCCCCTTAGTTATAAGGTCATCAATTAGAACACCTATATAGGCGAGATTTCTTGTTAATACAACGGGGTGCTTGTTTTTTGCTATAAGAGCTGCGTTTATTCCTGCTATTAACCCCTGTGCTCCGGCTTCCTCATATCCGGAAGTACCATTTATCTGTCCAGCCAAGAAGAGGTTTTTTATGTTTTTTGTCTCAAGCCATGCCTCCAGCTGCGTAGGTTGTACATAATCATATTCAATTGAGTAGCCAGGGCGCAATATTTCTGCACTTTCACAACCCTTGATTGTTTGGACAGCCTCAATTTGTGCCTCTACACACATTGATGTTGAAAAGTTTTGCATGTAAACTTCTTGGCTTTCTAAACTTATTGGCTCTAGAAAAATAGGATGTGTCTCTTTTTCTGGAAATTTTATGATTTTATCGTCTATAGAAGGGCAATATCTCGGTCCAAGAGAGTCAAGAGTCCCTTGAACTATTGGAGATTGTGGAAAATATTTTCTTATAATTTCGTGGGTTTGTTCATTTGTTCTTGTAAGGCCACAAAACATTCCCTCATAAACCTTTTTTTCTCCGAAGTAGGAGAAACAGGCCGGTTCACTAATGCTTTTCTGCTTTTCAAGAATGTCCCAGTTTATTGTGTCCATTTTTAATCTGGGAGTTGTGTCTGTTCGTAATCTTCCTATTTCAAGTCCGGTTTTTTTAAAATTTCTTGCAAATTCTGTTGCTGCTATTTGTCCAATCGGCCCAGATTTATATGAAGTTAATCCTATGTGTATTTTAGATCCAAGGTATGTTCCTGTCGCAATAATAACTGTTTTTGAGTAAAACTGTTGTCCGGTTTTTATTTTTACTCCTTTTATTTCTCCTTTTTCTATCATTACGTCTGTTACTTCTGCTTGATAAATATCTAATTCTTTCTCATTTAGTAGTTTTCTTCTATAGTAATCACTATAAAGTCTTGGATTACATTGAGCACGCAACGTTTTAACGGCGGGACCCTTTGATGTGTTGAGCCAACGTAGATGTTGTGTAGACGCATCTGCTGCCTTCGCGATTTCTCCTCCCAATGCATCTATTTCTCTCACAAGGTGCCCTTTTGCCGGACCACCAATTGAAGGATTACAGGGCATATATGCGATGTTGTCTAAATTTAAATTTAGCAACAACGTTTTTGCTCCTATCCTCGATGAAGCTAGGGCTGCTTCACAAGCTGCATGTCCCCCTCCAACCACAATTACTTCGTATTTATCATCAATTTGCATTAATTTTTTATCACTCTTCCCTTGATAACAGTATATTTCTCTCCAGGAAAATCATAAGCTGTAGGCTCCGCTGTTGCCGCGAAAACCTGAGTATTTCTTTTCAATAATGCATCAAATAAAAGTTCTTTTCCCTCTAAATCAAGCTCCGCTGTCACTTCATCCAACAATAAGACTGGAGCTCTTCCCAGCTTGCGCCTAACTCCATCTGTTGCTGCAAGAATCATGGCAATAGCAATTCGCCGTCTGTATCCCCTGCTCAATGAATGTGCGACATTTTTTTCTTCTGTTTTTATAATTATATCGTCTCTGTGTGGTCCAACAATAGGAATTTTCATTATTTTTTCTTTTTCTTTATTTTTTAATAAAGAAAAAAGGAAGTCGTCTTCTATATTTTCTGTCTGTGCTGAACCCCCTCTTTTAAGAAAGAAGGTTATTCCTTTATCTGGCAAAAGATTTTCTTGCCCTCTTATGCATTCTGTCAGTAATATAACTGCTTCTTCTCTCATTTTCCAAATCCATGTTGCCAGTGGATTTAATACTCTGTCTATAAGTTCTGTTGATTTTCCCTGTTTTAACAATGCTGATTTCTGTCTTATTCCTCTTCTATAATCACAAAGTCTTAATGAGTATGAAGGAATAATTAAAATTAAAATCATGTCAATCAGTCTGCGCCTGTAAGAAGAGGATCCCTCTATTATTGACATGTCATTTGGAAGAAAAGAAAGTACCGGTATTTTCCATCTAAGATCTGTTGCACTTATAACAGAATCATCAATTCGTAATATATATCTGCCCGCTATCTTTACTTTTATTATCTCTTCTTCATCCAATTGTCCTGTTAATTGAACCTCTGTCGTTCCGCTATTCCACGTAGGAAGAGAGTTTGTTTTTGTTCCTCTTTCTAAAGGGCCCCAACCGGAGATCATATTTATACCTTCCAATATATTGGTTTTTCCTGAACCATTAGTTCCCGTTAGTAAATTTAATCCCGGGAACCATTTAATCTCCCGGGATTCTAAATTTCTAAAATTATTAAATCTTACTCTTTTAAAACCCATTTTACTCTTCTGATGATTCCATAGTATCCATATTTTGTTCTTCTTCTGACATGTTTATGGGAGCAATCAAACAAATAAAGCTTTCTTCGCCTACTTTTTTTACTGTCATTTGCCCAGTAGGTCCATTAAATCCCAGAACAACATAAGGATCTCTTAAAACCTTCAAAGCTTCCATAAAAAATTTAGAATTTACTGCAATTTTTAAAGAGTCTCCCTTTATTTCTGCCTCTACTTCCTCTTTGGCCAATCCCAAGTCAGGAGCTTTTCCTCGCATTACAAGGGTTTCATTCTCTTTTAGCTCTAATATGACCATTCTATTATAATCTCTTACTATAATGTCCACTCTTTCAAGAGCAGAAATGAGCTCGCCTCTATCAATCTTTACTACTGTTGAATGTCCTTTTGGTAATATTTTCTCATATGGTGGAAATTTTGATTCTACTCTTCTTACAGAAAATTCTATATTTTCCGTAACAAAATAAAACTGAGCTTCGTTATAAAGAATTTTTATTTGTGTTTCCGGATTTAGAGATCCCATAATTCTTTGAACCTCTTTTACTCCTTTCATTGGCAGAAGCGAAAATGTTCCTTCTTCTGCTTCTTCTACAGGAACAGAAGAAAGAGCAAGCCTTCTTGTATCTGTGGAAACAACGTTTAAAAAACCTTCTGTTATCTGAAAATTTGCAGAAGATAAATAAAGAGGAAATTCTTCTCCTGCTGATGCTGCCAATGTTCCTTCTTCAAGTACCTTTAGAAAATCACCTGCGTATATAGAACAAAAATATTTAGCATCTTTTGATTCAGGTAATGTAGGAAACTCTCTTACTGGAAAAGTACTAAATTTATACTTACTGCGCCCCGCTGTTAATATAACTCTTCCTTCTTCTACAGAAACTAAGTATTCATCTCCTGGTGCTTTTTTAAAAAGATCTCCAACCATTTTTATTGGAAAAACCGCTTCCCCCGGCTCTATTACCGTTACTCCTTCTGCTTTACAAACAATAGAAGTTCTAATATCAGTAGCATGAAGAGTAACTTCATCAAAAGAAGCCTTTATTAATACAGAAGAAAGGATACTCATAGTACTTGTTGCAGAAGAACTTCTTTCTGCAAGACTCCAACTTTGAAGGAATTGTTTTTTGTTAATTTCTAACTTCATAGGGCGACCTCCTCTATTATTTCTTTTATTTTATTATATAAAAAAATAGTAACAGTAACAGTAGGGAGCGTGTATATGTGGAAAAATATAAAAAAATAAGTATAGGCCTTTATTATAAAGGTGGATAACAAAACAAATAATTAAGAAAGAAATCCACAAAATTCACAAAAAAAAGAAAAACTAAAAAAACATGTTTATAACTCAATAATTATTCACAGAAAAACAACAAAGATTCTACAACTTACTTACAATGTTATCCACAAATGAACGAACGCGAAGATCTTTCTCCAAAAGACCTTCTATTTTTTTACAAGCATGAATAACTGTGGTGTGATCTTTTTTATTAAAAGCATATCCTATTTGTTGTAAACTCTCCGATGTTTTATTTCTAGCAATATACATTGCTATCTGACGTGCTAAAGCGAGCTCTGCTGATCTATTTTGGGATAGAAGGTCTTCTATAGGTATAGCAAAAGTTTCGGAAACTAGTTTTTGTATAAGTCCAATATTAATTGGACCTGAATTTGAGTCTCTTAAAAGATCTTTCAACCATAAAGAAACATTTTCAATTGACATTGGTTCATTATTAAATTCAGAGCATGCAACAGTTTTATTCAAAGCTCCTTCTAATTCTCTAATATTGCTTGGAATATTTTGCGCTATAAATATAATTACATCTTCTGGAATATTATACTTTTTGTCTTCAGCTTTTTGTTGAAGTATTGCCATTCTCGTTTCCAAATCAGGTGGCTGTATGTCTGCAACAAGACCACACCCAAAACGAGAAACCAGCCTTTCTTCAATTCCATTTATTTCTTTTGGAGGGCTATCACAGCTTATAACTATTTGTTTTTTCGCGTTGTAAAGTGTGTTGAATACATGAAACAACTCTTCCTGTGTAGCACCCTTATCCCCAATGCCTAAAAATTGGACATCGTCTATCATTAAAACATCAAGATTACGATAACGAGAACGAAAATCCTCAAAAGCAAAACTCTTATTTCTAATTGCGGAAATAAAATCATTTGTAAAATTTTCTGCAGTTACATAAAGAATTTTTGCATCTGTTTTATTTTCTTGGACATGATTTCCGATTGCGTGCATGAGATGAGTTTTTCCTAGTCCAACTTTTCCCCATATGAAAAGGGGGTTATAAGCAGCACCTGGTGCTTCTGCTGCGGCAAGGCAAGCAGCGTCCGCAAGACGATTAGATTTTCCAACAACAAAGGTAGAGAAAATATAATTTGGATTTAGGCCATTTTTTTTGGTAGAGATTCTGCCAGACTCCGTAACAGCGACAGCCCTTACTTCTGCTTCTGTATCCTTCTTTATGTCCTCGCTGACCACGATATTTATATCAGACCCAAATCTCGTCTCCTGCAGAAGTTCTTTCATTTGTGGCAAAAATCTTTTTTTGATTTGTTCTCTTGCAAATGGTGTAGGAACGTCTAACACAAGAACCCCATCTTCTAGAGAAAGCGGCAGACATGTGTCTAAATAAGTTTTTACAGCAGAGTCAATATCAGACAGCCTCTCTACGCAGTATGACGTAAATTCATTCCAAATATTATCTAGCTCTTTTGACAAACAACTCACCTCAGAATATATAAGTAAACAAATTTATTCTATCATGAATAAAGAGATGATTGTGAAAAAAAAATATAGAATCCACAAAAGTTATCAACATATGCACAAATAGAAAAATAATTTCAGTGGAAAACAAAGATAACCCACTATGATAAAAGGAATTATTAAATAAAAAGAAAATAGAAAATATTTGATTAATATGAATTAGCCTGTAAAAATCAATGTGGACTATTTATCAACAGTTATTGTGTATTGGTGGAAAAAAAGCAATCAAAAACGATACAAATTTTAGAATAGTTGTACAACTTTTGAAAAAATATAGAAAAAGTAGGTGGAAAAAAGACGGATTGGTCGAAAAAGATTGTAAAAGGCAAAGCGTTATCCACAAAAAGTGGATAACGCATGTGGGTAATAAAAAGTAGAATAATGGTTGAGAGGACAAGAAAACAGTCCTTCACTCATTATTTTCACTCATTATTCTACTTTTTATATTTATTTAGACCAGGTGGCTCCTTTTGAAAAAGGTTTTGGGTTAGATGTCATTTTGGCAGAGATGTCACTCATAATAATTTTATCAAACGTAATTGGGAAGGGGATTTTTTTAAAAGATAACAGTGGATTAAGTTTATTTACAATAAACTGTGAGATGGTCTCTGTTGCACTTATGCCTTGTATAGATAATATTGTCTCTTTTAAATAGACTGCGTCATTCTCAATTCCAAGTTTCCCTGAAGCAGAAAGAGGAACAGTCAAGTTGAACAAAAATTCTGCAGCATATTTACCCTCTGCGCTGAATCCTTTACTGGTAAAATCAAAAATTAGTTCCGAAAACCCCTTTATTGCACCTTCTTTTGCGAAATAATTGTTTACATCAGCTTCTAAAAGAACAATTTCACCTTCTGATGATTCTATTAAGTTTGCTGGATTTTCTTTGTCGTAAGAGTCTACTCCTTTTTTCAGCTTTGCTCTAATCCCTATGTTATCAACTCTGATTCCGTCTATATCAGCACCCTTTGCCTCTATCCATAAATCCACTTTGTTGACAACAACTTTAAGAGAATCTGGCTGTTTCAATATTTCGTATAGCTGTTCTCCAACCTCGTTTGCAAATTTTTGATCTCTTTGTGCCGCATGAGTTTGAGTAGAGAAAAAGAAGAAAAATAATAAAAGAAATAATATGATATTCATATATTTTTTCATAGAAACTCCTCCGATTCATTGTTGTCATTTGTTATTATTTGTATATTTTACAAAAAAATAGTGAAAGTGGTGAGTAAAACATTTATTTCGCATCTATGCGCAATAAATGTGTTTTATTTATAAAAATCTTTCTTTTCTCTGCTTGAAAGACGCCTAAAATATAATGTGGTTTAGATAAAAGAAAATGATTTTTCTTGTACCTCGCAAGGTTTATGAATTTTTATTAAAGGTAGAATTTTCCTGTTTTCTTGTGTCCATAATTTGTTCCCTTGCTTTTTCCAAAATATCTCTTGCCGCATAAGGACGAGAAAAAAACTTTATTTTTAACCTCATTTCGTCAAGAGAGCCTGGTTCATAAAGCATTCTATCTACCTTTTTATATATTTCCTCCATGTTTTCTAATACTTCTACGACGCCTTCTTTGGATAAATAATCAAAATTTAATTTTTCCTGTCCCGGTATCGGTGTCATAAGCAAAAGAGGAAGCTGTGCTGCCAAAGCTTCTGACAGAGATAGCCCTCCCGGTTTAATAATTCCAAGATCTGCTGCCACATAGTAGTCTTCTATATTTTTTATAAATTTTAAAATAAAAACGTTGGTATAACCTTTTAATTCTGCTGTAAGCTTTTTATATAACGTATTATTGTTGCCACAGATAACAACAAACTTTATATTTTTGTACGGTGCCAGAGCTTTTGTTACGCTATAAATAGAGCTGGCTCCGATGCCGCCACCGCTTATAAGGACAATTTTATCTTCGCCTTCAAAGCCTAATTTTTTTCTGGCTTCCTGTTTTGATATAAGAGTATTGTACTTTGGAGGAATAGGAATGCCTGTATAGACAACATTATGTATGTTTTTATCAAGATGCTGATTTTTTGCGAGGGCACTTGCAACAAACGTTGTTTTAAATTCACCGCTAATTTGAAATTTATGACATAAAAAATCCGTATTTACATAAAATATTGGGATTTTTCCTCCTTTTCTTACGAGGGGCAAGGCCCCAAAAAAGTGAGTAAAGAAAATCGCGTCAATAGGTTGTTTGCTTAGCTCTGTTACAATTTTAGGTAAAAAAAACTTACAGAGAACTGTGTGTATTTTATCAAAACAAAAAGAAGAAAGGGAAGTTTTGTCAGATCCGCAGTAAAGCATCCCCCACATCCAAGGTGCATGTTTAACCATGAAGAGGTAAGTTTTGGAAATAAATGAACGCAAAAAAGTTGGAGTATATTCAAGTATATCTTTGCATAAAACATAGCCATCTGGTACAGATTCTATGAATTGGTCTCTAAGTGCTTCCGCTGCCGATCGATGCCCCGTTCCAACCGATGCATAGAAAATCGCAATAGATTTCATCTTTAACCACCCCAGCTTTCGTTTGTTTACAAGTGGATGCAAGTACTGTGTACAGTGTATTTCCAAATATAATTATTTAAGATAAGTTTTTAAAATATAATATAGCTATATTCTATCCTTGATAGGGCTTTTTGCTTACATCTTTTTATTTTGGTGAGAAGATAAAAACTTAATTTTTACATGAGGTGGGGAAAATGATAAAAGCTGTTATAGATATCGGAACAAACTCAATAAAGCTTTGCATTGCGAAAATAGTAAATGGAGAAATATTCATATTAAAAGACATAAATAAAATAACAAAACTTGGAGAAGGACTGCAGAAAGACGGTTCTCTGGGAAAAGAGGCGATTGAAAGAACTCTTTTAGAAGCAGTGAACTATGTGCAGATGGCGAAAGCTTCCGGTGCAATTGATATTAAAATCGTGGGAACCATGGCAATAAGGAGCGCAAAAAACAAAAACGTTATTCAAAAGAGATTAAAAGAATTAACCAATATAGACTTAAAGATTATTTCAGGCGAAGATGAGGCACGTCTTTCTTTTTTATCTGTTCTTTCAGGGTTCCCGGTTGCACAAAAAAATAAGGTTGTCACCCTTGATGTGGGTGGAGGAAGCTCTGATATTGTGTTTAGCGACAAAGGTATCATTAAGAGGAAGATAAGTGTTGATGTAGGTGCAATTGAATTAACAGAAAAATATTTTTTAAAGCCTCCAATATCGCCCAAAAAACTTATGGTTGGACAAAAGGCTATCAGGGAAGAGTTTCTCAAACAAGAGATATCGGAGGAAGGTGCAATCCTGATAGGAATAGGAGGAACCATCACCACAATGGCTGCGATAAAGGCAAAAATGTCTGTTTATGATGCAAAAATTCAAGGGATGCCACTTAGTTTGGAAGAAATAGAGCGGCAAATAAGTCTTTTTGCATCAAAAAACATTGAAGAGCGTTCTCAAATAGTTGGATTAAATCCAGCAAGAGCGGAGATAATCTTAGCGGGTGCCTGTATAGTTCGTGAAATAATGAGACTCTGTAAATCAAAAGAGATTCTTGTAAGCGATAAGGGCTTGAGACACGCATTATTTATAGAAGGAGTAAGTTACTGAGTAAAAAAACAGGTGAAATGACCAATTCACAAAGAGTTGTCTGCTGTTAAAATGGATTTGTGTATAATTTTATATTGCTTGTTTGTGGAGGTATGAAAATGTTTAATAAAAAACTAAAGATATTTTTTCTTTTTTCCATATTTTCACTATTATTTGTGCCGTTCGCAGAGGCGCAGCTTACGGAGCAAGATGCAAAAGAAATCTGGGCTAAAGTTGCAGCAGCAACAGATTTAACGGCACTTCCTTTTACTGTAAAATCTGACGACAAAACTCCAAATGCGTGGGTGACAAATGGTAGCTCTGTAACTGTTACAACAGGGTTATTAAATTTACTGGAGAAGCGTTCAGAGCTATATGGGGTATTGGCTCATGAAGCGGGGCACGCCAAGTTGGGACACCACCAATCTACAGTAAATAAAGCAACCGGTCTTTCAGTTGCCTCGCTGTTATTGGAAAGGCTTTTTGGGAGTTCTTTAGGCGGAAGTGTTGCTTCAACGGCAGTTAATGTTGGCGCAAATTTAGCTTATGCAGGGTGGAGCCGTGAACAGGAGGTTGAGGCGGATGATTATGCAGTTCGTCTTGCTCATAAAAATGGCGAGGATCCTGTGGGTCTTTACACTGCTTTACAAAGGCTTTCTTCAAGTGGGAGAAGAGCCGAACCGAGCGGGTTTAACTCTCATCCGCCCGATGAGCGCAGATTATTACATATAAAAAACGAGATTCTTAAAGTAGCTCCAGATACAGAATTTCCCGGAGAAACAGCAGGGCAAACAGAAGGCGTTTCTCAAAACCCGCAAAAATCTGTAGAAGCTTCAAAGACAGCAGATGTTCCAATTGTAAAGCAAAAAGCAGAAGAGAAAAAAGAGGATAACGTTTATGCTGAAGATGGGCACTATGATATTAATGCCGCTATAGAGAGAATGAAAAAGAGGCTGTAAAGAAGTAATGAAAAAAACATTGAAAAGTTAAGTGAAAGCGTTTTAGTCTGTTTTAAAAATACATAATTTTTGAAAAGGAGCCACGATATGGTGCAATTAAAAGTTGCCACATTTAATGTTAACTCGGTAAGAACAAGGATTCCAATATTAGAAAAATGGCTTTCATCAGAAACAGCTCCGGAAATAATATGCTTTCAGGAAACAAAAAGCCAAGATGAAAACTTCCCGACAGACTTTTTTGATGAGATGGGATATTATTCGGTTTTTAAAGGGATGAAATCATATAACGGAGTTGCTATAGTTTCAAAAATGACTCCAGAAAATGTAGAGTTTGGACTTGGAGATGGAAAATTCGAGAACGCGGCAACAGAAGAGTCCGAGAATGCCCGAGTTGTTCGTGCCAGATTCGGAAAATTGAACATATTAAACACTTATATTCCGCAAGGAAAATCTATAGAACACTTAGATTACCCTTATAAACTGGCTTTTTTAGAACGGATAAGAAATCTGCTAGAAAGAGAATATAAGCCAACAGATAGGTTATTGTGGGTAGGAGACCTGAATGTGGCAATGACAGATATAGATGTAACAAGCCCGAAGTCAAAAAAAGAACACCCCTGTTTTCATATAGATGTCAAAGAGAGTTTGCAGTCTGTAATGTCGTGGGGAATCGTAGATATTTTCCGCCAACATCGACCAGGAGAAGGAGAATTTACATATTGGGATTATAGGGTGAAGGATTCTTTGTCCAGAAATATTGGCTGGAGAATTGATCACATACTTGGAACGAAATCGCAGGCAGCCCTTTGTACTAATGTAGAGGTTGCGAGAGATCTCCGCGCGATGGAGCGCCCGTCAGATCACACTGCTGTTATAGCAACTTTTAAAGAGGCATAAAAAGCGAAAGTTTAACAAGAGCCTCAAAAACTGATAAGCTTCTATCAGCTTTTGAGGCTCTTGTTTTTGTATGATATTATTTATTATTTGTTATAAATTAATCAAAAGGGCCTTTAATGCTTCTTCTGTGGACGGAAAGCTTAATTCAACTTCTGGCAAGAGATCCCCTATAGCTATAAATTTACCGCGGCCAAAAGCTGCTTGGGATATCATATCGCTTGCTGTATCGCCAAAGAAGTAAGGATTTGAAGAGTTCATTTTACTGCATAAAACTTCTAACCCTTCTGATGAAGGTTTTTTGATCCCAGTGTCATAATGTATTACATGTTCTACAGGGAAATCTTGCCAACTGAGACTTTTCTTTGCTAATTCGAATTCAATTAAATTACGTCCGGTGTATATTGCAACGGGCAAAGGAAGTTCTTTCCAGTGGCAACTGAGCATAGGTGTTTCGAGATTATAAAGACCTTCCCTGGTTTCGGTTCCGCAATAAAGGTTATTACAATATTTTCTAACTTCAAGCCGAGAAACCAATTCTCCATATTTTGACAAGACCCAGCCGGGAACTGTACCAGAAAAAGAGGTTAATTCTTTTTGCAGCTTTTGAGGAGAGGGGAAACTTTTTGAGAGGGATAAGTTGTTTTCATAGGCTGACATCGTAAGAAGAGTCCATGCAATATCATAGTCGTCGTTAAAAGCAATATGTCTTTTTAAGATGCGCTCATGTTCTTTTGTGTATCCTATGCCATCTGAGACTCCTCCGCAGAATTTTTCCCATCCTTCTAATACACAGAGCCGAATTACTTCTGGAAAGGATTTTTCTACATTTAGCAAAACGCCGTCCACATCAAATATAAGTGAGTCTGGTCTGTCTAAATTAGTCAAATAACGTTCCCCTTTCCAATTTATCTTTTACAAACAGGGTTATATTTAGCAAAATGCATGGTACAGAAAAAATGCAATTTTTATAATTAGATTATAGCTAATAATCAAGCCAGGTTAATTAAATAATTTCTGGTGTTGCGTTATATAAACTCCCATCAAGATCAAAAAGCCGCCTCCTATAGCATAAATCGTTATTTTTTCATCTAGTATGATGGCTGCGAAAATCATTGTAAGAATAGGAGAAAAATAGATAAAATTATTAGCTTTAACAGGGCCCAATTTTCGGATAACTTGATTCCATAAAAGAAAGCAAAGGGCTGATGCGAACAGTCCTAGAAATAGAAGATGTCCATAGACTTCAGGAATAAGAAAAACGCTTGGCTTCCATTTGAAGAGCGGCGTAAAAAGGAATGGAAATAAGCTTAATAATGCATAGAAAAAAGATTTCCTAGTAATGTGCGTGGCTTTATAACTACTGTCTATGCCCTTTAAAGTGACGGAAAAAATTGAGAATGAGAGAGCTGCAAATATTGCCAGAAGATCTCCCAATGGGTTTAATTTAAGAATAAAACGCCCATTAAACACTATTAAAAAGACCCCTGAAGTAGCAAGAAGACAGCCTATAAGAAATTTAGGAGTCAGTTTTTCTTTAATGAGAAAATGTGCAACAATTCCTGTAAGCATCGGTGCTGCAGATACAATTAAGCTAACATTAGCAGCCGTACTATACATTAGGGCTGTATTTTCAAGCATAAAATTAATGCTTACTCCAAAAAGACCGCAAGCGATAAATCTAAGTTCATCACGAAAGTTTTTAGGCATAATAGGATGTGGATCAATTATCCAAAAAACAAGATAAGCAATCACATAGCGAAAAAAAATGATTTCAAAAGGAGCAAAATATTTTAATAGGGTTTTCGTTGAGATAAAAGTTATACTCCATATGAGAATTACAAGAAAAGTTGCAGAGTAGAGTATCGGTTTGTTATCAAAATTATCAATTTTTATTTTCATAAGAACGCTCCTTTTTATTATACAAAAGCAATTATATACTACTCTCAAGATAAAAGTTGTAAAATAACTTTTTAAATTTAATAAATTTTAAGGAGTATGACGTCTTCGATTTAGCTAAAATATCTTGGCAATTTATGCTGACTCTTGACAAAATATCTATATAATGTAGAATATTTGCTCGTAACTGCAATAAACAGCGTTACTGTTACAACTGAGTGGTAGAATGGCCGAGTGGTCAATGGCTGCAGACTGTAAATCTGCCGGCGAGAGCCTACGTTGGTTCAAATCCAACTTCTACCACCATTTTTTTATAGTTTTATTAAATATTTTTAACCGGTGCCGTCTTAGCTCAGTAGGTAGAGCACATCCATGGTAAGGATGGGGTCCCCGGTTCAAATCCGGGAGACGGCTCCATGAAGACACAGTGCCACGCTTGATAAAAGCGTGGCACTTTTTATTTACATAAATTATTTGAGATTATATTAATTTTATAATTATCTAAATAAACAAAAAAGAAGTGCATTGTTAGTCATCTTTTTAAAAAACATCCTTTTAAGTTATAATTAACACAAAATAAAAGCATGGCGGTGTTAAAGAGGTGAATTTGGGTGAGCAAAACTAGCTTTCGCATGAAACACAGAGGTGCATCGTTGCTAATGATTGTGCTATCAGGCTTTTTGATTCTATCAATGTTATCTGCAATTGCCATAAACGTAGCTTCTCAGATAACACACAATGAAATATGGCGCGGGAAGGGGACAATGACCTCTAGACTCACTCATATTGCACGCTCTACGGCAAGCACAGTGGCAGAAGCTATTATTTTGGAACCAGAATATTTTGGAGATGCAGCCGCCATCGAAAATGGCGTTTTTTCTGAAAAAACTACAGTAATCGATGATCCAGAGACAGGGATTTTAAACGAAGTAGAGGTTAAAATACAGGGAGTTCTTTCCAGTGTAGTTTTTGTCACAGTAACAGCGTATGAACAGGATAAATATAGGGGAGTAACAGCCAGAATAGACATGAAGGCAACCCCGAAAACTGTCAGATGGAGCATAAAAAAATGAGACGAAGAGGATCTTTTCTTGTAGAGGCCATTGTGTCTATGCTTATTTTCACCGTAGGATTATTGGCTCTTGCATTATCCTTAACTTTTGGCGCAAGGATAATTATTGATGCCGGACAGAACACTATAAAAGAACAAAAACTTGCTAATTTGCCCGAAGAATATCTAATGGACAGAAATATGAGAATAGATGTGACTTCGAGTCATTCTGGAACACCAATCAGCCCGATAAATCAAAAAATAGAACATAATGGGGAACAGATAGACGTTGTCACCAATATTGGTGATTCATCTCTTCTCATTGGGAATTCATCTCTTCTCATCACGAAGTTTAGATATAAATTACCCATTAAAAGAACGTCAACTTTCTATGTGATAGAGAGGAAACCGTGATGAAAAAACGTTTTAAGGGAATTACCCTTGTAGAATTATTTATCGGACTTTTTATTTCTGCAATTGTCTTTGCTTCTATTGCCTTTGGCATAAGAGTCGGGGTTGATTTATTTTCAAAAACTGCCGCTCACAGTCGGATAATAACGGGGACACGCTTCACAATTGATTCCTTTAACAGCAAAATTGCTCCAAAGCTTAATATAGCAAGTGAGATGAAAGTGCTTAATATCGCTGATATGGCTGCTATTCCGGCATCGAGTGAATTAGAAGACAATGAATATTATTTATTTTTGAAAGATGGCTCTGTAACTTATAGAAATTCTTCCGGGGATACAAAGTTGGTAGGCTCTGAGTACATTTCCTCTTTGAGCTTCAATTTGCCTTTTGTGACAAGTGCTGTCCCTGAACTCTCTTACTTTATTCTAAAAATAATTTTACATGCACAAGATGCAGAACAACCTTCAGCCGAGTTAAATGTGACTCTGGATAAGGCTCTTTTTAATAAATTTTCAAGAGAGGGGAGTTCTTTTTCTGGAACCGGCAATGTTTTATATTTTGTAAGTTCATCATATGTGAAGATATTAAATGCATCTGATATGGAATCGTTGTCTGGAAAGTCCTTATGGACAAGCACGATGATTCTTGCTGACTACTTGGTTCCCGAAAATGACGGAGATATTTTCTGGGCCGTTGCAAAAAATGAAGATGATCCGACAGAGCTTGTAGACAATTTATCTTCTCCCGGCTATTTAAAGCTTTTTACTACTTCGGGTGACGTCGTTGTAGACAACATAATTAACTCCCACCCCACTTCAGGTAGGCACGTAAGACTTGCAGCTCATAAAGACCCCCAGAAATACGAGATCAGCCCATATTATCTAAGGTACTGTGTTGCAGAACGCTGGAGCGATGCAGTGAAGATTTTACCAGAGGGACCTTCAGGTATAGGCCGCCCATATAAAGCTGAAGACACAGAGGTATTTACCGGTACAGGACCAGGGTCATCCATACAAGAACAAAAAGAATATTTGGACCAAATAATTGGTGATGTTTCAGAAACATTTGCGAAGGCGAAAACAGAATGGACTGAGCATGAAGGTGGTAATCCTAAATATCAAGCCAGCTATCTGGTATATGATCCGTTAGGAGATACAAATTTTGCAAGCTTTGTTGTTTCCGTACTGGAAGATTTTAATTTTTCAGAGTTCGTTGATGAGACAGAATTTTTCACCGTAGGATTGAATACAGCAAAAGAACTAGTATCAATAAGCTTTAAAGTCGATTCTTATTATTATGTAATATATAAAAACGGACATGTATACCAATTGACCAAAAACTTAATATTAGGAGAACAAGAAAACGAGGCAAGCTATGTCTATTCTGAGAGTACTGCCAAGTGGAGAATGATGAATGATGAGACATTTTTCACAGAGACATGGAAGGACTTTCAGGGAATGCCACCCGGCAGAACAGATTTTTTGTATAGAGAAAGCTTAAAAAATCACACTGAAATAGGATGGAGTAGGCTCGATTTAATGCTTTTATCTTCTGACTTAAATTATGAGTATTTTACCTGCAGAGAGTACAATTCAAGTACAAAATATGATTATGGAGATATAGTTTTTAATCCTCATGACAATATGATATATAGACGAGTCCGTCCTTCTCCTTCGTTAAAAGTTGAGCCTCATTATCAGGCTAAAATAATCTGGAATGCCATAACATATGTATCAAATAAAGTGATAATGCCGGATGGTACAATACAGGTTCCAAGAGATGTAATTCCTTATTTTTCTGCACGTAATAGATTTTTTGGCTTAGGAACATTGGTTAAAGGTTCAAATGGGAAAACTTATATGTACGCGCCTTCAAATAATACTGTTGCGCTAAGTTCATGGCCGACTGGCGAAATTGTGGACAGAAATAAATGGGTAGAAGTAACAGAGGATATTGTTAAACCCGATTACGTAGAGGCTAAATATCCGAGCGGAGAAGAAGAAGGAGAGGCAAGCAATGCAGATATCGCAGGCAATGAAAAAAGACCTAAAAAGGGTAGGTATTATCAATATGGAGGGTATCTGCATTTAAGTACTTTTGATTCAGATAAGTTGATTGAGTCGACAACTCAGCATCCGGAATTTATTCCTATTTTAAATAATAAATATAGGGACACGACTTACTATGATCAGGGCGCGGTTGTGTGGTATGAAGGGAAACTGTATAAGGCGTTGTTAAGTTTCTATGCTGAGAGCAAAGCAGCGCATAGGCCTCAAGATGGCGTTCAAACACTGTACTGGATTCCTTATAGCCGGAACCTTTTCTCAGAATAGCTGTTTGACTTAAACAAGCTTAGATGGAATTTTTTTGAGGCAAAGCTTGATAATAAAAAATAGATAGGATTTTAAAGGATACTTAATTCTCCAGTATGGCCATGACTCTTGTCGGACTTCCGTCTTGATTTGAAAAAGACAGGGGAAGACAAGTCAGACAAAAAACTTCTTCTCCTACTTTATCCAAATTGCAAAGGTTTTCAATAATTAAAATATCAGAAGAAAGAAGAATTTTGTGTATTTTCATTTCTTCAGAAGCTATTTCATCTGCTGAAATTGTGTCAAAACCTACAGCTTTAATATTAAGTGTTGTAAGAAAATAAGCTAAAGATTCAGAGAGCACGGGAAATTCTGAGGTGTAAAGGTTAGTATCCCATTTTTTTGACCAATCAGTGCGGAACAAGACGTAATCGACATAGCCAATTTTTTCTAAAGACTCTTTTTTGATATCTTCCAGTTTTATTTCACGTCCTATGCAGGCAGTAGCGTCAATTACAATTCCAAGTCCGAAGTATATTTCATTAGGATATTCTTCCAAATATTTTCCATCTTTAAATATGTGAGCCGGTGCGTCAATGTGTGTTCCGTTGTGCGAATTAATAATTAAAGAAGTTGATCTATATCCACTTTCTATAGGTGAGTGATTTTTTAAAACAGGGGGTTCGTCGCCAGGGAAAGTTGGCATATTATTTGTTATGGGATGTCCGAGATCAATCACTCTCATAAAATTTCGCCCCTTTAAAAAATATTAAAATTTAATTTCGACATGATATTCTTTTCCAAAATCTATAGGCAAATAAGACATTTTTGCTTCTCTTAGGCCGGGGTCATTTAAATCTTCTTCTCTGTTTACTATTTTTAATTCCGGGTATTTTTTTAATGTATTTGCTAAAAAGTCTCTGTTGATTATTTGGTAACCTGAATTATATTCTAAGCTGGCTTTTTCAAAATGGACAAATAATGTTTCTCCGGAAAGTTCCCCTATCGTGTAAGCCGCAATATTATCGTTTACTTTAATTACACCGCCACATAAATTAGGAAGATTGTTCCAGTTCTCTAAAATTCTTTTTATGGCACGACACTCTCTTTTCAATCCTATTACGTCGGCACAGTGATTTGCTTGGCACCAAGAGAGTTGAAAATCCATAACTTCTGATGTTATTGCATCTGTAATTTCGATATAATTATACTTGTAAGCTTTCCGAAACTGATTAACGCGATTTCGTTTTTTCATATATGCGTTTCCTGAGAGCGTCGCAAGTTTTTTGATGTCATAAAGATAATCCCACCCGCCGCGAAATTCTTCAATCTCAATGGATTCTCCAAATTGTTTTTGCCAAATTTTAAGAAGCCCTTCAGGAACATAATAAAAATCCATATTTTTACCAAAGCGGTCCAAAATTATTTTTTTCCAGTTTTCTTGATGCCAATTTCCAAGAGGAGCCAGTGTTACTGGATTGGGGGTAGCTTGTTTTATCCATAAAAGATCGAGTTCTTCGTCAGGAGCAAGACTGCAGACATAATCCTCGTTCCATCCCCAAAGAACGGGGAAACAATAACCGGAATTAATCTGGTCCATTTGTCGCCAGTATTTAGAAAAAAAATTAATATCGCCAAGTTCTATTTCTTTAAAATTTAAAAGCAAAAAAGCGCCTCCGTATCATTTGCCATATAAGGCATATTTTATGTTGAAAAATGGCTTATATGGGGAAGAAAAGCCAAACTAAATAAGTATTGTATAACAAGTTGGTAAAATATATCATAGTAAAAGCACCTATATACTGTATAATATTTGCTTGAATTTATGAGTTATATAACAATAGATAATCATTATTTTGGGAAGGGTAGTGTAAAGACAAATGTCCAAGCTTGAGGACTTAAGAAGAAAAGATAAAAAAAATATGTGCCCTAATATAGCAACAGAAGAACAGATTGGAACGACAGAGGAAGAAAAACAGTGGGTTTTGAAAAAAGAACAGCGTCCTCCGCTACCCAAATCTCTTTTTATTATATTAAGCACGCTAGTAATCTTTTTGTTTGTAGTTGGTGGAATTCTATATTATAGATCAACTGTTTTGCCGGAAAAACATTATCAGGCGGGAACGATTCTTTTTAAACAACAAGAATATAACTATGCGGTTGAACATTTTCTGAAAGTTTTAAAACTACGTCCGGAACGAAAAGATGTTCTTTATCAAATCGCTTTTTGTTTTGAAATGATGAACAAAACAAAAGATGCCATTCAATATTATGAAAAGCATTTAGAAATATTGCCAAACGACACAAGAGCAACAATTCGACTTGGTTGGCTATATCTAGAAAACGGAGATAAAGAGAAAGCATTAAGTGTTCTGGAAAACGCCACCAAGAAGGATAGGAAAAATGCGGATTTATGGAATTTAACATCAAAAATAAAAATAACAAGCGGAGATAGAAACGGTGCAATAGAAGCATTATCTAATTTTGCAAAATATACCAATGACACAGAGGCATTGCTTTCAACCGGGAAAAAGTTGATAAATTTACGTGCATATGAAAAAGCAGTTGAAGCATATGAACGATATTCAAAAAAAGTGTCTTCTGATAAACGAGGGGAACATGGTGCATTGGCAGCTAAAATTATGATGGGTCATCCTGGCAATAGCAAACTCGTTATAATGCCAGGAAAATCGATGGGATATATTTCATTGGATGATACGAAAGATAGAGTCAAAAAAAATCTTGGAGAACCTAACAAAAAGTTTTTCTCAAAATTCCAAGAGAAATCAAATTTTAAAAAAACTGATGTAGAAACATGGGTATACAACAAAAAAGATTTTCGACATAGAGCTGTGTCAATAGTTTTTGTGAATGGAAGGGTTGTAGAAGTTGAAACTGCCTCCGACAAGTATAAAACAGAAAAAGGATTAGGCATATCTAATTTCTTACTAACAAAGAATTCTAGCAACGTAATGAAAAGTGGAGAAATAAAAAATGGAATGGCAACCTATATAATAGATGGCGGCGGGCTGACCTTTTATGCTAGAAAGAATGATAAAAGCGGAATAGGAACAAAACATAGAAAACTCCGTCTTCACAAAGGAAAGAGATCTCAGTTTAACGAAATGGATTTCAATAAAGTAGGCTCTATCAAATAGATCATATCTTCTTGTAACACTCTTGAAACAGTTTATCAAAAACAGAAAAATAATTAGTAGGCTAAAACTTTTCTGCTGCTCTTACTCCCTCCATTGCATCTTTTGCATAACAGTCTGCTCCAACATGATTTGCCAAATATGGAGAAAGAACTGCTCCTCCTACTATTATTTTTACGGCGGGGCACTCACTTCTGAGTAGTTCAATGGTTTTCTTCATTGATGCTACCGTTGTAGTCATTAGAGCACTAAGTCCCACAATGGATGTCCCACTTGTTTTTACCGCTTGTAAAACTGTTTCAGGAGGAACATCTTTGCCCAAATCAATTACATCGAAGTTATAGTTTTCCATGATAATTTTGACAATATTTTTGCCTATGTCGTGAATATCCCCATGCACGGTGGCAAGGACTATTTTTTTTCTTTGAGTTATTGCAAGAGAATCGTTTTTAGAAAGAACAGAGCGCAGAAGTTCAAATGACGATTTGGCTGCTTCTGCTGATTTTATTAACTGAGGCAGAAAAATATTGTTGTTTTCATAATTTTCTCCGACTAAGTTCAAAGCAGGAATAATTACATTCTCAATTATATCCAACGGTTTTTTCTTTTCAAGCAAAGACTTTGTAGCTTCCTCCGCTTCTTTTTTTAGCCCGTGAGTTATTGCATAAGGCAGAGGTAGAGATTCATTTTGTTCTATCTTATTATTTTTTGGAGCTTGTTCTGAAAATTTATTTATGTACTGTTCAGAGTTGTTGTCTTTTGCTGTAAGTGTGCGAAAAGCGGCAACAGTTTCGGACATGTCTATGTCTCCAGGATTCATTATCGGGGCATCTAGTCCTTGTGTAAGTGCCATCGCAAGCATGGTTCGATTCAGCAATGGGCGATTGGGAAGTCCAAAGGATACGTTGCTGACACCTAGGACAGTTTTTACTTTAAGTTTTTCTTTCACAAGACGAACAGCTTTTAGTGTTTCAGATGCTTGTTTCTGCTGAGCAGAAGCTGTCATAACAAGGCAGTCAATTAGGATGTCTTTTGATGGGATGCCTAATTTTTTTGCAGTATTTATTATTTTTTCTGCTATCGCGACTCTTTCTTCTGCAGTTTCAGGAATGCCGCTATCGTCCAAGGTCAACCCTAGGATGGCACAACCATATTTTTTCACTATAGGCAAAATTTTATCAAGAGATTCTTTTTTAGCGTTAACAGAGTTTATTATGGGTTTGCCATTATAAATACGGGCGGCACTCTCTAATGCGTCATAATTTGAAGAGTCGATTTGAAGCGGTAAATCTAATATGGCTTGTATTTCTTTAACAACCTTGGACAGCATATGAGGTTCGTCTATGTCGGGTAATCCCATATTTACATCAAGCAGATTAGCTCCTTGTTCCTGTTGTTTTATCGCGTCTTTTAGAATAAAGTCAATATTGCCCTCTCTTATTGCCGCTTGAAGTGTTTTTCTTCCTGTTGGGTTGAGGCGTTCGCCAATTAGGGCAATGTCTTTCCCAAAAAACACCTGTTTTGAAGGAGAGCAGATAGCGGTAAAGTTTTTAAATGATATGGGTTTCGGTTTAATTTTACTAAGATCTTTCTTTAGAAGTTTTATATATTCAGGGTTAGTCCCGCAGCAACCACCAACTGCTCTGACTCCTAAAAGAGCATAATCTTTCATATATGAAGCAAACTCTTCTGCTGTTATGTCGTATTGAATTTCTTCCCCTCTTATGATAGGCAGTCCTGCATTTGGCTTTATAAAAACTGGTACAGAAGAGAACTCAAGCAACTCATTTACTATGGAGGAAAGTTGTTTGGGACCGAGAGAACAGTTTACTCCGAGTGCCACGACCCCAAGAGCCTCTAACGTAATAACCATGGATTTTACAGTGGCACCAAAAAAAGTATTTCCATTTTCTTCAAAGCTCATAGTTGCGACAATGGGGAGCTTTGAATTTTCTTTCGCAGCTATAATGGCAGCTTTTAACTCATAGAGATCTGTGAAGGTTTCAAAATGTATATAGTCAGCACCTGCTTTTTCACCGGCAGTTACTATTTCTGCGAATATATCTACAGCATCTTCAAATGATAGATCGCCTGCAGGAGCCAACACTTTTCCGCACGGAGCAACATCGAGAGCGATAAATTTATCTTTTCTTCCGGCTATGGCTTTCTTCGCGATGTTGACAGATGCTACAACTATTTCTTCTACGGAGCGCCCTATTTTTTTAGCTTTGAAACGATTTGCTCCGAAGCTGTTTGTAAGTATTACGTCCGCCCCTGCATCGAGATATTCTGTGTGAATTTCTTCTATGATGTCAGGTGCAGTAAAATTAAGTAGTTCGGGGATTTCTCCTACTTTAAGGCCTCTTTTTTGTAGCATAGTACCCATGGCCCCATCTAAAATTAATACCTTGTCATTATTTATTTCGAATGCCACAAAAATCCCCCCTTTTTCTATATAAGCAACGATCTGCAATGGAACAACTATCACATGATAATCCGCGATGTTCTTTTCTGTCAGATATTCCGATAAAAGCAGTTACTGATTTTATCGGAATGAGCATTGATGATTCTGTTAATCCCATGCCTATCCTCTTTTTAGCATTTAATATTTCAAGTATTCCTTCAGATGCAATGAGAGGAACGTCTCCATATCCGGGACTAAAGCGCATGGTTAAATATTCATTTTCCGAAAGTTTTTTTGCTTCAGATGCTTCTTCCATGTCACAAAGTAAGTCTGCAAGTGATGAAGCAAGGGCGTCAAGAATAACAGCATCGGACATATCTTCTATCTGAGTTCGCGATATCAGTGTATCGACATTCGATCCCAGTGTGGTTGCAATTAACAAGCAAAAACTACAATTCTTTAATAATTTGGCTAAACTCTCAGAGTTTACTGTATAAGAAGCGAATTTTACAGTATCGTTCTTAATCGTTACTGGAACACGAGCAGAAAGTGATTTAGGCGCTGCGGAAGCAATTAACTTTTCATACAGTTCTTCCACTTTGTTTAAAAAAGTGACATCGGCCGTTTGCTTTTGCATTGAAAGTAAACGCAACGTTTCTTTTAGTACGAAAGGGTAGAAGTTATTCACGTTTACCTCTCAAAGAATATAATATTCCGCGAATGCTTTCTGATATTGTTTTAGCAAGCGTAGGTTGATTCATTGTGTATAAATGGATTCCATCCACCCCATTTGCAAGGAGGTCAACTATTTGATTCGTTGCATAAGCGAGCCCTGCTTCTCTCATTGCCATTCCATTATGACTATATGCAGCTATTATTCTTTGTACTTTTGTCGGAATAGAAGCACCGCACAAATTCGCCATTCTATTTATCTGTGATGCAGACGTAATCGGCATAATACCCGCAATTATTGGAATTTTTATTCCGATCTTTCGTGCGTTATCTCGGAAATCATAAAAAAAGTTATTGTCGAAAAAAAGCTGAGAGATTAGAGCATCTACCCCACAATCAACTTTTCTTTTTAGATTAAGCAAATCCTCTTCCATAGAGGGTGCTTCAATATGTTTTTCGGGGTAACAGGCAGCAAAAATAGTGAAGTCAAATTCCGATTTTATAAACTTGATAAGGTCAGAAGCGTAATAGAAATCTGTTAGGGTTCCATCATCAGCTAAATCTCCGCGAAGAGCTAATATATTTCTAATCCCTTTGTCGCGAAGATTGGTTAGGATGCACTTCATGTCCTCTTTCGTACTTCCCACACAGGTTAAATGGGCTGTAGCCGGGAGGGAGTGTAAGTTTTGTATTTTGGAAGCAATTTCAACGGTGTTTTCTCTACTTGTACCACCGGCACCATATGTGACGCTTATAAGGTCAGGGTCCAAACTAACAAGAGCGTCTACAGTAGAAAATATACTGTCAAGCTTACCAGTTCCTTTTGGTGGAAAAATTTCAAATGATAACGTAGGAGCTTTAAGCTCGGAGAATTTTTTCATAAATGCGCCTCCAAAACAAGTGATGATATTTTGAATTTTACAGGTAACGGTTAAATCCTCAGATATTTTTCAATGATTCTTGCGGCACCATCTTTATCATTGTCAAGAGTTATTTCGTCTGCCATACTTTTTACATGGTTTTCTGAATTTCCCATTGCAACGCCGTGTCCTGCCCATTCAAGCATTTCTAAATCGTTTTCACTGTCACCAATAGCCAAAACATCTTTACGATGGATTCCCATCTCTTTAGCTAATATTGCCAGAGCAGCGGCTTTGTTCACCTCAGGATGGACCATCTCAATAAAAGTCCCCCATGATTTTACGGAGTAGATTCGCTCACCAAATTTTTCTCTTGTTAATTCAAGCTTTTCCTCGAGCATTAAAAAGTCCTGTTCAATCCCTAAAAGTTTGGAAGAGTTTACGTAAAAGCTCCAGAAATCATCTCCCAAAGGTATGGCATCAATTTTAGCAATACTTTCATAATATTTACATCTTGGATCATTATTGTCGACAACGTATAGGTTGTCGTTAAAATAAGATTGTAAATACCATCCGTTTGCATAATAGAAATCCATTATTTCTGCTGTTAGTTTCTCGCCCAACCCTTTTTCATAAAGGGTTTCGTCAGTTTTAGGATTGCGTATAAGAGCCCCATCAAAAAAAATAGATGGAAGATGTATTCCTGCTTTCTTTAATACAGGTAAGGCTGAGGTATACATTCGGCCTGTTGCTACGATTATATTTATATTTTGTTCAATAGCTTTTTGCAATGCATTTTTCGTTCGTTCACTCAATTCACACTTACTATTTAATATTGTGCCATCTATATCGACTACAATAAGTTTTGGTTTAAAACTCACAGAGCAAAAACCAGAAGAGATAACAGCTCTCCCAAAACAGCGACTGCACCAAGCACATCGCCATTAACTCCACCAAGCTTTTTGTTCATGTGCACAGCTAAAAAATAGGAGGAGATTGAGGCTAAAAACATTGAAATAAGCCAAGAGAGCGGAGCAATGGGCATGAAAAAAAGAGAACAGATAAAGGAGAGAAAAATGTCATATCCCTCAAACCCATCCACCCATCCTTTTGCCAGGCCTTTTTCCCAGGGATATTCACCTTTTAAGGCTGCGACACACATTGCAAATCTTCCTGTTGAAGCGGCAACCATCAGTGCGGCTATTTTTTGCGTGTTTGGTACTGAAGCGAGTAAAGTTGTCCAAAGAGCTAGTGCTAAAATTAATCCGATAACCCCATAAGAGCCGAGACAGCTGTCTTTTATCACAGAGCGAAGCTCTTCTTTGCTTCTTCCAGAACCCAACCCGTCCCAAAGATCACTCCAGCCGTCAAGATGCATAGCCCAGCCTGAAAGAACATAAAATGCTGCTCCAATCCACGCTGCAGGAAGATTTCCGATACGTAAAAGGGAAAAAAAGAGAACAATCATGGCTGTTAGCATGCCAATTATGCCTCCGACAATCGGAGAAAGAACGAGCGCATCTTTGCCTTGAATATTTTCTTCCGGCCAAAAACGTTTAGGTAGGGGAATACGTGTTAATAAAGTCCATATAACCACAAAGCGAGACAAGAAATTAAAAGAAAAGCGAGTATTGCGAATTTCGCTCTCTAATTTGCTCATATAAGCTTCAAAAGTTTTTTTCATCTATTATTTACACCTCATTTAAATCATATTGTTTGTAAAGACTAATATTATAAGGCCTCTTTTCCTTTTATCCAAAGAGGACAGCCCGCAACGACTAGTGCAACATTGTCTGCTTTCGATGCCACGAGCTGATTTATTCTTCCTTGAAGGTCGCGGAATCTTCTGCCCATTATATAAGGTGGAACAAGACCAAAGCCAACTTCATTGCTTACTATGATTAGGTGAGTGTTCCCTTTAGGTGCATTGCACAATTTTTCAGTAAGGGTTCTGATCTCTTCCTCTCTCTTGAGCCAGCTTTCTTCATCACCTTTTTCAGAAAGATCGTTTTCAAGAAAAAATCGAGTTAACCACATAGTCAAACAGTCGAGCAGTAAAACTCCGGAAAGAGAAGCTATCACAGAGGGAAGAGTAGTAAGATCTCCCTCCCAAGTATCCCATTCTTGAGGACGTCTTTTCTTGTGTATTTCTACTCGTTTCAACATCTCAGAGTCTTTTGTCTCTGCCGTAGCGAGATAAGTTACTTTGTCATTAGACTTTAATGCTAATAGCTCTGCAAAAGAACTTTTCCCACTTCTTGCCCCACCCAGAATTAAAGTTATACGAGGATTCATGATTAAAGACCGAAGTTCAAGTTGTTTAACAAATTTTCCAGTGTCTGTTCAACAACTTTGTCCTTTATATTATCTGGAGTCTTGCTTTTGCCTGGGCCAACGGGAATTTCAAAATTAATTTTTATTTTAGTATTGCCGTCTAGAATAGTTTTCTCCTCTGGGTCGCTATCCGATTTAGGAATATTTTTCGAGGTGCCGGGTTTTGTGGTATTTTTGTCAACTTTGACGTTGCTATACTGCAATGCTCCAATTTTTCCATTAATATTCATTGTAATAAAACTAAACTCGTTACGAGTATAGCCAGATAATACACCTCCAAGAAAGTTTTTAAGCAGTTCATTTTTATCCAAGTTATCTGAAGTGAGATCGGTACCGACACTTATCACTCCTTGCAATGCTCCCAAGAGAGCGTTTAACGCTCTAATATTGACTTTCCCCATTGCAAAAAGTGCAACCTCTTGCTTATTATTAACCAGCCCGTCGAGCATGACATAGCGATATACGGGGTCTCCCTCCGGAGCTAAAGCTTGACTGCCGGGAAGAATGGCAATATTTCCTCCGTCAAAAGTAAAGGTTGCTTGCACAGATTCAAATCTTAACGGGTTACCTGATGTATATTTCATGGCCGCTTCTACCGCATCAAATTCGGAGATAGAACCGTCTTTCATTATTATGACACCGCTTCCATTCACCGTACTAAGCCTTCCTGTCTCACCCTGGCCTCTTATTTTTAAGTCAGCTTTCCCTGTTATTTCTCCCTTGATATTGGGAAGAAACTGCTTAACAGTTGAGTCTATATTAATATCAAGTGCCGTTAACATTCCCCCCCAGACGTTCTTTTTAAGATCTACGGCAATACCGCCGGACAAAATTCCGCCGTTCATGTCAGTATTTACGTCTTCAATAAATGCATATCCGTCTGCTATATAAAAGGGAGCATTTAAATTTGTAAACTTAATACCCATGACTCTTAGCCAGTTGGATTTAATTTGTCCTTTACCGGTAAAATTGCCAAGTTTACCATCGCCGTGCAGTTCAAAACTGGCACGACCTCCCAGCCGGTCTCTGACTTTCTCAGGAAGATAAGCTCCGAACTGCCTGAGGTCAACTCTATCGCCTTCTACGTTCAACAGGGTTTCCCAGTTATTATCTTTTTTGTATATTTTACCGGAGCCGCTTATAGAGCCGTCCTTTAAAATAGCTTTTGCATTCGAAATGTCTATATTTTTATAGTCTGCGTTAAAGTTGAAGGAAACTTCAGGAAGTAAGAAGTCACGATATCTTAAGGGTTGTAGCGTTGCTATTCCTGAAAAAGTTGGAGTGGATGCCGGGCCTTTTACATGTATCTCGCTTTTCAATAATCCCTGTACGCCTCTTACAGATGGGAGGTGCTTCCTAAGAAGTTCGTATAAATTTAATTCGTCCGTCAAAATTTTTAGATCAAGAACGGCGCCTCCTGTGGATGTGGTTTTGTCGGCTAGCCCAATTTTTCCGTTTATCGTTGCATTCCCGTGTAAAAATTTTGCATAAACATTGTTTATAGACACATTTTTTGTTGTCCCAGAAACTTCTCCACTCAAAGATTTAGCAGAAAATTCTCTCCACTTGGGGTCTCCATCCATTATTTTTGCTTTCCAGAAAAGTCCATCGCCGTCATCTTTCACGTTAAAAGATGCAGTACAGTTTCCATTTATTTTCTCTTTTGATTTAAGCGCATCGTTTATAGCGGAAACATGGACCTTATCCAAATCTCCGTCAAGATTCCATAAAAAAGGAGAACGAGATCCATCTTGTTTCTGAGTAGGGAAAATAACTGAGCAACTCATCGTTGATTTTCCACCGTATCCATTAATTTTCATTGGTGATAGTAGTAGTTTTTTGTCAGAATATGTGATATCAGTAGCAAATTTATCCACTGTCATATTTCTGAACTTTCCGCCATCTGAAGCAATCTTTGCTTGTAGTAAGGGATTTGATGTAGAGCCTTTTATAGTCCATGTCCCAGAAGCAGTTGTTCGCATATCCATGTTTTTAAAGAAAGGAACGTGATTATAAAATTTTGAGCTGTCCGCATTTTTAATTGTCCCCGTAAAATTCATTTTTTCGTCAGAAGAAGAACTCTCAAGAATTCCAACTCCACTAATTTCCGCATCGTTAAAATTTGCAGAAATATTTTTGAATTCTATTTGTTTATTTTTAAAGTTATAAACGAAAGAGGATTTTAAATTTTTTATGTTGTATTCATTTTTTGCGTTAATGAAGGGAACGAAAATTTCAGTGTTGACAGACCAATCGCCCTCTTTTCTTTCTAAAGAAAGATTAGTTTTCGCCATCCCTGTTATATTGTATTTTTGCAAATCTGGAACAATAGAATCGAGATCTTCTAAAGAAATAGCAGGGACAATAAGTGTCAAATTACTATTGCTATTTTTTGCCAAGCTGCATTTCCCTTTAAGTGATATTTTTTCGTTGTTATGAGTAGCGTAAAAATCCACGGTTCCATGTGAAGAACCATTAAAGAGAACATTGCCATAAAAATCTTTAAATTCTAGTTTGCCGTATTCTATATTTGATGGAGCGATTTTAATTTCACCAGAAAGTGAATCGACAGGGCCTTTGATATTCATATCCAAGGATTTAATGTTGCCTTTGGGCAGAGTCTGCGACGGGGTTGAGTTTTTTATTAATTTGTCTGTCCATTCGTTAAACTTTAAATTTTCAGCATGTAAATCAAAATCAAGCTCGTCAATTTCTTTCGTCTTATCGACAATTAGTTTTCCACAAAGCGAAGAATTAAAAACCTGGCATTCCAATAACTCGACTTTAAGCAAGTTGTTATGATAAACTGCCTCAAATTTAAGCATAGGGAGAGGAATATTTTTTAGCATAGAGTTTTTTATTTCTCCGCCTCCGCTAATCTCTAATTCCGATCCAATACCCTTAACAGAGGCAGAAGAGAAGAGATGGCCTTTTATTCCGTAAGGCTCTAATTTGGGATACAGAATGTGAAAAGATGACAAATCTAAATTATGTGTTTTAAATTTAAAATCTTTTTGGGGATATATAGAACCATCAATTGAGATCTTTCCATCGTTAAATACGATGGAACCATCGTTATATTGCCAATTATCTCCATCTTTCTTGACTGTGCCGGCAACATAGAGTTTCTTTTCGGCTAAAGAACCCTTAAAAATAATGTCATAGTGAAAAGAATTTAACAGCCTGACGGAACTCTTCTCCGATTTTAAGGTCCCCCAAGGGGAACCTATTTCAGCATGTCCAAGCCGAATTTTGTCGATAGGGATATCTAGTTCTTTAGTTGGGAATTTCTGTTCTGGCATCAGCTCAAGTAAAGAGTCGTAATCAGATCTAATGCCGTCAAGTTTGAGCAGAGAGAGTCGCGGCTTTCCTTTTATTAAGCTTATAAAAGATAGATTTAATTCTGCTTTATCAATCTCTATCAGCTTCTTATCTGAACGTAACAAAGAAAAATTATCTATTTGAAATCCAGTAATTGGATTTCCGGAAACAGGATTTAAAGAAAGTTCCGCAGCAAATCTTTCGGTTATGGCCTTATTTAACTCAGAAAGCACGAAATCTCCGAGAAAATCTATTTGCGTCATGATAGCGAAGCAAAGCAGCAGAATCACGGAAAGCGCTACGAAAATTTTTATTTTATATTTTTTTAGTATTGATTTGACCAAAAAAAATCACCAATCAACTGGGAGTTAAAATGAAGATAACCCCTTATTTTTATTAAATATACATAAAACTATTTTAACATGTAACATGAAAAAGTCGGTATTGTACAGAGCAGAAACACAGATAATTATTTGTTAACGTAGAAGAAAAATGGTTTTAATTGAGCTTTTCAGAATCGACGTATAAGCAACAACAATCTTTTCCTTTTTGCTTTGCAAGGTAGAGCGCTTTGTCGGCCTTATCATAGAGATTTTCAAAAGAAATATTGTTGATTGGAGCCATGGCAATCCCCACGGAGCAAGTTATTATGTTCTGGAGATTTTCCTTGTTTTGCCAGTTTTTAAATGCATCACAAAGCATGCCACCTTTTTTCAAAGAGAATGCCTTATTCGTGATATTAGTCATAAAAACCGCCATTTCATCTCCACCGATTCGACCTATTATGTCGTTTGAACGGAAAATAGAGCGAAGAGTTTTTGCCGCATGACGTATGACTTCATCACCTTTAAGGTGTCCTAAAGAGTTATTTATGTTTCTGAAATTGTCTATATCCATAATTAAAAAAGCTCCGGGAACATATAATCTTCTATCCGTACCTAATGCTGCGGCTACCTGTTCTTCAAAAGCCACTCGATTTAAAAGACCGGTAAGAGGATCGTGTGAGGCTTTTTCTCTCATGAGCAACTCTTCTGTTTTATTTTTGTGAATATCTCTTAGATACACAAAAGCGTGCCGTTGCGAGGTGAATGGGTCAGTAGTGTAGTCAATTGTTACGCTTCGCCATCTATATCCATCAAATTGTCCATCAATTGAACGCATCCTAACTTCAAAATATACCATTTCTTCTTTTTCCACTGAAGTGGTACTGGTTTCTTTGGAAGTCTTTCTTAGAGGTATAAGTTTTCTATCTGTTGGATAAAGAGTTGGAATAAAGTGCTTGTTAATAATTTCTTCAAGAGTTGTGTCGGGAGAGATATTCCGCTCAATCAGAAATTCTTTTGTAATAATTTCATCAGTAGTTAAATTACATTCAAAAAATGCAATTGTATTTTTTACAAGATGGTTTTTAAAATGAGCTTCACTGTTGCGAAGTCGCCGTAAATTCTCTTCTTGAGTAATATCTATTACTATCCCGGTAGCCTTTGCGCTTTCATGTTCTTTGTCGGATATTGAGGTGTAGAATGCCTTTTTCCAGAGTAATTCGCCATTCTTTTCTTTAACGCTGTATGTAGCCGAAACCTTACTTTCTCTGTTGTCTAACTTTCTAATCATATTTTTTAAAGCTAGAAGAGATTCTTGTGAAAAACTATCTTTTTTATTGAGTAAAACGTCTTTATGCACCAATATTTTTTTGTTCTCTCTATCGTTGGATTTAGCCACAAGAGAAAAGTTTCCAGAGAGGCCGTCGTATTCCCAGAGTTCTACATCACTGTGTTCCATCAAAATACTAACTTTTTCATCTGTTAACTCAAGATGTTTTTGACAAGAAGCTAATTCAGATTTTATTTTTTCTAGTTCATTCTTTTCATCTGTGTTTTTTATACAAGAAATAAAGATATGTCTATCAAATCTGTAATTGAAATTATAAATGGTGTTTGTGACCCATCTATATTTGTCAGATTTTATGATGCGGTAAGTGATAGTCAAATTATCTTCTCCTGTATTCTCTTTTTTTAAAAAAGTTTCATTAAAGAAGCTTATGACAGAGTTCTTATCTTCAGGATGCACCGAGGCCAAGTAGGATTCTATGGCTCTGTTGAGAGGAACTTCTGGTTCTGTTTCTGGTGTGTCTTCAGATAAATGAAGCAAAGTTAAGGTTTGATTAATGGTGTCTATTTTAAATGCTTCATCATACGTATTTTTAATGATAGAGAGGCACTTACGGAAAGAATTATCAATGGCATGTTTTTGTTTTTCTGTTATGTCCTCAAAAGTGAAAAAGAATACAGCTCGGTCTTTTAAGTTGCATAAGTGACGGATGTTAACGACTACATATAAAAATTTACCCGAAATATTGTTCTTCCTTCTGATTTCGGTAGTCTCAACCTTATGTGATTTTTCCGCTATTTTGCATGTGTTCAGCAGTAAAGCCCTATCATTTTCATGTACGTTGCACAGGGCATTTTTCGCCGTTTTGGACAATAAATCGGGAGATGTTCCGAAAATTTTATAATAACTGTCGTTAACACGTACAATTTCAAGGCTATTTTCGTAGAGCTCATAAATACCAGAAATGGTTAGCATGCTGTTGAACATAAAGTTTGCATGTTCATCAGATTTCCAGATAAAATCTAAATCATATTTATTAAAGGGCATTGAAGCTTCTTGTAATAACGAAATGTTTGAATTCCCTTCCAAAAACTCATCGAAAGCTTTTGTTGTCAGAGGTTTCGAAAAGTGAAACCCTTGAATAAAGTCACAACCCATACTGCGAAGAAAATTAAGCTGGTTGTCAGATTCCACTCCCTCAGCGATCACGCCTATGTCAAGCCAACGAGCAATACGAATTACACTGCTTAAAATAGAGCTGCCACGAGAAGAGAATTCAATGTCTTTTATAAAAGACTTATCTATTTTTAGAATATCAACAGGAACTTCTTTTAACATTTTTAAAGATGAATATTCGCTCCCAAAGTCGTCCATCATTACAGTAAAGCCAAAATGATTTAGTTTTTCAATGAATTGTATAAGTCTGTCCGGATCTGAAATATATGCACTTTCTGTTATTTCGACGCGCAAGTATTCTGGATTTAACCCGTAGTTTCTTACGGTTTTGGCAAGTTCTTCACAGAAATTATTGTTGTAAATGTTTAGACGAGATAGATTCACAGAAATAGGGAAAATCTCTTTTCCCTTTTTTTGTCTTTCGTTTAGATAACGACATACTTCTTCTCTTATAAAAGTATCAAGTTTTGTAACAAAGCCTTTCTTTTCAGATATTGGTACAAAGATGTCTGAAGGGAGCAGTCCTCTTGTGGGATGGTTCCATCTGATAAGCGCTTCTGCGGAGACTGTTTTACGTTCAGAAATGCTGTATATTGGCTGTAAATATAGTTCAAATTCCGATTTCTCGAAAGCTTCTTGTATTTCGAGAGAAAGTTTTTGTTCAAACATGAGAACCCCATGCAACTTGTCGTCATAAAAAGCAAATTCCTGTGATAAATTTTCCTTTATACTTTTAAGAGCAAGCTGTGCTCTGTCGGAGATTTTATCAGCAGAAAGAGTTGGATCTTCTATCTCATAGATCCCAAGGCTGATTGAGATGACTGAATCGATATTTAAATCAATAAAGCACTGTCTTATTTCATTAATAATGGATTCTACGTTGAATAGAGAGGAAGGCATGCATGCTGCAAAATTATCCGACTCAAGGCGTCCATATGTTCCTACGTGGTGTAAGCTGTTTTTCAGGGTTTTCGCAATGTTTTTTAAAACGATATCACCCTGTTCAAGGCCGAACATGTCATTGATTATTTTAAAATTATTGATATCAAACAAAATAAAGGTAAAGTTTGTGTCTCTGTACTCATGTAATAGTTCTTCGGTTTTTTTAAAAAATGTTTTTTTATTATAGATTCTTGTGAGTTGGTCGAGTTCGTCCCAAACAAGCAGCTTTTCTGAAAACTCTTTTTCTCGAGTAATATCTATTAAGATAGCGGTGAATGCCGTTTCCCCTGCTTTTTCTTCTTTATTAATTTTGAATAGTATCCATTTTATACTTCCATCTTTATGACAAAAGCGAAAATTTCCTTTAAAAGATTTTTTCTTGGGTAAGAAATATAAGCGTGTAATTATACGTGTAATTCGTTCCCGGTCTACTGGATGAACAAGTACAAATGGATCTTTTTCAATTAGTGTACGAAATTCATTTTTCGAGTATCCCAAAAGTAATGCAACAGCATCGTTGAAGTAATATACTGAAAATCTGCTATCTTCCAAAGCATGAAAAATCATTATCCCGCCAGGAACGGAATTCATAAGGGAGCTTAAAGTGTTTGGAGTTACATTGTCGTCAAATAACATATTGTATTTCCGGTTCTATGACAAAAAGGTTGCAGGAAAGGACACAATTTATGTTATTCATAGGAATCTCCTTATTTAATTGATTTTTTATAATTCCGAGAATAAAGCAGCCTGAAACTTAGTAATAAAAATAAGCATGCTCTCATTTCTATGAGAGCATGCTTTAGAAAAAACTATTATTTTATTGTTATTTTTTTGATTTCAACTTTTTGGGTGGGACGATCCATCGAGTCTGTTGGAACCCTGCCTATTGATTCTACTACTTCCATGCCTGAGATAACGTGTCCGAATACGGCATGTTTTCCATCTAGCCACTCGCATGGAACAAGAGTGATAAAAAATTGAGAGCCGCCTGTATTTGGACCAGCATTTGCCATAGAAAGCACTCCTGGTTTTCCGTGTACTAATTTTTTATCGAACTCATCTTGTATAGTGTACCCTGGTCCACCCATTCCAGTTCCATCGGGACATCCGCCTTGAATCATAAATTCATCTATGACACGATGGAATATAAGTCCGTCATAAAACCCTTTTTTTGCGAGGCTAGTGAAATTTTCCACTGTTTTGGGAGCGAGATCGTTGTTGAGTTCAATCTCAAAAGTACCCATAGATGTTTCAAATGTTGCAATTTGATTCGCTACTGTATTTTTTTCTTCCGATGTTGCCAAATGAATCACTCCTAATAAAAATATTGCGGCTGCAACCGCTATTATTACTTTTTTGTTCATATTGCTTCTCCTTACTATATTTAACTTTTACTTATAAATTTTACTAAACGGAAATCTTTTTTCCCGACTCGAATTTGTATATAACCACCATCAAGGAGATCTGTCGATGAAAGTTGCGTTCCCTCTTCCGTTATTTTAATTCCGTTAAGATATACGCCGCCCTCTTTAATTTTCCGTTTGGCTTCTCCTTTAGATGAGCATGCAGAGGAAAGAACAAGTATGTCTGTCAAATTTGTATTTATTTCTTCGCAAGTTTCAACAAAGGGAATTTCTGCAGAAAGAGTATCAAGGAGCTCCTTGTCAACGTCTCTTATGTCAATTTCACCAAATAAGACTGCGCTCGCATCTCTCACTCTTTTTGCGGCTTCTTCTCCATGTACTCGGCAGGTCATTTCCCACGCCAAAGTTTTTTGAGCTTCACGTAAATGTGGATTCTTTGAATGTTCATTAAGCAACTCATTTATTTCGTCGATTTCCCTGAATGTGAAAAGCTTATAAAGTTTTTCAAGATCATTATCGTCTACGTTAACCCAAAATTGATAAAACTTATAAATGGAAGTTTTGTCTTGGGAAAGATATACGGCTCCGCTTTCGGATTTGCCAAATTTTTCGCCATGTGAGTTTAAAAGGAGAGGAAAGGTTATTCCATAGCACTGCCCCCCTGATTTTTTGCGCGCAAGATCCATTCCTGCTAGGATGTTGACCTGTTGGTCATTTCCTCCCATCTGAAGAGTACAGCCATATTCATTGTAGAGATGATTAAAATCAAAAGCCTGAAGAAGTATGTAGGAAAGCTCCGTATAAGTTATGGATTTATCGGCATCAAATACTCTGCTTCGAACATATTCTCTATTTATAAGAAAGCTAACGGAGAAGTATTTTCCGGTATCTCTTAGAAACTCAATGAACAACTCTTTTTTTAGCCAATCATTGTTATTAAGCAACATAGCGCTATTTTCCCCACAATCGAAATTGAGAAAATGTCTAAGCTGTTTCTCTATACAGGAGACGTTATGGTTTATTATCTCTTCACTTAGAAGATTTCTCTCGCTGCTCTTTCCGGAAGGATCGCCTATTCTGCCCGTGCCGCCTCCAGCTATGGCGATAGGTTTGTGTCCCAGGCGTTGTAACCAAGCTAACCCCATAATTGCGACTAGGTTACCGACATGAAGGCTGTCGGCACTGGGGTCAAAGCCGATGTATCCTGTTACCATATCGCTAATGAAGTGTTCCGCCAACTCCTTGTCATGGCTGCTCCATTCAACGAAACCCCTCTCTCTGAGCTTTTCAAGTGCATTACTATACATATTTTCAACCTCCGGATGTATCTCTATACTTGCGATATTTTACAACAAGATAAAATAAAGGCAAGTTGTTAGTTATAACAAATTAATTATAGTTAGATTGTTGTAATCTTTTCTATTCTAGTTTTCTTTGGCTTTAACGTCGTACCAACTCAGTCTTCCTGAGTCGTAGTTCTCCCATACAAGAGTAATTTTTCCGAATTTTTTGAGCAAATTACTAAAGGAATTTGCTTTATCATAATCTAAGGGGTATAAATCCATTTCCGGGTGAAAGAATTCTTCTGTCTGTTCACTATCTAAAAAGATGTCTCGCTCTGAACCAAAATCCTCCGAAGAGAAGAAATTCATTTTGGACATTTCCTCAAGGGAATCGGCAATATGAGGAAGATCTGCAATCAACCAGCCAATTGCTTCTTCGTCTTCTTTCATAAGCCTGCTTAGTGCGTTGTGCTGTTTTATTGAGTTAGAGGCAATGAGTCCGAAGAGTGCGCTGTTTTTGTCTGCGACTCCCAATGTTGAAAATGGTAAAGAAGCAGTTCCGCCGTAGCTAAACCCGTTGAGCGGGCTTGGTTCTGTCTCAAAAAAGAGCTTTTGCCAAAAAGCTGATACAGCCGTTTTTAACAGTTGTTCATCTGCAGTAAATTCAATCATAAATCCGGGAAGGTTAAACCACAGAAGTTGGTTGTGACCTCCAACAGATACAACAGTTTTTCCAGTAAAAATCTCTCGTATCTCCCTATTCTTTAATCCCATAGTTTTTCCAAGAAGAGCCAGGTTGTTTAATGGGAAAGGCCAATCTTTTAGGTTTCCCTTAAGTTTTGAAATATTTATTCCCAGTGAGAATAGCATAGGTTCAGCAGAAAAGTGTTTTGAATCACTCCACTTTGCCGGTGCAAAAGACGTTGCAATCAATCTATAAATTTCTTTATCAAGTCCAGATATTTTCCACTTTAATTCTCCGGAATTGTGATTGTTTGCAGTGTCCGGAGAAGATTTCCATGCAGCTTGAATAATAACGGCGTTCTTGTCTTTCCCTCCAAGGGCATTTAAAAACCCGCCGTCTGATATTTCGATATATCCGGGAAATGATTTTTCATGAATCCATTTTCTTCTAGTAACCGGGCTTATTTTCCCCCGTAATGTTTTATTCATTTGTTCGAGCAACTCTAAATCTGCTGTCATTAGCACGTGTTTCCTGCTAGCTTGATAATAGATAGGGGAATCAGAGTTGTTTGCAGATATTGTCCAACATTTTTTTTGAGCGCTTGGTGAAATTTTGCCTTCTTTTATAATTTTTTTCATAGAATCGGGGAGAATCCCTTTTTTCAAAGATGCCATTTCGTCCTTGGTATAACGTAGAGCCATATAAATTTCTGGTTTATCCTTATTTTTTTCTTCAATAAGAACAGCTGATTCCATCGCTGTTGCCGCAATAGAAAGCAATAGATTGCGCGGAGTCCCTTTTTTTAAAAGAGAATACCCCCTGTCTGTTAAAAAGAGTGAGACCGCTTGAGGATACAGATATTCTTTGCTGTCTATTAAAATATATGGATTTGTTTCAGTAGGAGCTGGTATAGCAGACATTAGGCGACCACGGAGGGATGAGTCGAGTAAGAGATATATTCCGGTTGATATTGCAATTATTATTAAAAGAAAATAAATAAAAATTTTCAAACGTTTTAACATCTTTACACCCCCGTTTTTCCTAGAAATGACTTCCTTGTTTATATTATAACTTTTTATACGAGTTAGGTGTGAAATGAGAAATAAGAGTTTTGTTGATTTTATGAAAGATATTGTCTCATTAAAGCTAATCTTCTGGCGGTTATAATAACTAATAAGCTATATCTTATTAGAGCATTAACATATAATACAATCTTTTGCTATAACGTAATTAACGGTCTTTTAAAAGATAATTGTACTTCAATCCTAGCAATAACTTATGTGTTTAACGGCATCTCGCATTTAATAATAGTTCCTTTAGGTGAAGAGGAAACTGTTAGCTTGCCGCCTACGAGAGACATCCTTTCCTGCATGTTTGAAAGCCCTCGATGTCCCTTTACTCTTAGCTCCGCAATATTTTCCGGAACGTCAAACCCCTTGCCATCATCCTCTATTTTTAGCAGAATTTTACTTCCAAGGTCACGCAGAGAAATTGTAATTTCATTTGCGTTGGCATGGTTAGCACTATTATTAACTGCTTCTTGAGCCACACGAAAAAAAGCCATAGTGACGTCATTTGGGAGTTCTCTCACTTCATGAAGGTCAAGGTTTATCTTTATTCCCAATTGAGCATTTTGGCGCTCAGAAAGTTCAGTTAGAGCTTGAGCAAGTCCAAGATCGAGCCAGGGCGGTGTTAAATTATTGCAGACCTCTCTCATCTCTCGAACTCCAGCTAAAGCCGCATTTTCTGCTTCTGTGAGCCGCTGTCGCATTTTTTCTGGAGAATCAAAATCAGTTGCAAGCAGTCTCAATCTTTGTATCACAGCAGTTACATCTTGTAGAGGTCCATCGTGAATCTCTCTGGATATCCTTGAGCGTTCCTCTTCCTGAACTTTTACAATGTCTGTGACATATCTTCTATTAAGTACGGCTTTATCTATTGCAGAATGAGCTAAAGTTACTATTGCGGCTCTAAGTTTTTGCAGCTCAGTAACGGCTTCAGGGGCATTCTTTTGTGGAATATCCTCTCCCCATTTCAGTAGAGATATCTCTTCCTCAAGGTCTTTTAACGGCATAATAACTTTTTGCCACATTATAAAAACGGCAAAAATTCCAATCAATCCTAACATCCCCACCATAAATGGCCAGAACGTTGTTAGAGTTACCATTGGTCCTAAAAGTTCCTTTGAGGAGACCGCTGCCAACACAAAAAGATTTTTGTTAAGAACTGGATAGAATGCTATCGTATAATAGTTCCCATCTGCGCCTCGTATTTTACTAGGCACTCCGTAAGTCAATAATTGGTTTGATAAAACGGACATCATTGGTGCGTTTGGAGAGCCATATAAAAGTAGTCCAAATTCGTCAAAAACTGCAAATGTGCCGGGTATGGGCAAGTCTTCTGCAATAAATCCTTCTATCCCAACACCAGGCCTGTATTTCTGCCGCGGTTGCCACATCCCGTCCGGCTTTAAATCCCATCGGGCTGATTCAAGCCTTGCCGCTGCACCACGAGCTAAATTTTGTACATAAGAAGAGGCTAGAGAGTCCATGGTTTTCTCGAATTGACAAAAACCCACCCATGCCAACAGGAATGCTCCGAGGCTCGGTAGAAAAACGGCTATGGTTAGTTGTAGCAATAAATTTTTTCTCAATTGATAAGTTCTTCGAGAGTTACTATCCCATATTTTAATGATAGGAGCATTGCTTCCGTTTTGTTTTTGGCTCCTAATTTATCGTATATGGAAGCAAGGTGCGTCTGTACCGTTCGTTCGCTAATAAAAAGTTGTGTAGCAATTTCTTTGCCTGATAGACCTCTTGCCGCCAACAATAAGACTTCACGTTCTCTTACCGATACAGGTTCCGGGACAAAGCCACCCTCTTCTTCGACGGCACTCGCAACTTCGCTGTCGAGATAGAACCCGCCACGCGCTACTATGCGGATAGCTTTTGAAAGGGTTTCCATATCTGCTGTCTTTAAGACATAACCTCTTGCGCCGGACCTTAATGATGCCATTACGTATTGCTGCGCATCATAAGATGTCAGCATGAGTGAAGCTGTTGGTATGCCGGACTCTTTTATTTTTCTAGCCAAAGCTACACCATCTATGCCGGGCATACGAATGTCAAGAAGTGCCACTTGTGGTTTATACTTTTGTATTCCTGCCCATGCAGCATCGCCATCGGCGTATTCTCCTACCACGTTAAAGTCTGATTCTTTGGTAAGATACCCTTTCATTCCCTCTCTTGTTAGGGGATGATCATCCGCAAGAATAATTGAAATTGACATTTAGTACTCCTCCTTTTTAACGTAAAAATGTTCTTATATCTTTTAATCCGTTTCTTGTTTATCAAGTTGATAGTTTGCTTTTGTCATATTACAAACTTAGGTTCTCTTCCTACCGAAAGTTTCTTTGTGTTTAGCTAAGCCTTCTCAGAAGCGTGTGCGTTGTTCAAAGTATCATCAATATTTAGTTTTACTATTTCAATTCCCGATTCCTTTAAAATTGAACGAGCCAAATCGTCGGGATAAGAGTGGAGGTAAACAATTCTTTCACATCCCGCGTTTATGAGAGCTTTTGTACAATAAATACAGGGCTCATGAGTGCAATATAGCCAACATCCTTGTGTTGCAATACCATTGGCAGCTGCTTGTGCAATAGCGTTTATTTCAGCATGAGAACCGCGACATATTTCATGTCTTTCACCCGAAGGGATATTTAAGGTTTCTCGCAAGCAACCTCTAACATCGCAGTGAACTATTTTTTTAGGAGCTCCGTTATACCCGGTGCTTAAAATTTGTCTGTTTTTTACAAGTACTGCTCCGACAGAGCGCCTTAGACAAGTGCTTCTTGTTGCAACGACAGAAGCTATTTGTGAAAAATATATATCCCAGTCGGGTCTTTGTTTTAACATCTTTTAAACACCACTCCCAATAATATTATAGGTTAAACTTATCTAGTAGTATCAATTTTTGCGATAGAAAATTGCTTAATTTTAAAAACAGAGAGTTTTATTCTCTCAATTAGTGTATATAAAGATATTCTGTACGTCTAGGGATTAGACAGTTGTCGCAATGTTTTTATTTAACAGGATGTAGTCCATTGCAGCTATTGCAAAAGCATAGTGCAACATGCTAAACTGTTATATTGCGAGGGCCCGTAGCTCAGTTGGATAGAGCGATTGCCTCCTAAGCAGTAGGTCATCAGTTCAATTCTGGTCGGGCCCGCCATTTTCAAAAAAGTAAAACGACACGTTCGGAGTGTTTTTCGAGCGTGTCGTTTTTTTGAATCATGTTTTATTTATAGCTGAAGAGCAACTGTTTGCTGTTCATTATTACGAGAATAGGTTATTTTTAGTATGGCTCCATTTTTAGCCCTATTTTCAACATAAGCTCCAATGTTTTCGACTTTCAGATTTTTAATGTCATAGGTATCGATTTTTACAATGTAGTCTCCGTTTCTAATGTCCGCCATTTGTGCCGGTGAAGGGCTATCAATTATTCCAACGAGCAATCGCCCCTCTGGATCACGAGAGCTTTCAGAAATATCAAAGCCCACATATTTTCTGAAAGAAGAAATAGGCGTCGGTTCTAAGTAGGAAGCTTTTTCCTCTGCAGATACCCCATATTCTGAGGAAATGGTTGTAACCTTTAACTGATTAAGATTTTTTAAAAAAGTATATTTTAGCTTCACATCTTCTTTTAAACCAGTTACGGTAAGGACCGTTATTGTGGAGCGATCATCCAGAATGGGCGAGTATCCTCGTTCATTCCAGTGTGTTTTTAAGTATGCTGTTGTATTTGCCAGCCCATTTTTAGCAATGAGTCCTGTTACGTTTGTTATTTCTGTCCGAACGGTGTTATCGCAGAAATCTTGTACATCGTTTAATTTCTTTTCGTAAGCCTCTTTTTCAGCAGTTTTAACTCGTTCATTATACGAGTTATTATTTGCAATAAGCATTCCGAGAAGAAGTCCGGTGCCACCAGCTATTGCCCAATCAGATCCACTGTATCTGTAGTAACGATTGCCCAAATGATGACGATGTCGATAATAGTGTCTGGCAGGTAAAGGCCTGTGATATCTCAAGGGTCTTGCTTGAGCCGCTGGAACAAAAATCAGAGATATTATTAGGTAAAGAGAAATTGTACGCAACTTCATTTTTAAACACTCCTTTCAACTCTCTATGCGTCTTGCTTGTAACTTAGGCAGAGAGAATGGAATAGTTCAAGATTATTCGCAACGTCTTTCTTTGCGATTCCAACAAATGTGTGTATGTTTTTATTGTCAAATAACATAGTAAGGAAAAGAAGCCCATCTTCCTCAGAGTTATCTTTTTTTACGTCTGCTACTATTTCTATTCCTTGCAACCCATCTATAGTTACACTATTTTCTGTTACTATGTTTAACTTTTTGTCCGGCTCAATAGACTTGATTTTTTCTTTTGCATATGGCAAGTATCTGTTAGAGGTTATGTTGTGAATGTTCTTACTTTTTGAAATAACAAAAAGAGCTCCGTCTGAACTTTTTGTTGGAAGATTTCCATCTTTTGTGTAAACGGAAGCTCCCTGTGAAATTCCAGCAAATTTAATATCTCTTTTGTCTATATCTATTTTAACTGTATGGAATTCATCCAGTTGCTCTCTTTGCTCATTTTCTTCCCAATATGCTGATTTTATCATTTCCAGAAGAGCAGCGGCATGGTCTTGATTTTTTGAGTCATAAGAAGAGCTAATCATCCATGACTTTTCTCCCTTGTCTAGTAGCAATACCCACTTTCCTATAACTGAGTATTCTCCTGCTTGAAAAACTTTTAGTAGAGTCGCACTGGTTTTATTCCATAAAAAATCTGTCTTGGATTTTAATTCAAGTCCTACTTTTTTTAAGGTATTCACGTTAAATTCATCCAGTAGGGTTTTGTATGGCAAATGCAGCTGTGTTGCTTCTATTGTTATTTTTTTATTCTTATCCGCATAGCCGAAATCTGTTTTTTCAAAGTTAAAATCCGGAGCGGGAATCATCAGAATAGGAGGAGTAAAAAAACTCACGTGTTTCTCCGTTCTGGCAGTTGCTATTTCTTTTACATCTACATCTGTTTGCGCAAACACAACAAAAAGGTCGCTCGATATCAATATTATAAAGAAACTTATTCCGAAAATTATTAAGTTTTTAAAAAATATCTTTGTCCTGGTCATATTCTTTTTCTCCTGAGAATGGGAGTCTTTTAAATCCGGGAATTATCTTGTCTACAAAATCTTTTATAAAGCCTTTTACCACTTGTGTCTGTATTTGTGAAGCAAGTTCGTCTGCATATGCTGTTGCTTTTTCCATTTCCATATTGCGAAGTGCAGATATTTGAGATTCTACATTTTTATAATCCTTGGTTTTTATGTATAAAACTCCCAAAATATAACGGTCATCTATGTTTGAAGGGTCTAATTCTACAAGCCTTTCGTAATGTTTAAGAGCCTTATCGTTATTACCTGTTCCGACAAAACTTTCTGCTAATCCACGTTCTATTTCCATGTTTGTACGAAATGCAAGTTTGTCTGCTTTGATAAAGTGCTCTGCGGCAGCGACATAATCTTGAGAGGCCAAAAACTTCTGAGCTTTTGAGAGAGCTCTATTCCTTATTGTGGCGATTAAAAGGTATGATGAGGCACAAAGCAGCGCCAATGCAATAATTATTACAATTGCAGTTATAAAGTTCCCCTTGTGTTTCCTCAAAAAACACCCTCCTCTAATAGCCAGTTTTAGTTATATTAAGATGCTCATTCCAATTATATCTTATTAACTTCATGAAAGAATCTGTACGCTCTAACATATGTATGCCACAGTAATCCATTGGATAAAAAAAGATGTCGTTCAACTCAAATTTAAAGTAATGACAAATTAAAGTCCAAATTACACCTCCATGTGCAACAATCAGCAAGTTTCCGGAAGAGTAGTCGTTAATTATATTTTCAAAGGCAGGGACAGTTCTCTTTTGAAGATCCTTAAAACTTTCTCCGTTTGGAGGTGCTACTGACGCGAAAGAATTTCCGTTTGCATCATAAAGCTCTTCCCATTTGGTTCGAACTTCGTCATAGCTTTTACCCTCCCAGTCGCCAACATGTATTTCGGACAGCCCACTTATCGTTTTTATCTCGTCCTTATATTTTGGAACAGTGAGTTCGGCGGTACGTTTGGCACGTAGTAATGTGCTTGCAAAAACCCCATCAAATTTAACGTTTTTGACTCTCTCTCCAATTTGCATGGCATGAGTTTCGCCTTCCTTTGAAAGAGGATAATCTGTTTGTCCGTAATAAAGCCTTCCTCCATGAGGAAGGTCCGGTTTTGCGTGTCTCATTAAAAAAATATTAAGTCCTTTTGTCATATCTAACCTCTCTATTATAAAAAATTAATTGATTATCTCATCATCATAGCTCCATGGCGGAGTAACTATGCATAAAAGCTCTAAGCTATCATCAGAGTCATTGACTATGTACTGCTCTGCCGATGCAGGAATCACTACAGTTGTCCCCTTTTTTAATTCTATCTTTTCTTGGTTTAAATGAAGCGTTGCGGCTCCTTCTATGACTATATATATTTCTGTCGATTCAACAAGTTTATGTGGAAGAGATTTACTGTGAGGAGAAAGCATAGCATGCGACACGGAAAAAGAATCGAATGGGAGCTTTTCTTTGCCGGGATGCAACAGCTCTGCCAAGTCACATAAATCTCTGGATATTATGCGTTTCGTATCCTTAAAATTACGTATGTGATAATCCATTTTTTCTCCCCCAATGCTCCTTAATTTTATCATTATCCCTAAAAAGACAAATGTGAATAACACTTATTTTTATTTATACAAGAGGATAATGTATAAGGGAGATTGCTTGACTATTAAAAACAGGGCAATATTGATATGATATTGATAAGGGAAGTAAAATAAATATATAAAAATAGAGACAGAATCGTCTTGAAAGGTGGTTTATCCAACGGTATGAAAAAAACGAAAAGTATATTGTTGCTTACCCCTATTACTCTCTTGTTGTGTTCTGCTACGGCGGAGGCTTCAAAATCCTCCTCAATCTCTACGGGAGGGACTGTGGCTATTTTTGTAGGAGTTGCAGTCTTTACCTTACTGATAAAGTATTTTATGGAGTAAGGTTTTTTCGTAAGGGACAAAACAAACAAAAAGTTATAGTTCACATCATGTAGTAGTGCGTGTTAGACTCTCATGAATTTATTTCACAGGAGAAATATCGTAGCACCGCTCATTTTCTCTGTCTATGCTTTTATAAACAGATTATTTTATTATCAAAGCTTCGGGCGATTTTAGCCACTTTATTGTGCGTCTCATGAAAAAGAAAGCTGTGAATGCTCCTAAGAAATCTCCTGCCGGGAAAGTAGCCCATATCCCCCAAAAACCAAAGAAGCGAGGAAGGATGAAAACGAGGGGATACATGAAAAGTCCTTGCCTCATAGTCGAAAGCATTAGAGATTCTTTTGCTTTTCCAAGACCTTGAAGCGCAGCATTCGTGATAACAGTTAATCCAAAAAAAACAAGACCGGAATACCCTATTCTCATTCCAGGGATTCCTAATGCGAGGAGTTCGGGTTCATCACTAAACAGCATTATAATTTCTCTAGCAAAAAATTGAGCGAGAATCCAACTACAAGTATAGAAAGAAGTGACAAGAACTAGAGATTTTTTAATAGTTTCTATTGCTCTCTTAGGAAGGCCGGCACCATAGTTATATCCAATGATAGGTTGCACTGCGTCGGCTATGGCAAAGGCCGGAAGGAATAAAAGAGTGTCTATACTGAAGAACACTCCGAATGCCGATAATCCTATTTCTCCACCGTAAAAAAGTACCTTGCGATTCATAATGGTGACCAAAATAACGAAGGCAAGCTGCATAATAAAATTCGCGCTTCCTACAGTCATAATCCTTTTTATGATTTCAATTTTAGGGCGTACCATAAAATAGAACCTTATTCTCAATGGAGTGTTTTTAAAAGTAAAGAAAGCAAGCCCGAAAACAGTTACGGCCGCTTGGGCCAAAACAGTTCCCAAGGCTGCACCTTCTACTCCCATTTTAAAATAAACAATAAATATTGCGTCTAGGATGATGTTTGCAATTGCACCAAGAATTTGAGTTGTCATTGCATATCGTGGGCTGCCACATGAACGAATCAGAGGGTTTAGCGCAAAGGATATCAATGCAAGAGGGCCTGCAAGAAGAATCATATACATATAATCGCGAGCCATTGGGAGTAGGGTTTCACTGGCTCCGGAGAGGTGCAAAATATTATTCGTGAAATAAAAGCCTATGACAGAAACCAGACAGCCAATAAAAAATAGAAGCACTATTGACTGAGAAAGGACATGTTCGGCAGCTCTTTTTCTTTTTGCACCATAGAGAATAGCAATTCGTGAGCTTCCACCGACTCCTACAAGAGAAGATAGAGCTGTCATTAGCACCATTATAGGAAAGGCTGTTGTAATTGCAGCCAAGCCGGTAGATCCCACATAGTGTCCGACAAAAATTCTGTCAACAATATTATATATTGCACCAGCAATCATCCCAAACATGGAAGGCAAGGCAAAGCGGAGTAATAACGTTGTAGTTTTTTCCTTTAGCATCATGTTATGAGTTTGACTTCCCCCGGTATTAATCTCTGTAGTTATGACGATTCTTCCTTTCCATAATGTTGATGTCCCACATCTCTATATGTTATCTTACACGCAAATAGAACTTTTCTTCAGTTCCCGCTACTTCGTCGCCTTTTACATCATACCCTTTTACTATAACAGTAACTATTTTCCCGTCCATTTTTTGGGGAAATCTGAAAGCATGTCGAAATTCATATATTGATTCTTCTGTTAGTTTTGTATTATTTTCCTCAAAAGTTCTTTGTAACAGAACTGGTTTATTTTCTGAATGAAGAGTTCCTTCTATCATGTTAACAAAATCGTAATGGAGATATGAGATTCTATTGTTGACAGAAAAGGTTCCGTCGCTATTTGGCTCCACTTCAGAGAGGAGAGGTTGAATTGGAGTAACCACGCCGTTGACAACAAAGTCTTCCCCTCGGTTAACAGCTACGGAATTGTAAACGTTTGTATCCACCACGTCAATGACGTCGGCAGGGTTATAGGTACTTTTGTTGTTAAATTCTGCACGTGTAAAACGAATTTTCTTCTCATATCCAAATGGAATTATTTCGCCCTCAATCGATTTTATTCCGGAAGGAGTTTTGATATTAAGGAGAGGTTCTCCTATATCGTAATAATAATAAAGAACCTCGTCAGAATTGAGAAAGCCTTCAAAAGCAATGCGTCCTATTTCAACTGATTGAGTTGCACATTTCTCTTGAGCAATATTGTATAAAATCGCATGGATTTTTCCGCTAACATACTCTAAACCATCATTTTCTCTCCATCTTAAAGGTATTTCATATGCGGAGGGGAGCCCTATGCTCCAGTACCCAGGAAAGGGGTCTCTGTACATTCTTATTCCTCGTTTCTCAACGAATTTTTCCACTTTTTTTACGTGTTGAATGGGAGAAAAACGAGCGAGAATTTTTTCTTGAACAGAACCAAACATTATATCGAAAGAATGGCTGTTTAGCGAAACGTCATGTTCACTGAGCGTTGTGTCACCGGATATGACGGTTAGTAATACCCTATATAGTCCCCATTCCAAATCTTTTTCATATATTTCTTTATAGCTGCTGTCAAAAGATTTTGTGCAACCACCCTGAATTAAAACGGCAAAACTATTCTCTGTCACAACAGCTTTTACTCTCGGATCATAGAAACTTTCTGGAGTTTCACTGTGATAAACAAGATCGGGAGGGGGTGATTTAAGCAGTTCTTCATCTGTTAGTTTAACGTGTGGTGCTTTGCCATCATATTTTAGTAAAATATCACGCATGGGAGTGACTCCGGTTTTTTTATCAACACGACTTTGTACACTTCGTACCGGTTTCATTTTCCCATCTCTTGCATCTCCTGTAAGAACAACTTCTACTTTGATGTCTATTGGAGAGTCAGAAGCTTTTCTCCCCTCTCTGTCTATTCGGCCAATTACGTAGAAATCTCTTCCGGATTCTAGTACCTGCTCTTCAAGTTTGGGAGCTGTAATATAAATTTTTAAAGCATAGGCCCGCGAGCATGGAGTGCACAATAATATGAGCGCCACGGCCATCTTTATTAATGTTTTTTTCTTAAGCATAAAATGCACTCCTGTCCTCGTTGCATCAGAATTATCATAATTATAAAAATAGATGTTGTTATTGTTAAGTTATAAATAAAATAAATTAATAATTTAATAATAAAATTATAGAGCATAAAACAGGATGGGGTCCCAAATTTGGGAACCCATCCTGTTTTATAATATAAATAAGTTAGATGAATTTTAGTAGCTGTTACGTTTAAGCATAAGTTTTAAGGGTTTCTTTGCTGTTGTTGCAAGGACTGGAACAGGTTCTTTTGTGTTTTCTGCTTCAGGTTTTTTTGCGGCATCTTCCTCTTTGCGGTAAAGAACTTGCACGGATTTCGATCCGTCACGATAAATTGTAATCCCTTTACAACCTTCTTTCCAAGCAAGGGTATAGGAATCAATAACATCTTGAACTGTGCTGTCATTAGAGAGATTTATTGTTTTGGAAACAGCAAGATCTGTATATTTTTGAAAAACCCCTTGTGTCTTTACGTGTGATATCGGTGCGACTTGATGAGACGTAATAAAGACAGAATTAATAATGTCTTCGGATAAATTGTTTTTCATGGCTTTCTCATAGTAGCGATTGGCCTGTTTCATTACAACCTTTGTCCCATCTATTTGAGTTCTCACTCTTGAATGCTCTAACGCAAAAAGAGGTTCAATCCCGGAAGAGCAATCTGCCAATAAAGCAATAGTTCCTGTCGGAGCAATACATGTCAAAGTGGCGTTGCGACGTCCGAGGTGTTCCAATGACGCAGGGATGCCTTTTTCTTTTCCGAGAGCAACAGAAACAGAATGTGATGTCTCTTGTATTGTAGACATGATTTGATCCGCCAAATCCAATGCTTCGTCACTGTCGTAAGGAATAAGAAGCTGGAAGAGCAAGTCCGCCCACCCCATGACGCCGAGTCCGATTTTTCTTGTTAAAGTTACCGCTTCTCCTATCTCAGGTAGAGGATAGTGGTTTACATCTATAACGCTATCAAGGAAGCGTGTTGCAACTGCTGTGACATCCTTTAACAGTTCAAAATCAAACTTGCCATCTTTAACCATTTTTGAAAGGTTTATTGATCCCAAATTGCATGCCTCATTGGCATAAAGCGGAGACTCTCCACAGGGATTGGTACTTGTAAGCGGCCCTAAATCAGGGGTTGTATTGCCACGGTTTATAGCATCCAAGAAAATAATGCCGGGATCACCGGAGCGCCATGCAGATTCTGCAATATCGTAAAGGAGAGCGGCTTCTTCTCCATCAGGATTTGCTTGAGCTTTCTCCATAAAGTCATCAAATATTCCTACGGAAATATTAAAATTGCTTATCGTGCCATCCTGATCTTTACAGTGGATAAATTCACGAATATCGTCATGGTCTACGTTTAGTATTCCCATATTTGCACCGCGACGCATACCGCCCTGCTGAACTGTTTCTGTGGCTTTATCAAAAAGACTCATAAATGAAATCGGGCCCGAAGCACGTCCGTTTGTGCTGTTTACTTTAGCTCCGCAGCCACGAAGATTGGAAAAATTAAAGCCGGTACCACCACCACTTTTATGTATAAGCATTTGTTTACGGATAGCTTCACAAATACTTTCCATTGAATCTTCTATGCCTATAACAAAACAGGCAGCTAGCTGACCGTGGGGGGCGGGTCGGCCGGCATTCATTATTGTGGGACTGTTGGGCAAAAACAAAAGTTTCGCCATAATTTCATAGTACTCATCAGCCCATTTGTACTGCAAAGGAGTTGTTTTCTCCGCTGAAGATACGTGTTTTGCAATTCTTAGCAACATCTGTTCCGGTGTTTCTTTTACGGCGCCATTGTCATCTTTCCAAAGATAGCGATCCAACAAAATGTCTTGCGCAGACTTATTAAATGATGGTTTTATTAGCATTATAATCATTTCCCCCTTAATTGCGAATATTATTCGCTCACGAGTAATACTATCAGAGAGGACACAAGATTGTAAAGTGGATAACGCTATATATACAGGGTTCTTTTCCACGAAACACTGTATATTGTGTGATTATCTCTGTGGATATCTTTGTGGAAAAAAACAGGGAGATAGGCCTCTACGCTGTTATTTTAAAATTAGAATTTTATTTGATATTTTTATATTTTCTAGAAAGAAATATATCTTTAATAAATTAAATATTTTAAAAAAAGAGGAAATAGTGTAATATGACAACGGATGTATTGCAGCATCCACCGTCATAGACCTTGAAGCTTTTTTTTCTAAGGCACTTGCTATGGAGAAAAAGCCGTTAGGGCGGAATAGGAAACAGTTCCGTCTCCCATTGTGGAAAGAGGTTCGGATTGCCAATGTGGCGTGCTCTAAAGGAGTCTCGCCATGTCAACCCTCCTTCGAATGGCACACTTCAGGCTATGAACAAATTATGAGGAGGCCATGTTTTATGAAAATCAAAAAGTATCGCTCCATAATTACGACTCTTGTTCTTTGTCTTTTTCTTTTTGGAGGGAGCGCACAAGCAGCTCCAGTGCTCAAGATGGCGACAACAACTAGCACAGACAACACAGGGCTTTTGGATTACCTTGCCCCCATTCTTCTTAAAGATACAAATATTGAAATCAAGTGGATTTCAGTGGGTACTGGGAAAGCGCTTAATCACGGCAGAAACGGAGATGTGGACGTGGTTCTGACTCATGATCCGGCGGCAGAGGATAAGTTTATGGCCGAGGGAGCTGCGACTAATCGTCGGCAAGTAATGTACAACGACTTCGTACTTATAGGTCCCGATAGTGACCCAGCCGGAATAAAGGGAAAACCTGTCACAGAAGCGTTGAAAATTATTGCGGATAAAAAACTACCCCTTGTCAGCCGCGCTGATAAATCAGGAACACACTCCGCCGAACTTAAACTTCTTGATAAGGCGGGAATAAAAGATTTTGATAAGGCTTCTTGGTATGTACAAGCTGGACAAGGAATGTTAAAAACAATCAATATCGCTGACGAGAGACAGGGTTATTGCCTCACCGACCGTGGGACTTTTGTAAAGTATGATGCAGCATTAAAAGGGAAAAAAGGACTGGTCATTGTTGTAGAAGGAGATAAAAATCTTTTAAATCAGTACAGTGTAATGGCGGTTAACCCTGCCAAGCATGCCCATGTCAAATATGATTTGGCACTTAAGTATATTGAGTGGATTACATCTCCAAAAGTACAAAAGGATATAGCCGGTTTTAAACTAGAAGGAAAACAGCTGTTCTTTCCCAACGCAAATGGCAAGTAGTGTAGACGCTTAACTCATTGTTTGGCGGGACTTTGGCCAAAGTCCCGCCTTTCTTCTTCTAAAGGGGTGTTCTCATTTGGACTTTATATTAGAGGGTTTGGCTCAGGGCATAAAACTAATCTTTTCAATGGATGAAGAGACCGCCAATATTGTGACAACAACTTTGCGTCTTACAGCTTTGTCTATGTTCGGCATACTTTCTCTGGGCCTTCCACTTGGGTTCCTCATAGGCTATCACGATTTTCCTGGCAAATCATTTCTGCGCTATTTGGTAGATATACTCCTTTCCTTGCCGACAGTGGTAATAGGGTTGCTTGTATATGCTTTTATCTGTCGCAATGGTCCATTTGGTAGATATGAACTTCTTTTTACTATAAGAGGCATGGCTATTGGTCAATTAATATTAGGATTGCCTATAGTAATAGCTTATACTGCGACGGTCGTGGAAGAATTAGATAGTAGACTCAAAATGACTCTTAAAACGGTGGGTGCTTCGGGTTTTCAACTCGCTATAACGAGTTTATGGGAAAGTAGATTTCAAATACTGGTTGCAGCTCTTACGTCATATGGCAGGATAATTGGCGAAGTCGGTTCAGCTATGATGCTTGGAGGCAATATTAAGTGGTATACCAGAACAATAACTACGGCCATCTCACTGGAAACAGGCAAAGGGGATTTCGCATTGGGAATAGCTTTAGGAGTAATTCTTATTGCGATATCAATTGTCTTGAATTTTACTCTCTCTCTCATTCGACGTAGAACGGAGAAATTACAATTTCTAAATTAAACGGAAGTCTCTATAACATAAGCGCTTTGAAACATAGGTACGGTACGGGTGATGTAACTCTAAACATCCCTTCTCTTTCGATAGAGGAAGGTGATGTTATGGGGGTTGTGGGGCCTAATGGAAGTGGGAAGTCCACTTTTCTAAAAATATTGGCATTCCTTGAACCTATTTCTGAAGGAAGTATTTTATATAAGGGGAATAAATCTTCCGGAATCGAAACCGAATTGCGCGAAGAAATCACATATCTTCTGCAGGAACCATATCTCCTAAAACGAACCATTTTTGAAAACATTGCTTATGGACTAAAACTTCGCGGAAAGAATTTTAATGTTAAAGAGCGGGTATGTGATTCCCTTTTAAGAGTAGGGCTTAATCCGGACAATTTTATAAATAGGCCATGGTACAGACTTTCTGGCGGAGAGGCACAAAGGGTCGCTCTGGCAATGCGTTTGGCACTACGCCCCAAGGTATTGCTTCTTGATGAGCCAACGGCCAATGTAGATGAACAAAGTGCACAGTTGGTGAAAGCAGCGGCTCTTTCTGCATGGAAAGAATGGGGTACGACCGTTATAATAGCGACACATGATTTGACTTGGCTACATGAGGTATCTACGGTAATTGTCACCCTATATAAAGGGCGTATTGTCGGCAAAGAGGCGGAGAACATTATTCAGGGAAGCTGGGAAATCAACGGAGATTTCGCAGTTCGAAATTTTTCTGACGGTCAAATTATTCGAGGATTTTGTTGTGAAACAGAAAATATTTTGGCCGGTTCAATAAGTCCTTCAAAAATTAAGATAACAACAGTTGAACAACCTCGCTCAGATAGCCTAAATATTATTAAAGGAACTGTCGTACAGACAACGCTTGATTCCAAAAAAGAAAGCGTATATGTCTTCGTAAAAGTTGGAGAATCGATGATAAAAGTGCTCATGCCTCTTGGACAGATGCAAAAAGATAAAATTTATCCATCAACGCAGGTTTGGATTTCTTTTTCTCCTAACAACTTAAACTGGTTGTATTAATTAAAATTTTAGATATTATATTTTTCTCCGTCTACCGTGTGATTTTTCTCTCCAAAACCTTCCTTATTACAGCTGTGATAAATGTTTTTATTCAAAGCAACTTTTCCCAATAAACTCCCTGAGAATAGAAAAGTTTGGAACATCGTCAGGTAGAATTACTGGAACAAACTGCAGAAGAGAGAGCAGCCTTTGTGCTTCGCCGTATGCCTCAGAATCTTCGCTGATAGATTTTAACAAGGGTTTTACATAACCCTTAAGTACGGGCAGCTCATAGGCCAAAGCAGAATTAAATATAATGTCAGCACTTTCTTGATAGGGGAAAACATAACGAAAAGAGCCTCTGACAACGGATGGCCACTGTTTTAAAGTTGTCTCTGGCGGATGTCCTCTTTTGTTATTGTCACGCACTAACCGTCGTAAAAGTCTCGTGTCCGTTGTGCCAATTCTATTGTGTAAATCCAGATTCGTTCCGGTAAGAGGCCCTGCAAAAATACGATATATTTTTTCAGGCGGAATGCCTTCTGTCAATTTTTCGTTTAGTCCATGTATACCTTCAATAATTAGCAGCTGTCTAGGTTTTAGCTTGAGAGAATACCCCTCTTGACTAAGTCCGTTCATAAAGTCAAACCTTGGAACAGCAATTTCTTCTCCGGAAAGAAGTGCTTTCAAGTGTTTGTTTATTAAATCAATATTGATTGCTTCTAGCGCTTCGAAGTCATAATTACCCTCTGAATCTTTTGGCGTACTTTTTCTGTCTACAAAGTAATTGTCGAGTTCTATAGTTTGTGAGTCAATACAAGAGGCCAAAAGATTAATGCGGAGTCTTCGTGAAATTGTTGTTTTTCCTGAGCTTGAGGGGCCGGCCAGACAGATTAAACGAACATCGGGGTGAGACTCGATTTCGTCCGTTATCGCAGAGATTTTCTTTGTGTGAAGAGCTTCGCTTAGCATTATGAAATCCCTTGTCTGTCCACGAGCAACTAAATTATGTATTAAATCCATAGAATCTACTGAGAGATGATTTAGCCATTTTGAATAATCCTGCAATATTGCAAAAACTTTTTTATCAACTTTGAGTTCAATGACCTCCCTGAAGTTTTCAAAAGTCGGTCCGGAAAGATAGAGCCCCTCTTCATATAAATGAAGGTCAAAAACGGGGGTGTCTGCCGCTGAAATGGCAACGGCTTGTCCGAAGAAGTCATAGATTCCCTCACACTTATATAAGGTAATGGGATCTTTTCCGGTCCAAAATAAAAGCCTTTCTTTGTCGTAATAGCCTTGAGAGGTCATTATTGATCGTGCTTCGTCCACAGAAACCTCTTCTCTTTCAATAGCGATTTTTTCCTTTACCATACGCTGCATCTCATTAAAAATAAGATCTCTATGTTTCATAGTTATTGGTTTTTCAATGGATTTATAGTAGAAAGATTGATTCATCGATTGAGAAAGGTGAAGTTTTAGTCCGGTTTTTCTGATTGCAGCAGATGTAAGCATAAAGGAAAGAGTGCGTAGGTATACATCTATGCCTTCAATGCTATCAGTTGTGATAAATTCAACATAAGAATCTATTGACAAAACCCAAGAAAGTGAGCGTTGAACCTTATTTACCCTGCAAGCAACAACACTTTCTTTGTTTGGAAAATCGATCATTCTAAGAAGCTCTTGCACTGTCGTAAAAGCTTTGACAGTAACATCTCGCATTTCCGGTATTTTTATTTTTAACATCACAAGTCCCCCTTAGTAGATAAGAGAGTATCCAAACATTTACTGTTTCTGCCTGTAATAACACAGCTTTAATAATTGTAGCATAAGGAGTTGCGGCATTGCCGTTATAAATAATAAAAGTAAATATTTTTGTAATTACAATAATCCCCGCTCTTTTTACATAACAACTAGAAAGAACGGGGAAATGTTGTGTTTTATGAAAATATAAATTAAAGAGCGTTTATTTAATTTCTTTATTTGTGAATATTTCGGTTGAACGGTCTAAAATATTATTGAGAAAAGCAATAGTCAAACCATAGTTAGTTATGGGAATATCGAGGTTGTCTGCCTTTATAAGGCGCGACATAAGCTGTTTTCGAGTAAACATACAGCCACCACAATGGATTATAAGAGCGTATTCTTTAAGGTTATCAGGAAAGTCAATCCCGGATACGATATCAACTTGTAAATTTTCTCCAAATTTAGTCTTCAGCCAGCGTGGAATTTTCTCTCTTCCTATGTCTTCTGTAAGAGGAGCATGTGTACAAGCTTCGGCTATAAGAACCTTGTCATATTCTTTTAAGTTGGCAATAAACTTTGCACCATGAATAAATAAGTCCAAATCTCCCTTATTTCTCGCGTAAATAATGGAAAAAGATGTTAAAGGAATATTTTCATGCAACAAGCTATTCACTTCGGAGAAATACTGTGAATCAGTGATAACTAAATCAGGAGGATTTTTTAGCGAATCCAGAAGCATGGGGAGTTTGTCTACGGAAGATGCCAAGACAAATCCTTCGTTATCAAGAATATCGCGCATTACTTGTACTTGTGGAAGTATAAGACGTCCCTTTGGAGCTTGAATATCTTGTGGCATGACTAGGACTACAAGTGCGCCTGGTGAAAAAAGGTCGCCGACAAGCGTTGAGCTCTCAAAAGCTGTAGGAGCATTTTGTACTATTGCAGAAAGGAGTTCTGCTCTATCCCTTTTATCAAGAGAGGAGAGCACAATAAAAGGAATTCCTAACTCTTTTTCAATAGTTTCTTTAATAGAGGTTATTTTTTCTGTAGTTGATTCCTTTATTTGGTTTATAACGCCGAGCACGGGGATATCCATAGTGATTAAATCGTTTAACCAAAGTTTTTCATCTTCAATATTCTCGGCACAATGAGCAGGTATTACAAGAATGGCGAGATCAGTTTGCTCCATCATTTTTTTCGATTTCGAAATTCTAAGCTCTCCAAGACTCCCCTCATCATCAAGCCCGGCAGTGTCAATAATAGTAATGGGGCCAAGAGGAGGAAGCTCCATGCTCTTTATAACTGGGTCTGTTGTAGTTCCCGCAAACTCGGAGACGAGAGCCGTATTTTGTCCTGTTAAAAGATTTATTAAACTTGATTTTCCTGCGTTTCGCCTTCCGTAAAACCCGATATGTAATCTGTTGGCACGGGGGGTCTCATTGAAGCTCAAAAAATCACCGCCTATCAATAAGTTGTATATAACAATAAAGATATTAATGTAGATAAATTAAAGAGTTTTCAGCTTAATTATGTAAAATGTATTCCTTTTATTCTAACAGCATAACTATATCACTGTTATGCTTATTTTCTTGAAAAATTCCGTCAACTTCTTTCTAAGGCAGTTTTCTTTTTTATAAAATAACGCTATTATATCCCCTACTATATCCTTTGTATAAACATTAATTTATGACATTTTATGTAATCTAACACAGCGGGATTTTTAATGGCTATATAATAAAAGATATTTTTATATCGGGGGCTATTCATTGAAGCTAAAAATAAAAAACATAGTGTTGAAAAATTATAAAAGCATACTGATTTTCCTTGTTGCCATTGTATTGCTCATTTCTTGGCTTAAAACCATATCACCAAAGTCCATTAAGGTTGAGCAAGAATCTTATAAATTAGGGACTATTGTTCGACTTACTCTATATGGTGCAGACAGAGAAAAATTAGAGAGAGTAATGGAGAATGCGATGTCAGAGATAAGCAGGTATGAAGGGTTATTCTCTGTCAATATTAGGACTTCAGAAATATCGAAAATAAATTCAGGAGAGCAATCCATTGTCAGCGAAGAGACAGTGCGGATAATAACCGACTCTCTCAAGTATGCTGAGGATACGAATGGAGCTTTTGATCCTACAATCGGAGCTATCGTAAAGCTTTGGGGTATAGGTACGGAGTCAGCTCGATTGCCGGAAAAGATAGAGGTGGATGCTCTTCTCCCCTATGTGGGCTATAAAAAAGTATGTTTAACAAAAGATATGGTAATTATCGGCGAAAATCAGAGTCTCGATTTAGGCGGCATTGCAAAAGGATGGATAGCAGACAGATTGGCAGAAAACATAAAAAAAGAGGGAATCTCTTCAGCACTAATTGACTTGGGTGGAAATATTGCTGTCGTAGGAAAAGCTCCCCAAAATAGAGCCTGGAGGCTGGGGCTGCAGCATCCGAAGAGTCCAAGAGGCCGATATTTCGCAGTTATCGATGCGATAGATACATCTGTTGTAACATCTGGTCCGTATGAGCGTTATTTTGAAGAAAACGGTGTAATTTATCACCATATTTTCGATCCAAGTAGCGGCCACCCGTCGAACTCTGATTTAGAGTCGGTGACAATTATTTCAAAAAATTCAGCAGAGGCTGATGCTCTTTGTACAGCTTTCTTTATAATGGGCGAGAAAAAAAGCATAGAATTTCTTAATTTACATAAAAATATTCAGGCAGTATTGGTTGTCAAAAATTGCGAGAGAGCCATTATTACAGAAAGATTAAAAAAATCTTTTACTATAAAAGATCCAGCTATAAGGGTTGATGTCATCGGAGAAAAAGATGAAACGCGGTGACAAGGTGCTATCTGCCATATTCTTGTTGCTTTTATCACTGACTATTCTTGTGTATACATTAAGATATTGTAGGCCTCAGAATGGTTTGAGTGTGGAAGTTCGTAGTGACGGAGTTTTAATTAAAGAAATAGAGCTAAACAAAAATTTGACTGAAGAAATTCTTATTGAATATAAAAACGGTAAAAATATCATACTTATAGAAGAGGGAAGAGTCGCAGTTATAAGTGCTGATTGTCCCGATAAGGATTGTATAAAACGTGGTTGGCTAAAATATAAAGGAGACTCCTCCATATGTCTTCCGAATCATCTTTCGATAAGGCTAAAAGGGGAAGCAGAAGTGGATGCGGTGACATTCTGATGACGTTGAGAAAAATAATTTTATCATCTCTTTTCGTCTCTCTTGCATTGGTCTTTAATCTTATAGAGGGGCTTTTGCCTTTTCCAATGCCGGGAGTGAAGCTTGGCACAGCCAATGTATTCGCCTTATCCGCACTTGTTATGATGGGGACTAGGGAAGCTTTTATGGTAACAATACTGCGAGTCTTTTTGGCCCTGCTGATAACCGGCAATTTTTTTTCATTTTTTTGTGCTATCACAGGGGGATTGCTAGCTACAGTAACAATGGTTTTACTTTACACAAAATTAGAGAAATATTTTTCTCTTTCATGGATTAGCGTCGCAGGAGCGTGGGCATTTAATTTAGGGCAAACTTTAGTTGCATCTTTTGTAGTTGGAGACTTTAGATTGATGTACTACCTTCTTCCTCTTCTTGTAATAGGAACTATTTCCGGTTGGATTGTGGGAAAGCTTGCGGAGACGCTCTGCATAAGATTGGAACATCTTAAATAAAATCTAAGGCTAGAACTTAAAAAGTTAATAAAAAATAGCCCTGTCAATAATATGGGCTATTTTTTATGTAAATATTTTAATTTAATTAAAGAAGTTTGTTTTATTTAGAATTTGAATCGCTACCGTCATACTTCATTCGTACTTGTACGATGCGATGGTTTTGAACTTCCAGAGCAGTAATTTTCCAAGGGCCATAAGAAAATGTTTCTCCTTGGCTGGGGAAATTTCCAGCGAGTTCCAGCATCATTCCCGCTAGTGTGTCTACTTCTTCGAAGGCCTCATCAAAAGGATAATTTAGCGCTTCAGCCAAATCTTCTAAATTTACTTGTCCCTGAACAAGATATGTATTATTCGCTTCTTTTTGGATTTCAGGAGCTTCTGAGTCGTATTCATCCTGAATATCCCCGACAATTTCTTCAATGAGGTCTTCCATTGAAACCAAGCCAGCCATTCCGCCGTATTCATCAACAACGATAACAATATGTTTTTTTGCTTTTCTCATAATATCTAGGGCTTCGTCAATTTTCATCGTCTCCGGCACGAACATTGGTTTTCTCATAATATCAACTATTTTTATATCTTTTTCACCGTCTGCTAAGGGTAGTAGTAGGTCTTTGGCGTACAGCATTCCAATGACGTTGTCTAAGTCTTCCTTGTATACGGGAATTCTTGAATGTCCGCTTTCAACGAAGATTTTGACCGCATCA
>Ga0255345_1000436_pt1 | contig 69270 bp, 61 predicted proteins | sample wastewater_treat_6_FD_192415 | JGI IMG/M metagenome (GOLD analysis project Ga0255345, IMG submission 192415) | Wastewater microbial communities from Lulu Island WWTP, Vancouver, Canada - plant20 | ecosystem: Engineered > WWTP > Wastewater > Unclassified | place: Canada: Vancouver, British...
GAACTCCAGTTCAGTTATCGATGCTATTCAAGGAGCCTTTGAAGGGAAGCCATTCATTCCTCAGAGAACTTTGATAGCGGTCTGAATTCTTAATGATTCCGCGAGCAGGGCTGAATAGTTACGATTTTTTTATCATGACCTGCTGGAAGCTGTGAATCAAATACTAAATTGATATCCCGGACCACTTTCGATCTTCCCTGTACCAGAGACAGCTTATCTGCCAGTTCCTTGAATTTCCCTCGGATGCGGTCATTGCGCTCTGCCTCTATGCGATGGACTTGACTGGCGAGCAGGCTGCGCTGGTTCTGAAACTCGTCAGTCCATGCTGCGCTTTCCTCTGTTTGGATGCGGTATTCATCGCCAACTCTCATGAGCAACTCGCATTTATCAAGAAGACCTGGAAGCCTGCTTCGAAGGGTGCTGCTCCCCGATGAAAGGTCTTCAACCATCAGGTCCGCCAGGGTGTCAACAGTGGCTTTAATTCCAATCTCATTATTGCTCCCTGACAGCTTATTTATCAGAAATACCAGGCCACAGGCCCGGGCCGCGAGGCGTTCATCTGAAGACCCATTATACCAGCTCATCGTCTTCTCATGAACCTTGCGGGGCAAGATGTGTGATTGAAGCAGTTTCTCAGCCGAATCAAAATACAGATAATCTGCCGGGACAACATGCCCGAGAGCCTTCTCCAGATTTGTCTGGATAGCCTTATGCACCATAGTCAACTGGTTTCTGAGCTGGCTTTCAGTGCCGGTCTGATCCAGCACGCGCAGGGTATTCTCCCAGAAGCGTCTTCTAACCGGCAGAAGAGGATAATCCTGGACGAAGAAATTGATGTCATCCTGCCTATGACCGATGGTCGTGCCTGACAGATGCCGGGCTATCTCTCCGAGATTCGTCTGCATCACTTGCTTTATCGGGAGATTTGCAGCCGCGTTCTTTGCAAGAATGACTTTGCGAATCACCTCATCAACATCAGCATCAGAAAGTTCAATTCTAATGGTAAATCTGCCTTCGAACCGCTTGAGGTTTGAAGTGCCCGATAGGGCCGTCTGTCCGGTCCCTACGAAAAAGAGCTTCGAGCCGATGTTCTTGCAGCAGGCTTCAACAACCTCTTGAACATCTTGAGACCTCTGACTATCCTCGCCGATATACTGCTGGATCTCGTCAAGGACGATGAGTGTTAGGGGGAATACACCGTTTTTGGACAGGGCCTGACGAATAGCTTTGACCATCTCATCACTGGATACGTCCTGGACAAGAGGATACTGATTGCTGAGAATCTCAGCACAGGCCAGTGGCGACGAAAAGAGATTGGGTTTAACATGGACCAGTGCCTCTTGGAGACCCTCAGCAACATAGAAATTGTCTAATTCTTCCTGCCAGCTATGCCCGTTCTGCTCCAGATATTTCTTTACATCGTCATAAATGCCTTCGCTCTTCAGCCACATAACAAAGCGGGCAACAGGATAAAGCTCGGGGAGATCTGCAGATTTGAATATAATACGTAGAAGTGCCAGTCGAACGCTTCCGCTTGCGCCTGCACCCAGTGTTCCTGATGCGGCATGAAGCCCTCCGTGCCGTTTTGATTCTGTGCTCAGCTCTTTGAGGAGGTCCGGAATAGGAAGCGGCAGATCAGCGACGCCCCGTGCTGTGGCTCCATCTTCAAATGGAGTATCGGTCCAGAGTGCACGAAGCATTTTAACCAGATGAGATTTACCAGACCCATAAAAACCACTGACCCAGGCTGCCGGCTGCTGGGCTTGGCCGATATTTTTCAAATACGTTTCCAGTATGGTTTCTATCCCTTTCTTGTATTGCCCATTGCAGACAAAGGTTTCCAGCTCGTAGCGGAGGACGGCCATGGCCTGTTTGGTCTTCTCATCATTTACGCTCGCTACTCCTTCATTGACCAGCTTTCGGATAGCAGGATCTTTTTGATAAATTTCCCGGTTGATCATCTCTCCCTCATACTAAAATACTCTATCTGCAGTTATTGGCACTGCGTGGTAGTTCCATCCGTCATAGCCATCCAGTAAACGATAATTGTTGTTCTCATAGCTTCCTGGAAAGAAAACCAGAAGCCTGCCTCTCACAAGAGGTGCAAATCTGTCCACAACTTCTTTGACCTTCAATAGGCCAAAGAGCGAGCCCACTCCCTTTAAGGCAACCACTGAGTTTTCGCCAGGTGAATGGACCCCAAGAAATTCCTCGAAGCTGCCAGTGATGAATATTAGATAATTGGGGAGCAATGTATAGAGGTGTTCCGGTTTTTCGAAGTAGCTATTGGCATATTTCTGACTGGCAAGCCACTTGGGAAAGGTATCCGTAAGGTCAAAACCTATCCATTCATGGCCTGACTGTCGAGTAACAATCTCAAATTCATCTATTCTTGCCCTGAGACGGAGTTCATCTTTCTCGTTGTATATGCAGAAAATGACCCTTTGAGCTGCTGCAACATCGCTACGCCAGGGAATAGTGATGAATCTGCTATAAGAATTAATGAGCTGTTTAATCTTGTTCATTTATCCACCCCATTTCCTGTGCAGTGAGAATCTTGGGAAACTGAACCTCTACCACATCCCCTATCCTTTTCATGATGATCCACCCGCGTCTTGATGCATCTTCAGCCAGCGCCATAGCCTCACTGGGGGGACAATCAAGGAGGGTGGCGTATTCGCTGGTGAATAGAGATTGTCCGCGAATTCCATTCAGATAACCGAGAAAGAGAGCATAAGATACAGAGCCTGGCGTAGCATTCGCCATAACCCTCATCTTTCTTGCTTTTCCCCTGAGATGACCTGACTTGGTCCATGTGCTGTTCAGGTTTTGTGCGGCTGATATTAGAGTTGCCCTGCTAAAACGGTCCGGGCAGCCTTTTTCTATATGTTTTTCAAGAGACGTTCGACTGACTGCCGTACCTTTTTCGAGTTTAATAATGAAAGAAGCACTCATTCTAAGAAGAGCATCCCTGCCATAAGCACACAGCAATGCGAGGATCGGTTGGCCGTCAATGTCCCGATTCCAGAAATAATGAAGGGAACGAAAAACCAAAATGGAAGGATCAAGAGAATAAAGGTAAACCAAATGGCTTGCAGCAAGCTTTCTAGATCTTCCAGAACGCTTTCCCAGGCAATTATCTTCTACGATCGCCTTGATATAATCGCTTCTTGTAGCGTCTGGATTGTTGATATGTGATAGTAGATGCTGCAAATCCTCCAGCATTATGGTGCGAGAAGTATGTATTCCAACCTTTTCGAGCCTGAACCCGAAACGCGATGTCTTGCTTGTATTTTTTTCCTTCATTTCAATGACTTTTGGGAGTATTTCTTTCTAGCACAAAAATTGATCGCTTGAATCTCAGTTTCCGCTGAGATAGCATCAGTCCTTCAAGGTTATTCAACTAAAATTATGGCTCCTCGCTGTTTTATGTGGGTGGCCAAGAATCCTAAGGTATGATCAGAGTTATCGCCCAATTGCCAGGATACCACAGTTGATGATGTGATCAATACCAATCACCTCTAGAGCCTGACTCATTGCGAAGCTTTGTATCATGGATTGAGAATCGATATCCTGAGGTTACCCACACGAAATAGCGAAGAGCCAAAATTATTATACGCATATTCCTATAATCAGCCCCTCTGCTACCCTCTTCTCCTCTAAGGTCCACCACGATATCCCATCCCCTGCTCGATCATCCATGAGCACGGGGTTACATGATGCACGACATAACCGGCTACTTGCTCTCAAACAGGTGCATAATATCCAGCAGATAGGTGATTGGCATCCTTTGCGCGGCCTGGAAGAATTCAGGGCCACGCAAGCGCAGAAGGGCAGCCGCTCCATCTGCGGGCAGTGCATAGCCCTTGCCCGGCCCGGTCCCCTAGCTTATCCTGGCTATCGCCGCCACCTCGTCCCCCGGCTTGACCGCCATGATCCGCACCCCCTGGGTGGAGCGGCCCTGCACCCGGATGTCGCTCGCCGGGATCCTGATCATCACCCCATCTTTGGTGGTGATGAGCAGCTCGTCCTCCTCGAAGACGGTGGTGGTGCAGCAGACATACCCCTTGCGGGCATCGATGTTCTTAACCCCCTTGCCCCCCCGCCTCTGCGAGGGATACTCCTTGAGGTCAGTTCTCTTGCCATAGCCCAGATTGGTGATGGTGAGAAGCGTCGAGCCTGAGTCGGGCTCGATCACATCCATGCTGATCAGCTCGTCCCCCATATTGAGGCTGATCGCCTTGACCCCCATGGTCCCCCGGTTGGAGGCACGCACATCCCCCTCCTTGAAACGGATGGCTTTGCCATACTTGGTGGCCACCAGCAGCTCCTTCTCTCCATTGGTGAGCTTGGCCGAGACCAGGCTGTCCCCCTTCAGATTCACTGCTTTTATCCCTCCCTTGCGGGGATTGGAGAAGGCCTGCAGGGGCATCTTCACAATATTGCCGCTTCTTGTGACCAGAACGATGTAGCCCGCCTCGAAGCTCTTCACCGGAATTGCCCCGGTGATCCTCTCATCAGGCTCCAGATGGAGCAGGTTCACTATGGACTTGCCCCGCGCCACTCTTCCCAAAGAGGGCACCTCATAGACCTTGAGCCAGTGGGCTTTGCCCTTATCGGTGAAGAAGAGAAGATAGTCCTTGGTGGAGGCGGTGGAGACGTCGGTCACAAACTCCTCTGTCTTGGTCTCGGCCCCTATCACCCCCCGTCCACCCCTTCTCTGCATGCGGTAGGCATTGAGGGGCTGGCGTTTGATGTATCCGGAGCTGGTGATGGTCACTGCCACCTCCTCCTCCTGAATGAGATCCTCATGGGTGACCTCGCCCTCGGCCTCGATGATCTGAGTGCGCCGCTCATCGCCATACTCGCTTATAAGCTCCGTCAGCTCATCCTTGATGATGCCCAGTATCTCCAGGTTGCTGGAGAGGATCTGCCGGAGCCTCTCTATCTGCCGCTCCAGCTCTGCTGCCTCGGAGGCTATCTTCTCCTGCTCCAGGCCGGTGAGCCTCTGCAGCCTCATGTCCAAAATGGCCTTCGCCTGCTCCTCGGAGAGGAGAAATGCCTCTATCAGACCACTCCTGGCCTCGCTCGGGCTGGGGGCGGCCTTGATGATCCTTATCACCTCATCGATGTTCTTCAGGGCGATGAGCAGGCCGGCCAGGATATGAGCCCTCTTTTCAGCCGCATCCAGCTCGAAGCGGGTGCGCCTCTCCACCACAATGGAGCGGTAGTAGATGTACTGCTCCAAGGTCTCCTTCAAGGAGAGGATCTTGGGCATGCCGTCCACAAGCACCATATTGTTGATGCCGTAGCTGGTCTGCAGAGCAGTATGCTTATGCAACTGGTTTAAGACCACATTGGCATTGAATCCGGCCTTGACCTCCACCACCAGGCGAATGCCTTCCTTGTCCGACTCGTCCCGCAGATCGGATATGCCCTCCAGCCGCCCCCCCTTCACCATCTCTGCTGTATCCTCAATCAACTTGGACTTGTTCACCTGGTAGGGCAGCTCAGTGAAGATGATCTTGCTGCCCTTTGGCCCCTCCTCCATCTCCGACCTGGCCTGGAGGATTATGCTCCCCCTGCCAGTCAGATAGGCGGACTCGATCCCTGCCCGGCCCACAATATAACCGCCTGTGGGAAAGTCAGGGCCCGGCAAGTGGTGCATCAGATCAGCCATTGATGCCCCGGGATTGTCTATCAGATGGATGATCGCCCCCGCCAGCTCATTCAGATTGTGGGGAGGGATATTGGTCGCCATGCCCACAGCAATGCCGGTCGAGCCGTTGAGAAGCAGGTTGGGGAGCTTTCCCGGAAGGACCGTCGGCTCCTTCAGCGAGTTGTCGTAGTTGGGTGCGAAGTCCACAGTATCTTTGTCTATGTCCTGCAGCATCTCCCCGGCAATGCGGGAGAGCCGCACCTCGGTGTAGCGCATGGCTGCTGCCGGATCACCATCGATGGAGCCGAAGTTGCCCTGACCATCGATCAGGGGATAACGCATGGAGAAGGTCTGGGCCATTCTGACCATGGTCTCATATATGGCGGCATCGCCATGGGGATGGTACTTGCCCATCACATCGCCCACCACTCTGGCCGACTTCTTATAGGGCTGATCGTGGGTCATCCCCTGCTCATACATGGCATAGAGAATGCGGCGGTGGACGGGCTTCAATCCGTCTCGAACATCGGGAAGCGCCCTCCCCACAATAACGCTCATGGCATAATCGATGTAAGAGGACTTCATCTCCTCGGTGATGTTTACATGTACCTCTGTCACAATCCACCTCAGATATCCAGATTCTTCACATACTTGGCATGCTTCTCAATGAACTCCCGCCGCGGCTCCACCTGGTCGCCCATGAGGATGGTGAATATACGGTCCGCTTCAACTGCATCCTCCAGGGTGACCTTGAGCATGATCCTCCTCTCCGGGTCCATGGTGGTCTCCCAGAGCTGATCTGGGTTCATCTCGCCCAGGCCCTTGTACCTTTGGATGACCGGCTTGGTCATGGAGCTCACCAGTTGGTTGAGCTGCTCATCGCTATAGGCATAATTGATCTGCTTTCCCTTCTTGACCTGATAGAGGGGGGGCTGGGCGATGAAGACATAGCCAGCATCGATCAGCGGCCGCATATAGCGATAGAAGAAGGTGAGAAGAAGGGTGCGAATGTGTGCGCCATCAACATCGGCATCGGTCATTATAACCACCTTATGGTATCTCGCCTTACTGATATCGAAGTCATCTCCTATCCCGGTGCCGAAGGCCACAATCATATTGCGGATCTCGGCGTTCTTGAGGATCTTATCCAGCCTTGCCCTCTCCACATTGAGGATCTTGCCCCGCAGGGGCAGTATGGCCTGAAAATGCCTGTTCCTTCCCTGCTTGGCGCTATTGTGGACGAAGACGCCACTGGCCAAGGCGAAGTTGTGTGTATTGGGCACCTCGATGTCGTATACATCCATCCTGGCATTAACCGGCTCAATTGATACTATCCGATGGTTGAGGCTCTGAACGGCCTGGGCAGCCAGATTCCTGTCATCATCAGGATCTCTTTCCCCTGATGCCTCAAAATGCAATAGGGGCTTATCCCGGATGGCATAGTGATGCGAGCTGCATTCTGCGATATCGATCCCGTGGCCTGGATTTGCAGGAAGATCATTTTTTTGAAGGTACCAATCAGCCAGGGTATGAGTGAACAGCCAGGAGTCTGTGCGAGGATTCAAGACCATCTCATAGCCGGCAGTTGAGACTGCTGGTTGTCCGATATCCGAAAACCTGCGATATAAGGGCATCAGCAGGTCATCTGCTGTGAGCTCCTTTGCCATCTTATAGCTGCCATCGCGGAGCATGAATCGATGGTCTGGAGTGCAGGTGATTCTCTTGCCGCTATCAAGGAGGACTCTGATCACCTCGGCATCTCGGCTTGTGATTCTGGCGTTCTCAATTCTCTCCAGTCCGATGGCACCATCCCTGCGAATGGTGTAGCAGAAGTGCTCCTTTCCCTCTGCCTGCTCTGCCAGCAGCTCTTTGAAACTTATGTTGCGACCATCAGCCAGCGATATCTCGGTGTCGCCTGAGAAACAGCCACCAGCAGACTCGCCCTCCACTATGTAGATCTCGCATCTTGCCGGATCGTTGTCTGAGCAGTCGGCCAGCTTTCCGGGCAGTCCGCCGGAGCTGAGGGCATTCTTGCGCCGGGTCAGCTCCTTGGCCTTCCGCGCTGCCTCTCTGGCGCGCATGGCCTCAGCCGCCTTCTCCACAATGGTCGTCGCAACGGCAGGGTTCTCCTCGAAGTATTCCGCCAGGCCTTCTGCCACCAAGGAATCGACTATCCCCCGGATGGAGCTGTTGCCCAGCCGGGTCTTGGTCTGGCCCTCGAACTGGGGGTCAGGGAGCTTTACGCTTACAACCGCCACCAGCCCCTCTCGCAGATCCTCGCCCCCCAGCTTCATCTCGCTCTTGAAGAGCTTGTTGTTCCGGGCATAATCATTGACCGTGCGGGTTAAGGCAGCGCGAAAGCCCATGAGATGAGTTCCGCCCTCACGGGTGTTGATGTTATTGGCATAAGAGAATATATTTTCTGCATAGGAGTTGTTGTACTGCAGGGCTACTTCCACCTGGGTCCCATCCTTGCTGCGCGAGAGGTAGACTGGCTCGTGTAACGCCTCTTTATTCTTATTGAGGTACTCCACAAAGGAGATGATGCCTCCCTCGTACTGGAAGATGTTCTCCTTATCGGAGGGCTCATCCTTTATGGTTATCTTCAGGCCGCGGTTGAGGAAGGCCAGCTCCCTCAGCCGGGAGGAGAGGGTATCGAAATGGAACTCCGTCTCCTCGAATATGGCCGGATCGGGCTTGAAGGTGATGGTGGTTCCGGTGCTATCGGAGCTGCCCCGATCCTCCAGATCCGAGACCACCTTGCCCTTCTCAAAGCGCTGCCAGTAGATCCGTCCGTTCCTGCGGACCTGCACCTCCATCCACTCGGAGAGGGCATTTACCACCGAGACCCCCACCCCATGCAGCCCGCCTGAGACGCCATAAGACTCGTGATCGAACTTGCCGCCGGCGTGCAGAACTGTCAAGACGATCTCCAGGGCCGGGCGGTTGAACTGAGGATGGATATCCACCGGGATGCCCCGGCCGTTGTCTCGGATGGAGACGCTCCCACCGGGATTGATGGTCACATTGATCTCAGTGCAAAAACCACCCAGAGCCTCGTCCACGCTGTTGTCCACTACCTCATAGACCAGATGGTGCAGCCCCAGGGAGTCTGTGCTGCCTATGTACATCGATGGCCTGCGCCTGACCGCCTCAAGGCCATCGAGAACCTGGATTTGGCTTGCATCATAGCCTGTAGCTTCGCTCAAAATCGACTAAGCCTCCTTAATAATTAGGACTGTATCAAACTGACTTGAGCGGATATAAGCCTTTCCCTGAAATATATCTCAAATTAAAAGAGGATATTAATACAATATGATGTCGGGATGGGGGCGATATCTCCACAAAATCGGGGCAGAGAGGGGGACATTTGACAGGAGCATAGGGAAGAGATGAAAGATTGGAAAATCATTGAAGATGAGGAAGCCAAGGTCCGGATTCGAACCGGAGTAGTAATGCTCTGCAGGCATTTGCGTAGCCGCTCCGCCACCTTGGCACCAGCACTCTGCGCAGAGATCTTGCTGCACCTCTCTCCTTATAAAGATTGCCTTTGAAGGCGGGGCTGTGCACTTGATAGCGAGGACGGGCGGGATGATCGGGCGGAATGAGATGAGGTGGAATAGAGTGGAATGGAATGAGGTGGAATAGAGTGGAATGGAATGAGGTGGAATAGAGTGGAATGAGATAAGCCGAGCGGAATGAAATGAGAGATGGAGAGATTGGGGGAGAGCAAACCCCGGGCAAAGACTAGATAAATGGGCCCGAAGAGAGCTGGGGCTTGATGCCAGCCAATAGCGGCAAGAACCGCCTGGATATCCGGCCCGGCCTGGTGGTGGAGGTGGTCTTGAAGAAGGATCAGCAGAGCGGAAAGAGAACGCGCGGAATTGTGAAGGCCATCCTCACCACCTCCTCTTTTCATCCTCATGGCATAAAGGTGAGGCTGGAGGACGGCCGGGTGGGAAGGGTGCAGGAGATCCTGCCTTAGATCTGCTGAAAAGCTCAATGTTGCCGGGAATACTTTTTATCCCATCTCATTCATATGCCCAGCCCATGACAAAAGAAGTCCATGCTGCACACATACTGTGCAAGACGGAGAAGAAGGCCTTGGAGCTTAAAGAGCTGCTGGCAGCCGGGCGGGCGAGCTTCGCGGAGATGGCCCGCAAGCACTCGCAGTGCCCATCGGGCAAGGACGGCGGAGACTTAGGCTGGTTTGGCAGGGGCAGAATGGTCCCTGAGTTTGAGAAGGCCGCCTTCGAGGGAGAGAAGGGAAAGGTCATCGGCCCGGTCAAATCCCAGTTCGGCTATCATCTCATCCGGGTCCTGGAGAGGAGATGATGCTCCATCCCCACAAGTGAGAATACTTATGAGCGAATAATCCCTGAATGATCTGGGAATTCGATTGCCTGGACCGCAAATGCCTGCTATTTATGATGCGCTGCTGAGCAAAGAGCTGCATGATATCAGTGTGCCCATAGAGAGCTCTCCCCTCTATCCGGGAGACAGCCCCCCTCTCAGGCAGTGGAGAGCGGGATTGGAGGGGGGATCGGGCTGTCGCCTCTCCCATCTCTCCCTGGGCTCTCATGCCGGGACTCATATCGACTCTCCCTCTCATACTCTCAGGGACGGCCCCCCTCTGGACAGCTATCCTCCGGACAGGTTCTTAACCCCGGCCCTGGTGATCGCCGTCCAGGATGGCCATGCCATCCCCGCTGAAGCATTGCAGAATGCCAGCATCCTGAAGGGAGAGGCCATCCTCTTCAAGACCGGCAACTCCTCCCGGGGGCTGATGCACGAGCCTGTATTCCGGGATGAATACGTCTACCTCTCCATGCCAGCGGCAAAGATGTGCATAACTCTGGGAGCCGGCCTGGTGGGAATCGATTATCTCTCAGTGGACCGGTATGAGGATGATTCACTCCCTGTTCACAATATCCTGCTGAAGAACGACATCCTGATCCTGGAGGGGATCGATCTCGATGCTGTTCTCCCCGGAAGATACTGGTTGATATGCCTTCCCCTGAGGATGAAGAACGCTGAGGCATCTCCAGTGCGTGCAGTCCTGCTGGGGCGATCTGCATGAGCCTTGAGAGGATGCTTCAGTCCGCACTGGAGGCCCTGGAGGATGGGATATGCATCTGCGACCAGTCCGGGGCGATCCTCTATTCCAACCCTGCAGCAGAGATGATGGCAGGATCTATGAAGGGGCTGGCCCCCGGCAGGGTATGCAGGATTCTGAAGGATCTATGCACAGGAATCCTGAAGAGCGCCAGGAGCTCTGACTGCTCGATCCATAGGGGTGGTGCCGATCTGCAGGGAAGGAGGGTAGAGTACTCCATCGCCCCCATGAAAGGGCAGGGGGGTGAAGGCAGATCCATAATCACATTTAGAGAGCCTTCACCTCCCGGGGAAAAGGAGGAGGGAGGGCATCGTTTTTCCGGAGATGTGAGCTGTGGGATAGCCCATCCAGGATCAAATGAGGACCTGCGGGGGAGGGACAGGATCATGGCAGGAGCCGCCCTGGCCGCAAACCAGCTCCTGATCACAGAGGAGATGGATGTCGCCCTTACCCAATCCCTGGAGATGCTGGGCTGCTCGGCCAATGTGGATCGGGCCTGCATCTATGAGCATTATCTGGATGAAGAGGGCGGAGATCAGATCTGGCTCCGGTATGAATGGATATCTGACGATGAGGGATATGCTGGCATTGAGGAAGGTGCTGGCATTGAGGGAGGTGCTGGCCCAGCCAGGATTCACCATCCTGATCAGGGCTACAGGGCATACAGCTCTATTCCCCAGTGGTTCGAGATCCTCTCCGGAGGGATGCCCCTCCGGGGAAGGAGCCGTGATCTGCCCCCACCGGCGAGGGAGGCATTGGAGAACCTGGGGGTGTTATCATTCCTGATCGCCCCAATATCCACCACAGACCGCTTCTGGGGCTTCATCGGCTTCGAGGACCGCAAGCGTGAGAGGGTCTGGAGCTGGGGCGAGGCCTCGATACTGATGACCATGGCCAGCGCCATAGGGGGATTCATCGATCGTTTCGAGGCAGAATCCGCCCTCCGGGAGAGCGAGGAGAAGTACCGGGAGCTGGTAGAGAGCTCAAGCAGCGTCATCATCCGGGTGGACACCAGTGGAGCTGTCAGGTTCATCAATAAGTTCGGCCTGCATTTCTTCGGCTACAAAGAGGAGGATATTCTGGGACGGGCTATATCTGAGACCATCTTTCCGCCGGGGGGGGAGGGCTGCAATCTCGATGAGATAATCCGGCATATAAGAGAGCATCCGGAGGTATGCTCCTCACATATAACGGAGAACATAAGAGCCACCAAAGAGCGAGTCTGGATCGCCTGGACCCACAGGCTGGTCTTGAATGAGCGGGGAGAGGTGCTAGAGGTCCTGTGCATCGGCAACGACGTAACTGAAAACAAACGCTCTTCTGAGGAGCTTAAGCGAGCTGCTGCCGAGCTGCGGGAGACGGGGGACTATCTGGAGAACCTCCTCGGCCATGCCAATGCCCCCATCATCGTCTGGGATCCCAACTTCTGCATCACCCGCTTCAACCATGCCTTCGAGAGGCTGACCGGCCGGCAGGCGGAGGAGGTCTTGGGCCAATCGCTGGGGATCCTCTTCCCGGATGAGAGCCGGGCGGAGTCGTTCGCCTATATCCGCCGAACCCTCTCCGGAGAGAGCTGGGATGCATTGGAGATACCCATACTCCATCAGAGTGGAGTTGTGAGGACTGTTCTTTGGAACTCGGCCAACATATACGATGAGAGCAGAAGCCGGGTGATTGCCACCATTGCCCAGGGACAGGATATCACTGAGAGGAAGGAGGCGGAGGAGAGGGTGGCATTCCAGGCCTCATTGCTCGATCAGGTCAGGAATGCTGTTATTGCTACCGATCTGGATGGCAGGATAGTCTACTGGAACCGGTTTGCCGAGTCCCTCTACCAGTGGAAGGCAGAGGAGGTGCTGGGGCAGAAGATCAAGGATACCATCATTCCTCTGGATAATAGATCCGCCCAGGAGGATCTGGTGGAGGAGATCCTCGCCCAGGGCTACCGGGAATACGAGTGCCTGGCCAGAAGGAAGAATGGCAGCCTGTTTCCTTCCTCTCATGCCTTCAGCACCATCTGCGATAATCGGGGAAGGCGGATTGGAATAGTCTCTGTGAGCAACGATCTCACAGAGAGAAAGAGGGTGGAACAGGACCTTCGTGAGGCCAAAGAGAGGGCGGAATCAGCTACAAAAGCCAAGTCCGAGTTCCTGGCCAATATGAGCCATGAGATCCGCACCCCCATGAATGCTGTGATCGGCTTCACCGGCCTGCTTCTCAATACCAATATCGACCCTGTGCAGAGGGACTATATCGAGACCATTCGCAGCAGCGGTGATTCTCTGCTCAAGGTCATCAGCGACATCCTGGACTTCTCCAAGATCGAGGGGGGGATGATGGAGCTGGAGAATGAGTGCTTCGACCTCATCGAATGCCTGGAGGGCTCAATCAACATGGTGGCTGAAGCTGCCGCCCGCAAGGGGCTCACCCTCTCTTATGAGGTCAAGCCCACTGTTCCCAGGTATCTGCTGGGCGATCTGACCAGGCTCGGGCAGGTCCTGGTCAATCTTCTGGGCAATGCAGTCAAGTTCACTGAGAAGGGCTTTGTCCGGGTAGATGTATCCGCCCTGCCGGTGGAGGATGGCTATGAGATCCAGTTCCAGGTGAAGGACTCTGGCATTGGCATATCCCAGGACAGGATGAGCCGGCTCTTCCAGTCCTTCAGCCAGGTGGATGCCTCCACCACCCGCAAGTATGGCGGAACCGGTCTGGGCCTGGCCATCTGCAAACATCTGTCTGAGCTGATGGGCGGTGGCATCTGGGCGGAGAGCACCCCAGGAGAGGGCTCCAGCTTCTGCTTCACCATTCGGGCCGAGGCCTCAGATCAACCCCATCCCAAGCCCAAGAAGAAGCTGCCTGAGATATCCCTTGACCTATCCGAGCGGCACATCGCCAAGAGCCTGAGAATACTGCTCGCCGAGGACAATGTGATCAACCAGAAGGTGGCGGTGCGCATGCTGGAGCGGCTGGGCTATCGGGCGGATGTCGCCGCTGATGGCCGGGAGGTCCTGGCAGCGCTGAAGAGACGCCCCTATGATGTGGTGCTGATGGATGTGCAGATGCCGAAGATGGACGGCCTGGAGGCGACCAGGAGCATACGCCGTACCCCCTGCCAGCAGCCCTATATCATCGCCATGACTGCTCATGCCATGAAGGGGGACAGGGAGGTGTGTCTGAATGCAGGGATGGACGACTATGTATCCAAACCGGTGAGAATCGAGGAGCTGAAAGCAGCTCTTGAGCAGAGCAGAACGCCGGTCCTCAAGGGCTGAGCAGCCTGGCAGGTCAATATAAAATGATGCTGGATCATCTCTTCTCTGGGGCCATCAGGGCGAAGTATGCCAGCAGGGCCTCGAGCTGAATCCTCTCGTTTGCCCCCTCCGTCATGCGGAAATCGATCTCACCGATGCGATCGATCAGCTTTGTTCTGTCCCTGTCTGCAACATCCTCCAAGTCCAGCATTGCCCGGTGGATCTGGACCACCACATCCTGGCCGGAGAGGCCTTTGGAGAGCAATAGATCATCCAGCATGGCGCGCGCCCCCACAAAGTCCCCCGATATCGCCGTCTTGATGAAGCTCCTGATCTCCTCAGGCCTGGCAGTGGATGTGATCTGGTAGATCGTCTCCTCATCCACCTCGTCGCCCAAAAGGGCTGCTGCTTGCAGGGCATTGATCGCTCTTCTCATATCGCCCCCAGCAACATACTCTATGGCGGACAGACCGCCCTCTGATACCTTTAGCTTCTCCTCAGAGGCAATGAATCCGATCCTCTTTCTCACTGCATCAGCGGAGAGGGGCTTGAAGCGGTAGACTGCACAGCGGGATTGAATGGGCTCGATGATCTTGGAGGAGTAGTTGCAGGAGAGGATGAACCTGGTGGTGGCGGAGTATCTCTCCATGGTCCGGCGCAGGGCGCTCTGGGCATCATTGGTCAGGGCATCGGCCTCATCCAGAAATATCACCTTGAAATCCGCCTTGCCCAGAGGAGCCATCCGGGCGAAGTCCTTCACCTTATGGCGGATGATATCTATGCCCCGTTCATCGCTGGCATTCAATTCAATGAAGTTATTCCGCCAGCCCTCGCCGAAAATCTCTTTGACGATGGAGATGGAGGCGGCGGTCTTGCCCACCCCCGGGGGCCCGGAGAACAGAAGATGGGGCAGGTTCCGTGTCTTCACATAGGACTTCAGGCGGCGGATTATCTCGTCCTGGCCCACGATATCGTCCAGCCTCTCCGGGCGGTACTTCTCTATCCAGATCTCCTCTTTGATATGCAACCCCTCGGTTACGGGGTTTGGGCTATCTGTATATCAATATTCCTCCCTGAATCTTCCTGCAAGGTGGGCAACAAAGGCTAAATATAGAGGAGCTACATGGATGCCAATCGTTTTTCGGAGGATTGCAAGTGATCTGTGAGGTGGCGGGACAGTATAATGCGCAAGATCTTGAGAATGAGGTAAGATCGCTGTGGGAGCGAACGGATGCATACCGCAAGGTTCGAGAGTTGAGGCTGGGGGGCAAGAGATTCTTCTTTGTGGACGGGCCGCCCTATACCACAGGCCGCATTCATCTGGGAACCGCCTGGAACAAGGTGATCAAGGACTCCGTCTTGCGCTACCGATCCATGAACGGCTTTGAGGTCAAGGACCGGGCGGGCTGGGACATGCACGGCCTGCCCATTGAGGTGAAGGTGGAGGAGTCCTTCGGCTTCCGCAACAAAAGGGATATCGAGGCCTATGGGGTGGACAAGTTCATCCAGAGGTGCAAGGAGTTTGCCCTCCAACAGATGGATGACATGACAGGACAATTCAAGATCCTGGGAGCCTGGCTGGACTGGGACGACCCCTACATGACCCTTAAGAATGAGTATCTGGAGGCTGCCTGGTGGGCGCTGAAGAGGGCACATGAGCATAACCTCCTGGAGAGGGGCTCAAGGGTGGTCAACTGGTGCCCCCGCTGCCAGACGGCCATTGCCGACTCGGAGGTGGAGTACTGGGATGAGACCGACTACTCGATCTACGTCAAATTCCCGCTGATGGGAGAGGAGAATACCTACATAGTGATCTGGACCACCACCCCCTGGACTATTCCCGCCAATGTGGCAGTGGCGGTCAATCCCGCATTCCAGTATTCCCGGGTCAGAGCCTGGAAGGATGGAAGGCCCGAGATCCTGATCATGGCCTCGGAGCTTGTCGACTCCGTCCTCCGCACTGGGCGCTACCAGGACTATGAGCTCCTGCAGGAGCTATCAGCCGATGATATGCAAAGGCTGAGCTACGAGCATCCTCTGCTCGATCTGATCCCCAGACAAAGGGAGATAGATCATGGCGTCTATGCTGCGGACTTCGTCACTGCTGAGAACACCGGCTGCGTGCACATCGCACCTGGGCACGGCCTGGAGGACTATGAGCTGGGGATGGAGCACCATCTGGAGATATTCTGCCCGGTGGGCGAGGATGGCAGGTACACCGCCGGGGCGGGGGAGAGATATCTGGGCCAGTATGTCAAGGAGGCGGACAGCATTGTCATCGATGACCTGGAGGAGAGAGGCAAGCTCCTGGCCCAGGGAAGGCTGGCCCATCGCTATGGACACTGCTGGCGCTGCAAGACCCCCATCATCTTCATCGCCACCAACCAGTGGTTCCTCCGGATATCCGATCTCAGGGATAAGATGTTAGAGGAGATCTCCCGCGTGACCTGGTATCCGGAGTGGGCGGGATCGGCGAGGTTTGCCGACTGGATAAGCAATGCCCGTGACTGGTGCATATCCAGGCAGAGGTACTGGGGCATCCCCCTTCCCATCTGGAGCTGTCCTGACTGCGAGCACATGGAGGTTATAGGCACTGCAGCAGAGCTGGAGGAGAGGGCGGGCAGAGAGATCGCCGACCTGCACCGGCCGGAGGTGGACGGAGTCCTCCTGGACTGTCCCTGCGGAGGCAAGATGCACCGCTCTCCGGATGTCTTTGATGTATGGTTTGACAGTGCAGTGGCCTCCTGGGCCACACTCAGATTCCCCAGCCAGAAGGAGGAGTTTGACGACTGGTGGCCAGCGGATTTCATCACTGAGGGGCATGATCAGACCCGTGGTTGGTTTTATTCTCAGCTTGGGGCCTCAATGGTCTCCTTTGGCCGGGCACCCTACAAGAGCGTTCTCATGCATGGCTTCACCCTGGACGACCAGGGACGGAAGATGTCCAAGAGCATAGGGAACATCGTCCAGCCAGAGGAGGTGGTGGAGAGGTTCGGTGCCGATATACTGCGCTTCTATGTGCTGGGAGCCAACGCCCCCTGGGAGGATCTGCACTTCTCCTGGGAGGCGGTGGAGAACACCAGCCGGATGATCAATATCTTCTGGAATGCTTATCGCTTCGCCCTTCCCTATATGGTCCTGGACGGTTTCGATCTGAAGCAGGCGGATCTCTCCTTATACCAAAGCAGCCTGCGAGCTGAGGACCGCTGGATCCTCTCCCGGGCGAACAGTCTGGCAGAGGCGATCAGAGAGGAGATGGAGGGCTACCAACTGCACCGCATCGTCCGCGCCATATCCGAGTTCATCCTGGAGGATCTCAGCCGCTGGTACATCCAACTGGTCCGGCCCAGAACCTGGATTGAGCAGGATGATCCTGATAAGCTCGCCGCATATGCTACCATCTACGAGGTCCTGACCAAGCTCGCCCTGCTCATGGCCCCCTTCGCCCCCTTCATCGCCGAGTCCATCTATCAGAACCTGGTGCGCGGCCTGGACGGGAATGCCAGGCCCTCAGTTCATATGTGCGACTGGCCCCGGGGGGATGAGAAATGGATCGACACGGGCCTGGAGGAGAGCATGGATCTGGTAAGGGAGATCTCAATGGCCGCCTCCAATGCCCGGCAGAAAGGGGCAAGAAAGCTGCGCTGGCCGGTCCAGGAGATCTTGATCGCCCCCTCCAAAGAGGCTCTGGACCTGGGTGGACTGGAGGATGTCCTCCGGGGGCAGACCAACTCCAAAAGGATCACCCTGCTCTCGCCAGGTGAGAAGCCCAGAATGGACCTGGAGATCTCTCCCGTTCATAAGATGATCGGGCCGGTCTACAAGGGGGAGGCCAGGCTGGTGGTGGAGGCCATAGCCGCCGCCGATCCCTTCACAGTCAAATCAGATCTGGACAGAAGCGGCCAGGCGGTCCTGAGGCATCAGGGCCGAGAGTACTCTGTCACCCCCGAGATGGTGCAATTCCGGGAGCTTCCGCCGGAGAACCTGCCGGCAGCAGAGTTCTCGCGGGGATTCGTCTATGTGGACATCACCCTCACCCCGGAGCTGGAGGCGGAGGCCTACAGCCGGGAGATCATCCGCCGGATTCAGGATATGAGAAAGGAGCTGAATCTGCGGGTCGAGGACCAGATCCGGGCGGTGGTGGATATCGAGAGCAAGCCCATCCTCGATCTGGTGGTGCAGAGAAGGGAGCACATCGCCGGAGAGGTCCGGGCGGCTGATCTGAAGATGGGCCTGGGTCTGCAGATGCAAGGCTCCCTGCTGAAGGACTGGGATGTCGAGGGCATATGCATGCGCATCGGCATAGATAGGGCGTGATGGATTTTGATCGTCGGAGTTTTATAAGATGAACGATCATGACGATAGTATGGAGTCGCCAGTCCCTGTAAGGGTCAAAGGAGTTTATATAGCAGAGTCAGAGGGGAGCAATCCAGCGCCGGTGGTTCTGCTGGAGGATGAGGGGGGGCGGATAGTGCCCATATTCGTGGGGCTCTCAGAGGCCATCTCCATCCATCATGCTCTCTGTGGAGAGCTGGCCCCCCGGCCCATGACCCATGATCTGTTCATCTGCGCCCTGGAGAGCCTCTCCGCCAGCATCACCAATGTGCTGATCGATGACCTGGATGGGGGGATCTACTATGCCCGGCTGACCATCAAGAGTGACTCCCGGCAGAGCGAGATCGATGCCCGGCCCAGCGATTGCCTGGCACTGGCCCTGAGGGCGAAGGCCCCCATTGAGGTTCAAGAGATGGTGATGGCGGAAGCGAGCATCAGCAAGAGCGATGCTGAGAGGCTGACGAGTATCGACAACTACCTGCAGTAGCCTATATGCAGTAGCCTATATGCAGTAGCCTATATGCAGTAGCCTATATGCAGTGCCCATGTGCAGTGCCCTTTAACAGGCTGATCTACCAGAGAACGATATAGACAGCATCTCCCTCTTTCTTCCCCTTCAGGAGCTGGCAGTGCCTGAGGATGGCGAACTGGTTGTTCAGTTCAGTCTCAGATAGATTGAACCTCGCCCTTATACCGGCCATGGTGGCCTTGCCCTGGGACTGAATGTACTCATATATCTCCTTTTGCAGATCAGTCAATCCATCCGTCCCCTCCAGGCCGTGGCTCTCCCGGTAGATCTTCTTCGACCTCTCCCCCCAGGGATCACAGGCCCGGATCCTGCTGCTCAGATCGATGTAGCAGTCCTCGCAGAGGGTCTTGCCCTCTGTCGCGAAGGCCTCATCCTCCGGGACGCTCCTGTCGCAGCTGTGGCATCTTACGAAATCTGACATTATAATCCACCTGGCGGCATTGTATTTCCTCAAGGTTAATATCCTCATCCCAACAGAGAGTTTAGTATCGCTCCACCCAGTCCGCCGGCATCTGTTATCGCTGCTATTGCCGGCGCAGCCCGCAGTCCGGCGGGATCTTGACAAATATGAGATCTTAACGAATATAGGATCTTAACGAAAAAGTTCTAATAGGAAAATGGGGACAAAATATGATTTATGCATGCACGATCAATAATAATGATCCTTATCTTAATTCTGATCATAGGGTTTGCGAACGCCGCCCGGATCTCGGTGGCGCCCGAAGGTGCAGATTATAGCAGCATCCAGCAGGCATTGAACAATGCCAGCGATGGAGATGTTATTGAAGTGCAAAGCGGCCATTATATGGAGCACGTCCATGTCCTCCACTCTGTGGCTCTGATCGGCCTTGATACCGGCAGCGGGCGCCCAGTGGTGGACGCCAATAAATCCTCCACAGCTATCACACTGAGGGCCAATGGCACCCGGATAGAGGGCTTCAACCTCACCGGCTCCGGGGGATGCGGATGTGGCAATGCCGGGATACTGGTTGACTCCTCTGATAACATCATCCGGAACAATATCCTCTACAAGAATCGGTATGGCATTTACATCGAGGAGGGGGCAGTGAACAACACCATCTACAGCAACGATTTTCTGGAGAACAGGGTCCCGGCCAATGATACTGGTGGCAATCGGTGGAGCATGGAGGTGAAGGAGGGAGGTCTGCTGGGATTGTTCAAGGCTGCAAAGCCCACGGGAAATCATTACAGCGATTATGATGAGCCAGGCGAGGGCTGCAATGATACCAACCTAGATGGCTTTTGCGATGAGGCCCGGATGATCGGGAAGGGGCCGGGGATCGATGAGCATCCGCTGACAGCCCCCGTTAATGTTTAGGAAGAGGGCCATTCGCGCGACTTGAATTGCTGCTCAAAGGCTTTATATTGATCGAATATCTTTGATAAGAAGCATGGACCAGGGGAGGAGAAGCGAGCCGCTTGAGCTCATTGCTGTCATTTTTTTCGGACTGATCTTGAAGCTCTTTGCCGGGCGGAACTCTCTTACTGAAGACGGCATAATGCTCCCGGGCTATGATGAATACTATCATATGCGCAGGATAGTGCATGGGGCAGGCAGTTTTCCCGATGTCCTCTGGTTTGACTCCTACCTCAACTACCCTCACGGCCTCTCCATAAGCTGGCCCCCCCTCTTCGACCAGATATCTGCTGCTTTGTGTATCATTCTGGGCCAGAATACAAGAGCGGGGGTGGAGATGACGGCGGCCTTCGTGCCGGTGGTCATCGGCCTTCTGGCCCTGGTTGTGGTCTACTATATGATGCGTGAGCTCTTCGATCACCGGGTTGCCCTTCTGTCCAGCATTATGGCTGCCCTTGCCCCCTATTACCTCCTGTATACTATGGTTGCCGCCACCGACCATCACTCTTTAGAGGTATTTCTTCAGCTCCTCTCCCTGCTCTTCCTCATCCTGGCCGTCAGCCGGCCCCGGAGAAGGTGGCTTTTTGCCTCTGCCGGTGGAGTGGCTCTGGCCGCTCTGGCCTATACCTGGCAGGGCGCGGATGTCTATCTCGGCGCTTATCTGCTCATTGCTGCCGTTGCCCTGAGCCTTGAGCTGCGGGACGGCTCGCCATTGAGGGTAGCTCCCACCCTGCTGGCAGCATTCCTCCTTGCCCTCCTCCTGGTCCTGCCCTATAGAGATACGCTCTGGATGTCCCCCTCCTTCTTGGGATTGGCGGCCATACTCGCCGCCCTGGCGATCATGCTCGCCCTGGCCCACCTCCTGGCGCGGAGGGGAGCGTCCTGGAAGGCATTCCCCCTGGCCATCCTGGTGGCATCCCTTGCCCTCATTCTCCTCTCCAGGCCATTGGGAGGTCTGTTCGGGCTGGAGAGCCTGATCCGTATGGGATTGGGATACATCTGGGGCGGGGGGATGATCGGCCTGATCGGCGAGGCTGAGCCTTTGATCTACAGCATGGAGACATTCTCTCAGGTGATGTTCTCCTGGTTGGGATTGAACATCCTGCTATCCCTGGCGGGTGCCGCGGCCACCATGATCTATCTGCGAGGAGTGAAGGGCGAAAGGAGGCAGGCATTGCTGCTCTTCCTGATGTGGGCGGTCTACTCCCTCGTTCTCACCTTCGGCCAGTCCAGATTCCTGTACCTATCCACCATATACATGGGGATACTGATCAGCATATTGGCATTCTATATCCTGGATAACCTCAAGAAGAGCTGGGAGGGGAAGAAGGCTCCGCGTGCTCTGGCGGCGGCAGTCATCCTCGTGCTCGTTCTGCCAACGGCAATCGGTGCCATCTCATTTGCTCAGAATACCCCGCCGGCTGTGGCAGGCGACTGGTACGAATCTCTGCTATGGCTGAAGGAGAATAGCAATACGACCAGCTTCTATGCCGATCCGAGAGAGGCTCCAGAGTACAGTGTGATGAGCTGGTGGGATTATGGCAACTGGATACTCTATCTATCAGAGCGAGCAGTGGTGGCAAACAACTTCCAGTCCGGGGTGGAGGATGCCGTCCGGTTCTACCTGACGGAGAGCGAGAGCGAGGCGGCGAGGATCATGGACTCCAGGGGAGCAAGATATGTATTCGCCGATTACAGCATAGCCTATGGCAAGCTCGCCTCCCTGGCAGAATGGGGAGGTGAGGATGTCAACAGCTATATGCTGCGGGAGGATCGCGGAGACCAGGTCTCGCTCATTCCCACAGAGAAGTTCTTCAATACCACACTGGGCCGGCTTTATCTCGTCGACGGCACCGGCATGGGCCGCTTCCGTCTGATATACGAGTCGCAGACCCTGCTGGGAGGCAATCCGGGGAAGAGCAAGGTCAAGATATTCCAGTATGTTCCCGGGGCATTGCTCAGAATTCATGCCAGTCCAGATCAGAAGGCAGGGGCATTGCTAAATATGAGCTCCAATAGGGAGAGGAAGTTCGTCTATGTCAACCAGGCCACCTGGAATGGGGATGTGCTTGAGCTGAGAGTCCCCTATTCCACTGAGAAGAGTTATGAGACCCATGCCCTTGATCCTTATCTGGTGTTCTCGGGCAATGAGGCCGGGGTGAAGACGCAGATGGTCGAGGTGAGCGAGGAGGATGTCCTCTCGGGCAGGAGCATTGATATCACCTTCTGAGATGGGTTTTCTGCTGTCTGCTGCTGTCTGCAGCATATACTCCCATTTATCAAATGGGTAAGCTGGGCCTCTTTGCCGCTTTAATTGTCGATTGTGCTTACTATCTTTCCTTTTTCCATGACAGCGATCCTGTCGCTCATATGCCTCATGACGTCCATATCATGGGATATGAAGAGCATCGTCAGGCCGAACTCGCTCTTGAGGTCCATCATGAGCCGCAGGATCTGAGCCTGCACAGAGACATCAAGAGAGGCAGTGGGCTCATCGGCAACGATGAACTCCGGCTTTATGGCCAGGATCCTGGCCAGGACCACCCTCTGGTTCTGTCCGCCGCTGAGCTGATGAGGGAAGCGGTTGACATGCTCCGGGTTCAGGCCCACCACGTCGACGAGCTCTAAAACCCTCTCTTTCATCTCCCCCCGGCTCATCTCTCCCCTCAGCTTCAGCCGGAAAGGCTCAGAGATGCTCTCCCCTATTCGCATCCTGGGATTGAGGGATGACTCTGGATCCTGAAAGATCATCTGCATCCGGGGCCTGAGCTTTCTCATCTCACCCCTCTTCAGCCCGATGATATCTGTGCCATCAAAAGTTATGCGGCCTGATGTGGGCTCGACCAGCCGCAGGAGCAGCCTTCCCACAGTGGTCTTGCCGCAGCCGCTCTCTCCCACCAGTCCCAGGGTTTCCCCCCGGTTGATATGAAATGAGACTCCATCTACTGCTCTTGAGTATTGCTTATTTATCAATCCGGAGGAATAGTACTTCTTCAGATCCCGGACCTCTATCAGTGGCATAAGTAACACCTCGAAGAATGCCCCCTTTCCAGTCTGATCATCTGGGGATGCTCTCTCTTGCAGATCTCCATCACATAGGGGCAGCGGGGATGAAATCTGCAGCCAGAGGGCGGATCGATGAGAGAGGGGCTGGACCCGGATATGGGATGCAATCCCTGGCTTGGCAGCGAGCGGATGAAACCCTGAGTGTAGGGGTGCTGGGGATCGCTCAATATGGTCTCTGCCCCCGCCTCCTCTAAAATCTCGCCGGCATATAAAACCGCAATCCGGTCGCATATCTCCCCAGCAGCGGCCAGATCATGGGTTATCATGAGCATCGACCGGCCTGAGGTCATATCCTGGATCAGGCTGATGATCTCCGCCTTGGTTCGGGCATCAAGCCCCTTGGTGGGCTCATCGGCGATGACAAAAGAGGGGTGGCTGGCCAGCCCCATAGCGATCATTACCCTCTCCTTCATCCCGCCAGAGAGCTCGTGGGGGTATTGTTCAGCCCTCCTCTCCGCTTCCGGGATCATAGCCGCCTCCAGCATCTGCACTGCTCTGGCTTTCGCCTCCCTTTTGCCCAGGCCCAGGTGCAGGCTGATAACCTCCGCGATCTGGTCTCCTATCTTCAGGACGGGATTGAGGGAGGTGGTGGGATTCTGCAGGATCATAGCGATCTCCTTTCCCCTCAATCTCCTCATCTCCTCCTCTGTCAGGCGGAGGAGGTCCCGCCCTTTGTAGATCATCCTGCCCTCAACTATGGCAGAGGGGGGCAGCAGGCGGATGATGGACATGCCAAGCACAGTCTTTCCGCTACCGGTCTCGCCGATCAGCCCCAATCGCTCGTTATCTTCTATTTGCAGATCTACAGAATCCACCGCCTTCACCAATCCATCCGGGGTGGGAAAATGAGCCTTAAGATCAATTATGTCCAGCATAACCATTGATAGGGCTAAAAGGATTTCTCCATAATAAAGATTGTTACAAAATGGCACCGATGTTAAGATCAGCCCTTGCCCTGCAGAGCTGCTTTTGCGAGCAGACCAGTCTTAATAAATCATACTTTTATCGACATACTTATAAACAGATGGATCAGTCTCAGTACAGCCTTGGCAATTGAGGTGACGGACTGTGAGCAAAACGATCTACGCATTGATCTCATTGGGATTATTGCTGATCCTCTCTGCGACCGCCCAGGAGTTCACCCTGGATATCTTCGGCAATGCGAATGAGGACGGCCTGATCGATGAAGAGGACATAAGCTATGTGCAGGGCATCCTGGATGGCAAGAATGAAAAGACCGATCTCTCTGATGCCAACCGGGATGGAAAGGTGGATGAGGCAGATCTGGATCAGATCAAGAAGATCATCCAGGGGACTGAATCTGAGATATATTATCTCGATGCCTTTGGCAATGCCAGCCGGGTCAAGCATCCCTTGGAGAGGATCGTTCTGGTATATGACAATACGGCAGAGATCATCCGCATCCTGGGTGCAGAAGAGAGGGTGGTCGGGGTGGATTCTGAGGGAAGCTCCGGCGCCATTGGAAAGTACCCCACCTACTTCCCCCAGTTCATTCAGACTGCCTCCATCGGCAACAGAAACGATTGCGATGTGGAGGCGATCATGAAGCTCCAGCCGGATGCGATCATCATCGGCACAAAGGCCGGCTGCCCTTATCTCAAGGAGAAGCTCAGGGGCTCTGGCATAGATGTGGTCCATCTGGAGACCTGGAGCAAGGGGACGCCATCTCTTTTCACCATCGCTTATATGCTGGATGAGGTGGATAAGGCGCTGGAGTACCAGGAATGGAAGGATGGATATCTGGATATGGTTGTTGAGAGGGTAGCTGCTATTCCAGAGGACGAGAGGGTGAGGGTCTTCGTTGACCGGCCGGGCAACACCACAGTCGCCCGGGGAAGCGGCTACTCAGAGGCGATAGAGCTTGCTGGAGGGATAAACATTGCTGCAGACCTGGGGGATAGCCTCCGGGTGGATGGAGGCATCTCCTCAAAGAACACCCTGCCCCCAGTGGAGACCGAATGGGTGCTGAAGCAGAACCCGGATGTGATCATTGGACTGTCATGGAATGGCGGCTATGAGGTGGATGATGAATCCGTCCTGAAGGAGCGCTATGATGAGATCATGGGAACAGCAGGATTTGGCAAGACCGATGCAGGAAAGAATGGCCGGATCTATGTGACCTATTTCATAAACACCCTGGGAGCAGGAGATCATATTGGCGTGCTGTACTTTGCCAAGTGGCTCTATCCCGATCTATTCTGGGACCTCGATCCAGAACAGGTGCATCAGGAATTCATCGATAGGTTCCAGAATGTGGACTACGACCTGAAAAAGCATGGGGCATTCGTTTATCCTCCAATGAGTTAAAGGCTGCAAATGGTTCCCCCGGATCCGGTGGGCGGAAGATGCAGTGATTGAGGCCACCCTGCATTCAGCCGCTTTGCATCTGCTGCTTTGCATCAGCGGCTCCGATCTTCCGCCTTCCACCCCCTCCGGTTGGAGGGGCAAACCGAAGCATAGAAAAGTAGCATTATTTTTAATTTTTAATTTAATGTATTATTACAAAATATTATTGTTGCAGGAAAACTTATTAATAAACAAACCCTACAACCCCAATCAATCACACCTGCAATGAGGATTGGAGTATATGCAAGAGAGAAATCTATCATTGATGATTCAGGGCCATGAGATATGGCTGGAGAGATCGAAGATCGAGAAGGATGATGTGGAGCTTTCCCTTGTCTACGGCCACAATATGCGCCAGGATGGCGTGGCCGATATCAGCAGGTTTTCGCCGTTTGTCTTTCGTCCTGACGGAAGCAGAGGAGAGGCCGTTTTATCAGCGGGCGATGATCGCCATTCAATGAGGTTCAAGGCAGAGAACGCCGGCCACTACACTGCTTTCGTGGACATGGGCACCACCGTCTGGTCTCAGACCAAAGATGGCTACAATCAGGGGCCAAAATTCCAGTTCAAGGATGTTGTCTATGCTGGAGCTTACAATCAGATGGCCAAGACGATAGTCTCTGTGGGAAATGGCAGCAGTTACACAGGCCGGCCATTGCACGGAATTCTGGAGATAGTGCCCAAAGAGCCCTTCTGCCGCACCGGGCAGGAGATCGAGCTCTCCATCCTGTACGAGGAGAAGCCACTGGCATCTGCTGAGGTCAAGGCCGTCTCCAAGAGGGAGGGACGGGAGATAGCATCCTCCAGAACGGACGAGAATGGTGTGGCAAGGATTCCCATCGATGTGGAGGGAGAATGCATGTTCTTGGTCAGGCATGCTGATGGGACGAAGAGAGTGAACGAGGAGTTCGATGAAACCGTATTTGTCAACACTCTCGTTCTGGAGTCCCGATGAAACGGATCATCTTCTCAGGAAAGGGTGGTGTGGGCAAGACCACCATCCTCTCCAATCTGGCCAGGCTGCTGGCCCGGGATGGCTATAAAGTGCTGGTCATAGACTGCGATCCGAGCATGAACCTGGCCATGTCCCTGGGCATCTCGCTCGACGATATAGTCTCCCTGGCAGATGATAGCGCCCATCTCCGGGAGATGCTCGGCTCACATATGGAGGAGCATGATGAGCATGAGATGGAGTGCACTGAAGAGGATCTTCACGAGTTCATCCTCCCGGCAGCAGACGGAGTGAGGCTGATAGTGATGGGAACGATCCCCTTCGGCGGCGCCGGGTGCCTGTGCGCCCCCATATCCCTGGTCAGGCTGCTGGTGAACTACCTGGCATCCGACACTGAGGAGTACGACTTCATCTTTGTCGACTCTCAGGCCGGGGTGGAGATCTTCGGCCGGGGACTGGCCTCGGAGTTTGACCTCTCCTTCGTCATCACTGAGCCCACCCCCAAGTCCTTGGAGGTGGCAAAGCACGGCCTGAAGCTGGCGGGGGATCTGGGCGTCAAGAGGCAGATCGTGGTGGTGAACAAGGTGGAGGTCGATGAGGACCTTCAAACAGCAAAAAGAGAGCTTGATGGAAACGCTCAGCAGATAATGTCTGTGAGCTATGATCAAGAGGTGGTGGAGGCGGACAAGAAAGGAGCATTGCTCCTCGATTATTCTCCTCAGTCCAGCTCCCTTCAGGATATCATGAAAGTGAAGCAGTTCATGCTTTCGGTGGAATAATGTGCGAATTTACAGTATATCTATTGGATGATGGCACAGGAGATCGTCAGATGATGGCAAAAGGCATCCTCGTTGCCAGGAGAAAGGAGGGAAAGGTGCTCTTAATGGATGGCTTCGGGGGCATTACACCAGTGGAGAATGCCACTATCGAGGAGGCGAACACCCTCTCTCAGGAGATGATACTGAAGAGGATGAATTAGAATTGATGAATTAATTAGTATCCGGCGAGGGGGTGGTGAGAGTGGCGACAGAGATGACGGGCTTGTACCCCTCATCTTAGCCGGAGCCAAATGATAAGCATTGAAAACGATACCTGCGATTGCCATTCTTGGCTCTAACCCTTGGAATCGCTGTAACAGCGACATGTCCTGCCTTGCAGCACACTTGGCGAAAGCGCAGGACCCCTTAGCAGGACCTTACCACGTCTGGATACTTCATCAAGCGCCATGAGATGAATGGCCCCCAAGTAGGCCGTCATCCCGTGGCCACATGATGGAGAGTTGAAATGTGAAGCGATCACCAATTCATCCCGCAGATACGACCCTATTTGCTACATATACTAACCCCATAATATCATTTATATGTTTTTTGGGTCGATGTTACTGGACAGTTCATACAGTCAATGCTATCTGAAAAGCTAAGATGGGCTATCCAGGATCTGTTCGTCATCCCCTGCATTTTCTGTTGAACCATAAGAGCACTGCCTACCAAGGTACTACGTAAACCACGCCATCTCTATCTTGTCCTTTTAATAATTCGCAATGCCTGAGAATGGCTATTTGGTTTTGAAGTTCATTGAGCGATATTTTAAGCTCTTGAATGATCTCAGCTGAAGTGGCCCCATTTCTTGACACTATAAGGTCGTAGATCCTTTTCTGCAAATCAGTTAGCCCCTCTGTGCCCTCTTGGCCTGCGCGTTTTCGTAAGACCGTCTTGGAGTGAACACCCCATGGATCGCAGGCTTTGATTTTTTGATGTATATCTAAATAGCATTCTTCACAGATGAACAGATCACCTTCTTGAAACATGTCCTCCTTTAAAGCCTCTTGGCTGCAGTTTGGACATTTAAAGATGGAGTTTTTCTCGTTTTCCACCTAGCATCACGCCTTTTGCTATTTTTATCATAATATCTCAATATATCAATGCTGCTATTCTTATGGCCGCAATCAGATTTTTCCCGCATGAATTCATGACTCCCATGAGGGAATCATTCACCCTCTGACCCCGGCATATTGGAATAGATCTCTTCAACAGTGATTAGAACTGCTGCCTTCGGTTTCGATTTCTTATGCCGCTCGCCCATTCGTCTAAATTTCTCCTTAATTTTTGGATCGCTGATCTCGCTGAGAAGATCCTCATGCCTCCGGGAATTCTTCATTATTTCCAGGACTTTCTCAAACATATCTCCTTCAGTATAGATTCTTGCTTTCCCCTTAAGCTGGAAAGACTCCCATCGTTTCACATCAGTAAAAGACATGGCAACCTGTGGATTGTCTTCCAGGTTTTTCCTTGTTTTCTTGAACATCATATCATGAATCAAAATCTCGTTCTCGCTTATGGCGTGAGCCATACCGATAGGAACCACATTTGGCTTTCCATCTTTGGTCGATGTCGCCAGGTAGACTATGTTTTCATCCAGCATCTGTTTAATCTCAGTGCTCAGTTTCATACTCATCAACTCACCACCAGTTCTCAACGCCCTTTGATATTTCCAATCCAATCAGCCACCCCATGCCCCGGGCGATGGAGGGTTTCCAGGCGAGATGGTCAAGATATCCATTCGCTAATTATCGTATATTAGTATGAGGATATATATCTTTTCTTGAGTCTTTTAAACAAAGAACCATAAGATTTTAGAGTTAATGAATTAACAGATACCCGGCTTTGGGGCGGCGAGAGTGGCGACAAGATGATGGGCTTGTACGCCTCCCTCATTTTAGCTGGATTTGCATCCCAGCCTATTGGCTGAGATACATTATTCATTTATTCAACTTCTGCGGGCGAATAGATGTTATCTGGAGTATTATTAGTTGCCAGACCCGTATTACCCACCAGATTACCAAGCAGTTCTATGAAAATACCACCACCTTCTTTTGCACAGTTATTTGAGATCTTAGCGTTTCTCAGGTCGAGCGTGCCTCGGTTATAAATTGCTCCACCCTTTTCTTTTGCCTGGTTATCGATGATGGTTACTTTGCCATCCAGCCTTATTTGGCTTCCTTCATCTATGTAGATCGCACCTCCTTTTCTGGCAGCGTAATTCCTTTCAATTGTAACATCGTTCAATGTGGCGTTACCGATGATAAAAATGCCTCCGCCATCTCCGCCAATAGTATCAGGAATGCTGTCGGTTAGATCAACTCGTTCACAGTCCGTTTCGGTGCATTTAGATAAACTTACAGAAGTTAATGTCATTCTTTCAGGCAATTTAATACTTTTAGCTACGTTATCTGAGATTATTCCACCATTTACGATTAAATTGCCTTTAAATACATTTATGCCTCCTCCGTAAAATGCCTTGTTGCGTCGTATATCACAGTTATCCACAGTCACATTCGATTCTGAAGCATAAATACCGCCGCCAGTCCCACATGTTTCATGCAAATTCTCAACCATGGCTTCGTTATCGAGAAGGGAACAATTCTCAATAAGCGCATTTTGTCCGAAGATGAAAACGCTAGCCCCAATACCGGCGTTAAAACAGTTATCCGCCATCTTACTGTTCAGAATTTTGCAGCCCGTGGCTATTAATGGGCAATTAAAGGCGTAAATCGCACCCCCAGATCCTCTATTGGATTCGAAGGATGTCGAATCTATTATAAGACTGCCGCCTTCACTACTGATGGCACCTCCTGTATCTCCACGGTTGTATGAAATGGTGCAATTCCTCACGATCACCTGCATGCCACTCCTGAAATCATTCCTGTATTCTTCACGGATCTTCTGCAGGTCATAGCTATCTTTTCGCAGCACGGCTCCCTTACTGGAGATGCCACCTCCCATAGATGCTATATTTTGGGAAAATGTGCTGTTTTCCACGATCAATTTTCCTCCCTCGTTAACCACTGTACCATCATGAAGAGCGAAGTTATTCGTTACTAAGCTGTCATTTATCCACACTTCACCGTATTTATTGTAAATACTTGAACCATTGTATGCTATATTGTTACCTAATAAGCAATCATCCAAGATCAGCATTTTGCCATGGTTGAGTATAGCCGCGCCAGTCTCACCTTTGCAGTTTATCAATTTGATATTAGATAGTTTTACTTTTACTTGGGGATTGTTTTTGCCTATGGCCAATGCACTGCGCAATCTCCGACCGTCTATGATTGCCATCCCTTGTCCTTTCAGGGTCAGGTTCTTATCAATCTCTACAAGAAATCCCGAAGAATTCTGGTCAGATTTATACCAGCCTGGCTGTAATTCGATGGTATCACCATCTACAGCACTGTCTATCAACTGCTGTAAAGTATCATTATATGAAGACAGAGATACCAGTTCAACGCCGTAAATGGTAGTCCAAACCCGCCCGTAGCCTGATCGCAGATCCACATCCCCCATAACTGCGTGTTCAAGCTCATCCGCCTGTCCATATACTTCCCCTAATGTGATTAAGAATATTGCTAATGCCAGCAATTTTACGTTCATAACTGATTTCCTCCTAGCAGGTAACTAAGCATAACAATGCAAGCCTGAGCTATCCCAATATCCATACAAACAGCATACATGCGATCTTGAATAGCTAAAACAATTGGGACAATGCCCATCAACATAACAGTTATTGGAATATTGGCATGTACCTGAATATATAGTGGCACAGGATATTATGTGCCAACTAACTGCATCATCAAGGGCTCCTTTTTCTCGATCACTGCAGTTTGTCCTTTGCTCACATTTTGTATCATTTTCAATAAGACTACGGTTATCCCTTGCAGTCCTTTCCAACCCAATCGGTGTCGATGTTGACTGATTCAAAGCGACGCTATTATTTGGCAAAGGAGCAAACTCAGTATTAGACTGATTCTCTTGTAGTTCGAGTTCTGTTTCTGCACCTTGATTCTCATTACCTTGAGCGGACATTACGACATGCATACAAGAAAGTAGTATGCATACCATTAATACATTCCATTTCAGTAGCATACCTCCTGATTATCAATACAAAGCACCATTGTATTCTAAATATTTAAAGATATTGGAATGCGCGGAATGCACACCTGATTGTCCTTTACCACATCGACATTGGCCAATTCTTCGATTGAGGACTTGATCTCTTGATGCGATCATCTTGGAGAGATCGCCCCACCCGAGGAGAGGCCGATGATCAACAGCCTGACCTGGGCGGTATGCTACCTGTTTGTGGGGACAGGGACATATGCCGGAGGGATTATGATGGCATGAGGGCATAACCAGATGCCGTTCCTGATAACCGGTGCACTTATGCCCTGACAGCATTCCTATTTTATGCATTCTTTGGCTGCGATTCATCCATCAGGATGGACTGGATGGATTGCCTTTTCTCGGGTCCAGTTGGTCACGCAGGCCATCGCCGATCAGGGTGAAACCGGTCACGCAGACGATTATCAATGAAGAGGGCACAAGAACCAGATGGGGATGGCCTGGGAAGACGGCAAATCCGTTCTTGATCATCATCCCCAGCTCTGGAGTTCCCGCCTCCACCCCCAATCCTATGAAGCTCAATCCGCTCACGCTGAGAAGCAAGCTCCCAAGGCCCAAGGTGATCATCGGTATCAGGGGGGCGATGGAGTTGGGAAGTATGTGTCTTCCCATGATGTAGCTCTCGCTTGCCCCCAGAGCACGGGCGCTCTCGACGAATTGGTTTTCTCTGCTTGCTGCACAGCACCTCTCATATATCTTTCAATCCTCATATCTATGCCTCCTATATCTCTTGCATGCACGTCTATCGACTGGGATAGGATTGCAAGCGGTGATATGATCTGCCGCAGCTAAAGGCTCCATCTGGTGATGCACTACAAGGCCATCGATTTCTCAAGCTTGTTAAAGTATATGTAATAGAGCACTGCCGTTACACCGTAGAGCAGGGCGGTGATGAGAAAGGGCATACTGCTATACCCTTCAGCCATCATCATACCTCCGGCATAGGTGCCAATCCCCACAAAGGTGTAGCAGGCCATCCACATCACACTGTTTATTATCGACCTCTCCTCCGGCTTGACTATCTCCAGCTTGAAGCTGTTTAATATTGGATTTGCCATATTCATTAGCATATATCTCATCACAAATCCAATCACAGCAAGGAGAAGGTTGTTGGTGTGGACGAACAATAAGAGGAATGGTATGGATAGGATCTGCACTGATGCCACCAGCTTCACCCGACCCGTTCTCTCAGTGAGGATGGGGACCATGAAGTATCCGAAGATCATAAAGAGCTGGGAGATGGAGAAGAAGATGCCGATCTGATTGGCATCCGCCCCCAGCACAGTAGCGAAATATACATTGAAATAGGGCAGAGAGGTTCCCCAGCCGATCCCATACAGGCAGTAAAAAAAGGTCATCTGCCGGACAGCTTTTGATTTGAATATGGATATGTAGATGCCCAGTTGACTGCCAATACCATCTCCGTTCAGTGCCTTGGCCTCAGTGACAAATATCAGGGGCAGCAATGATGCAGTTGTGGCAATGAGGGAGAGATAAAGGGTCAGCCGGTAGGCTTCTGCCCCACCGATCTCAAGGGAGAAGATGCCGGCCATAATGCCGGGAAACGATCCGCCGATCATATTCCCGGAGAGAATGGAGAAGGTATAGATGAGCGAGGACATGGAAAAGAGATACATCCTCTCCTCTCTCGCCGAGTTCTCCAGGAGGAAGGTCGAGCCTGTGATCAGACTCAGGGAGCCGGCCATACCCATTGCCACACTGAAGAGCACCAATAGACTGGGCGAGGTGATGTTATAGAGGAATAGAAGGGAGAATACTGAGAGGAGAGAGGAGAGAAGAAGTGTCCTCTTCCGTCCCAGGCGGTCACAGACGAAGGCCGCCGGTATGGCGAAGAGGCCCATGGCGGCCGAGGAGCTGGAGAGGATCAGCCCCAGGAAGTCCTCGCCGAAGCCGAGCCGAAGGATGTAGAGATTGAATATCACCCCATAAATCCCTGCATTCAGGGTGGTGAGGAATACGAAGAGAAGGTACATTCTGGCATTGAAGCTGAAGCGCTTCACCTTGGCAGCATAACTGCCGGAGGCTATCAACATATTCCTGACCAGGATATTGAATCGCGGCTTCACTTGAATAACCTCAAAGAATAATCCCGCTCAATCTCTCTTACCGCCTCACTTAATGCCTGTGATCAGGAACTGCCTGCCGCCGTGTCCATGCTTCAGATAGTTGAGGGTGAAAAGAAGCCTTCTATCAAGGTCATAGCTCACCTGGACATCCTTGAAGCCCAGATTCGAGAGCATCTCTATATCGATATCAGGCCGCTTCACATTGCAGGACCACAAGTTCCTTTTTATATCCTTGTCCAGCTCCCGGTAGCAGGGAACTCTCCTCTCTGTGAGCATGATCAGGAGGGGCGAGAGTCCTCGCCATAGCTGCCTCCATGCGGTGAGGCTTTTATGGTCAAACCAGGTGCCATCAATGATAACCAGCCGGCCTCCTGGCAGAAGAACCCTCTGCCATTCGGCCAGAGCCTTTTCCGGCTGGGGCAGGGTCCAAAGGACATATCTGTTGACCACAGCATCAAAGGAGCCGCTGGCAAAAGGCAGGCGCTCGCCATCTCCCTGCAGGAGCTGAATTGAGTTCTGCAGGGCAAAAGAGTTGGATCTGGCCCTCTTGAGCATCCCCTCTGAGGCATCAATGCCCGTGACCTCATGGCCCAGCTCGGAGAGAAGATTGGACAGAATACCCGGCCCCGTGCCCACGTCAAGGATCCTGAGAGGAGTGCTGCCTATAGCTTCACTGAAGATCTCCTGCCATATGCGCCTCTCCCGGGGCGAGTATATGACCGGCCTGACATTCTCATCATATGCCTTTGCCCTCCCATCCCAATGTCTGGTTATCCGGTCCTTCATCTCAGGCTCCAGAAGGACGGATGGAGGGTGAAGAGAACTATCATGTCCTCATGCCCCCACCGGCCAGCGATTATATGGAGGATATAGGAATGCTCCCTGCTCTTTGACGTCGAAGTCTATGCGGCAGAAGCGATCCACATATTCTTGATGTATGGCCGAGGGATCTATATCCTCGAATAGATCGGGATGTAATAGCTTGGCCACGTAAGAAGTGCCTATGATGTTGTTTCCTGCGCCTATAAGAATCCAAAAGCTCATGCAGTATACATCATTCCCTCTAACAGCAGCAGTATTTGCCAGCTCTGTGCGATTCATCACCTGCTCTTTGTAGGCGGCCAGTGCCCGGGAGTTATCGAACTGATAGCCGCTATCCCAGCTTCCCACTGCCTTAAAGATATATTCAGGATCCTCCCGGACCACGAATTCAGGCTCGATATCCAGCATTGAGCCATATTTTGGATCATCCGGGCCGATCTTCTTATCGAGGATGTTCTTTCCTCCAGCAAGGGCCAGAACCTGGCCCAGACTGCTTCCCGATGCATAGCAGTAGTAGGGGGTATACTCAATGACGCATCTTGGCCTCTCATCATCGGAGAGGGATGCAGTTCTCTTCACGAACAGATCATAGTATTTAGAGTACCAGTCTATGAACTCCTCTGCTTCCTGCTCTCGATCCAGTATGTATCCATATGTCCTTACATTCTTCACCAGAGTATCTTGCTCGCGCATGTTGAGGCTGATCAGGGGAATATCCTTTAAATTATTTTCAAAGATGCGCTTCTGATCCAATCCCCCCACAGTGAAGCTCGCCCTTTCTATATTTGTCTGGACGGCATCGGGCTTGAGGCTGACTATCATCTCATAGTCGCAGTCATTGGGGTCATTTCCCACAAAAGGCAGCTCAGCGAATTTGGGGAAGAATATCGCATGCTCAGTTCTATCCTGGCCGTAGGCGACAAGGATATCCTCTGCGCCCAGGATTCTGGTCATCTCCACCCCATTGTAGCCCATGTTCACCAGCCGGCGGATGGGCTTGTTGATGGTGACCGGCTCGCCCAGCATGTCAATGAATGTGAGCTTCTCCTCCCTGCCCTCCAGTATTGCCTGTATCTGTGCTATGTCCTCTTCATCCACCTTCCCATCGAAGTTGGCATCGGCAAGCTTGGTGGGCTCGATTTTGCCCGATACGATATCGTTGATATAATCCAGGTCGTCCTGGTTCAGGTATTCATCCATATTGGCATTGCCATAGATCTCCAGGACAAAATCGGCTGCATTAGCAGGAGATAATGCCACTAAAGCATAGATCAGAATCCAGATCAGATGGTTTTTCATCATGACATCTTACCTCGCACAGAATTATAATCGACGGCCATTTTTCATACGACGTTATATCCTGTTAATAAATATTGTGATAAATCAGGGGCTTTCAGAGCCCTCTCCGCCCAGATTCCGCCATTTCATCTCATTGGCCCTCGATCACTCTCAGCCGCCTGAAGCTGCTTTTATCATCTATGGCGCGGGCCTGGGCCTAAGCATTCAATTCAGTGTCCCTCTTCTCGTACCTGGGATCCATCTCATCCCTCAGGCCATCGCCCAGGAAGTTGAAGGCCAGGACGGTGATCATTATGGCCAGGCCAGGGAAGATCATTATATGCGGTGCTTTCCTCATGAACAGCCGGCCATCATCGAGCATTGAACCCCATTCGGGAGTGGGTGGCTGCACGCCAAACCCCAGAAAGCTAAGGCCGGATGCAGCGAGGATGGCATAGCCTATGCCGAGGGTGGCGATCACAATCAAAGGAGAGAGTATATTCGGCAGGATATGCCGGGTCAAAATATAAGCATCTCCCGCACCCAGACACCTTATTGCATCGACAAACTCCTTCCCCCTTATGGAGAGAATGGAGCTTCTCACCACCCGGGCATAGCTCGTCCACTCCACCACAATCAGGGCAACAGTCAGATTGAACAGCCCCGGCCCCAGGGTGCCGGCCAGGGCCAGGGCGAGGAACATACTGGGAATAGCAAGAAAGCCATCGACAAGCCTCATGACGATGTCATCGACCAGGCCTCCAAGGTAGCCGGAGATGGTTCCCAGAAAGATCCCGATCATAAGAGAGCCAAGAATCACCATCATCCCGATGAGCAGGGATATCCTGGCCCCGTATATGGTCCGGCTCAGCACGCAGCGGCCCATATGGTCCGTCCCGAAGGGGTAATCCATTGTTGGCGGCTCCAGCCTGATCTGGGGGTTGGCAGCTATGGGGTCGTGGGGGGCGATGTAGGGAGCAAATACTGCAAGCACTACCAGAACTGAGATGATGGAAAGGCCAATCAGTATGTTTCTGTTCTTAATCGAGCTCATCATAGCGTATCCTTGGATCCAGGTAGGTATATGATATGTCCACAATTAAATTCAATGTTACGAATATAGCAGCAATAAAGAGCACCGACCCCTGAATCATGGTATAATCCCTCTTATATATGGAATCCACAACCAGTCCGCCGATACCAGGCCAGCCGAATATCCACTCTATCACCACTGAGCCGTTTAAAAGAAAACCGAAGCTGAGGGCGAGCATAGTCACCACCGGGATCAATGCATTTCTCAGGGCATGCCTTCCTATCACCACCCTCTCCGGAAGGCCTTTTGCCCTGGCGGTGGTGATATAATCCTGGTTCATCGCCTCCAGCAGGCTTGATCTCATCAGCCTGGTGGTCATGGCAGCAGAGCTCGTCCCCAGAACGGTCGCCGGCAATATCATATGCATCAGGTCTCCCCCATGGCCGTATCCTGCTACTGGCAGCCAGTCAAGATAGATGGAGAATATCATGATGAAGATGAACGCCTGCCAGAAGTTGGGGATGGAGACCCCAATGAGGGCCCCAAGACGGCAGAAATCGTCTATGATCGTATTGCTCCTGACGGCGGCTATGATTCCCAGGGGAATGGAGATGACCAGGGATATGATCATGCTGAGAATGGAGAGCTTCAAGGTGGCCTGGAAGCATCTCATAATCCTGTCCGCCACCGGCTGATTGGAGATATAGGAGTATCCCAGATCGCCGTGGATGAGCCGGTTGAGCCAGTTCAGGTACTGAATATAGACCGGCTGGTCCATTCCCATTCGAACCTTGAACATCTCAATGGCCTCCTGGCTGGGGCTGCCCTCGGGGCTGGTCAGAAGCACAACAGCAGGATCTCCCGGAGCGAGAAAGATCAATGAGAAGCTGATGACTGAGACCAGGAGCATTGCCGGTATGACCTGCAATACTCTCCTTGCCACATAAGCCAGAAGGCCCGTTTAATCACCAGCCTCATTTCCCTGGCCGGAAGGGTTCATCTGACCGGGCTGGATCGTTCTCATTGCATTCGCTCTCCTCTCTTCGCCACATCGCCCGTCACCAGGAATGTGGGCTCGTGATACTCCAGTCTCCTCAGGAGGGAGCCCTTCTCATCCTGGAGCTTCTGCACCTCTATCAACTGGCGAAAAGAGATGTTGGACAGGCCTGCCTCATGGAAGATATTGCAGATCCTTTCCGGCTGGGAATGGCTGCAGAGGGGAAGATCCCCTTTTATCGAATGGTAGTGCTCTTTGAATCTCGATTGAATGGAGGGGCCGCTCTTCGAGCTTATTTTGGAGACTGCTCTGGAGATGCCCCGGCGGATCTGGGCATTGAGGGAGGGGTCAAACCAGGCTCCATCGATGGCCAGGATCCGGCCCCCACCCGACAGAACCCTAGACCATTCTCTTACAGCATCCAGGGGATGAGGAAGGGTCCAGAGCAGATGCCTGTTGACCAGCAGATCGAAGCTACCATCATCGAATGCAAGCTGCTCGCCATCCGCATGGCGAAAGTCGACCTGTAAGCCCATCGCCCTGGCGTTCTCCCTGGCCTTCTCTACCATTCCTTTGGAGATGTCCACACCAGTCACATCAAAGCCCATCTCCGCCAGTATCAGGGCCATAAATCCGGGTCCAGTCCCCACATCCAGGACTCTCTTATGCCTATTTCCCGGGAGGAATGGTTCCAGTTCCCTCTTCCAGACCGCCTTCTCCTCCTCTTCGAATCCGTGGCTGCCATTGGTATAGCTCTGACTCCTCCAGTCCCAGTACTGCGATATACTCTCCTTCACATCCATGATCTTCCTCCAAATCCTTCATCTGGCCGAACTCATCTCTATATCCCAAAGGAGATCTTTGCTATAAGATGATACTAAGTAATATTAGTCATTTTAGTATTATCGATATATCATACTTATTGGCTGAATTTGGAGTCAAGTTAATAAATCTATTGGGCTCTTCGCTCTAGCCAAGAGTGTGGCTGCCACCTCCCTCATCCATCTGCCTTTTCTGCTCTCTGGTGAAATCGGGATGAGTGGGCCATGCCACAAAACAGCATGATCTTTTTTTCAGGCAGGCGAGTGAATCGCACCTGAAGAATGAAAATGGTCACGCGAGAGCGCTAATTGAATCATTGAATCATTTTTCATAACAAGAGACAGGCGAGGCAAAAGACATAAAGGAGTAAAGATATAAAAATAAAGATGTAAATGAATAAAGAAAATAAAAAAAAAAGGAATAAAAATTAGATCAGAGCACATTCACCTTATCGGTGATTATGGTGATCTCATTGGGATATATCTCAAAGCCTTCCACCTTATCGCTGACCCCCACCATCATCCGATCATAGAACAGGAAGATCTCAGGACAGTCCTGCAGAACCCTCTCCTGGATCTGCTTGTATATCTTCATCCTCTCGTTCTCGTCCAGGGTCGATCTTCCCTTCAGTATCATGTCATCGATCCCTGAATAGCGGGTGTAGCCCGCCTCGGTGCCGCTGGAGAGGAACTGCTGGGAGACGAAGTAGTCCGGATCGCCGCTGGTTGCTGTGCCATAGGCATAGAGTGCTAGGTCATAGTCCCCTTTGCTCATGTCAGATGTTATGGCTGCACCTTCCAGGGTTGTGATTGAGGTCTTGATGCCGATCTTCTCCAGCTGAGATGCCACCAGCTCAGCAGAGGGCTTGTTGGCTGGCCGGCTGGTGTAGGTCTTGATGACCAGCTCAAAGGGCTGGCCATCATAAAGCCATGCCTGGCCATCCCAGGTGAGGCCTGCACTCTCAAGCAGCTCCTTTGCCCTCTCTGGATTGTAGGGGTACCCCTCGATCTCATCGTTTACCGACCAGGGATAGTTCGAGGACCAAAAGCCCTTCGCCGGAGTGCCAGCCACCCCTTCCAGAGCGGAATCCACCAGCTCCTCTCTGTCGATGGCATAGCTTATCGCCTGCCTGACCTCCACCTTGTCCAGGGGGGGCTTGGCGGTGTTGACGAACATGAAGTAGGTCCTCATGGTGTCCTTGGAGACGACCTTGGTGGATGGGGCATCATCAATGGTCTCATACCACTGGGCCGGCAATGCCCAGACTATGTCAGCCTCCCCGCCCTCGAGCATCAGCGCCCGGGTCTCGGGCTGGGAGATGTAGCTGACTGTGGCCCTATCCGCCTTCACCGGTCCCTTCCAGTAGTTCTCGTTCTTCTCCAGTACCAGCTTCACATCCGGCTCGTAGCTGACGAACTTGAAGGGGCCGGTTCCCACTGGATGATGCTCCAGGTCAGTGGCTGCAGGGCTCACAATGCTGGCAATCCGGACATCGGCAAGGGCGGCCAAAGTGGGGGCATAGACCTCCTTGGTTGTGATCTTGATGGTGTGATCGTCCTGGGCATCGACGGAGTCCACAAAGTCAAAGCGATCATGCCACTTGTTGTTCGGATCGTCCATCACCCGGTGAAGGGAATAGATGACGGCATCGGCATTGAGCGGAGTGCCATCATGAAATTCCACCCCTTCCCGCAGTTTTATGATCCACTCCTTATCACTGGCCATCTCATATCCCGTGGCGAGCTCGGGGACGAGGTTCATATCCTGATCAAAGGCGAACAGGGTCTCAACTATGCCCGACTCTCTGACATACCAGCCCGAATAATCAAATGTGGGGTCGAGATTGTCTCCCGGCAGGTGCTGCATCACCAGCCGAACATCCCCGGCCAGGGCGGAGAGGGGCATCAGTAGTAGAATGCATATTGAAAGTATGCTGATCGTATGTCTTTTCATTATAAGATACCACCTTTTATCTGAAGAGAACCCCTCTAAGATAAAACTCTTCCCCTGGTTGAAAATAATGGCATTTTATGATACTGAGAGATTTTAGATCCTTCTCTGCTGGGGCGAGGCTGAGGATGCTAATCCTCCTCTTTGTGCCTTTGCTCCTTTACAGTGAGATCGGGATTCTTCTGCCCCGCCATAGATGGCGATTGCTGTTTGCTTCCGGTGGCAGAGGGCCTTATCGCCTTGATATTGATCTCCCGGCGCTTGTGGCAGGGGGCTCATGCTGGCGATATCAGAGATGAAAATCGATCCACTCCAGTGATCTGGAGGCGAATTTACACTCAAATCAAAGCCAGCATAGATCTCATCCCAATGTAGATCGCCACCCTGCAGGATCTAGTCAATGAATCCTTGCGCCTCGAAGAGCAGGTCTCCATTCTCATCCACCTCCCGGAAGACCGCCCAGGTGGCTCTGTCCCTGGGGACGGGATTGAGATCATTATCGAAGTATCTTATCTCTGAGCGACCCAGTCTATTCGGGCTGTAATCAACATCTCTCTTTCGCATGATATGATATTGAGCTCTACTTGTATAAGAAATTTGCTACAGTAATAGTGAGTTTGAATTAAGTAGATAGTTGAAAATAGGATATCTTTATAAGAAAAAGCATAATTGATGATATGTCTATCTCCAATCGCGACATTAAATATCAGAGTATCAGTAATGAGGGCGGGATATTGTAATCATATTGCCACCGGGATTGGCTCATCTATTTGGAATTAAAATCTTTGGATATTCTTCTATAACTAGTCAGCCCCGCTCGCGGAATCATCAAGAATTCGGACAGCGGCAAGAGTTCTCTGAGGATTGAATGGCTTCTCTTGAAAAGCTCCTCGAATAGCATCGATAGCTGAGCAGTAGTTCTCTTTTGCCGTGGAGATAGGCCCTCTAATGGGGCAAAGGGCCGCGGCCTCTGGGCAGTAGTTGATGATATAAAGCCTGCGGAAAAGAAGAAAGATTTTTCATCTATCCCAGACCATATATAATGCAAAAATTGGAGTCGAGGAAATGGAAGAGCTGAGCGATATCCTGAAGACCATCACCACGGAGATGCAAAAGTCCCTCTCCCCCCAGACAGCAGTGGGCGAGCCCATCACTGTGGAGGGAAGAACCATCATCCCTCTGATGAGTGTGGGAATGGGGTTTGGCGCTGGATCTGGAAAGGGAAAGGAGAGCGAACCGGGTGGAGCCGGCGGGGGCGGCCTGGGGATGAAGCCCATAGCAGTGGTGATAATCGATCCACTGGGTGTGAGAATAGAGAGGATAGCTGTGAGCCGTGACTCCCTGGTCGATCACCTGGTGGAGGCCGTACCCAGGTTTGTGGAGAACATCTCCCGCAAAAAGGAGACCCGGGTACAGATCGAGGGGGCAGAAGAGGGATGAAGAGCAGAGGTTTTTTCTGCATGCCAGATTGAAGGAGACTTCACTGCCCTCCCACGGACAGACCCGATACCATATTTCCTCGTCTTTGTGCCTCTGCACCTCTGTGGTGAGAGCAGAATGAACGAGCCTCACCACAAGGATGCCAAGGCATAGAGAAGGGGGATGTAGCAGGCTCTGCCACACATCCGCCACACAATCGAGCAGAAAGCCAATTATGAGCCGCGGCTCAGATCCACTGCAGCACCTTCGCCGCCCTTGGCTTTGCCTCCGGGACATCATTTGGATTTGGATAGCCGAAGATCAGGGGGGCCATCAGCTCGTGATCCTCTGGTATCCCTATCCTGGCCAGATGCTCCGGAGACTGGTTCAGCAAGGAGGCAAATCCGATAAAGCAGCTACCGAGGCCCTCCTGATAGGCGGCGAGGAACATATTCTGGGCGGCCAGTCCGCAGTCCAAGAGGTTGACTGTCCTCCAGTCAGGATTCTTTTTGACGCTGATGAGAATGAGCAGGGGAGCACTGTAGAATACCACATCCCTCCCCGACTTGAAGCTCGCCTCCATCTCCGGGGGGAGGGGCCTGGACTTCATCACCAGCTCTGCAGTTCTGGCTGAGAGGCTCTTTATGACCTCCCGGTCCTGGATGACAGTGAACCGCCAGGGCTGCCCGTTCATGCCCGAAGGAGCCCAGACAGCAGCATCCAGCAATCTGTCGATGACCTCTCTGGGCACAGGCCGGTCCAGATAGCTCCTCACACTTCTTCTGCCTTTAATGCAAAGATTCAGATCCATGGATTGATGCTGGCCTCAGATCTATATTAAAGGCATCTTCCCTGGCAAAATCGCAAATCTATTTCCTGGGATGCTCTTTATATCAATAAGAGAATGGAATAATGAAGATCTCGGAGGAATGAAGAATGAGATTGATAAAAGGACTGACCATATCTATGAAAATGCTCTTCGCCTTTGCCCTTATCGGGCCTGCCCTGGCCCAGAGCGATTCTCTGACCGACTATCAGAGGGGGGTCCTGGACGGCCTGGGCGTGGGATGGGAGATGGCCAAAAAGCATGATCAGGCACTTCAGGGAAGACCAGAGGAGTTCAATTTGGCCGTCCCGATATACAACGCCTGGATAGAGAAGATATTCGGAAGGAATGAATCGCTGATGCTGCTGCCCGTATCCTCCGCCCCTGCGGGGCAGGCCGCCCGGCAGAAGGACTCCTACTTCATAAGCAAGACATTCACCCCCATACACTCCCTGGATGCCAGCTGGAACCAGACGGAGATCTCCTTGCTGCCCGAGCCGGATGCTTACGGCCTTATCGATGGTGTTCCTGCCCATGCCTACTACTCCTTCGGCCCCGCCCTGGCGGATTTTTAACGAGTGACAATCCTTCCATCTCATGGGCCTTCATATCATGGAGCAGCTGAGCGATCATGAGGGAGTGATCAGGAGAGAGTGATCATGAGGAGCGATCATGGGGGAGCGATCCTATCAGCATGATCACATTTATATTTCCCCGCTCCATCTGATACAGGAGGTTCGTGAGGTGCAAGTATGAAGTCGATGGCTCTGGCTCTGAGCATAATCTGTATCGCCGCCCTGGCGGCTGCCGGGCAGGCGGCGGGCTCTGCCGGTTTATTGGCCCAGAACACAACTGAGCACTCCTGGATATTCGTCAATGGCTACATGGATGAGTTCAGGATCCTTCAGACCCAGCCCGGCTTCGCCGGACAGAAGGCAGTGCTGGGGGCAAGCGGCAGCGGAATGGTCACCAGGAGCATCGACTCCTTCACCTATCGGGATGCAGATATGGATGAGACCTCCCTTGCCACATCAGTGGAATTCAATTACAAGCCCTACTATGCGCCCCTCACTCAAAGCGAGCTGAGAAATGCCCTCTGCGCCAAGAACTATGAGGTGGGCTCGGTATTCTCTGAGGCCTACCGCATAGATGAGGATCTGATCAAGGAGACCAAGGCCTATCAGGACGACAGCATCTCTGTCTATGAGATAAGCTCTGAGATCCAGGGCTCGGCCAGGATCGGCCAGAGGGTGCAGAAGAACGCCCGCATTGTGCCCACTATGATGATGGGGGGGAGCTACATGGGCTATGCCCAGATCAGATCGGAGACCGTGGCAGGAAATATATCCATCCTCAACCTGCCCTGCCCCTGAATGAATAAGAGGGGATAAAGCATCAGCTGCAGTATATCTGCCATGCATCTGCCATGCACCTGCTGTCCATCCCCCGGCCCATCTGCTCAGACCTTCTGCAGATCAAGGGCCCAGCGGCTGACATTTGGGGCCACATTTCCACAACGCCGGCATAGCAGCAGCTTCCAGCCCAGATCTTGATAGCTTCTCACCAGCCCCTCGATCTCCCGGGCCTTCTTGAAGGTATAAAAATGGACCACTCCCCCCTTCTTCAGCATCCCCGGCAAAGAGTCAACAATTCTGTCCATTCCATAGGGGGTAGGAACAACTGCCCGGTCAAAGCTCCTCTTCAGCAGGATGGCAGCCCCGAAGGCATCGGCATTGATGACTGCGACCCTCTCATCCACCCCGTTCTCGCGGGCGTTCCTTGCCAGCCAATAGCAAGCAGTTGGGCTCTTCTCCAGGGCCACCACCCTCGCCCCCCTGGCGGCAGAGGGGATGGCAAAGGGCCCCACCCCGGCGAATAGGACCAGCACCTCCTCCCCCGCCCTCACCTCCCCAGCCACCCTCATCCTCTCGTAGCCCAGATGGCTGTTGAAAAAGACCCCTTGCACATCCAGATGATAGCGGAAGCCATACTCTTTGTGAACGGTAGTCGAGCTGCCTCTGCCCGCCAAAAGCTCCAGGCGGGGGATCCTCCTCTCCCCCTGCAGAGGGGAGGCCTTGTTGAAGACGGTGTGAACATTCCCGCACTGCTCCAGGAGGGCTGTGGCAATCTCCCTTCTGTAGCCCTCCAGCTCAGGGTGAAGGGAGAGGATGGCGATATCTCCTATCACATGAAAGCGGCGGGAGAGATGCACAAGCCTCTCCTCGGGCACAACCCCCCTCAGCCTCTCTTTCAGACCCATCCATTGCCACCCCCTAAAAGCAGCCCAGGGTGAACTGATCCTGTGGCCGGATCTCCTTGGGCTGATGGGGGATCTGCAGGAGATCCATGAGCTGCAGAGCATTCTTTGCCGCCTTGGAGCGGGCGTGGTTATTGAAATAGATCCTGATCATCTGCTCATTCAGCTCCATCTCCCTGATCCTGGGAACCCAGGGCTCAAGCTCCTGGAGGGAGTAGAGATAGTCGTAACGGTTCAGGCGGAGATCATCCTCCCCCCTCTCCCTCTCGCCCCGATACCAGATATCATAGTTGCGCCCGTGGAAGCGAATGTAGGCATGGCCCGGGCCCTCCGCCCGGCGGATATGGGGCCCGGGGCCGTCGATCAGTGCCAAAGCGATGCTTCTTTGCCGGAGGATCTCTGCTGCTTGTGGGTCGATCATATCCCCCTCCCCGTCCCGCCAGGAAGGATGGCGGAACTCCACAGCATAATCGTAATCAAGAGATGACAGGGATTCCAGGACAGCTTCAAGAGTCCTCAAATTGGACTCATCTTTGGAAAAGAAGGGGGAGAGCTGCAGGAGCACTGAGCCCAGCAGCCCGGCCTGGGCCAAAGGCTCAATGCAGCCTCTCTCGAAGGCTGCTGCCCCCCGGATGGCGCCATCCCTCTCCCCCCGCACCATATGCTCATGGGTCACCTGCTGGGGCATCTTCAAAGAGTACTGGAAATCCCTCAGCTCTGAGCCCTTTCGCACCCAGGAGGCGACCTGCAGCTCGCCAGGAGGGCGATAGAAGGTGCTGTTGATCTCCACAGTGGAAAAATAGCGGGCGTAGTATGCCAGCCACTCCCCCCTCCTCCGGGCCAGCTCCCGTGGGTAGAAGCTGCCCACCCAGTCCTCATAAGACCAGCCACTGCAGCCGATGAGAATGCTCAATATCCCTCCGACTTTAGCATGCTCCAGGATTTCTTGAATTCAGCTGCAAAATCAGCCCACCAGCTATATAAGTGTCGTTTTTCCAGGGTTTATGAGGTCGATGAGATGAGCTATCTGGAGAACATCCGGATCCGAGGCAGGGATGCCAATCCGTTCTTCTGTTTGATGGACATAGAGCTGGGCCCTTATGGCGGCGGGGAGGCAGTGCTGTTCATGCCCGTCCGCCCGGATATGCTGAATGGGGCGGGATGGCTGCAGGGGGGGCTTTATTCTGCCCTGTGCGATGAGGCCATGGCCCTGGCCCTCTTCACTGTTCTTGAAGAGGGGGAGAGCATAGCCACCATATCAGAGAGCACCAGCTTTTTGCAGGGAATCAGGAGAGGGAACCTCGCCGCCCGGGCTGAGGTGGTCAAGAGGGGCAGAGCTGTGGCCTTTGTCCAGGGGAAGGTGACAGAGAGAGATGGCGGCACCCCTCTCTCCAGCACCCAGGCCTCATTTGCTATCATCCCCCGAAGAGAAGACCGCTCTGACGGGGAATAAGATCTCAGAGCACTAGAGCTTAGCCTGTCTGAAGCCGGTCATGCCGGACTCGCCCAGCTGCAGCCTTCTCACCATCTCCCCTGCAATGCGGGCATCAGGGGCGGTGGCCAGAATCCTCGCCTTGCTCAGGGTCGTCCTCTTTCCGCAGGGGCAGGTTCTGCTCTTGGCATCATCAGGAGAGTAAAGATGCCGCCCGCAGCTACAGCGGAAGACCACGAACATCATGATAAAAATGTGCTCTCACTGGGAGGGGAGCAGCACGGCATTGACGACGCCATCCTGGCCCGGCCGGTTGGTTATCCTGGCGTCCCCGATCTCAGTCTTGATGACAGCCCCTTTGGTGAGGATGCTCCTTCTCATGTAGTGCAGATTGGCCTGGTTCTCCTTTGCCGTCTCGATCTTGACCATCTTGGTCATGCCGGTTACGGGATCGGCAACGGCCGCCATATTACCCCGCAGCATTCTGATCTTCTTCTTCCCGCCCCGGGTCTGGACCCTCTTGATCCTCGATTCGCCGATGGTGGTATCGCTCTGCTCTCTTCCAATCTCGAACTTCCTCTTGCCCCGGGCCAAAATCAGCTTTCCGCCCGTGGGCTTCCTTCCCATCTTGCCTTGCCAACGCATATCTTCATTCCTCAGATCGCAGAGGGTCTTCAGGGCACTGAATTTAAATGTTGTGGTAAATCCAGCCTCTCTGGCATTCTACGCCAGCCTCTTTCTCATATAGGGTCCACTGAGCTCGTAGCCCAGCCGGCGGTAGTAGCCCCGCGCCCCTATGCCGCTGGTAACCTCGATCTGGGGGTAACCCTCCTCCCGGGCCAGCCTCTCCCCCTCCTCCAGCAGCCGGGCTCCATATCCCCGGTGCTGCCAGCCCTCCTTCCTGCTGCCGATGGGAACCAGAGGGCCGTAGACATGAAGCTCTCTCACCCGGGCAGAGCTGCTCAGGCGCAGGCGGAGGAATCCCAGCAGGACATCCTCCTCGCTCTCAAAGGAGAGGAAGTGCTCCCTTCCCCCGGAGGCGGTATAGGACTCATGCACCAGCCTGGGCTCAGCCTGGGCCACTCCTCTCAACCCCGCCTCCCGGCAGCGAATGCACTGGCAGCTCCCTCCCCTCTCCTCCAGCCTCTGCCGGGCCAGTTGGCGCAGATTGGACCTTCTCACCCCGGCCACAATCAGAGGGGAGGGGATGTCCCTTTGCACCCTCTGCAGCCGGACATAGCGGGGGAGGATCTCCTTGATTCTCGATACCAGCTCAGCGGCGTCATCATCCCCCAGGGGAGAGTACTCCCCCCTCTGGTACTGGCAGAAGAGCTCCGTTCCCTCGATGACCAGGGTGGGATAGATCTTGAGGTAGTCAGGGCGAAAGCGGTGATCTGAGAAGAGCCTCCTGAATATCGCCAGATCATTCTCCTGGCTGGAGCCGGGAAGGCCGGGCATCATATGAAATCCCACCTTCAGGCCCGCCTCCCGCAATAGGCGGCTGGCATGGGCGGCATCCTCGACTGTATGCCCCCTCTTCATCCTCACCAGGATATCATCATCCAGGCTCTGCACCCCTAACTCCACCTTGGTCGCTCCTAAGCGCAGCATCACCTCGATATCCTGAGGACGGCACCAGTCCGGTCTGGTCTCAAAGGTGGTGCCGATATTCCGCACAGAAGCGCTCTCATTTGCCCGTGCCACATCCTCGAAGGACTGCCAGCCAGAGCACCCCTGTCTGGCGGGAAAGTCGTTCATGGCCTGCAGGCAGCGCTTGACAAACCAGTTCTGATATCCCAGGGGGCGGGAGGTCATCGTCCCCCCCATGATGATCAGCTCCGACTTATCCAGAGGGTGGCCGATCTCATCCAACTGGGCCAGCCTGGCCGTCACCTGATCATAGGGATCAAAGCCGTGCTGCCCGGCTCGAAGGGCTGCCGGCTCTCTGCCGGTGTAGCTTTGGGGAGAGAGGTTTGCAATCCCCCCCGGGCAGGGAACGCAGGTCCCGTGTGGGCAGCGGGCAGGAGAGGTCATGGCGGCGATGACTGCCACCCCGGAGAGGGTTCGGGTCGGCTTTCTGATCAGCATCTTCAGAGCCTCCCTCTCCCCCGCCCTCGCCTGGCCCAGGATATCGGCATTGCTGGGCAGAGAGGCCAGGCCGAGCTGCGATGAGAGATCCCTCTTGGCCCTCTCTAAAGCGGCCTCATCTCTTATCGCCCCTGCCAGGATCGCCTCTACAATGCTGCGCAGCCCGGCGGCTAGTCTATCCAACGGACATCCCCAGCGCGTCTCGGGCGCTCCGGCCGGGCAGGGCTCTCCGCCGGCCAGCCCAATGAGAGTATGGCCACGGGCAGGACGCCATCCTCCAAAGCGAGGGCTTCGCGCACCAGATCATCATCGAACGCCCCGTTCCAGCAGCCTCCCAGGCCAGCATCATGGGCGGCCAGGAGAAGGCACATGGCAGCAGCATCAGCATCCTGGATGGCATACAGGCTGCCCCGGCTGCCATAGCGGATGCTGGAGGCGGCGACATCTGCGCAGATCACAATGAGAAGAGGGGCCGATTCGATATGCTCCTGGCTGTAGGCTGCCATGGCCAAAATTCGTTTCATACTCTCATTGCTCACCAGGATATACCTTCTGGCAGAGAGGTTCCCTGCTGAAGGGGCTGTCTGGGCGGCATCGATCAGGGATGCTGCCAGATCCTTGGGGATGGGGCGGGGCTGATACCTTCGGATCGACCTCCTGCTCCTCAGGGCATCTTTGAGATTCATCGATTACAAAAAGCAGACCACTACGATAATAACCTTCTCACCCAACTCAATTCAGAGAAGTTCGCATAGATAGACTGGCTCTCTTCTGCCAAGCTGTCTCAGGGCCAGGCCATCCTCGTCCAGAATGATGTATGTATCGGGAAGCTCGATCCGAGAGCCTTTTCCCGGCTCGCGGGTGAAGCTTCCCGCATTCACCGCCAGCGGGCCACCCCTCCTCTGGAAGATCCCCGCCCGGTGGGTATCGCCGTAGATGAAGCAGTCGACTTCACCCAGGTTTCTGTCGCGAATGAACCTCATTATGGCCTCGTACTGCATCTGCACTGAGGCGAGGCGCTGATCATGAAAGACCCCGCAGGTCAGCCTCTTGAGCAGACTGGAGGCCTTCCAGATCCGCTCCTCAAAGGAGACCATCTCCCCGATGTATGATGAGCGGTAGATGCTCTCATAGGCATAGGCCATCATCATCTCCAGGTCTGCGGGGAGGACCTCCTCTCCATAAAATTGGCGAATCCCCCCCACCATCTGCATGGTGAAGGTCTGGATGCCATCCAGGTGGTGGCCATGAGTGAAGAGCACAGTGCGATGGGAGCAGCGGACCTGGTAGGTGGGATAGAGCATATCGATGTTCAGGCCGTTTATGGTCTGGCGCCAGCGCAAAGAGGGCGAGTATACCGGGAAGAGATCTCCCCGCGCCACCCTCTCCATGAAATCGGACTCCTGCTTCTGCACCACTAAATGATGGTCATGGTTTCCCACCACATAGTGGATCTTCAGATCCTCCTCTCTCAGCCTCTTCAGAAGAGGGACTGATTCTCGCAGAGCACATTCAGGCCGCACCCTCCAGAAGTCGAATATATCTCCCAACAGGATGACCTCGTCGCATCCGCCCCCAAACTCCAGTATCTCCCCCATCAACTGATCGACCCTGGCCGGATCGCTGAGCGTAGATGAATTCAGCCCGAAGTGCGTATCCGAGATTATAACCGCAGACATGATCTCCGCTACCCCTTTGCGAATGTTTATCACAGCAGTTATTTATAAATATTGTGAGGGCTGGCGGCAGATCCAAGGCCGCTGGAATACAATGAGATCGAGCAAAAGAGACTGGATTCATGACCGGCCAATGAAATCGGTTATAAAGCGAGAGGGGCTTTCAGACCGGGCATAAGGCAAAAATACGAAGCCTCAGAGGAGATCAAGCAATGATTGATATCGCCATTCCCAAGGGCAGCCTGCAAAACCAGACCCTGCAGCTGTTTGAGCAGGCTGGACTGGAGGTTAAGAGGACGGAGCGGGAGTACAATGCCCGCATAGATGACCCGCGCATAGGTAAGGTGAAGATCCTCCGCCCCCAGGAGATTCCGGGATATGTGGCCAAGGGCTACTTCGACCTGGGGATCTCTGGCACAGATTGGGTCATGGAGTCCGGCGCCATTGTGACCAAGGTCGCAGATCTCAACTACGGCAAACAGGGGCCGGGAGTGGTAAAGCTGGTGGTGGCCGTTCCGGAGAGCCTGGAGATAAGCTCTGCCCGCATGATAAAGCCCGGCAGCAGAGTGGCCACGGAGTATCCCAATCTCACCCAGTCCTACTTCTCCAACCTGGGAATTCCAGTGGAGATCCAGTTCTCCTTTGGGGCCACTGAGGCCAAGGTTCCTGAGTTGACCGATGTGGTGGTGGATCTCACTGAGACCGGCTCCACCCTGAGGAAGAATGGCCTGAAGATCATCGATGTCATGCTGGAGTCGACATCAGAGCTGATAGCCAATAAGAAGAGCTTTGCCGATAAGAAGAAGCACGATGACATCGCCGCCGTCCAGACCCTTCTCCTGGCGGTGATGAGGGCAAGGGGAAAGGTCCTCCTGAAGATGAACGTGCCAGAAGCTGCTCTGGACGCCGTCATATCCATGCTGCCCAGTATGAAGAGGCCCACCCTCTCCAAGCTCTACAATACCGATTACTATGCCATAGAGACAGTGGTGGACCGCTCCCAGGTCAATCTGCTCATCCCCCAACTGAAAAAAACGGGTGCTGAGGATATACTGGAGCTGGCGATATCCAAGATCGTGCCCTGATGGGAGAAGCAAGCGGGCGCGGAGGGATTCGAACCCCCGATCTACAGCTTAGGAGGCTGCCGCCTTATCCTGACTAGGCCACGCGCCCTTGTTTTGGACTCTCCCCGTTTAACCAGCAGATATATCAACCTTTCCGGATCGGTCTGCTGGCCGAACGGTGGCGGCCAGGATCAGGAGATAAGCCGGCCCTCCTTCAGCGGATCAGCACCCCGCTCAGGACGACCACGAACAGGCCCAGGAAGAACCATCCAAGGATCCCCTCCGCCATGGCCAGATGGCGGTAGACCCCTACGGGATAGGTGTTGACGGGCGCTTGAGAGGTGGTGAACATGGCAATGGAGAAGTAGAGGGCATCGGTGAAAGAGACCCTGGTTGTGGGCTTCAGGCTGGTGTCGCCGGGGAGCTCCATCCCCACAATCTCGAACTTGTTCATGCCCTTTCCCGCCCAGAATACCACCCCGAAGAAGAGAATAGTAAAGAGGCACCAAAAGGAGGTGTAGCTCACCCGGACTCCATAGCCGCAGGAGAGCCAGGAGATCAGATCGGAGATCTTTCCCCAGCCCCAGGGTGCCTGGTCCTGCCCTATTCTGCGGTACTGATAGTAGCAGTCGTCGGAATCATCAAACCACTCCAGGCTCTTGTAGTTCTTGACCAGGGCCAGATAGGCAGCCCCGTTGTAGACCAGCCGATCCTTGAGCATCCCCCATCTCACCTCCAGCTTGGTGAAATCGGTGTTGTTGAGGTTGATCCTGGAGCCCCCCATAAAGCTCACGTTGTCCAGGCGCAGGTTATAGAGCCTGGAGTCCTCCATGTTCAGATCACGGTCGAAGCGGGCATTGATGAAGTAGGCCAGATCGGTGAACCGCACCCCTCCGAAGTAGGCTGTGCGGTTGAAATAGACATTGGTGAAATCGGCCAGCCCGCCGAAGCTGGAGAGGCCGAAGGTGCTCCCCGAGGAGAAGCTTGCCCCCCGGAAGACCACACTGCCAAGGAATCTGGTGGCGGCAAAGGCTGCGTTCCCCTGAAACCGGGCATCCAGGAATGTGGTATGGCCGCCGAACTGGGTCTCCAGAAAGCTCACATTCACAAAGCGGGCATCAGCGAAGGAGGCCAGCCGCTGGAACTGGGCGAAATCGAAGTCCACATCCCGGGCGAAGCTGCTGTTGAGGAAGACGGCATCTCCGGCGAACTGGCTGTTCCCGAAGCTGGCGTCCTCAACGAATTGGGCGCTGAAGAATGAGGCCTGCCCTCCGAAATAGGCGTTGCGAAGATCTGCCTGGCCCTGGAAGGCGGCCCCAGCCAATCTCGCCCCTCCTAAAAACCGGCAGCCAGCGAAGTTTGCGTTATCCTGAAAGAGGCTTCCCTGCAGGTCGAGTGGCTGATCGAAGCTCGCCCCGGCAAAGCTGACCGGCCCGGCGAAGATGCTATTGGTGATCTTCACCGGCTGCGGCAGCGGCCCCTGCAGCTCTGCCAGGTCCAATGAGCCGGCAACGGTTATATTGTCATATCTCACCGGCTCGCCGGTCATCAACTGAGAGAAGATGTCCTCAGCCGCTACGATCTCCTCTCCTGGCGATGCCTGGCCTGGCGATGCATGACCCGCCGCCGGCTCTGCCGCTGATGTCGCGCAAGAGAGGAGTACTATGAGGAGCAATTTCCAGGGGGATACTTCGAGCACTGGATGAGGATTGAGCCGTCAGGGATTTATGACTTTGTATGGCAGGAATATCATGCGAGATACTATGGCAGAGAAGACCCTCGCCCGCCAGGGCTACCACCTGGTGGGCTCAGGTGCAGTCAAGCCCTGCCTCTGGCTGAACCGCTCCCTCCGGGGGGGCGATCAGTGCTACAAACATCACTTCTATGGCATAGCCAGCCACCGCTGTGTGCAGATGACCCCCACACTGGAGTGCAATCACCTCTGCCTGCACTGCTGGAGGCCGATAGATGATCCAGTACCGGGAAGGGAAGCCACTGAGCCGGCAGAGCTTCTGGAGGGTATACTGCAAGGCCAGCAGAGGTTTATATCCGGATATGGGGGCTCTGCAACCACCGATCCCGAGCGCCTGGCTGAGGCGCGCGATCCGAAGCATATGGCCATATCCCTGATGGGCGAGCCCACCCTCTATCCCTATCTGAAGGAGTTCATCGATTTAGTCATGAAGCGGGGCATGACCACATTTCTGGTCAGCAATGCCACCCGTCCCGAGGTTCTGGCGGAGCTGAGGCCTACCCAGCTCTATCTCAGCCTCAATGCTCCAAATGAAGAGAAGTACCGCCAGGTATGCAATCCCTCACAGGAGCTCTGGCCAGAGGTCCTGCAATCCCTGCAGCTCTTGAAGGAGCGCCGGTGCCGCAGCGTTATCCGCATGACCCTGGCCCGGGGCCTTAACATGGATGGTATCGAGGATTATGCCCGGCTGATCGGGGATGCTGAGCCTGATTTCGTCGAGCTGAAGGCCTATATGCACCTTGGCCGCTCCCGTGCCCGCCTGGAGAGGGCAGCCATGCCCCAGCATTCAGAGATCATGGCCCTGGCCCATTCCCTGGGCGAGCTCTTGGGCTACCGCCTGGAGGCAGAGGTGCCCCTGAGCAGAGTGGCTCTCCTCAGCCGGGAGAGTAGCTCCAGGTTCATTGAGATGAGGGTTCAGCCGGATGACGGGGAGGGATTCTGAGCGGCGCGAGATATGAGAGAGGATGATATTCATCCGGGGGAGAAGATTCCCCAGCTGGAGGAGGCAACTGAGATGGCAGAGGAAATTTTTTGTCCACTGCTGCATAAACCAATAGCTGTAGACGATATTCAATTTCAATATTTATTTGAATCACAAAAAATTAAACAGCTGAGAGGGGCAGATTTATCATTCGGATTTGGGCCGCCGGCCGGGCCAGCCTGCTGCCAGAGAGGCTCACTTTTGGCTTTCAGTGGGAAAACTATTTTTGCGGGTAGTTCAATCATGGATCAGGGGCTCAGTTCAACAGGAGAGCGTTGATGATCAAGGGCCAGGGGTAGATCAATGGATCGCAAACTGAAGATCGTACTGGTGGAGGATAATGCTGAGGACATCGCATATACCAGGCGGGTCCTGAAGCACAATGATCTGATAAGAGATCTCATCGTGGCCACCGATGGCAAAGGGGCACTGGCTGCCCTGCAGAAGATCAAGAGAGATGATCCCGCTGATCTCATCCTCCTGGATCTGCTCCTGCCCGATATCAGCGGCATTGATCTGCTCACCCTGATCAAGAGGGACGGGAGATTGAAAGATATACCCGTGGTCATTCTCACCGGCTCGAATGAGGATCAGGATATCCAGAAGAGCTATGATCTGGGGGCGAGCAGTTACCTGGTCAAGCCCGTATCCAATGAGGCTCTGATGCTGGTCATAGAGAGGCTATTTGATATCTGAAGCAAGCGCCCTGATCACCTCCAGGTTTCCTGAATCATCGCGGCGGGAGTCCTCTGGCGTCTCCAGTATCATTGCCCTCTCTCGCAGGAGGGGGTGGCAGACGATCGAGCGGAAACCCTCCAGGCCGATCTGTCCCAGGCCTATGTGCTCATGCCGGTCAAGATGTGAGCCCAGGCCGCCCCGGCAATCATTCAGATGGACCAGCTTGAGCCTCTCTGGATCTATGCAGCCCTCAAACTCCCCCAGGGTCCTCTCCAGAGCCTGAGGGGTGCGAATATCATATCCGGCTGCAAAGAGGTGGCAGGTGTCCAGGCACACCCCCAGCCTCCTGGACTGGCGGGGGAGGGACTCGATGATGGAGGCGATATCTTCGAAGGTGCTCCCCATGCTGTTTCTCGTCCCGGGGCTGTTCTCCAGGAGGATCAGCACCTCGCTGCCTGAATCGATGATCGCCTTCTGCAGGGCCTCGACGATCCTCTCCCTGCCACTTCTCTCTCCAGCGCCCAGATTGCTTCCCAGGTGAACCACCAGATATGGTATGCCTAGAAGCTGGCAGCGCAACAGTTCATCGGCCAGGGCCCCTACCGAGCGGCAGTAGACCTCCTCCCTTGGGGAGGCGAGGTTGGGAAGGTAGGGCATATGAGATACAACAGTCTCCAGGCCGCAGCCCTTGAGCCGGAGGGAGAAGAGACGGGCGGTCTCCGCGGAAATGGGCCTGGACCTCCAGCTGCGGGGATTGGTGGTGAATATCTGAAAGGCCTGGCAGCCCTTCTTATGCGCTCTGTCCACCGCCCTCTCCAGGCCGCCGGCGACTGAGACATGCACACCCAATTGAAGCATAGACCCTGGAGGAGGGGCAAGACGGATCAAGCTTGCCCAGGGAAAAATTGATCATGGGAGAGGACTGAGAGTTGAAACCAGACTGCAGCGCCGATGATGATCAAGCTGCTCTGAAAAAAAAAAATGATGAGCCCTATGAGTCCTGAGGCGTGATGAGTCCTTAAGGGTGACGAGTGCGGGGGATGATGAGCCCTTGGAGGTGATGAGACACCAGGGATGATGAGGCCTATGATTTTGAGGCATACAACTCTCATGCGGCCTTATGAGCCTGGGCCCAATGGCTGATGTTGTCGATGAGATTGAACTCCAGGATCTTCTTTGTATCATAAAGCATATCCGAGACTTCATTGATGAGGAAAGGCCTCTTCTGGCCGTTCCTGTCGACCACCTCGATCTTCTCATCCGGAAGAGCCCGTCCCAGTTCCCGCATCAGAACCGCCAGGTCAGAGCATGCCTTTTTGAGATACCTTATTGAATAATCCGATGTGGCCGGCCTGTCGCTGAGGTTTCGGTTGACCTCTTTAATGGACCAGCAAATGGTGAGAATATACCCGTACATATCGGCACCTTCCAGTTAGTTCATAGCAGGGATATTTAAACGCTGTGGAGAGGGCAAGAAAAAGGTGGGGCTGGTGAGATTCGAACTCACGATCGACGGGTATCTCCGATACTGAAGTCCTTACAGGGATTGCTCCTCCTGTAACAACCCATTTCAGTGCTCCAACGGATCATCAAAGACCTCCCCGTCGAGAGATCTCAGCAGACCCGTTGCTCATCATCAAATATACCGCTGGAGCCCATCGCCCTACCTGGCTAGGCCACAGCCCCGTTCTCTCAAGCGGGCCGAGAGGGATTTGAACCCCCGACCTAAAGGTTAAGAGCCTTTCGCTCTGCCTGACTAAGCTACCGGCCCGGACCCCCCAATGTCAATGCTAGATATATACATTTCGGATGAAGCAGTGGCATGAGAGGCACTGCACGCGGGCAGCATAAACCTTTTCCGGAGAGGAGAGCCCGGATCCGGGGGATCATTCGCCATGCAATTCAGATCCTTTAATAGGTGTTGATGTATCTCTCGATCTCCCAGGGGTGAACGAATTTATTGTACTGCTCCCACTCCAGCATGCCCAATCGCATGACATTCTGATGGACGTGCTCGCCCAGGGCCTCGCGTATCACCTTATCCTCCTCCAGACAGGCGAGAGCCTCCTTCAGATCGGTGGGCAGCGTCCTGATCCCCAGGGATTTCCTCTCTGCTGCAGTGAGATGGTATACATTCAGGTCCACTGGATCTCCCGGATCGATGCCCCTCTTGATTCCGTCCAGGCCAGCGGCCAGGATGACAGCAAAGGTCAGATAGGGGTTGCAGCTCGGATCGGGGGAGCGGAACTCCACCCGGGTGGAGAGGCCCCGGCCGGAGGGAATGCGGATAAGAGAGGAGCGGTTCGGGCCGGACCAGGTTATATAGACAGGAGCCTCGAACCCGGATACCAACCGCTTATAGGAGTTGATCAGGGGATTGGCGATGGCGGTGATAGCGCCTGCATGCTCTATCAGGCCGCCCACGAAGAACCTGGCCAGATCGCTGATGTTCAGGCGGGTCTCTGGGTCATAGAAGGCATTCTCCAGCCCCCGGAAGAGGGAGATGTTGACATGCATTCCGCTGCCGGCGGCGCCGAATACAGGCTTGGGCATGAACGTCGCCCTCAGGCCGTGGCGCATGGCAATGGTCTTTGTGACGTACTTGAATGTCACCACGTTATCGGCATTCTTGATGGCATCGCCATAGACGAAGTCTATCTCATGCTGCCCCCGAGCAGTCTCGTGATGGGAGGCCTCAATGGTGAAGCCCATCTTGATCAGGGCCCTGATGATCTCCCGGCGCACATCCTCTGCCAGGTCCACCGGGCCCAGGTCGAAGTAGCCCCCGAAGTCGTGTGGGATGGTGGCAGAGCCGCCATTCCCCTTTTCAAAGAGGAAGAACTCCAGCTCCGGGCCGACCTTCATCTTGAAGCCCATCTCCTCTGCCCTCTCCAACTGCCGACAGAGCACCCGGCGGGGAGCACCCTCGAAGGGCAATCCATTGGGAAGATGCACATCACAGATCAGTCGAGCCTCATTGGCATCGTCCTTGTTGCTCCAGGGCAGGAGGCTGAATGTGGAGAGATCGGGGCGGAGGATCATATCCGACTCCTGAATTCTGGCGAAGCCCTCAATGGATGATCCGTCAAAGGAAATGCCACTCTTCAAAGCCTTTCCCATCTGAGTGGCGGGAATGGCCACATTCTTCACTATCCCTGATATATCAGTGAACTGCAAGCGGAGGAACTCGACGTTCTTCTCTCGGATGACTTTAAGCATCTTCTCTTGGGAATACATTCCGTTATCATCTCCTGCGCGACCTGCAAGATATTCTGCAACAGGCAGAGACTTGCGGGATGGGGCCAGAGCTGTACCTGGGCATCAACGATGATGCGGGACTTGTTGCCTTTGCCTTAGCCTGTTATTTTATATAGCTAACTGATGAAAGAAGAGCAGCCAGAATCGCCGCGCTGGCATAAATATCAGCCGGTCAAATATGCTTATCTAGGGTTGAAATCCTCAAATGGATCTGATGTCAGGCAAGAGAGTTCTTGTAGTGGATGCAGGAGGCAGAGGAAATGCCATAGCCCATGCCTTCGCCAGAAGTGGGGCGGTGGAGAGGGTCTATGTAGCCCCAGGCAATGCGGGCAGCGAGATGATGGATAAGTGCCGCCTGGCAATGATCGATGATGAGGTTCCCAAGAGCACAAGCGAGCTGCTCGCCTTTGCCAGAAAGGAGGGGATCGATCTCGTCTTTGTGGGCCCAGAGGGCTATCTCTCCGAGGGGATCGTGGACATATTCCAAGAGGAGGGGCAGAGGATACTGGGACCAAAAAGGGAGGCAACCGTTCTGGAGAGCAGCAAATGCCAGACCAAGGATCTTCTCAAGAGGCTCAATGTCCCCGTCCCCCCCTACCGGAACTTCAGCGACCCTCAAGAGGCAAAGGAGTATGCCCGGCAGCGTTGCGCAGAGGATCCGGGGATGGGATTGGTGATCAAGGCGGACGGCCTGGCAGCGGGAAAGGGCTCCATCCTCTGCGCAAACCAAGAGGAGGCAGACTCAGTCATCGAGCGCATCATGGTAAGCCCCAGGCCCTTCGGCCAGGCGGGGGACAGAATCGAAATCGAGGACCGGCTGGAGGGCAGGGAGCTGATGTTCTTCGCCCTGAGCGACGGCCGGACCGTCCGGGCGATGCAGTCCGCCCTGGACTACAAGCAGGCCTTCTCCCCGGATGAGGAGGTGGCCATCCGCCTCTTCAACCGTCTGGCAGGCAATCCCAATCAGGATAACAATCCCAATACCGGTGGCATGGGCGGGTTCTCCCCTCACCCCTGGCTGGATGAGGAGTTGACGGAGAGGATAATGAAAAAGATCGCTCTTCCCACACTCCGCGGCTTCAAGGAGATCTCCGGCCAGGAGTACAGAGGAGTGATCTACTTCGGGCTGATGATCTCAGAGGATCGGGAGCCTTCTGTCCTGGAGATCAATGTGAGGCTGGGGGACCCGGAGGCTGAGGTGATACTTCCCCGCCTGGAGACCGACTTCTACCAGCTCTCCACGGCTGTGGTGGAGGGGAGGCTGGATGAGGTTCCTCTGCAGTGGTCGGACGACTTCTGCCTGGGAGTATGCGCCATATCCGGGCGGGTGATAAAAACCATCACCTCCACCGGCCCGGAGAGGCCCGGCTATCCTGGAGAGCATTATACCAATATGCCCATCAGAGGCCTGGAGAGGGTGGACCCAGAGGTCATAGTCTACCACAACGGCACCGCCTGGGGCACAGACTCTGCAGGCAACAGGAGGCTGTACACCACCGGTGGCCGGGTCTTCACCCTGGTCGCCCGGGGCAGGAGCCTGGCTCAGGCTAGGGCCAGGGCCTATGAGAACATCAAACGGGTCCGGTTCAATGGAATGCGTTACAGAAAGGACATCGGCCTGGGCTATATCTGAATGTCTGAATGATAAGGGGAGCAGGATAGAGAATGATCATATTCGGCCTGGAAGGGACCGCCTGGAACCTCAGTGCCGCTCTGGTGGATGAGTCCGGGGTGATCTATGAGAAGAGCGCCACCTACACCCCGGCGCGAGGAGGAATCCATCCCCGAGAGGCCTCCCAGCATCATGCCCAGCACATGAGGGCTGTGGTGGGAGATGTCCTCGCCCGGGCGCGGGAGATGGGCCTGGAGATAGAGGGGGTGGCCTTCTCCCAGGGGCCCGGCCTGGGTCCCTGCCTGCGCACTGTGGCCACTGCTGCTCGAGCCCTCTCATTGCATTACAGGATTCCCCTGGTGGGCGTCAATCACTGCGTCGCTCATATCGAGGTGGGCAAATGGCAGTCGGGGGCCAATGATCCCGCAGTGATATATGTGAGCGGCGCCAACACCCAGATCCTGGCCCTGCGCCAGGGCAGATACAGGATCTTCGGGGAGACCCTGGACATCAGCGTGGGGAATGCCATAGACAAATTTGCCCGCTCCGTCGGCCTGGCCCATCCCGGCGGCCCGAAGGTGGAGGAGCTGGCAAAGGGGGCGAAGAGCTACATCCCCCTGCCCTATACAGTCAAGGGCATGGACCTCTCATTCTCTGGCCTGTCCACTGCTGCCACCGAGGCTGCAGGAAAGCATCCCCTGGAGGATGTCTGCTACAGCCTGCAGGAGACAGCCTTCGCCATGCTGGTGGAGGTGACGGAGAGGGCCATGGCCCATGCGGAGAAGAGGGAGGCCATGCTGGTGGGTGGGGTGGGGGCGAACGCCCGTCTGGGGGAGATGATGAGAATCATGTGCCATGAGAGAGGAGCAGAGTTCTTCCTCCCACCCCGCTCCTTCATGGGGGACAACGGCAGCATGATCGCCTACACAGGCCTCTTGATGCTCAAAGCCGGCATCTTTACCCCTCTGGAGCAGTCTCACGTTCGGCCCGGGTACAGGACGGATGAGGTTCCTGTGACCTGGGCCTGATCATCTCCTCATCTTCCGGCTACTGCCCGGCGGCCTGTGATCGTGAGCGCCTGCTCTCCCCACCTGGAGGATCCATGCTCAGCAGAACTGCATATCTGCCCTCATGCGGTGGGCGGTCGATCTCCAGCTCCCCCTGGCCGATGGTGCCCCCGGGGGAGGGGGATATGCTCAGATTGATCCTGCCCAGAATGGCGGAACGATCTGCCACCTGAAGGGATTCCGGGTCGGCCAGGTCGGCCTTCAGAAGGGTGGAGTTATCTGCTGCCGGGAGGATGAGGATATTTATGGCTGCATAATGGCTCCCCTCAAAGGCCAGGCTCCCCCGGTGCAGCTCGTCTCCTGCATTCTCCCGGATCTGTTCTCTGATCTCCTCCAGGCTCCTGTTGGAGGCCACAAGATTGCGAATCCGCTCGGGAGGCACGGGAAGAAGAACCTCAACCTTCAGTCGCAGGGCATGGGACTCGTCCCCCCGGAGGGCAAGACCATGCCCGCTGAAGAGCAGATCAACCGGCAGACCGAGGGGATGGCCCGGATTCGGATGGTGAATCCCGCCTCCAGCGCCCTCCGCACCCATCCTGCCGTTGCCCCCATCAGATCCATCCATATTGCCAAGACCTGACTGGCCCACACCTGCAAATCCAAAAGATATCAGGCCCGCCAGCAGCACTGCCAGTGCCGGGTTGATAATCCTTCTGCCAACCTTGTTCATCGAGACTCGCCTGCCAAATGCTGATTAGACTCAATTCGATTTAAACATCTCCTGTGGGGGGAAAAAGCATGGGGGCAGATGATGATCTCTGCCATGCGCCACTTGGGGGTGGAAGCCAAAGGCCCGTCAGGCCACCAGGCGACGGTACTGCAAAGAGACCCAGTTGAAGATCCCCTCTTTGGCCTGCCTATCTCGAGCCTCCTCCACCAGCTCATTTAGAGTCATATTGCTCTGCGTCTCCATGCTCTTCTTCCACTGCTCCCGGAGCTCATTGATGGTCATACGGTCAAGCTCGTCCACCTTCTGATCATACAGATCCAGGATCTGATTGAGGCTCATCTCCCCCAGCTCCTCCAGACTGATCTCATCCATCAGCAAAAGGGGGGAAAAGCCACGCCCCAAGGTGCCAGACCAGCAATGCCGGCAGGGTGAGGGGGGCACGAAGGCCATCTGCGCCCCGCGCCCGGCCTTTCCGCAGAAGGGCATTTCCTCTCCCAAGGAGCAGTTAAGAGCATCGATCTCCCGCTCTTTTATCTCTTTCAAGGTCATGTTGCCCAGCTCCTCAGAGGTGACATTGAGGGGCGAATGGATCATCATCCCTCTTGCATGTATTCCCATTCCTCGATCCATGGGCATGGATAATGCCCCAGCTATGAATAGACAGGAGACGGCAAGAGCAATCAGAGCCATCCTCCAGTCCCATCCAATCGATCTCATCTGCACAATACCTCTTAAACCCATTTTTTGGAAGGATCTGCCTTCCTCCTTCCATTAAACCTCATCTCCTGAACGATAGAAAAAATAAGAGCAGAACGAACCACAAGGGAGAGGGATAAGAGCATGCTCCAGGCTCCGGGCTGAAGAGCTAAAGGATCAGGAACGTTCCCTTTGGGATAAAAACCATTCAGAGAGTTCTATCATGTTTGTTCTCCCCCATTCCTTCTTGGTTACCAGGCGTCTCCTCTCCAAAGAGATCAGAATACCGGTCAGAGACGATTTAGGAGTTCTGGTCTCATATCTGATCTCTGCCTGCGTCATTCTCCCTCCGTGCTCGACCAGGGTGGTTATAACCGCCCTCTCTCTGGGGGTGAGGGTCTGAATGACCGCCTCCATCTCCCGGCTCAGCTCGATCTTCTTCAACCCCATACCCTGCGCCTCCGCCCGGTTCGCGCTCCCAGCAGCGCTCCCAGCAGCGGCTTGATCCGGGCCAGAGTCAGAATGGCTGCTGCTGCTGCCGTCCGCGGGGCTATCGGCGGAGGAGGAGAGAGAAGCAGTGGTGGGAAGGTGCCTGTCATCTGCGTCTGCCGGTACATGGGCGAGAGGGGAGAGGAGAGCACCAGTGCCCTCTTCTCCGGATGCAGCCGGATTGGATGGATCTGGATTGGATGAGTCTGGACTGACCGGGAGTCTGGCCCTCTCATCCCCATCCCTCCCATCCCCAGCCTCCTCATCCCCAGCCCCATCATCCCCAGCCCCAAAATGGCTCATAAGCGGGGAAGAAGAGATGGTCCGATCGGCCTTTGGCTGCACATCTCTCTCCGGAGATGAGGAGCTGATAGGCAGAGGGAATCTGCGCCTCCAGAGGATCATCCCCAGAGCGGATCCCATGGCCAGAATGAATGCTCCTGCCAAGAAGAGGATGAGATCAAGATCGATGCTGGAATCGCCCGGAGAAGGGCGGGGAGGAAGAGCGGAGGAGGGAATGGGGGCTGATCCATTGGCCAGAGGTTGCTGATATTGAATGGATATCCAGGGGTTCTGAACCTCATAGCCCTGCACATCCGCCACCAGAGAACCATTGAAGGCTGAGAGATGATACTGCAGGCCAGTAGAGCTGTTGATCGATCCCAGGCGGATATCCCCGGGCAGATAAAAGGTGATCCTGCAGTCCTCGAAGGTGCCAATGGCACCGAAGTTCAAAGTCCAGATCTGGCCGGACTTTGCTGTCAGGCCGTCGGTGAGGGCATAAAGCCAGCCAGTATCGTTCTCATACTGGTACTCCGAGCCGGCAAGAGACTCAAGGCCGGAGATGTTATCAGCATAGCCTGTCAGCAGGGCCTTTCCCGCAGGATCCAGATAGACATTGAGAATGAGGCTGTCCTGTATGGGCGTCCTCTCCATTCCCAGAGAGGGGGAGAAAAGGGAAGGGAAAATGAGAGGAGAGGAAAGAAGAAGAGAGAGATAAATGCCAGCCAGCAGCATTCCGGCCTTGAAGGCGGCAGGTCTGCGCTGAGAACGTTTCCTGTCGATATCATCTCTCATAGCGTACACCATCTTCCGCCTGGATCTATTTAAAATCACTTTCTGCCCCGAGATCCTGCGCCACCATCCCCCCGTCGCTCTATGCCTCCCTCCCCCCGCACCGCCCCTGACCGGCCGGTCCGGCAGGCCACAGGCATCCTCCAGCCCCTTCCAAAGCTTCTGTCGATCACCTTCAGGCCGGGTGGAGCCTGAAGCCTCTTGAATTGAGCTTTTCCGATCAGGGAGATGACCTGGTCCACCACCGCCTCATCAAACCCGGCGGCAAGCAGATCCGCCCGCGAATGATGCTCATCGATATACCTCTTGAGGATCTCGTCCAGGACTGGATAAGGGGGGAGGCTATCCTGATCGGTCTGACCGGGGCGGAGCTCTGCTGAGGGGGGCTTGTCCATGATGCTTGGGGGAATGACAGATCTGCCAGTGGTGGTATTGAGCCACTCAGCCATCCTGTAGACCATCCCCTTGGGCAGGTCGGAGATGACCGCCAGACCGCCGGCCATATCGCCATAGATGGTGCAGTAGCCCACAGAGAGCTCTGAGCGGTTCCCGGTGGCAAGGAGAATGGAGCCGTATTTATTGGACAGGGCCATAAGAATGTTGGAGCGGATGCGGGCCTGGATGTTCTCCTCGGTGACATCCTTCGGCCGGCCGAGGAAATGATCTGCCAGCTCCCTCTCATAGGAATCCATGATGGCAGTGATGGGGATGGTGATCCTCTCGATTCTCAGGCCGTCCGCCAGGGCTATGGCATCATCGATGCTCCTCTGGCTGGTATAGGGCGAGGGCATGATAACCCCCAGGACGTTCTCCGGGCCCAGGGCAGAGGCGGCGATGGCTGCCACCAGGGCAGAGTCGATCCCTCCCGATAGGCCGAGAAGAGCCCGGAAGAAGCCGCACTTGCGCACATAATCCCTCGTCCCCAAGACCAGGCCCCTCCAGATCTCTGCCTCGGGGGTGAGATCGTCTCCGGCTATCCTTCCCCCGGGCCGGTCGAGATCTACAAGCAGGATATCCTCCTCAAAGCCACTCCCCCGGGCGGCCAACTTCCCTTTCGAGTCAAAAAAGCAGCTTCTGCCGTCGAATATCAGATCATCATTTCCTCCCACCTGGTTGATGTACAGCAGGGGAAGGCGGCACCTCCCGGCCAGGTCTGATAGCTGCTCTTGCCGGCATAGCTGCCCCCCTGCTGTGAAGGGCGAGGCTGAGATGTTGATTATGGCTTCTGCTCCCTTCTCCTTAAGGGAGGAAAGGAGGCTGAAGCCAGCTGCGCTGCTCTTCTCTTTGTGCCCTGTCAGAGCCTCGCCTATGAGTATCCCAAAATGCATCCCTCCGATCTGCAGGATGCCGGGCTCATCTCCCGGCTGGAAGTAGCGCTCCTCCCGATAGAGATCGCTGCCAGTGAGAGTGCTCTTCTGAAAGGTATCTTCTACCCTGCCTCCCCGGATGAGGGCGGCGGAGTTGAAGGGAAGCCGGCCCCGGCCAGCGGGGTTGGGCTCGGCCAGGCCCACCAGGACGGGGGGGAGATCTGTCAGCTCCTCCGCCAGATCGCCCAGTGCCTGCCAGCTCTGCTGCACAAATTCCTCATTCAAAAGCAGATCGCAGGGGGGATAGCCAGGCAGGGCAAGCTCAGAGGTGACGGCCAGATCGAATTTCGGGGCCCGGCGGACAGCACAGGCGATGAGATCCTTATTTCCGGCCAGATCTCCCACAATGGTGTTGAGCTGTAATAGGGCGACTCTCATTCTCCAGCATCTGCCTTCATCTGTGATATCACCCGCCCGGACCTCTCTGTGAAGGCCTCGGCAGCAGCATGGAGGGCAGCAACAGCGCCCGCTGGCCCCTCCTCCATATCAGTGCTCACCAAGAGCATGGCATTGACATCAGTCGCCGTCATCCAGGCGATATCAGAGCAGCCTATGCCCTCGCCGATATTATCCCTGACCGCCCCTAAGAGGGCTTCCGTCGCTGCCACAATCCTCTCCGCCTCAATCTGGGCGGGTATGATGATCTGCACCCCGGTCTCCAGATGAATTAGGCCCATGCCCGGGCCGATGCTGGACCTTGCCTCAGTATCGCTCATGAGAGGATGATATACACTGCAGGGGTTTATTAATCCCCGCTGTAAGGAGGCTGGTCCGGCACTGCCCGGCAGAGCTGGAGAGGGCTTATCATGGCACGCCTGCCACGGCATATGATCAGAGGGCATCGGCTCCGTCGTGGATGGGAATCGCGCCCCTCTTTTATGATGCGCGCCGAGGTGCAAAGGAGCAGAGATGAAAGAGGAGTGGCATCTCGCGCCCGTCCATGGCAGACCGAAGGGCCGGAAGTTCAGTTCCCACTGCATTGATGCCAGTCTGGGCAACAACGCCCGGCATGGCAACTTCTGGGTAGCCTTCTTTGGTCAGTTCAGTCCATCTTCTGATCTGCCCGATAAAAGCGGCGACGGGACAGGTTCTGACTATTTCAATCCAGCATTGCCGTGACATTTTTTGTATTTTAATCCGCTTCCACATGGACAGGGATCATTCCTGCCTGGCTTGAAGGCTGCCGAGGATACCAAGTCAGTGGCAGTATATCTCATGATGCTGGCAGCCTCTCTGCCCTGCCTCAGCTCATTGGCCATGAACCTCATGGGGCCGTCTACATGCCTGAAGAACTCCCTGTAGCCCGCACAGAGGTAGTTCAATCCAGGCTCGCCATTGGGAGCTTTCATAAATCTGTTCTTAGGGCATTCACCATTGCAGGCAAATCTAACCTCGCAACCCAGGCAGTACTTGGGCAGAGAGTTTAGCTTATCCTGGCCAAATCTCCTCTGCTTCTCAGAGGATGCCAGCTTTTCCATGCTCACCCTCTCGATGTTTCCCAGAAGGTGATCCCTATCCACAAAGTGATCACAGGAATAGAGATCGCCGTTATGCTCCATGGCAAGTGCTGTGCCACAGGTCGGGGAAAAGATACAGACGCTCTGGAAGGCTCCCATCCAGGCTGCGAGTGAGGCATCAAAGATCTGCACGAAGATCTTGCCCACGTCCCTTCTGACCCATTCATCGAATATGGATGAGAGAAAACGCCCGTACTGCTCTGGCTTAACAGACCATTCAGTGACCCGGCCCGCTTCGTCCCTCTCGACTATGGGTATGAACTGGATGAACTCAGCCTTGACCTCCTCCCTCAGGAACCTGTAAACCTCAAAGGGACTGTCGCCGTTCGCAGCATTGACTGTGGTTAGAATATTGAAGTCCACCTTGTGCCTGCGTAAGAGCTTTGCAGCATGAAAGACCTTATCGAAGGTGGGCCCGCCCGATTTGTCCAGGCGGTAAGAATCGTGAATTTTGCGAGGGCCGTCAAGGGAAAGCCCCACCAGAAAGTTGTTCTCCTTGAAGAAATGGCACCATTCATCATCGATCAGCGTCCCGTTGGTCTGGATGGTATTGTGGATGATCATCCCCGGGCGTCTGTACCGGAGAACCATTGCCATCGCCTTTCTGAAAAAATCCAATCCCATTAGGGTGGGCTCGCCGCCCTGCCAGGCGACCGTTGCCAGAGGGACCCTCTGCGCACCTATGTATTGGCGGATATATGACTCGAGAAGGGCATCCGACATCCGGAAGGTGCTCCCTGGATAGAGGTCCTTCTTGGACAAGAAAAAGCAGTACTTACAGCCCAGGTTGCAGATCGCTCCCGTGGGCTTGGCCAGGAGATGAAAGCCAGACAAGCCATCCTTCTTATTCATTTAATGTGAATTGTGTTCCAGAGATTATCAATCTTTGCCCCTGTCCAGGCTTTGAATGATCGTTACAACCGAATGCATAGCCTTCACCACAGAGACACCAGGGTACGGAGGAGGATTCTCTGCAGCAGACCGCCCATATAAAATAGCGAGGGTCCAAAAAAATTGAGAGACGAAGGCGGACTGCCTTCATCCGGCCGTTGCAGCCACATTTGGAAATGCCCTGGACGGCGTGTTTGGATATTGCCTCATGCTGGCCACAAGTCCCCGATAGATCTTGATTCCGGCATTGACAACGAAATCATGCTCTCCTGCAATGTTATGCTCTTCACGCGGGTCCATCTCGATATTATAGACTGCTGGAATCTGCCCATATTCGCTTGCCGGTCCCTGGAACGAATCATAGGTCTTAAAATGGATCTTGAATTGATGCCAGCGTATGGCTGCCGGCATGGTTGTGGCTGCGCTCTCAGATCCAAGATACCACACCACCCATTCCCTATTGGAATTGTTCTGCCCTCCGAGCAGGAAATTTGACTGATCTATGCCATCGATTGGCCTATCGTCTGGTATCGCCCCACCGCCAAGCGAGGCAAATGTGCTGAACAGGTCGGCGGCGCACATGATCTCATTAGATGTCTTGCCAGCCTCTATCTTCCCCGGCCACCAGAATATGCAGGGCACACGAACAGCTCCTTCATAAGCTGTGCCTATGCCGCCCCTAAAGGGTGAGAAGCCCGAGTCTGGCCACTGGTCGAGTGTCGGCCCGTTATCGCTGGTCATGACCACTATGGTGTTATTCGCTATCCCCTTCTCTTGAAGCGCATCCAGAACCTCACCCACATAGGAATCCAGCTCCATTAATCCGTCGCCATAAGGGCCTCTGCTGGATCTTCCCGCCCATTTGGGGTTCTGAACGCTTGGGAAGTGCGTCCGGGTGAATGGCAGGTAGATGAAGAAAGGCTCTGTTGAGTCTGACTGATTCTGTATGTAGGCGACAGCTCTCTTCACACACTGCTCGTCGATGAATGCAACTGCAGTCAAATTCAGCGGAGAGACCAGGGTGAGATTCTCCCCCCTCCTGGCCTCAACCAGGGCATAGATCGGTTTGCCTAGCTCAGCGTCCGGATCGTATCCGATGCGGGATTCCTGAGTGTAGGCGTTGAGGTGATATAGCACTCCGAACCATTCATCAAAGCCCATGTTCTGAGGTTCGCTCTCATTGATATCCCCCAGATGCCACTTCCCGAACATTGCAGTCTTATACCCCGCATCTGAAAGCACTTCTGCAATTGTTGTCTCGTTTGGAGATAACCCGGCCATGATGCCAGGGGGTGTGGCTGAGTTGTAGCCGGTTCTTATTGGGAGGCGTCCGGTCATCAACGCCGACCTGGTCGGACTGCACTGGGATTCGGAGTAGAAGGAAGTGAGCTTCAGCCCCTCTCTGGCCATCTGGTCCATCCTGGGAGTGGGCGCGCCCAATACAGCTCCACCGCCGTAGCAGCCGGGGTCCATATAGCCCATGTTATCGGCCATCATGAGTATTATATTCGGCCTGGGGGCTGGTGCGACATCCTCAGAGACGACCTCCTGAAGGCTGGAACCTATATTTCGCATTAACATTCCTCAGCGTAATACTTTTCGCACTCCGGTCCCATCAACCTTAAAATCAATTTGAGCACGTCTGTCAAATGCACCATTTCTCGATGAGTAATCCCCATAATATTGACTTTGACATCAGCCACCCCATTGAATAAGAAGAATACCCATGTATTCGCCGACTCAATTTTGACCCCACTATTTAAGGAAACGCCAGTTCGTTTTTGACCCCCCCCAAAAAGGAAAGCCTTCCCTCTCCAAGTACTCTGAGAGGTGGGCGGTAAGGTGAAAACGATG